>WNFI01658244.1_pt2 | contig 12125 bp, 14 predicted proteins | sample 5400471 | NCBI WGS metagenome assembly WNFI01 (sample SAMN13153348, study PRJNA577476) | soil metagenome | isolation source: 100 cm saprolite on Douglas fir-dominated hillslope | place: USA:California | collected 2013-09-17 | reverse complement strand
GGTGGCTGGCCATCCTATGCTGGTGCCCGCGGCGATTGAGGCGGTGCGCCAATGGCGCTACCGGCCGTACATCCTGAACAATGAGCCGGTGGAGGTGGAGACACAGGTCACCGTGAACTTCTCGCTGGGTGGAAATTGACGGGGGACTTAGCGGTGAGAGACAAACGGGCGGGAGTAGCCCAAGCGTAACCTGAGGGCGCGCGGCACTCCCGCTATAATCGAGCCCAGTGGCAAGCACTGTAGAAATCCTGAGCCGCGTGGCGACCCGCCCCACCTGGGCGGAAGTTTCACTGACCGCGCTGCGGCAAAACTTCCGCACCGTGGTGAAGCATGCGGGCGCGGGCGTGACGGTGTGCGCGGTGGTGAAGGCGGATGCCTACGGCCACGGCGCCGTCGAGTGCTCGCGCGCCTTGCAGGAGGAGGGCGCGAAGTGGCTGGGCGTGACTTCGCTCGATGAAGCGATCCCGCTGCGCGAGGCGGGAATCGAGCCGCGCATTCTGTTGATGACCGGCTTCTGGCGCGGCGAAGAGAGCGAGATCGTCCGCCTGCGGCTTACTCCTACGGTGTGGGAGCCCTGGCACATTGAGTCTCTGGAAAGTGCCGCGGCCTCCGCAGCGGTGCATCATGCTGTGCATTTGAAAGTGGACACGGGGATGGGCCGCCTCGGTGTGTCGATCGATGGACTTCCTTTGGTGTTGAAAGCGCTGAGCAAGGCCCCGCATCTTCTTGTTGAAGGTCTCTCAACCCACCTCGCTTCTTCCGAAATTATGGACGCGCCTTCGGTCGCCGAGCAGGAGCGTCGTTTCGAAGAGGCACAACGCATGGTGCGGGCCGCGGGGTTCGATCCGGGATTGGTTCACATGGCCAACACCAGCGCACTGATCTCGCGGCGCGAGACCTGGAACAACATGGTGCGTCCGGGCGTTGCACTCTACGGATACTATCTGCCTTTCCAGCGCGCAGGCCGGGAAGTGAGCGGCGGCACGCTGCGGCTTCCGGTGAAGCCGGTGCTCACGTGGAAGACGCGCATTCTCTCCATGCGGGACTTCGCCGCGAATCAGGCTTTGGGATACGGCGGCACGTACGTGACCAAGGCTCCAGCTCACGTCGCCGTGCTGCCCGTAGGCTACGCCGATGGATACAACCGCCAGCTTTCGAATCGGGGGCGCGTGATCGTCCGGGACCACTACGCGCCCATCATCGGCAGCATCTCAATGGACCTCACGCTCGTGGATGTCACCGGCATTCCAGGGATTGCGGTGGGCGATGAGGTGATCCTGCTCGGAACTCGGGACGGTTTGAGCGTTGATGCGCTGGAGCATGCACGCTTGCGTTCATCGTGGTCTGGTAGCCGCGGCCATGCTTGCGAAAGAACGTGAGCACGTCCGGATCAACGCGCAACGTGATCTGCTTCTTCGGCCCCGGCCAGATGATTGCATTCTTGAAGAAGTCAGGGCCTAGTTCGGGCGCGTCGGAAAAATCGATGTCCTCGTCCCGCATCGCGTCAATTCGCTTCCAATCGGTCCTCGACAGCCTTTTCGAATTCTTTCCGTTCACGACTTGTTGCCTTTCTGAGTGAAATGATCCGAATGGTTTCAAGACCGCTCTCAGCAAAGACCACGTGCGCAACGCGCCCTCCGACAATGCCAAGTCCGGTCCACCGGCTTTCGCCGTAGTCCCTTCGCGTGTCGGCGTCCACGATAAGCACGCCGCGAAATATTTCTTCCGCATCCGCGAAGTCGAAGCCATGCTTCCGAACGTTGGCGCGGTTCTTCGCTTCGTCCCACTCGAACTTCATTGTAACTCCAAACGTAGTTACACTCAAGCAAATCCTGCAGCGGCCCCGCCTCTCCCTGATACGCGCTTTCCTAGGAGATTCTCGGTGACGGATGTCACAGTCCAGAGCATTTCTCATCATTGTCCCGTTTAAGGACCAAATGCCCAGCGCTAACCGCTCAATACAACCGTTGAATGGCAGCGCCTGAGCGAATCGATTCCCGCTTGTTACACTAGAAGATTGACCATGCCTTCACGCTACGCACAATGGATGTATGAGTGGGAGCACCGGCTTACTTCGGTGGACAACAACCGCGTGGTGCGTCCGCTGGATTGGGGTTTGGAATTTGCGCGGGACTGGCCTTGCCGGAATGGCTGGCGTCCGGGGCAAAGCGTGGATGATCCGGCAAAGTTTCTGGTGGACTTCAACCGGCGGATTGTCGCCTCGAGCGACGAGTTTTTCTCGTACAAAACGCCGACTGACTTTCGATTGGAGAAGCGCGAAATTCAAGTCTTCTCCACGCGCAAGGTTCCCGACCTGAAGCTTGAAGCAAAAGTGAAAGGAACGCACGCAGAGTTCTTGCGCTTCACCGCGCCGGTGAAGACGCCGTATCCGGAAAATAATCTGGTGAATGCGCGCTGGTTTCCGGCGCGCGGGCGGCGCGCCATTGTTCTTCTTCCGCATTGGAATGCGGATGCGATTGCCTACGTCAGCCTGTGCAAAGTTCTAAACATGCTGGGAATTTCCGTGCTGCGGCTGAGCATGCCTTATCACGACATCCGCATGCCGGCCGAGATCAGCCGCGCGGACTATGCCGTCTCCGCCAACATCGGCCGCACGCTCGATGCGGTGCGGCAGGGCGTGGTGGACGTGCGCTGCTGTCTCGACTGGCTGGAGCAGCGGGGCTACAGCAAGCTTGGGATTGTGGGTACGAGTCTCGGTTCTTGTTATGCGTTCATCGCGGCAGCGCATGATCCGCGCATTCGAGTTGCGGCTTTCAATCACGCCTCGACTTATGTGGCTGATGTTGTATGGCATGGGCAGTCGACGCGGCACATTCGCCAGGGAATCGAATCGCAGACCGATCTCGAGATTTTGCGCAAGTCGTGGCTTGCGGTGAGTCCGATGGCGTACTTCGAGCAATTCTCGCGCTGGCCGAGGAAGTCGCTGATCATTTATGCGAAATACGATCTAACCTTCCTGCCTGAGCTTTCGCGGGACGTGGTTACAGAGTTCGAGCGGCATGGCCTGGATCATAAAGTTGTGGTGTTGCCGTGCGGACACTACACCATGGGCGAGGCTCCGTTTAACTATATGGATGGGTGGCAACTGGCTTCGTTCTTCAGGACCGCGTTTGATTAATGGTGATGACAACCGCTGCGACTACGGCTCCTCATTCGAAGCGTTAGAATGTGGGGATGGCTGCTGGCCGTGCTGATTCCGAGGTGATGGCGTACCGTCGCGGTGAGTTTGTGATCAGCACCGAGCGTGAACGCCTGAGTCTGGATGTGGTCCACGGTTTTCTCACGAATTGTTATTGGGCCAAAGGCATTCCAAGGGAAGTGCTGGCGCGGTCGATCGAGCATGCGCTCTGCTTCGGTGTTTATGATGGACAAGGAGCGCAGGTCGGCTTCGCCCGGGTAATCAGCGATTTCGCCACGATTGCGTATGTCGGCGACGTTTTCGTGCTGGAGACCCATCGCGGCCGCGGGTTGGGCAAGTGGCTGATGCAGTGCATTATGCAGCATCCCGCGCTGCAGAATCTGCGGCGTTGGCTCCTGACCACGCGCGATGCGCATGGGCTCTATTCGCAAGTTGGATTTACCCCAGTTAAGTTTCCGGAGCGGTATATGGAACTTCACTGGCCCAACGTCTACGAGACATCCTAGGAAACGACATGAAGAATTCCGCAGCTAAGATGTACCGTCCGCTGTACGAAGCGGATCCGCAGATTGCCGCTGCCATCGACAACGAAACCCGCCGCCAGCACGAAGGTCTGGAGCTGATTGCTTCGGAGAACTTCGTCAGCGAAGCCGTGCTCGAGGCTGCCGGGTCCGTATTCACGAACAAATATGCCGAGGGATACCCCGGCAAGCGTTACTACGGCGGCTGCGAATACGCGGACGTGGTGGAGAACCTGGCGCGCGACCGCGCCAAACAATTGTTCGGCGCTGAGCACGCCAATGTGCAGCCTCATGCCGGCTCGCAGGCGAACATGGAGGCCTATGCGGCCGTGCTGCAACCGGGCGACACGATTCTTGGATTGAACCTGGCTCATGGCGGCCACCTTACGCACGGGCACCATCTGAATTTCTCGGGGAAGACTTACAAGATCGTTCCGTACGGCGTGACCAAAGAGACCGAGACCATCGACTACGACGCGCTGGAAAAGCTGGCCGAGCAGGAACGACCGAAGTTGATCATCGGCGGGGGCAGCGCATACCCGCGCATCATTAAAACTCTGCGCGGACCGCGAGCAGGGATGATTCTTTCGAAAGCCGAGTTCGCGGCGGCAATCGATAAAGTGGTTTTCCCTGGGATGCAGGGCGGGCCGCTGGTGCATATCATCGCGGCCAAAGCGATCTGCTTCCAGGAGGCGATGCAACCGGAGTTCCGCGAGTACGCCAGGCAAGTCGTGGTCAACGCGAAGGTGCTGGCAGAAACGCTGGCAGCCGAAGGCTTCCGCATAATTTCCGGCGGGACCGACACGCACGTCATGCTGGTCGATGTTTTCTCAAAGGGCATGCTGGGCAGCGAGGCTGAAAAGGCGCTGGGCGAGGCAGGAATTACCGTGAATAAGAACGCTATCCCGTTCGATGTTAATCCGCCGCTGAAGCCTAGCGGCATCCGCATCGGTTCTCCGGCGTTGACTACGCGAGGAATGAAAGAGGCTGAAATGCGGCAGATCGGGCGCTGGATCGCGGAGGCGCTGCTGCAGCGGAGCGACGCGGCGGTGCTAGAGAGAGTTCGGAAAGAAGTCCTCGAGTTGTGCGAGACGTTCCCGCTGTATGCGGAACGTCGGGCTAGGGTGCAGGCCGAAGTGAGGATGTGAGTTGGGAGACTATGCCCGCCATTAGGTCAGAAGCTGCAAGGATGTTGGCCGCTGCTATGCTTTGCTCTGCGAGCTTCGTGGCGTGTAAGGGGACTCCACCCCTACTCAACCAATAGCTGCCGCCGAATCAAAGGCCGCGAACCACCCATCACCGTAAGACCCTATGAAGGAAGTTTGCCCATGAAGACTAGTGATGAATACAAAAGAGCGCGCCGCGCTCGTGAATATGCGGATATCGTCCATGAACAGCGTGGATGGTCGGGCAGGTCTTGGATGGCGACCGGGCCAAGCTGTATGGTAGTTGAGATTGAGATGGACGGGCAAACCGAAGAATTCAAGACTTCCTTCCTTAAGGATTTAAGCCCTGATCTACGCACCTACGATTTTGTTTTCATTTCTTTTAATGACGACCTGCGGCCCCTCAACTGCGGAGTGACAAAGAAGTCACCAACTCCGCTAAGACGCAAGGAGATACAATGAAACATTCCAGACTGCCGATGGCGGAGTTGTCGTTACAGCAACAATCGCGTTCATTCAGCGGGTACATGCGCCAGCTGCTCGCGCACATGCGAAGAATGTTGCGAACCGCGCAAGCGAAAGGTTATTCGCAAGACCAACTTCGAGGCCTCTGTCGAATTCGGGCCGCGACACTGCGAGCGAGGGCTGATGAGATTGAACGCATGGCCTGAGTGAGTTAAGACGGGATGTTCAATTGCCCTGCCTCGCCCTATTACCGAGCCGTCTTCAGGCTGGCAAACAGGCATTACTTGGGAGTCCGTTGCACCCGGTCTAAGTTAGTCGGCATAATAGTGAAGGAGGCCGCTGCGATGAACATTCAGATTACCAAACCCGAAGTCGAGGCGCTCATCAATCAGCGTTTGCAGACAGGCGGATTCAAGGACGCCGAAGACGTCGTGTTCCAGGCACTCCAATCTTCGCCGCCGACGGCAGCGACTACGCCACAAACCGACCCGCCCGCGAAAGACATTGTGGAACTCTTTGCGCCGTTGCGAGGCCTTAATCTAGATTTCGGCCGCAACCCATCTACGGGACGTCCGGTTGACTTGTGAGCGCTTATCTTCTCGACACGAACGTCCCGTCAGAATTCAGTCGTGATCGACCGGATCCTCGCGTTTTGAAGTGGCTCAAAGCTCAACCTGCAAATCGCTGACCGGTGGGGCGAGTTGGATGGTCAATGCCAGCTGAAGGGAACGCCCCTGAATACGGCAGATGGCATGATTGCCGCCACCGGCATTGAACACAACCTCACGGTTGTCACGCGCAACGTCAAGGACTTCGCTGGTCTAGGCGTGGGTATCTTCAATCCTTGGGAAATGTGAGCCTCAGTCGCACTCGGGTTTCCGTTTTCGACTCCCCCTTCAATTCGCTTGTTTCCCACCTGCCCTCCTGTGTTTTAATGCCTTCGATGAAGATCGCCATCGACATCCGGCGGATGACGGAGTTCGGCGTAGGGACATACATCCGTAATGTCGTCCGCACATTGGGGCGTCTTGACTACGAGACCACGTATTTCCTCATCGGCTCCCCCGCCAAAGTCAAAGAGATCGGCCCTCTGCCGCCTAACTTCCACACCGTTCCCCTGGCCGAGCCGGAGCGTTCCCTGAAAAGCTTTTGGGAGTTCCGCACGGTGGTGAAGCGGCTGGAATGCGACTTGGTTCACGTCCCCAATCTGTTTTCCGTCCCGCGCGCTCTGCCTTGCCCTTATGTAATGACGGTACACGATATGCTGGATCATCTCTCGCGGGCGCGCCAGCAGACTGGGTTTTGGGGGGCCTGGCACTTTCAGTTCACGAAGCGGGTCTTGCGGGGTGCGGCCCGCATTTTCGCGGTTTCCAACTTTACCAAGATCGAGATTGAGAAGCTCTTTGGAATTCCCTCAGATCGCATCGAGGTGGTCTACAACGCCATCGATGAACGTTTCCTGCACGGGCATGCCAGCGCGGCCGACCGTCAACTGATTGCCGAGCGCTACCAGGTGAACTATCCCTTCCTGCTCTACGCCGGAAGAATCAGTCCGCACAAGAATGTGGTACGGATGATCGAAGCTTTCTCTGCTCTGAAAACCGAGTTGGAAAAAGATCATGCGTATCCCGACCTGAAGCTCATCATTATTGGAGACGATGTATCGGGCAATCCGGATCTGCGGCGGACTGTGATCCGGAGCGGAGTGCAGAACGATGTGCGCTTCCTGGGATTCGTACCGATCGAGGTGCTGCGCACTTTTTACGATCAGGCAAAGATTTTTGTTTTTCCGTCGGGTGCATCCCGAAAATGTATTCGAGATCATGCGAGCGCTGCACCGGGTTCTCATGGACCAGCCTCTGCGCGAAAAGATGAAGGAGCGCAGCTACCGGCAAGCGGCGAAGTTTTCCTGGGAGAAATCCGTGCGCCGCATCATGGACGGGTACCAGGAAGTGCTGAGCGCAGAGAGCGGCGCTCACACTCCCGGCCACCATGATTCGGCGGGCAAGAAGACGGCAGGGGTCGCTTGATTTCGGACAAGGACTTTACTTCAGCAATGGCTGGCCCGGCGAAGCGATGGCGAGTTTATGCAGCTTGGCGGTGACCCGGTCGCGGTCGGCATCGGTCTTGGCTGAGGCGAGACGCTTGCGGAGCGAGGTGATCTTGTGCTGACGGGCGCGGCGCCGGCGAATCTCCGGGCGGCGACTGGGTGCTGACATTGGTTGCTCCTAAGGCGAAATTTTTCGAAAAATTACCGGTAGCCTGAGTTGCAACCCAACGCTCGGGGAGACGCTCCAGCCACTCAACCTATTCAACCGGAGACCACGGGAACTGTCAATGATGGCAACTGCTACAATGCCCGCGATGCTGTGAGCGATTCTGCGTCCGGCCACAACTGTCCGACCATGAACAAAGAGAAAAACAAGTCCGCACGGCAATCGAATTTGAGTCGGCGTGACGCGCTGAAGTTGCTTGGGGCCGGCGCCGCTGCCCTGGTTGCCGCTGATCAGTTGCACTCTGCCGGGGCTCCCCACCCAACCGCTGATAGACACACGGAGGTGGTGATCGTGGGTGCCGGTTTCGCCGGACTGAGCGCGGCTAGAACGCTGACGCGCCAAGGCACAGACGCGCTTGCTCGATCTGATCAAGGAATACGGCCTGCACACCGTGCCGCAGTTCGAGACCGGCAACAACATCGCCGAACTCGGCGGCAAACGCCTGACCGCGAGCGGCGAGGCCCTGGGATTCGATCCTGAGACGCAGGCGGCATACGACCGGATCATCCGCGAGCTGACTAAACTGAGTGACCAGATCCCGCTCGATGCTCCATGGACCATGCCTCGTGCGGAAGAGTACGACCACATGACTGCCGAAGATTGGTTCGTTTCCCAAACCAAGAGCGCTGCCATCCTTGGCTTTCTGGAGGCTTTTGTACGGGGAGTCTTTACTGCTGATCCCTATCAGATCTCCTTTCTATTTCTTCTTTTCTATCTGCGCTCGGGCGACAACTACGACACGCTGTACGGTTTCGAAAATGCCGCCCAGGCGTGGACGGTGGAGGAAACCATGCATCAGGTGGCATCGCGCATCGCGGCGGAGCTTGGCAGCGCAATCGTGCTGCAAGCGCCCGTCCGCGCGATCTCGCAGGATGCAGGTGGCGTTGTGGTGGATTCCGATGCGGGGAACTGGAGGTGTTCGGTCATCAAGTACTGGGTGGCTTACGAGAAACCGTTTTGGCGGGAGCGTGGGCTGAACGGCATTTTGCAAAGCGATCAGCCTCCCAGCGAATTTATTTCCGGCGACTTCACTCCCGCCGAGGGACATCCTGGCCTGCTGGCGGGATTCATCGAAGCGCACAACGCAATGGCGTGGACCGGGCGCCCCATGGAAGAACGAAAGAAGCTGGTCGTGGAACGCCTTGTGAGCTTTCTGGGACCGGAGGCCGCCCACCCAATCGACTACGAAGACCAAGATTGGCCGGCCGATCCCTGGAGCCGCGGCTGCTACGGTGCCTCCATGACGCCCGGCATCATGACCACCGTGGGCAAAGTGATTCGCCAGCCCCACGGCCGCATTCATTGGGCGGGAACGGAGACGTCAACGAAATGGATGGGATACATTGACGGCGCGATTCGCTCCGGTGAGCGGGCTGCGGAGGAAGTGTTGGGGAGGCTAAAGACTGAAAAGCAATCGCGGCCAGAACAAGAGCTTTCGTTGAAAAGGTAATCGTTCCGCTTTAACTTTATTCTCCGCGAATTGTGCGGAGAAAGTAATGCCATTCACCGCAACTCACATCGGTGTGTTGTTGGTCGCGGAAAGGCCTAATTCTATACCCTCGCTGAAAGTAACTTCTTGGCAGCCGGACCTGTAAGCCGAATTCTGTCCGCCGGATTGCTCCGGCGGGACGGTCATTCCTCTGGGCCACGCATCGCTGCATGGCTCTAGCGACCTACCCGAAGGTTTGACGCACCGAGCCGGCACGTGCCCGAACCGAAGTCCCGGCTTCCTTCCTATTTGGTCTTGCTCCGTGTGTGGTGCGGTATATTTTCTGTGGCACTTTCCGTCGAACGGGCTTGAACCCGCCCTCCCGGACGTTATCCGGCACACCGCTCTGTGGAGTTCGGACTTTCCTCTCTCCGCGTTCGAAGACGCGGAAAGCGACCGTCCGGTCCAGCTGCCAACAGAATCATTATATTCGATGGCCGCCACGGGAGGGATCTTATGGTTGCGGCTCAGGGGAACTCTCCGGCGAGAAAATGCGTATGACATGAGGGATGGGGACATTCCATCCTGCCGAGATGAGGACGACGGGGTGCGTGATGAAACGAGTGCGCCAATGGCTTTGTGTCGTGTTCCTTTGCGCAGCCGGTGTGCAGTGCCAAACCAGAGACTCGCCGCATCCAGATTCGCTCGACGAATATATCAAGCGTGAAATGGCAGCAAGGAAGGTGCCGGGCCTCGCCTTCGCGGTTTTAGAGAATAGCCGAGTTATCAGAGAAGGCGCTTACGGTTTGGCGAACGTGGAAACTGGCGCGCCCGTCGGAATCAATAGCGTGTTCGAGCTGGCATCCGTAACCAAACCCATCACGGCTGTCGCAGTCACTATGCTGGTCGAACAAAAAAAGGTCGCACTCGACGATCCCGTTGACAGATATCTGGCCGAGGTACCGGTAGCCTGGCATGAAATCACTGTACGGGAGCTTTTGAGTCACACATCGGGATTGCGGGAATACGGCCTGGTAAAGTGTGACGGTTCTGAGTTGCTGGACATATCGACCAAACAACAGTTTGAAGACTTGGTCAAATCTCCATTACTGTTTGAACCCGGCGCAGGTACTCAGTACAGCGATTCCGGATATTTTCTACTTGGCATGATCATCGAGTCTGTGTCAGGGCAGAGTTACAAAGACTTTCTTCAACAGCGGATATTCGGGCCGTTAGGAATGGAACACACGAGCGTGCTGGATCAAAGCGCGATCATTCCGAATCGGGTTTCTCCATACACATTGCGCAAAGGGCAACTCAAGAATGCACGCCGTGCCTGGCAGCACGAACTCCCATCTTGGTACGGAATATGGAGCACCGTGGAGGACATGGTTAAGTTGGATAATGCGGTTTCCTCCGGTGCGCTGGTAAAGCTTGATACTTTGGCTCACATGTGGGATCCGGCGGCCCTGAAGAACAGTGAAAAAGCGTCGATCGACGGGAGTTTGTACGGACTCGGTTGGTTCATTTTGAGTGCCTCTGGGCGCCGGATCGTGGGACACCCAGGCTGGACGGGAACGCTTTACCTGAAATATCCGGATGACCACATATCCATTATCCTGCTTACAAATCTGGATGCCGGTTCCGGCAGCCAGCACGTTTTCTTAGCACAGGGAATACTCGAATTGCTGCGGCCTGAACTACCGAGATTCCTTCCGAAAGAGAAGTAGGCGATACCGTTTGAGGTTCAGGAGTTCGATCGTCAATCCGCTGCACGGAGTGCCCTTGGCTGATAGACTTGATTCCGCTGAAAAAGTGTTGGCATCCCAGAAGCCCGCGCCATGAACGTCGCCGAAGCCATCCGAATCGCGTTGCAGTCGCTGTGGGCGAACAAGTTGCGCTCTGTGCTCACGCTGCTCGGCGTTGTGATCGGAGTGGCGGCCGTGATCGCGGTGGTCACCTTCGTCTCCGGCATCAACGACTACGTGGCGCAGAAGGTTTTCAATCTGGGCGCGGACGTTTTTCTTATCTTCAAGGTTTCTCCTGCTGTCACTAACGTGGACCACTTCCTGGAAGCGGAGAAGCGCAAAGACCTGACCCTGGAGGACTATCAGGCGGTGGTGGATGCCTGCCGGCATTGCGAGTTGGTTGGAGCCTCCACGCGCAACGAAAGCGGCCATGTGAAGTACGCCGAACAGTCGATCAGCGACACGCTGGTGCGGGGCATCACTCCGGGGATGGCGACCATTCTCGATACCGACCTGGCCGCCGGCAGGATGCTGAATGACAACGACGTAACCAATCGGTCTCCGGTCGCGGTGATCGGAAACGACATCGTGGAACACGTGATGCCGGGTGTCGATCCACTGGGGAAGGAAATACGGGTCGATGGCTGGACCTATCAGGTGGTTGGCGTTGCCAAAAAGAAGGGAACGACGCTGGGACAGAGCGCCGACAATTTTGTGATGATTCCCATCACCGCCTGCCTGAAGCAGTATGGCTCCCACAATAACAGTTTGCGGATCGCCGGAAAGGCCACGAGCGCCGGTGTGCCGTTGAAAGAGGCGGTGGACGAAGCGCGCGTCGCAGTTCGCGCTAAGCGGCATGACCTGCCGGGCGGCAACGATAGTTTTGACATTGAGACCAACGCCAGTCTCCTCGGCATCTGGACCGACTTCAGCCAGACCTTCTTCCTTGCCACCATCGGCATTGCCGCCATCTCGCTCGTGGTCGGCGGCATAGTGATCATGAACATCATGCTGGTTGCGGTTACCGAGCGCACGCGGGAAATTGGCATTCGCAAGGCGTTGGGCGCACGGCGCGACGATGTGCTGCTGCAGTTCCTGATCGAATCCGTCACCCTGGCGCTCACCGGTGGCGCCCTGGGAGTGCTGGCGGGAGTGACGGTGGCGGAAACCGTGACTTTACTGATCGGGATGCCTTCCGCGATCAAGCTTTGGGCGGTTGCAGCCGGGCTGATTGTGTCAGCCAGTGTCGGGGTGTTCTTTGGAGTCTACCCCGCGCGCAAAGCGGCGAAGCTGGATCCGATCGTAGCGTTGCGCTTCGAAACGTAAGGAATTCTAGTAATTGCGTAATTTAGTAATTGAG
>WNFI01682817.1_pt1 | contig 12126 bp, 9 predicted proteins | sample 5400471 | NCBI WGS metagenome assembly WNFI01 (sample SAMN13153348, study PRJNA577476) | soil metagenome | isolation source: 100 cm saprolite on Douglas fir-dominated hillslope | place: USA:California | collected 2013-09-17 | reverse complement strand
ATGTCGCCCGCCGATCAGGACCGCGTCCGCGCCATCGCCAAAAAATACCGCTGGCGCAACCCGGCGGGCGAGGAAGCTGACTTCCTGTCCGCCGATGAGATCGAGAACCTCACCATCCGCGCCGGCACGCTCACGGCCGCTGAGCGGCAGATCATCAACCATCACGTCGCCGTCACCATCCAGATGCTCGAGGCGCTGCCCTGGCCACGGCACCTGCAGAACGTGCCCGAATACGCCGGCGGCCACCACGAGCGGATGGACGGCAAAGGCTACCCCCGCGGCCTGACCCGCGACCAGATGTCGGTCCAGGCGCGCATCATGGGCATCGCGGACATCTTCGAGGCACTCACGGCCAAAGACCGGCCTTACAAGTCCGGCAAGACACTCACCGAGTCGCTGCAGATCCTGGGGAAAATGCGGCTCGGCGGCCACATCGACCCCGAGCTGTTCGACATTTTTGTCCGCCAGCGAGTTTACGAACGCTACGCCAAGGAATTCCTCGATCCCGCGCAAGTGGACCAGGTGGACGTCAGCAAGATTCCCGGTTATTCCGGCGAGTAGTGCGGGGCCATCCGCCGCCCGTCACCCGCCCGTCGTCAGCAGCAATTCCCGGGTGACGGCCATGACCGTGGGGATGCCGGCGCGCGACCAGATGATCAGCAGGCCCCTCGGATCGTCGAGCATCACGAATTCCTTTTCAGCGCAGACAAATGACTGCTTCGCGAACTCGTATTTCTCGCCCGGGAGCACCTGCCGGGCTGTCTTGGAATCCTTGAGGAGGACCATCTGGTCATTGACAAAGTCCTGGGCGATTTCGGCGGTGAGCACGGCGCGCTTGAGCGGCTTGATGCCCTCGGCGATGGAAATGCCCTTGGCATTCAGCGTTACCGTGTAGACCAGCGCGCCGTCGATTGACTCGATGAACCAGACCGCCATGCCCTTGGGCGACTGCGGGTCGGGCGCCTTGCCGAAGCGTTCCCTGAGCCTGGCCAGCGGATCGCCGACGCGGGCGAAGCTGGTCACGGCGGTCAGGGCGAGCAGAAGCGCAAAGGCAATGCGGGTCATCATGGGACGGGGAAATCAGGTTAACAGATTGCGCAAGGCCGCAAGGTATTTTTCCTGCGTGCGGGTGATCACGCCGGCCGGCAGGCGCGGGGCGGGCGGCTTCTGGTTCCACTTGAGCGCGAGCAGGTGGTCGCGGACAAACTGCTTGTCGTAGCTCGGTGGCGACTGATCTGGCGCGTAGCGGTCGGCGGGCCAATAACGCGACGAATCGGGTGTCAGCACCTCGTCGATCAAAAACAGGTTACCCGCCGCATCGGTGCCGAACTCAAACTTGGTGTCAGCCAGGATCATCCCGGCCCGCTTCGCACGGTCGTGGCCGAATGAATAGAGCGCGAGGCTGTGCGCTTTCACCTGATCGTAGAGTTCTTCTCCCAGGGCGTCGGCGCCGATCGCGTCGCTGATGGGTTCGTCGTGCTGGCCCCGGGGTGCCTTGGTTGTGGGCGTGAAAATGGGCGAGGGGAGCTTGTCGGCCTGGCGGAGTCCGGCGGGCAGCTCGATGCCGCAAACCTCGCCGTTGTGCTGGTAGGCGCTCCAGCCACTGCCGATGAGGTAGCCACGGGCGACACACTCGATGGGGAGCGGCTTGAGTTTGCGCACGATCATACTGCGCAATTGCAGGTCGCGGCTGGTGAAGCCGCGGCGCGCGAACTCGCCCGCCTGGTCGGGCAGCAGATGATTCACGACAAGGCTTTGGGTTTGCGCAAACCACCAGTTGCTCATCTGGGTCAGGATGATTCCCTTGCCGGGGATGCCGTCGGGCAGGATGACGTCAAACGCCGACAACCGGTCGCTGGCGACCAGCAACAGCGCATCACCCAGGTCGAAAATCTCCCGCACCTTGCCGGAAGCCAGGCGTGGAAAGGGCAGACCGTCGATGGATGTGACGGCGATCTTCGGCAGGGCGGCGGCGATCTCGGCAAAATTCATGGATTACTCTTCACACCAAGGACGCAAAGCAGGCAAAGGTCAGGCTGATTTTTACGCACCTCGGGACAGCATCATCCCCGCCGGGCAACGACAAACCCATAGTGTGCCGGCCAAGTGGCGCTTGTTCGGTCTCCCGGAGACCTGTCCATGGTTCGTAGGTGGCGCAATCATGCCTGCCTTGAACACGATCGCCCGCAGCGAAGTTGCTGATGAGTCTTTCAGCCCTGGTGGAAATCACCGCGCAGAGGGTGAGCACCGCCTAAGTGTGACTGAAACCGGCGCGATTGGTTCTTGAGGCGGTTCATATCAATGATGGCCCATCACACTATTCGCCAAGGATGGTGAAGCGGGCGGACTGGTTCTTGATATCGGCGATCTTCGAATTGACCAGGGTCAGGCTCCCGGCGGCGTCCTCCCGGATCCACAGGCCGTGCCGGGAGGGAGTTCCTATTCCGAAGTTGGGAATGTTCACATTTTCGAGCCGAACATTTGAAAGCGTGCCCTCGCCCTTCAGGCTGCCGGGGGCCACGATGGTCAGGCCGTCGGAGAAACTGTCCCGGATGTCCACCTGGCTGATCGTGAGACCCGAGATGCTCCGGCGATCCAGGCAGATCTGAAACGACCCCCGCCAGGCCCAATCGTGGTCATAGCCGCCACAGCGCAGGAGTTCGCAGTTGCGGACCAGCGTCGTGCCGCTGAAGTTGTTGTCGATCTTCCGCTCTTCATCAGCCGTGGGAAATGTCGTGCTGATCAGAATGCCGCAGCCGGCGGAAATATCGGTGAAGCGGCAGTCCTCGATGCGATTGTTCGCCCCGCCGTAGATTGCCCCGCCATTCGCGAGAAAGGGCAGCTGGCCCGTGCAGCGACGGATGACGTTGTTTCCAGGCAGGCTTTGCCCGACGAAGCCCTGGTCGGAGGCCGCCGGCCAGATGGCAAAACAGTCGTCGCCCGTGCCGCGGGTGCTGCAGTTCTGCACCACCGTCCCGCTGGTGCCGACGCAAAGATTCACCCCGTCCGCCAGCAAATCGCGAAACCGGCAGCCATCGATGAGGAGGTTCGTGCCGTTGTAGATCCACACGCCGATTTTGGTATGCTCCACCCAGATACGCGACACGGAGGAGTTGGCGCACCTTGCTCCCACGATGCCGTCGTTGGGTTCACTGTCATTGCGGTAGTTCAGCTTTCCCACAATCGCGAAGTCCGCCAGGTGGATGGCGTCGCCCGTGAGTTTGAATCGCACGCGTCGGTCGGACTGGCCATAGAGCTTGCCGTCGCCGACAAAGGTCGTGTGCCACATGCCCGCGCCCTGAATCGTCACGGAAGACGGCAGGATGATGTCGCCGGTCAGCTTGTAATCGCCGGCGGGAACCCAGACGGGTTTGCCCTGCCGCTTTGCCTCGGCAATGCAATTTATCAGGGCCGCCGTGTCGTCGGTCTGCCCCTTGCCGCCCGCACCGAAATCGAGCACGGAAAGCGCGTTCACTGGGGCGGCCAGCGGAGGCGGGACATTTTCCAGATCGGCGAGATCGACGATGCAGTAAGGTTCGTCTCCCGAGATTTTCTGCAGGCGAATCACATCATGCAGGGAGATTTTCAGATCCTTGACGCGAAGCTCGTCGTAAAAATTCCGCGGCTTGCCCTCAGCGGGCTGGTTGGAGAACGGATATTTTCCGTAGAGCCAGGTGTAATGAGAGCTCAAGGGCAGCGTTCTAACCAGCTTCCCATTTATGAGGAGGCTGAGAGAGGAATTGGTCCCGCCCCCCTCCTTGGAATCCGGCAGGCTGTAGCGAATCACCATGGCATTGGCGCTCGCGGCCGCGGTAAACTCCACGAATTCTCCGGCAGCCGTGAGCTTCACGCACTTCTGGCCGGAGGATTCCGTCTCGACCAGATATGGGTCATATTTGGGGCCCAGCACGGTTCCATTAGTTTTCATCATTTCGGCCTCGTAGGTCGTCCAGGGCAGGTCCGCCCCGACCGCAAAACAGGCCGGACCAGAACACGCAGCACACATGATGAGGAGCACCAAACGCAGGATGACTGGAGGCAGTGGGCCAGTCATGGACCTGCGCAGTTCGGCGATGGAGGGATTCATTTTCACAGTCATTCAGATTCGGGTGTCGTCAGGAGAGCAAGGGAGCGGGTTTTCCTATGAGGTTGCGCGATGGGGGGCCGATATTTGACCGTCACGGGGGTGCCGGGGATACCCTTCACAAGGTGCCCAGCCACAAGAATGGCATGCTCGCGGATGTTGGAAGGGTGTGCCGTAAGGGTCACCGAAGTCCTCGTGATGCAGATCCGGAAACCATCCCCCTTGTAGGCCAGGTTGAATTGCAGTCCTTTCCACTTTCCGCAGAGCCGCGGATTGATGACGATCCGCTTCTCGTCCATCTGCACGCCACCAAAGCCAAGAACCGCCGTCATCCACGCGCCGCCGTTCGCGGCGGGGTGGGAGCCGCCCATGAAGATGGTGCCCACGTACACCTTGTATTTCGCCTCGAGGTCGATTTTCGCCGTTTTCAGGAAGTAGTCGTAGGCGGAGTCGAGATTGCCGAATTCGGCCGCCACCATGGCGTAGGCACAGGCGCTCAAGCTGGAACCGTGCTCGGTGCGCGGTTCGTAGTATTCCCAGTTCGCCTTTTTGATTTCCGCGGAATAGCGGGTCTTGAAGAGGTTGAGCATCATCACCACATCAGCCTGCTTGATGATCTGGGTCGGCACCGCCAGGCCCTGTCCGGCACCCAGGTATTCATTGGGATGAACCATCCTGGCCTTGAGCTCCTCGACCGTGGACTCCCTCAGCTTCAGGTAGCCGTCGAATTGCTCGATGACTCCCGTCCTGGCGTCCGGCGCAGGAACGTACAGCAGGCACTCCGCCTCGCGGAAGCCGGGCAGTTCCTTCGCGATGCCGATTTTTTTCACCAGCGTGCGCAGCGCCTTGGGATGATTTCGCCGGAGGTAGTCCACGGCCGCATTGGCGATCGTGAAGGTCTCCTTCGCCACCATGCTGGTGAAAGCGTTGTTGTTGACGCGCTCGTGATATTCATCCGGTCCGACGACATCGAGAATCTCATAGCGTCCTTTGTCCGACTCGAAATAGGCGTAGGAATAATAGAACCGGGCGCATTCCATGATCACTTCCGCGCCTCCTTCCAGCAGCAGCGAGTCATCTCCGGTCAACTTGAAGTACTCCCACATCGCGATGGCCACGTCGCCGCTGATGTGCACCTGTTTGTCGCGAAAGTGGGTGCGCAGGTCCCGGCCGGTGAAGGGATCGCCGATGTTGAAGTAGGTGCAGGCATCGTCGCCCGTCTCTTGGCTCTCCCAGGCATAAAAGGCGCCCTTGTAACCCGGCCCTTCCGTCCGGGCCTTTCTACGCGCCCCGCCCAGCGTCTTGATCCGGTAGCGTATCAACTCGGCCGCCTTCTCGGGACAGGTGTGCAGGAAGAACGGGAGCATGAACATTTCCGTATCCCAGAAAATGGCGCCCTTGTAGACCTGACCCGAGAGGGCGCGCGCAGGAATTGAGTTCGCACTGCCCTTCACGGGGGCAACCATCAGCAGCTGCAGGATGCTGTAGCGCAGGGCGCGCTGGGCTTCATCATCACCCTCGATTTTGACGTCACAGCGCTCCCATTTCTTTTTCCACTCGGCGTCATGCTTCTCCAGACAGGCCTGATAGCCCAGCGATTGCGCCTGCCGGACCAGTTCGACCGCCGCCTCATCAAGTGGCTGGCCGACGGGATCGTTGTTGGTGACGACCGCAAAGTACTTGTGAAAGGTGTAGGTCTTGCCTGCCTCCGCCCGAAGGGTGATCACGCGGAGATTCCGGTTGCCCCGGACCTCATGGGTTTCCTCGCCAAAATCCAGGTCGAGTGCTTCGGCGACAAACACCCGCTTGGACTGTTCGTTGGTGATCCCTTGAACCAGCAGGACCGACCCCTGCTTGTCTGCCGTCAGCTGCCGCAGGTGCGGGCCGTTCAAGTCCCAGATATTGTAATCAATGCCGGTGCGCAGGGTGATCCTAGCGGTCTTGTCGCAGCGAAGGCTGAATTTGATCACTCCCAGGTTCGGCGTGTCCGCGCTCAGGAAACGGGAGGATCGGAGGGTAAGGGACTTCGTCCGGGACGCAAAGACCGTCTCCCGCTCGAACAGGGCATTGGCAAAGTGCAGCGTCTGTTTGTGCTGCCTGACCTTGCTGCCGAGCGTGGAAACTTCCGTGCCGTCGAGAGACACCCGCGTAAAGCCGCCGTTGGGGGCGTTGACGGGCTCGCGCCAGGCCGAGCCGACGCGATCGAAGATGCCGGCGAGCGTGATGCCCACCGATTCCTGCGGACCGAATTCGTCCAGGGTGCCGCGATAGCCCATGTAGCCATTGGCGATTTGATAAACGTTGCCGCGGCGCAGGATGCTCTCCCGGTCGCCGGCACACTCCTGGGTGCTGATTGTCCAAAGCTTTTTCATTTTCGTCAGACTTCCCTTGGTTCGTCCTTGACCCGCAGCATGAGCGCGGCGGCGGCGATCATCGAAACTCCGCCCAGCACGAGAGCCAGGATGGCATGCCCGTGAAAGACGGTGCGCACCAGCAGACCCAGCACGGCGGCCGCGAGGATCTGGGGGATGACGATGAAGAAATTGAACATCCCCATGTAGACCCCCATCTTCCGATAGGGCACCACGCTGCTGAGGATCGCATAGGGCATGGTCAGCAGGCTGGCCCACGCGATCCCGAGGCCCGCCATTGAAATCACCAACAAATGCGGATCCACGAACCAGCGTAGCGACATCAAACCCAAGCCACCGATGAAGAGACAAATGGCATGCGTGGTCACACGACTGGTCTTTCTCGCAATGACTGGAAGGATGAACGCCACGAGGGCCGCCACCCCATTGTAAACCGAATTTAGCACCCCCACCCAATCAGCCCCGTCGTTGTAGGCCTTCGTCAGGGGGTCGCTCGTGCCGAAGTGATAGCTGGTGATGGCCGGCGTGCAATAAATGAACCAGGCGAACATGGCGAACCACGTGAATATCGCGGCCACCGCGAGTTGCCGCATGGTCTTGGGCATGTTGTTCAGGTCATACACGATCTCCACCAAGCCGCTCTTCTGGCCCGAAGTGAACAGTTGGGCAGAGAGCAATTGCAACGCGCCGTAGACACCGATGCCGATTGACAGAATATAAAGAGCCTTGTCCCAGACGAAATGGTTCACCCCAAATGTGAATATCAGGCCGACGATCACCAAGATGATGCCGGAAGTATAATATTTTCCGGTGTCGAGGGTCAGGGCGTCGCCTTCCTTGGCCGGAGCGGCAGTAAAAAGCCCAACGCACGGATTGAGGGATCAAGCCCGCTTCTGCCGTGTTCGAAACCTGGAGCAGGTTCGTCAGTATCCACGGCAACAGCGAACCGATAATCGAAGCCGCGCCAATGAAGAACGTCTGAACGGCAAAACCCTGGGTGCGTTGCTCGTCCGACAGCATGTCGCCGACAAACGCGCGCATGGGCTCCATGGTGATATTGAGAGACGCGTCGAGCATCCATAACATGCCGGCGGCTACCCACAAGGTGGGCGAGTTGGGCAAGACCAACAATGACAGCGACGCCAGAATCGCTCCCGTCAGAAAATAAGGCTTCCGGCGACCGAAGCGATTCCAAGTCCGGTCGCTCATGTAGCCGATGATCGGCTGCACAATCAACCCGGACAACGGCGCGGCGATCCAGAGTGCGGGAATATTGTCCTGCTTCGCGCCCAGGGTTTCGAAAATCCGGCTCAAGTTTGAATTCTGCAAAGCAAAGCCAAATTGAATGCCGACGTAGCCAAAGCTCATGTTCCAGAGCTGCCAGAAATTGAGGAGGGGTTTTTTGTGCATGGCCTTGTCTCTACAGGAATGGGCTTCAGGCGCGAGCACGCTTGGCCCGAACCAGCCGGTCGATTTCCTGGACGCTGGTCTCGGCGAGATCGCAAACCACCAGGTCCGCCCCGTGGTTGCACAGTTCCGGGGCGTTGTTTTCCCGGGCGACGCCGATGACGAGACCGAAGCCTCCCTTCGCTCCGGCTTGCACGCCGGACACTGCGTCCTCAATGATGATCGCACGCGCGGCGGGAACGCCCAGGTTGGCGCAGGCGGTCGTGAAGATGGCGGGGTCAGGCTTGCCCTTGAGTCCGAGGGTTTCGGAAACCACGCCGTCCACGACCGTGGCAAAGAGATGCGCGGTGCGGGTCTTGTCCAGGATCACGGCGGAGTTCCTGCTGGAGGTCGCCAGTCCCACCTGGATCCCCTGCTTCAGCAACTCCTGGATCAAGGTGATAGTGGAATCGTAGAGGTGCACGCCGTCACGCTCAAGGAGCTCGGTGAAGATCGCATCCTTCCGGTTGCCCAGACCGCAGATGGTCTCGCTGCCCGGCCGATCTTCCGGCGATCCAACCGGCAGGTCTATCCCTCTTGATTTCAAAAAAGTCTCCACCCCCTTGTACCGGGGCCGGCCGTCCACATAGGCGAGATAGTCGGGCGCGTGGGTAAATTCATTGAACGGTTCGCGGTATTTGGCCTCGCGGATCCGGAGGTATTCGTCAAACATCCGCTTCCAAGCCGTCGAGTGAACGGCGGCGGTCTGGGTGACCACCCCGTCCATGTCGAAAATCGCCGCATCGAAGTCACGCTGAAGCTGCCCGCCCGGTGCGCACTCGTGCGGCGTCGGGCGACGGCCTGGAGCGGTCGAAGCGGTTTTGTCGTATGCGGGTGCCACCGAAGTTGAGTGATTGAATGTTTGGAAAAACCGAGGCGGTGCGCGGAAAGCGCCCCACGATGTGGGGGCCGCCGTCGCGCACCGCCTGGTTATGATCGCCACCCGGGTTGTCCGGCTGGCGATGCCTAGAGGACCCCTAAGTCCGCCGGGGACCACGCCAAGGCTTTGGGCCCCGGCGCGATCCCAAGGATCAGAATTCGAACCGATTGGAGAGCGTGAACTGCTGAGTCGGACCGATACGATAGAACGCAGGTTGTGCCACACCGTTTACCGGTGCCTGATAGCTGACCGGAATCAGATAATTCCCTTTGCCGACGTTTGCGACGTTGAGCTGAATGTTTCTCACTCGGGCTCTTTTGCGGCTTGGATAGGTCGGCTAGGAACGGAGGAGACGCAAGCGTGCCATCCGGGTTAAGCCCAGTGCCAGACGGAGGATAGCCGATGATCTCTGCAGATGAATAACGCACGCCACCACCAATTTTAAAATTCCTGAGAGGGCCTTCTCCGGTGAAGTCATAGTTCGTCGTCAGATTGTAGCGCCACTTGGCGAGTTGCGGAACCGCCACGCCCTGCTGCTGCTGGAGTCCGGCATAAGTGGTACCGAGCGGGGCAAAACCATTATAATTGTTGAAGTAGGCATCCTTGACTGCAGGAACGCCTGGGCTGACGGAATTGCCCCAGAACCACTGCGTATTGCCGCCGGGACCTTTAACATAGGCCGACGTCGCCGCCATGAATTGGGCCAAGGCCGGGTCACCGACTGCCGTGATGACCGCATCCGTTTTTGTAGCGTTGAATGAGATGCGCCATTCCTTGGTGGGATTGGCGTCAAGTTCCATCTCCCAGCCCTTGGACTGGGAGTTTTCGGTAAGCGCGAAGTTAGTTTCGCCTGGGATGCCCGTCAACTGGCTTCTCAGGACAGTGCCGGCCTGCACTTCAGCCAGGCTATTCATGCCCCAATTCTTAAAGAAGTTCGGGAAGGCAGTGTTAATCTGGGTTTCCCAAGCCCGCGTGGCCGCGGTTGAGGAATTCTGTAGATCCTCCATCGCCTGGGTGTGGTAGCCAGCAGCATCGTAGTAGTAGCCCGCTGCGGTGTTATCATTATTATACTTACCCGCGCCAAGCGGGCCCCCATCAGGCCCGATGCCCGGATTGTTTACCATATGAGCCGGGTCTGATTGAGCGAAATTGCCGTTCTGGTCATTGTGATAATAAAAGGCGTTGGCGAAGTACACTGTGTTGCCAACGAAATTAGCCAGGCCCGCAGCGAAGGCTCTACCGCCGGCGTACTCACCGTTCGTGATATTGGTCACATAGCGATTGATCTTTAAGGCGAACCTGCCGTCACGCGTCTCGAGCAGAACGCCACGCTCGATGGTCTTGCCGGACGGAGGCGAGAGAGGAGTCCCGTTAATGTCGACGCGGCTGGAGTCCGGCTGGAAGTTGCTCGATACGTTGTAGGCCACACTAATTTTGACAGGAAGCTTGCTGGCAAAATTTTTCAGACCCGGGAGTTCGTCAAGGTGAGCCACAAGACTATAGGAGCGGGATTGAACTTCTACACGACCCTGCGTTGCGCCGGGAAGGTCCAAGCCGACCTTCTGGAAGTCGATGCTTCGCCGGTCGTTCGCATCGCCGATAGAGGCACCCATAGCCGAGCTTTTGTTGATATCTTTGCGCCAGCCATAGATACCCACAAGCGCGCCATCCAGCCAATTACCCTCGTAGACCAACGCCTGAGAGGTAGTCACCGAGCGTGTTTTACCATAGGCCGTCGCCAACAGGTCGCGGTTGACGAACGGGTTGGCTTCAGAATCGGTAACTGTCAGGGTCCCCGTGCCCGCCCAACCAACGTAGTAGCGAGGGTCTGCTGGCCCAAATGCTGCGTTCGCCGGGTTTGGAGTGAGATCGAAGTAATTGATCGGGTTGCTGCCGATCGTCGGGTTGCCGGTTACCCGGGAAATATTGGCCCCAGAGATCGACTTGCCCTTCAACGAGTCCCCCAGATAGATGACCTGTTGCGGATTTACCTGTGAGAAGTTAGCAAATGCTGATCCCCCGGCGAAAGTATTGGCGAGAGCGAGGTTTGCGCCGAGATAACCATACCGTTGCCAGCTCATGGTGGAGGTAGTTAGCTTTGCTTCATCCGCCAAGCCGGTCAGGGTTTGGGTGCCGAGGATCGTTGCCCACCATGCATCGCTGTCTTTCTTGAAGTTATGTGTGACAAACGCCGTGGCGCGCTTATCTTCGCGATCACTGATGTAGTTGAAATTGGTTGGATTATTGTTGTTAATGACGAAAGGGCGGCCGAAGTTCGGATTCGCGCTAGCAGTCGCAAGCGAGGTTCCGTCGTTGTTGGTCGACATGACGTCAACGAACAACGGGACGGCACCGCCAAAGGGGTTGATCGAGCCGTCCTCATAGTGCTGTTTGTTGTAATCAAGGGAGAAGCCAACCTGGTCGTTGAGGAAGGTTTGCGAGAGATTCGCCGATCCCGACCAGAAACGTTGCCATTCCGATTTCATATTGCCGTCGATCAAATTCTTGTAGAAATTGAAGATCGAACGATCGGTCGACGAGGTATCCGTAAAGAGGCCACCGTTGGAGAAAGGCAGCCCCGCAAAGACTGCTTCCTTGGCTTTGCCGTTTAGACTAAGCCAGGAGCCGGGATAAGAGCCATAGGGGAGCGTGATTACTTTCCCGGCCGCAGTATCCTGAGTGAAGTTCGTGAAACGGTACTGGCCCGCAGAACCGACGGTGTTAGCGTTCTGGATAACGTTTAACGGAAACCCGCCATTACCGAGCTGGCCGTTCGTAAACCACGGATCGGGATTCTTGGCGCCTTCGGCCCGGCCGGCATCGGCATAACCATTAGCGGCGGTGGAGATACCGCCAGGAACGCCGCTGTTCCACGACACCGCACCGTTCAATCCCGCCTGATAAGCTCCCGGTTCGGCGGAATTAAACCACGGCGTAATGTGGTCCGTCGGAGGAAGGGCGCGAGGATTGTTGGAATCGACCCGGCCAGACTCGACGTTCGCTTTGAAGATGGTCCGATTTCCGTTTTTGTTCAGGAAAGCAGGTTCGATGCGGAGTGCACCGGATATACGCTGGTCCTTCGAATAGGCCGGCTTCTGTTCATATTTTTGGTCATTGTGCAGAACGTCGAGCCGGACGGCGACCTGGCCAGGCACGATCACTTGATTGATATCCAGGCTCTCGCGGGTGCTGCCCCAGCTGCCAAGGCGAAGGTCGATGTTTCCAGAATTAATGAAGGCGGCACCCTTGCTGGTGGCATTGATAATGCCGGCGGGACTGCCTTCACCAAAGAGAATCGCATTCGGTCCGCGTGAGATATCGATGCGGTCGACATTATATGAGTC
>WNFI01673687.1_pt1 | contig 12126 bp, 9 predicted proteins | sample 5400471 | NCBI WGS metagenome assembly WNFI01 (sample SAMN13153348, study PRJNA577476) | soil metagenome | isolation source: 100 cm saprolite on Douglas fir-dominated hillslope | place: USA:California | collected 2013-09-17 | reverse complement strand
TCCGGGAGTGCAGGATTTGACCCGCGCCGAGGAAGGGCTGTCAAGGAGCCCGGGGTGCGCCTGGCCCAGCGCCCGGCGCGCTGCGCGCCGGGCGGCCCCCGCGTATAGTTCGCGCATGCGCTTCGCCAAGCTGCAGGGGCTGGGCAACGACTTCGTGCTGCTCGACCTGCGCGCGCGCGCCGCTGCGGGGGCCGGCGGCGGCGCAGACCCGCGCCCGCTCACGAGCGCGCAGGTGGCCGGCGTTTGCGACCGGCACCTCGGCGTGGGCGGCGACGGCGTGCTCACCCTGTTCGACGCGGCCGGGGCCGACGCGCGGCTCTTGATCCAGAACGCCGACGGCTCGGTACCCGAGATGTGCGGGAACGGCGCGCGCTGCGCCGCGCTCTGGATCGCGACCGACGGCTGCACGCGCAAAGCGGGCGGGCGGGTGATGCTGGAGACCGACGCTGGACCGCGCCCCTGCGCGGTGGAGGCCGAGGCGGAGGCGCACGGCGAGGTGGAGGTGGAGATGGGCGTGCCGCGCGTGGAAGCTGCGCGCACGCTCGCGGCGCGGGGGAAGGACGTGCGCGCGACGCCCGTCTCGATGGGCAACCCGCACCTGGTCGTGTTCGTCGAGGGAGCGCCGCCGCGCCCGCAGCTCGCGGAGCTGGCCGCCACCGCCGGGCGCGCGCTCTGCGAGGCCGAGAACGCAAACGTCGAATTCGTCGCCCGGATCTCGTCGCAGCGCTACGCGGTGGCGGTGTGGGAGCGCGGAGCCGGGCTCACCCAGGCGTGCGGCACCGGCGCCTGCGCAGTGGCGGCGGCCGCGCTCGAGGCCCGGCTGGCAGACCCGCGGGAGCCTTTAACCATCGAGCTGCCCGGAGGAGTGCTGCGCATCCGGCTCGACGCCGAAAGCGGCCAGCTTCGCATGCGCGGCCCGGCGCGGCTGTCGTTTCGCGGTACGCTCGACGTCTCAGAGCGCTAAGCTCGACGAGCCTCCCTCCGCTGACGGCCGGACTCCCGGCCGGGCCGCCTCCGGCGGCGGGGTCAACTCAAGTCAGCGGTGGGACTAATCGTCGAGAATCTCCTTGAGGACCGCGCGCTGGCTCGCGCGGATGTGGACGGTGCGCGTCACGTCCTTGCCCAGCTCGGCGTTGATCAGCCTGACCTGATGGTCCCCGGCGGCGAGCTCGAGCGCATCGGCCAGCGGCGTCTCTCCGATCGGCCTGCCGTCCACCTCGACTTTGGCCCACGGCCGGACGAACAGCACCAGCTCGCCCTTGGCGGAGATGGCCGGGATCTGCACCACCACCTTTGCAGAGTCGGGCGGCCGCGGCGTCGCGGCGGCCTCCGCCGGCGCTTCGCGCCTGCGCGAGGGAACCACCTGCGCGAGCGCCGCCAGCCGGTCGACCTCGCGGGAGCGCCGCGGCTTCTTGCGCGGGGGAGCCGCTTTGTCGGCGGTGGCCGCCGCGTGCGCAACGGGCTCGGCCGACGGGCTGGCGGCTCGCGCGGGCGGCGACTCCGGCGCCTGCGCCGCGGCGACCGCCCCCGCCGCGGGCGTGGCCGCGGGCGAGGCGTCGGCGGGCAGAGCCTTCGGGTCAGGAGAGCCAGCGTCAGATTGGGGTTGCGGCGCGGCGGAGGCCGCGGCGGATGCCCCCGGCACAGGTGTGGCGCCGGCAGCGGGAGGTTCCGGCGCAGGTGCGGCGCCCGCTGCGAGCGGCTCCGGCGGCGATCCGGCATCGGCGGCGGGCGGCACCGGCTGGGTCCCAGCGGCGAGTGGCGTCGGAACCGGGGTGGTCCCAGGCACCGGCTGCCCGACCTGCTGCACCGCTGTCGCCGGCGCTACCTCCGGCGGCGGACCAGGCTGCGCGGGCGAAGCGGGCTCCACGGGCTGCGCGGTTGCGGCCGGCGGAGCGGCGGCATGCCTGAGCTCGGCCAGCCGGGCGCGCACCGCCGCGAGGAGTTGCGCCGGGGCGGGTAGCTTCTGCTGCCAGGCTGCCCAGCCGAGGCCAGCGGCGGCGGCCATCAGGACCACGAAGACGACGGCTCCGCCGAGCCCGGATCTCTGCTGCGTCCGGCGCGGCCGCCGGTTGCGCGCGGCGGACGGCGGCGCCATCCGCGTCTCGCCGGCAAAATCGGCCTGGAGCAACCCGGCTCGGCGCGAGGGGACCCCGGGCATCGGGGGCGAGGAGACGGCGCCGAACGCCTGCTCCTGCAGCGCCCGTAGCTCCGCTTCGGCGGCGGGGCCCTCCTGCATCAGGGCGGGCGGCGGCGAATACGCGCGCACGAAGTCGGCGAGGCGGCTCGAGGTGGCGCTCTGCCCGAGCGAAACCAGGTATTGCTCCAAGTCGGCCTGCAGCTGCTGGCAGGTCTGGTGGCGCTGCCCGGGGTCCTTCGCCAGCGCGCGTTCGACGATGCTCCACAGCGCCGGGAGCGCGTCCTCGCGCACCTCCGTGAGCCGCTGCGGCTCCTCGTTGAGGATGCGGGCGATGAGCGCGACCTCGGTGGGCGCGTCCCAGGGGCGGTGGCCCGCGAGCAGCTCGTAGAGCACGACCCCCAGCGAGAAGACGTCGGCGCGCCGATCGGAGGGCTCGCCGCGGAGCTGCTCCGGCGCCATGTACGCGACCTTGCCCTTCAGCGTGCCGGTGCCCGTGTTGCCGGTGCTGCCCGCCGCCCTGGCGATTCCGAAGTCGACGATCTTCACCGTGCCGTTGCGATGCACGAGCAGGTTGTCCGGCGAGACGTCGCGGTGCACCAGCCCGAGCGGCTGCCCATCGGGGCCCGGCAGCTCGTGTGCGTAGTGCAGCCCTCCCGCGGCCTGCGAGACGATGCGGACCACCTCTGCCACCGGCAGGAGCTCGTTCAGCTCCGCGGCCCGGAGCGCCACCGCGCGCAGCGACGGTCCGTCGATGAACTCCATCGCGATGAAGTAGTTCCCGTTCGATTCGCCCAGATCGAAGATGGAGACGATGTTGGGGTGGTCGAGCTGCGAGGCGACCCGCGCCTCGTTGAGAAACATCTCGACGAACTGCTTGTCCCGCGCCAGGTGCGGCAAGATGCGCTTCAGGCAGACCTGCTTCTGGAAGCCGGCCGCGCCCGCCTGCCGCGCGAGATAGACCTCGGCCATGCCGCCGGTGGCGAGGAGCTTGAGCAGCCGGTATTTGCCGAGTGGTGGGGGCATGGGACGGGTGCCTCCGTTCTAACCCACTCGACCGGCAACGACGAAGCGGCCAGTAGGACCCCCACGTCTGGTCCGCCTCACCTGGGCGGAGGCTGGTCCGGCGCAGGGTAGTCGGGCAGCTTCGCATCCGAAGGGCCGGTGGAACCTATCGGATCCAGCGGGGCGGTCTTGGTCACCCAGACCTCGACGGGCGGGGTCTCCGGCGGCGGCGCGATCTCCGGACTCGGCGGAGCGACGGCGGCCGGGGGGGCGGACCCGGGAGGCGCTGCGTTGCTCGGCGCCGGCGCCATCGCGCGCTCGATTGCGAGCCCGCCGGTGCCGACGCACTTCACCGCGCCGATCCAGCTCTCCTCGCACCTCTCTCCGAGCAGGCACTGTCCGCCGCACGGCGCGCGCTCGCAGATACCCGAGACGTGGTTGCAGGCCGTGCCCGGCGTGCAAGACGTGTAGCAATCGCCTTCGACCCGGCGCACGGCGGCGACGCCGGCCGCGACGCTCGTGTTCACCATGCTGCCGGCGACCGTGGTGGCGGTGGCGTTGCACGCCCAGAGAAGCAGAACGGCTGCGCAGAGCCGGATCATCTCGGGCCGGGCCATGGGAAACCCTCCTCGCCCCGGAGCGTGCGAGCGCGCGCGCCTCCAAGTCAACCGAATCTCCAGCGGCCCGTGCGCCGCGCTCAGCGGGGCTGGGCCGGGGAAGCGGCTTTTCGGGGTGGCGCCGCGGCCGGGGCAGTCAATGGCGGCGTGGGACCGGGGGCTGGCTGGACTGAGGCGGGCGCGGCCCGGGGCTTGCGCTTGGCCGCGGTCAACGCGAGGTCGCCGCGCAGCGCGGCCAGTTCGCCGAGTTGGGCCGCCGACAGCCCCGGGAGCTGTCCCGCGCGCGCCGCCAGCGCGTCGGCCTGCGACAGGGCCGCCTCGTCGCTCTTCTGCGCGGCCTGCCGGGCGGCGGCGATCACCGTCGAAAACAGCCCCTGGTCGAGCTGGGCCTGGTCGTCGTACTCGCGGTCGGGCGGCGGCTTCATGCCGGCGGGAAGCTGCAGCGGCTGGTAGAGCTTCCACAGCTCTCCGTCGTCGGGCACGACGAATCGCGACCCCATGGGGAAGAAGCGCCCGCGCCCGACCACGAGGCGCCCCTCGCGCACCTCGGTGGTGAAGTGCCGCGCGTTGCGCTCGGAGGCGAGCCACCACACCACCGCGAGCAGCGCCAGGATGAGCAACCAGAGGACGAGGCGCGAGAGGGCGCCGCCCCCCTTTCCTCCAGCCGCCGCCTGCGTCTCGTCGGCCATCAGCCCTTCCCCGGCTTGAGCACCCCGATGAAGGGAAGGTTGCGATACCGCTCCCCCGCGTCGAGCCCGTATCCGACGACGAACAGGTCCGGGACGGTGAAGCCCAGGTAGTCGATCGAGATCCGGGTGCGCGAGCGCGACGGCTTCTGGAGCAGCGTGCAGATCTTCACCGAGGCCGGCCGCCGGGTCGCCAGGTTGTCGAGCAGGTAGCGCATGGTCAGGCCGGTGTCGATGATGTCCTCGACGATCACCACGTGCTTGCCCTCGATCGGCCTGGTCAGATCGGAGGTGATCTTCACCACGCCCGACGACTCGGTTGCCTCGCCGTAGCTGGAGAGCCCGACGAAGTCGATCGACAGCGGCAGGTCGATGTGCCGCGCCAGGTCGGCGACGAACATGAACGCGCCCTTGAGCACGCCCACCAGCACCAGCTCCTTACCCTGGTGGTCGCTCTGGATCTGCGCGGCGATCTCGGCGATGCGTTTCTGCACCGCCTCCCGGCTGTGAAGGACCTCGAGCTGCTCTGCGAGCTTCAAGTGGACTCCTTGGATTGCGGGCGCTGCGACTGGACCGCTGCCCGCGCGTCAGACGTACGCGTTGTTCATGAGCTCACCGAACCCACCGCCGCCGGGGACGATGTACTGCCGATCGTCGAGCCCGCGCTCGCGGTCCCAGTGGGTGCCGGGGACGGTGTCGAAGACGTCCGCGGGCGACAGCCCCCGGTCGAGCCGCAGCGCATAGACGATCGCGTCCGGATGCTGGCCGGTGACGCGCCGCAGGTACTCGGGGGTCACGATCAGGTGGGCGCAGATGATCTTGCGCGGCTTGCCGACCACCTGCTCGCGGTACGCCTCCAGCGCGGTGCAGATGCTCCCTCCGGTCGCACCCATCGGGTCGGGGAAGAGGAGAATGGCGTCGTCGACGTCGCCGCCGATCTTGCTGCCGCTGATGCGCGCGCCCACCACCTTGCTGGCCTCGTCGAGCACGCGGGCCATGACGAAGTGGTCCTGGCGCACCAGGCGTGGGTCGAGGAGGCCGTTGAGCAGATCGTACGTCACCTGCGAGGGGACCGTGCCGGCGCGGGCGATGTTGACGGTGACGGCGCGGACCTCGGGATCGACGGTCTCGCCGTGGAAGACGCCGTGCGGCGTCGAGTCGACCATCCGCGTCGGCGTGGTGACGTGGCGGCGGGGAAACTCGGCGTTGACGATGGTGCGCACGAGCTGATCGTAGAGCGCCCCTACCAGCCGGTTGATGTCGGGCTGGAACGTTGCTTTGGAGCAGAGCCGCGCGAGCAGCGTCAGCGCGAGCGGGTCGGCCAGCACGTGGACGTTGTCGCCGTAGCGGTGCTCGATCTCGGCGGCGCGGAACGGGATTTGGTCGTAGGCGTGGTCGCGCATGGTGATTCGCCTCTCAGCGGCCGACCCCCTGCCCGGCGCCGCGCTCGACGAAGCGGATGGTCAGCGTCGCTCCCAGGCCGTCGGGCGAGGGGCGTGCCTCGAAGAGGGCGTCGCGAACGCCGCGCACGCGTCCGGCGAGCAGGTGCACGCCAGTCGCCACCATCCCGCCCTGATCGTCGGCCGCGCGCTCCAGCGAGCGCAGCACGCCCTGGACGTCGAGCCAGGCGAGCTGCCCCTGCGGCAGCTCGAAGCCGCGCAGGTGCGCAGAGGCCAGCTCCGCCCCCAGCGTCCGCGCCGCGGGATCGGCGAGCAGCACCGCGGCCAACGGGCCGAGCTGCGCGGGAGTCGGCTCCCGCGCGGGCTGGGGGCGCGCCTTCGCCGGCTTCTTCGCCCTGGCGGGAGGCGCCGGACGATCGATTGCGGGAGGAGCCGGCTCCTCGTGCTGTGCCCCGCCACCCAGCGCCACGTAGAGCCAGCCGGCCCGCTGCGCCACTTGAAGGACCTCGGACAGCTTCCACAGCGTCGCGCCGCGCACCGCGAGCGGCGGCTGCCCGCCGCGGCCCAGCTTGTCGAGGAGCGCTCGCAGCTCCGCGTCCTTGCCCTCGCGCACCTCGGCGGCGGCGATGAACGTCGACTTGTCCAACGAGGACACCTGCTCGCCGAGGAAGGCCTCCAACAGCGAGGCCGCGTCCACGTAGACGCCGATCCCGGCGTTGCCGGTGAAGAGCGGCAGGAAGGATGCCTCTGGCTCCGCGCCGAGGAACTCCCGCGCGCGGTCGCGGACCTGCGCGGCGTCGGGGCCGAGCGCGCGGAGCAGCTCGGTCCAGGTCCGCTGTGGCTCGCCCGACAGCTTGAAGTAGGCGGCGGCGCCGCCGGGGAGCTGCGCGGCCAGATCGGGCGGGGGCTTCAGCGGAGTCAAGAGCTCCTGCAGCCCTTGCGCGTTCAGGTTGCGGAGCTGGCCGAAGAGGCGAAGCTGCAGGCCGTCTTTGCCCAGGCCGACCGAGAAGGCCGAGGCGCCGAGCTGGCCCGAGAGGAAGCTGCGCCGATCCTCCCCCGCTCCCTCGCGCGACGCCGCGGAATAGAAGAGCGCGTCTCCCGCACCGACCTGCTTGAGCGCGGTCTGGTAGCTGCGGTCGCGCTCCAGACCTCCGGCCTCGGGCACCGCCGCCGCCGACGCGAGCGCGAGCAGGGGATCGGTGCCCCCGCGGGCGCGCAGATAGAGATAGCCGAAGCGCTCCAGATAGCCGACGCGGAGCGTCCCCTGCGCCGCGGTCCCCACCACGGCGCGCCCTCCGCCGGGTAGCTTCGCCTCGGTGAGCGCAAACGGCTCCACGCCCGCGGTGAGCAGCTTGCGCAGCGCCGCTTCGGCACGCGGCAAGTCGCTGATGCCGATGCAGAGCACCAGCGCCTCCGGATCCTGCGGCACGGTGTAGAGCGCCACGCCCTCGTCGGGGTCGATGCCGTTCTCCGCCACCGCCTGCGCGTCGGTGGTGTCGAAGCCGACCGCGTCGTTCACCGCGCCCACGGTCTCGTCGAAGAAGTCGCCCAGGCCGATGCGCCGCGCGGCGGTACGGGCGGCCTTGGCGCGCGTCCAGGGCTGCTGCGCCAGGAAGACGCCGCGGACGTCGGCGGGCACCGCCATCGGCACCGAACGGCGCAGCACGGTCACCCGCGCGCTGTCGGTGCGCACGGTGCCGCCGGCCTCGCGCACGGTCTCGGTGACGGTAAAGTTGCCCGCGCGAGGGAAGGCGTGGATCGCCTCGGGGCCGCTCTGCTGCGGCGTGCCGTCGCCGAAATCCCAGCTGACGGAGGTGCCTCCGGGGAGGTCCTGCGCGGTGCCGAATCGCTGCGGGACGCCGGAGCCCACCGTGCGGGCGCCGCCGGCCGAGGGCGCGATGCGCTTCACGCAGGAGGCGCAGAGCAGCGCCGCGCAGGCGGCGAGAGCGAGTCGCATGGCGGTCCTTTACCACAGGGCCGCGGGGCCCGCGTTGACAGGTTCTCCGGCGGCCGCTAGTAGTTTCAGAAACTTTTGAAGATTCAAAGCAGGAGCTCGAACCGGTGGACACACTGGGAAGCGCTGGCCTTCTCGATCTGCAGGACGCGGCGGGCCGCCCGGATGCGCGGCCGTCCGCGGCGGAGCTCCTTCCGGGCATCGCCCTCGCCGAGGGCATCCCCCGGCTGGAGCGGGTCCTGCTCGCCGCCGCGCGCTCCGGCCCCGACGACCTGGGGCCGGCGGCGGCGACGCTGATCGGCTCCGGCGGCAAGCGGGTGCGACCGGTGCTCGCTCTGCTCGCGGCGCGCGCCGCCCGCCCCGGGCGCAGGGCGCGCGGCAGGGTGGCGCTGGCCTGTGCGGCGGAGCTGGTGCACTCGGCGACGCTGCTGCACGACGACGTGATCGACGACGGCCTCACCCGCCGCGGCCTCCCCGCCCCGCGCGTCGCGTACGGAAACAGCGTGTCGGTGCTGTCCGGCGACTGGCTGCTCGCCACCGCGCTCGACCTCGCGGTGCGCTCGCGGGTGCCTGGCGCGATCGAGGCGCTGATCCGGACCCTGCGCGAGCTGGTCACCGGCGAGGCGCGGCAGCTCGCGCTGCGCGGCCGCACCGACTTCACCGCCGACGACGCGCTGGCCGTCGGCAGGCTCAAAACCGGCTCGCTCTTCGCCTTCTGCGGCGAGGCTGGCGCGCTGGCGGCGCGCGCGGGCGTGGGGCTTTCGCGGGCGCTGCGCGCGTTCGGGGGCCATGCCGGCACCGCGTTCCAGATCTGCGACGATCTGCTCGACTTCGAGGCCGACGAGCACACGCTCGGCAAGGCCGTGCTCGCCGACGTCGCCGAGGGCAAGCCCAGCCTGCCGCTCGCGCTCGCGCTCCAGCGCCTGCCGGCCCTGCGCGAGGAGTTGGCCTCGCTCCTGGAGGAGTCGCGCCGCATCGAGGAGGCGCAGCGCGACCCGACGCAGCGCGGCCTGTTGGCGGAAGCGCTGGAGGACCTGCGGGCGCGGGCGCACACCTTCGCGGGGCGCCTGGCGCGCACCGGGGCGCTGGGCGCCGCCCGCCGGATCGCCGAGAAGGAGCGGGATGCCGCGCTGGCCGCGCTCTCGCTCTTGCCGCAGAGCCCCACCCGCGAGCTGCTCGCCCAGGTCGCCTGGCTTCTGCTCGAACGCAGCAAGTAGGAGGGACGCGCATGGCCGACAGAGCCGAGGAGCGCGCCCTGCTGCACGAGGTGGCCGACGCCGTCGGCTCGCTGATGGAGTTCTGGGGCTTCAAGCGCGTGATGGGCCGCATCTGGACCACGCTCTATCTGAACGAGGATCCCCTCTCGGCGGCGGAGCTGTGCGAGCGGCTGGAGATCTCCGCCGGCGCCGCCTCGATGACGCTCGGCGAGCTGGAGCATTGGGGGGTGGTGCGCCGCTCGCGCAAGCCAGGCGACCGGCGCGAGTACTTCGAGGCGGAGACCGACATCTGGAAGATGGTGTCGCGGGTGCTGCGCGAGCGCGAGCTCGCGCAGGTGCAGCGCGCGCTCGACGCCTTCGATCGGGCGCGGTCCGGCCTCGCGCAGAAGATCCCGCCGGGTGAGCAGTCGCGCACGCTGCGGATGATCGATCGCATCGGGAAGCTGGCCGACCTGGCCCGCGTGGGCCGCGGCCTGCTCGTCGCCATCGTCGAGCAGGGCAAAGCGGATCTCGCGCCGCTGATGCGCTTCGCCCGCGGCGCCGCGATCGCGGTGAGCGGCCGCCGAAGGTAGCGGCCACAGACCGCGCGGATCAGAACTCGAGGGAGAGGCCGAAGCGCCAGGCGCGGTCGCTGAGGATGAGGGCGCTCCCCGAGTGGAAGTTGTCGAGGTGCGTCCAGCCGTACTCGGCGAAGAGCGAGGTGCGCTTGAGGCCGATTTCGCGACGGCCCTCGTTGGACAGGTCGGGGCTGATCGCGTCGAGCGAGACCGCGAACCCCAGCGCGGTGGTGTAGCCGTAGGTCCAACCCGAGCCGCGCCCGCCCGCGGGGCCGGTGCCGCGCGACACGCTCCCGTTGCCCGAGTACGAGGTCCACAGCGCCGCCGCCAACCCGACCTGGGCGTAGGGAATGATCGGGATCCAGCGCACGCGGTCCGCGACCCAGTCGAATCGATAGGTCGCCACCGCCGAAAACGGCACGACGTCGAGCAGCGCCGTGTCGTCCGAGCGCGCTCCCGAGGAGTGGACGATACCGCGGCCGATGTTCTGCCAGAACCCCGCCGTCGCGCCGAATAGCAGCGAGCCGAAGGGGTGCCAGGCCTCCCAGTCCACCTCGAGCTGCCAGCGCAGCGGCACGCGCCCGCCGAAGATGTCATGGTAAGGCGTCCCGGTGAGGCCCGACTGGGAATCGATCTGCGGGTTGTACCGGTCGATTTTGAGGGCAAAGAGCAGCCGGGGCTCCGGTATCTCGCTCGGGGCCACGCCCAGGTTGGGGAGCTCCGCGCGCGCCGGCGGCGCCGCGCCGAGAAGGCCCAAGGACAGCAACAATCCCCACCCCCGCCTGCGCCGGACCGCGGCGAACGCGAGCAGGACCAACCCGCCGAGAAGGCCGGCATCTCCGCCGGCCGCACAGCCGCCGCCGCCCGCCGCCTGCCCGCCCGCGTTGCGGTAGCGGTTGTAGAAGTCGTCGATCTGCACAGGCGTCGCGGGGACGGGGGCCGAGATGGCGGAGGTGTTTCCGTAGAGGTCGTTGCCGCGGACCGCGAGATCGTAGCTGACCCCGTTCTGCAGGGTGGAGCCGTCGTCCGTCTTCTGCACGTCGGCGGTGGTGGCCGAGGTGACCGACTGCGTCGGTCTCTCGCCGGCGGCGAGGACCTGGCCCGAGAGCACCGCAAACACGTCGTAGGTCAAGATGTTGTCGGCGGCGTTGCCGGGGCTCCAGCTCAGCCGCAGGTGCGAATCGCCGGCCTGCACCGTGAGCCCTATCGGCGCCGCGGGCGGCTGGAGGGCGTAGTTCACCGTGAACACGCCGGTCTCCGTGGTCGTGGAGACGAGCGAGCTGACGGGAAACGACGCGCAGAGGTACGCCACGCCGGGGGTGGCGGAGGTCGACGCGGTGGAGCAGCCGTTCGCCGAGCGCAGCAGGAAGTCCTGCACGTTGATGGTGATGCTGTTGGTCGTGGTCGGGAAGGTGTAGGTCTTGTCGTTGGTGCCGGTGCTGCAGTCGCCCTTGTCGGTCGCGCGCAGGGTGACCGACTGGCCGACGAAGTCCGTGCCCAGGTCGAAGGTGAAGACGACCGCGGTGTTGTTGTCGCACTGGGTCTTGCCGAAGCGAAAGGGGCCTACGGCGTTGTTCGCCTTGATGGTGATGACCGCGTGGGCCGCGGGCGCGCCCAGAAGCACGAGGCCCACGAGGGCGACGGCGGGCATCCACATCGAGCAACGGGCGGGACGGCTGGTGACGTCGGCCATGCGGGAGGACCCTCGGGAGTGAGCGCTGGCGCGCCAGTTTAGCAAGCTACGGGCCACGGGCGACTGCCAGGAGCCAGGCCCTCCGGCAAGCGCGCCCGCGTGAGTCTGCCTGAGCTTCCCTCGCGATTCAGGGTGGGATCGCGCCGGCGGGCGACAGAATGTCCGGCGCGCCCGTCCGGGGTCGACAAAGTGGCAGGGCGGCTCGTCGCGTGCGCGCCGGGTGTCATACGCTGCCGCCTCAGAGGTCTCGTCACGCGCCGAGCACAGCGGAGTGATCGGCCAGCAGCCGCTCCGCGATCTGCACCGCGTTGGTGGCGGCGCCCTTGCGCAGGTTGTCGGAGACGACGAAGAACGCGAGCGTGTTCTCGTCGGCGAGGTCCTTGCGGACGCGCCCCACCAGCGTGTGGTCGTCGCCGGCGCCGAGCACCGGCATCGGGTAGACGTGCTGCTTCAGGTCGTCGAGGAGCTTGACGCCGGGAGCATTGCGGAGCAGCTCCCGAGCGCGCTCGACGTCGAGCTCGCGCTCGAACTTCGCGTGCACCGCCTCGGAGTGACAGTAGAAAACCGGCACGCGCACGCAGGTGGCCGAGACGGGCAGACCTGGCAGGTCCATGATCTTGCGCGTCTCGTTGACCATCTTCATCTCCTCCTCGGTGTAGCCGTTGCCGCTGTCGGGCCCGATCTCGGGGACCAGGTTGAAGGCGATGCGGTGTGGAAACTTCTTCGGCTCGATCTCGGCCAGGTTGAAGACGGCGCGCGTCTGCGTCTCCAGCTCGTCGATGCCCTTCTGGCCGGCGCCGGAGACCGACTGGTAGGTGGCGACCACCACCCGCCTGAGCCGCGCCTCGTCGTGCAGCGGCTTG
>WNFI01662725.1_pt1 | contig 12126 bp, 14 predicted proteins | sample 5400471 | NCBI WGS metagenome assembly WNFI01 (sample SAMN13153348, study PRJNA577476) | soil metagenome | isolation source: 100 cm saprolite on Douglas fir-dominated hillslope | place: USA:California | collected 2013-09-17 | reverse complement strand
CACGCCACCCCGTAAGAAAATGTGACTCATCTATCCTCGCTTCCCAGCGCGTTGTAAGCATGCACTGCCTCGGGATCGTCGGCTGAGGCTCGTCCCGCCACGATCCAAACAGAACGGAGAATGAAGCCACCTGGCAGAACCAGGAGCGAGAGCGCCATCTTGAGCGAGGGTGGCACAGGTTTTTGAGCCAGCTTATAGCCCAGACGCGTGAGCAAGGGCAGAATGAGACCGCCGCCAATCGTCCCTCCTTTGAAAAGCCAGCCGGCGCGCCCCTGGAAGAGCGGCTTTCCCAGAGGGCCCAGGAGAAGAGGAAGTGCTGAAATCAGGCTCAATTCGGTCGCTAACGTCGCCGTCTCTGCACGCTCCAACCGCTCAAGCATGTCTGGGCGGCGGCGAAGAAGGCATGACAGGCAAGCAAGCGCGGTGGAGAGTCCCGACGCCAGGAAGAGCGGCCCCAGGACGTGTTTCGCTCGTGCCCACACCGGGACAGCGGTCGAGGCGAGCAATACGCCTGTATACGAAGCGACAAACAAACCGAGAATGCTGCCCATCACCTCGATGATTTTTATCGGCAAAAACTTCAACACACGCGCTACCCAGGGAAACCAGCTGAAAAAGCCGTCGTTCACCACCTGGTGAACGGCGCTCAGCCCGCAACACGTGCCAAAGAGCGCGAGACCCCACGAGCCCAGCGACATGACGGAGCGCACTTTGAATACGCGAAACATGTGATGAAAACGCCACGGGCGGCCCAGATCCCAGATTAAGAAGATAGGGCTGGCGAGTATCCCCAGAAACGCCAGATAACGCCCTGCTCGGATCAAGCTATCTCCGTTTCTCAGGCCAAGAAGATGGGCCAGACTTGCAACAAGATAAGAGCCTCCTGCTATTCCACCAAGGAAGAAGTAGAGCACAATCTGCCATCCCCAGTGCGCCTCCCCGCTTGAACATCAACAGGCATGGCCTCCGCTGCTCCATTGCCCCATACGCTTCTCTTCATCTTCTTCATCGGACGATCCTTTCTCTCTCCATCATTGTTCCTCGCCCCATTGCCGTTTTCTTCTCTCTCAACGAGAACATGGTTGCAAGCGTCAGGAAGACTGCTGCTATCAGGCTCGCTACAAAGCCGGACAGAATATTCTCTTGCGGGAGTTGTGGGTTCTCTGGCAGGTTATACGCCGCAGGTCGATCTGTGAGGAGGAAAAAGGCGTTCAGATCGCCTACCGAGGTATCTTCATCGACTCCATAGAGATAGGCCGCGGTCTCTCCTCGTTCATGGAGCGTCTCCACTCGCTTCTTTGCCCGCTCTTTTAGCTCATCCACATCGCCGAAAAGGATCGAGTCGGTGGGGCAAGCTTTCGCACAGGCCGGTTCAATGCCATCCTTCTGCCGATCGTAGCACAGGGTACACTTGGACGCGAGGCCGGTGTCCTGATTGCGCCCTATCACCCCGAAGGGACAGGAAGGAATGCAATAGCCACACCCATTACAAATGTCCGGTTGGACAAACACGTCTCCGAACTCGTTGCGAATAATGGCCCCTGTCGGGCAGGCTTCCAGACAGCCAGCGTGTGTGCAATGCTTGCAAACATCGCTCATCATCAGCCAGTCGACCTGTTTCCCGGTGCCATCCGCGGGGCGCGCGCGTTCAACAAAAGCAACGTGCCGCCAGGTTGTAGCGGATAGCTCAGCCGTATTGTCGTAGCTTTGCCCGGTCCACTTGAAACCATCCGCCGGCAACTGGTTCCATTGTTTGCACGCGACCTCGCAGGCTTTGCAGCCGATACACAGGGTCGCATCAGTGAAGAATCCGTTGCTCATGACTCGCTTTCGCCTTTCCGTTCTAGCAGTTCTCGCCCTACAATACTGCCCTCCTGGCCCTGATGTGAACGGCGGCCTGGCCGCATATTACAGGTAAACGATTTCGCATCGTGCATACTTACATTGCGATCCGCCACGAGCAAGAGCAAATCATTGGCAATATCGCCAGTCACGACGCCCTGATAGCCCCAGTGGTACGGCAAGCCGATCTGATGGACTACGAGGCCTCCCATATTCAGCGGTTTGATCCGCCGCGTCACCATGGCTCTGGCCTCGATCTCGCCCCGGCGTGTCCAGATGGTTATCCAGTCGCCCTGCTGAATGCCCTTTTCTGCCGCCAGTTCTTCGCTGATTTCGGCGAACAATTCTGGCTGAAGCTCCGCAAGCCAGGGGAGCCAGCGGGTCATCGCCCCGCCGACATGGTGCTCGGTGAGCCGATACGTCGTAATCGCGTAGGGATACTCCGAATTGGCAAGCCCGTTTTCTGGATTATCTGGCCGCCTCCAGCGTTTGAGCACCGGATTATTGGGCATGTTCGGATACAGGAGATTTGGCACGGGCGACTCCACCGGCTCATAGTGGGCCGGAAGTGGCCCATCAGTCAGTCCGCTGGGCACAAAGAGCCGGCCAACCCCTTCACTATGCATGATAAATGGCGCAGCGCCCGAATGCGCATCCAGGCCCGTACCACCAGGATCTGCCCTGGCTGCTGGTGGTTTGGTTACGGGAAAATCTGGAACATCGTACCCGACCCAGCTCCCTTGCGTGCCATCTCCGTTGTCGTGCCCGGCATCCCACCAGAGATACTTTTTCCGTTCGGACCAGGGTCTGCCCTCCGGGTCTGCTGAGGCGCGGTTATAGAGCATATGGCGATTGGCGGGCCAGGTAAAACCCCAATCCAGGCTGACGTATTCATCGGGAGTGCGCTGGCGAGCCAGGTTCTTTCCTTCCTCTGGCATAATGCCGCTGAAAATCCAGGCACCACAGGCCGTACTACCATCCGCTTTGAGAGCCTGGAAGCCTTGCACCGGTTTACCATCGGTGATAGTGTAGCCGTTGATCTCTTTGACAATATCTTCCACCACCGGCTCCTGGAGAAGACCCTCGCGCCGGTAATTCCAGACCAGGTGCTGAATGGGCTTATCGCGCTCTTGTGTGCTATGGTTGTAAAGTTGCTTCAAGCGCAAACACAATTCTGTCAGAAACCAGTTCTCCGAACGCGCGTCATCCGGTGGATCAACCGCTTGTTCTCGATACTGGATCAGACGCTGCGTATTCGTGAAGCTCCCCTCTTTTTCGACATGCGAGGCAGCTGGCAGGAAAAAAACTTCCGTGGGAATCCTGGTCGGATCGATCCCTGGTCGCTTCCAGAAAGCTGCCGTTTCTATCTCGTAGAGATCGCGCACAACCATCCATTCTAGCTTCTCCAGGGCAGCGCGATGAAAACCCGCGTTGACGCCTCCAGCGGCAGGATTCTGTCCCATTGAGAAGTACCCTTTCATCTGGCCGTCCTTCATGGCAACAAACATTGCCAGGTCAGAATGATCTTCGACGATCTTCGGCAGGTAATTGTAGGCGTAGTCGTTCTCTTGTGTCGCGTGCTCGCCATACCAGGCTTTCATCAGGCTGATAAAGTACGCGGGATAGTGGACCCACCAGCCGGCTTCCTGGCGCGTATGCTCCAGATAGGTCTGAAAATCATATTCTTCGCGCTGCGCGCTTGGAGCGAGGAGATAGCCGGGCAGCAAGTTATACAGGGTTGCAATATCCGTTGACCCCTGAATATTCGCGTGCCCTCGCAGTGCCAGAATACCGCCACCGGGACGGCCAATGTTGCCAAGTAAAAGCTGGAGAATGCCGCCAGCGCGAATCATTTGCACTCCGACCGTATGCTGGGTCCAACCCACAGCGTAGGAGATATTCGTGGTACGTTCACGCCCCGAATTTTTGACCAGCGTATCCGCGATCTTATAAAAAAGCTCCTGGGGAATCCCGCAAATCCGCTCAACCATTTCCGGGGTATAGCGCGCGTAATGCCGTTTGAGGATTTGCAAGACACAGCGAGGATCTTGCATCGTCTCATCCTTCTCAATATTCCCTGGACGAGCATGCGGAAGAAGCCCCTGTCCCTCCTCCACATCAGGCATGACGTGGTGCTCAGTATGATGAGGCTGGCAACCTTTGCACGCGGTTGGAGATCTTCCTGAGATCTCTTTTTCCTCAGCCGCCTGGCGCTCTTCTTCTTTCTTGTGCTCTTCGCCTTCTGACGTCAATTTATAGTGCCAGCTCGCCGTATTATAAGCGCTCTGATCCTCCTCAAGCCCGGAAAAAGCACCCTCCAGATCTTCTGTATCCTGAAAAGCGTCACCAATCAGGTAGCTGGCATTGGTATACGCCTGGACGTATTCCTTGAAGTAGAGGTCATTTTGCAGAACATAGTTAATCATGCCTCCCAGGAAGGCGATATCAGTACCCGCGCGAATGGGAGCATAGATGTCAGCCATTTGCGATGTGCGAGAGAAATGCGGATCAACGTGGATGATCGTCGCGCCCCGTTCTTTCGCGGCCATGACCCAACGAAAGCCGACGGGATGGCATTCGGCAAAGTTACTGCCCTCAATAAGAATGCAGTCGCTGTTCTGCAAATCCTGCTGGAAAGTAGTTGCAGCACCTCTTCCAAAGCTAGCGCCGAGACCCGGCACTGAGGCACTGTGTCATATACGCGCCTGGTTCTCAATGCAGACCATGCCAAGCGCGTGAAAGAGCTTGGTAATGAGGTAATTTTCTTCGTTATCGAGCGTTGCTCCACCGAGCGAGCCAATCGCCAGGGTGTGATTGAGCGGATGGTTGTCTTCATCTCGCTCGCGAAAAGTCGCTTCGCGTGTCTCATACACAAGCCGGGCAATACGCTCCATGGCCCAATCCAGGGGACGGTCTTCCCACACCGTACTATAGGGAGCGCGATATTTCACGGTCGTCCAGCGTCGTTGATTGATATCCAGTTGGTAGCTCGCACTGCCTTTCGGGCAAAGACAGCCCTGGCTGATAGGGCTATCATAATCGCCCTCGATATCCACCACTTTGCCTTCTTTGACATAGACGCGTTGTCCACAACCCACCGCGCAATAAGGACAAACGCTTTTGACCATTTTCGCATCGTGAATGCGCGGTTGCAGGCTTTTACTGCGCTTACTCAGGGGGTTAGGTACAAGACCAATATGCGTCTGTAGTGTATTCACAAGGGAATCCGGGGAAAGATGCCGGGCCAGTTTGCCGAAAAGCGTCGCGAAGACTGCCATGTGCTTGCTCTCTTCCTTTTTATCTGCGCTCCTGTCAAAACAACAATTGCGGTTCACCCTTCACCATACCAGGTTTTTTTCGTCAAGCATTCAGGCCAATTCATAGCTAGTAGTGATACGTCCCCGGATGAAAAAGAGTGACTGAGCCATAAGAGATCACAGCGGAGCTTGCCTCCGTTGGAAACAGATCGCGCAAAAACCGGTTGTGTTGCAAAAACCCTCAGAGGAACAAGATAGTCACGAACGTCTCGTTTCTCTCCTGCGTTTCGATGGCAACTCCAAACAGTTCAGCGATGAACCTCGCCTGGCGGAGGCTGTCTCCCTTGTTCACTCCCTGCATTTGTCCTTTCCTGATCATATGCATTCCTTCATATCTACGTCATGTTTGTCATGCAGTGCGAAACGAAAAGAAGCCCATCCCTGGATTGACCAGACGTTTCATGAAACGTCTGGTCAATCAAATTGTTGAGATAGTTGCTCTGCCGCAGTTCACACGAAGCGGGAACGGCCCCTGCCGCTTTCAACTCGCGCAGAGCGTTCGGGTAGGCAGCGTTTTTCTCAACCGTGATCACACGGGGAGTCACGGTGTGGCAAGCGCCAAGCAGGAGCGTTTCCCTTGTCTCCGCCGAGGATCAGGCAGCCTTTGCAAGGCTCCGTACAGCGGTGTCGTGACAACAGGGTCGGGAGCAATTTCCCCACCCGATGGGACCGTCAGTGTGGAAGAGTTCATGAACGTTTTCTTCATCGATATTCGTTTTTTGTATTCTACACGGAAAACGCTTCCTTTTCATCCTCTTTTTCGAATTGGAAAACCCTGCCCAAGATGCCTCGCGTACACACGTAACGTTTCTTTCTCCAACGTAAAATTTGGCCAAAGTAGTGACAGCAAGCGTGCTCAGAGAGGAGCTTGCGAAGAAAAAGATGGTGGTCTATAGCTCTTGCAGGGAGTTAAACAAGCAAGAGAGGAGCCATCATCATGAACGAATCTACCATAAAACTGATACCCCATTTTACGGGGTGTGCGAGCCTGGCGGCCATCGGCATCAAGCTGCGCCAACTGGACCTGTTGTCTCCGATCCGCCAGATGGTCCATATTCCGCAGAAGACTGTGAAGGACACGCCGTTTGAGAAGATGTACGATGCGTTCATCAGTATCCTGGCCGGAGCCGCAGGGCTGGTGGAAGTGAACACCCGCTTGAGAAGTGATCATGCGTTGCAACGGGCATTCGGACGAAAGCGATGTGCCGAACAGTCGGTGGTCCAGGAGACGCTCTCTGCCTGCACCTCCGAGACGGTTCAACAGATGGAGCAAGCGATGGAACAAATCTATCAACGCCATAGCAAGGGATATCGGCATGATTACCCCCGGCAGTATCAGATCCTGGATGTGGATCTCACCGGTCTGCCGTGTGGGAAGAAGGCCGCCCTGGCTACGAAGGGCTATTTTGCCGGAGCACGTAACCGTCGAGGACGCCAACTGGGCCGGGTTTTGGCCACGCGCTATGGGGAGGTCGTGGTCGATCAGCTCTTTGAGGGCCGGACCAAGTTGGCGGAGGCATTTCAGCCCCTGGTCCAGGCCGCCGAGCAGACCCTGGGATTGGATGAAGCGAAACGCGTTCGTACGCTGTTGCGGGTTGATGCCGGCGGAGGCAGTCTGGCGGACGTGAGACTTTCGCGCTCTCCCAAGGCTACCAGATCCTGTGCAAGGATTACTCGGGCCAGCGCGCAACTCGACTGGCGACTTCCGTCACCAGGTGGGTGGAAGATCCCGATGAACCAGGCCGACAAGTGGGCTGGATCGAAGAGGAGACCGAGGAGTATGTGCGCCCCATCGTCCGCGTTGCCGTGCGCAAACGCAAACCCAATGGGCAGTGGGGCACTGCGGCCTTGATCTCCAGCTTGCTGCCCGCCGAGGTGGACGAATTGAGTGGTGGTCACCCTTCGCGTGGTCTTGATCCCGCCACGGAGGTTCTGCTTGCCCATGTGCGCCTCTACGACCAGCGCGGGGGCGGGGTGGAGACCTCTTTCAAAGGGGACAGACAGGGCTTCGCCATTGGGAAACGGAGCAAGAAACGCTTTGAAGCGCAACAGATGGTCATGCTCCTGGGGAGTCTGGCCCACAATGTCGTGATCTGGGCGAAGCTGTGGTTAGCAGGACCTGCATCCGTGGTGCAGCAGTATGGACCCTGGCGGATGGTGCGCGATGTGTTTCATATCAGTGGCTTTCTGCTCCTCGATGCTTGGGGACGCATCCGTCAGATTGGACTCAATCAGGATGCTCCCCTCGCGCCTGTTTTACTCAGCCCTTTGCGAGGATTTCTGGCTCCTACGCATGTGGCCATTTATTTGACCAAAACGTAGGCTCATGAAGAACAGGAATGCGATTGGTAAGAACAGAGAGACCGCCATTCGAAAAATCTCGTTGGAGAATATGCCAGTGGTGATACCGAGGCCCTGCCAGAAGCAAGAGACGAAGAAACCATCCATGAGAAACGAGAGCCATGTTCTGTACCGCTTCGGTCTCGATCCATGCCCAGATCCTTTGTGCTCTCTGATACTCTTTGATCCACGTTTCGTGGCGTCCCCAAGGCCACAGCATCCGCACATAGGAGCGAAAAAAATGCTGACCTAAGGTGGCTGCCCACTGACTCTCTTTCAACAACATGGGTTGCACTTCACGTAGGTCATCACAGACCTGCACTGCAAGCTCTAGCTCCTGTCCCATCACCTTTGCTGTGGCTAGGGCTCGTGGATAGGGACTACTGTAGAGCCGTTCAATCCGCAGAGGACGAAGTTTCCCTCCCATTGCCTGTGCCTGCCGTTCTCCCTCTCTGGTGAGAAGCGCTTCAGGAGCATGACGAAGAAGGGAATTGTACTCGCTCACCGTGAGTCGGGTCGACAGGTTCAGGAGATTATCTTCGCTTTGAGCGTGGCGAATGAGATACACATACATGAAAAGTGACGCTCCCCCTCTCATGAACAGTTTATTGCAGTTATTCTACAAGGCATGTCGAGAACAGACAAGCCTTCCTTGATTTCATTCTGACGTTTTGATCTAAGGGGTTGTAGGGAGGGGAGAGAAAGTGATAGGCTGAGGAAAAATTGAAGAGAGAAGAGGACCGAAGGCATGGAGAGCCAGCACGAGCCCACCAAAGCGTCCGAGGAAACCAGCATTGTGCAGGAACGGCTGAACTGGAGGCTGGCGTGGAGAGAAGATGCAAAGGTCGCGCAGGGATTGTATGCAGGGGAAGAAATTGAAGAGATGCATGAACTCAGCGATGCTGGTTTGCTGGATGAGTTTTTTGTCTTTCTGGAAGAGCTGGGCATGATGCAAGCGTTTGAGCAGATGAGTTTGCCAGGAGCGAAACGGATGCTGGTCCCCACCGTGCAATTTATCCTGCTCTAGGTACTCAAAGTGCTCTTTGGGAGTCAATCAATGAATGAACTCCCACGCGTCCTGTTTAGCAACCTGGGGCTGATGGAGTTGGTGGGTTTCAATGCGCAGCAGTGCGAAAACGGGCTGACCAAGCGTGGAGATGCGCAACGCACCACGAAAAAGAAGCAGGGACCGCTCAGCGCCCAATGTCTGGCCGACAATATCAGCAAGCTCGGCGAAGAAGAGATGGAGCGACTCTTCAACCAGATGGTGCAGGTGCTCGCTCGACGAGGCTTCTTCCAGGGCAAGCTGTTGGCGGCGCTGGACGGCAGCAAACTGCCCACCCCAAAGAGCTATGAGGGCTGCGGAAAGCTCAAACAAAGGCGCAGCGTCAAAGTCAAAGGACAGAAAGAAGCAGCCACCGAGGAATATTACGTCTATGGATGGAAAGTGTTGGTTCTCATCGAGGTCCAAACGCGCCTCCCGCTGGCCATGAAGGTCGTCAAAATCCAAGACTATGAGGGGAGCTGGCTGATCCCGCTCCTGGAGCAAGCCCAACGTAATCTGGGAGAGCACGCACAGATTGGCACCGTGGTGATTGATCGCGGATACCTGGACGGAGACGATTGATGGCGCGTGCATCAAAAAGGGGTAATCTTTGTGATCTGTGGCAAAAGCAACATGGCGGTTGTCCAGGATGCACAGGGTCAGCTACGATAGCTATGGAGAGGTCGAAGACACCAGGTCAGCCCATCGACGCGACTATGTGGGTCAACCCATCAATGCGGTGGTCGTCCGTCGTTGGGACAATCGCGTGCCCAAAGGCAGGGGAACGGTCTATTTGACCAATGAGCAGGTCGGCGATCCTTTCACCGTGTTTGATACCTATGACTGGCGCAGTGTCATTGAGAACGGGATTTTCAAAGAGGGCAAGCATCCCTGGCACCTTTTGCGCTTTCCTAAGCGAACAGAGGCAGCGGTGGTGGTGCATTGCCATTTTACCTTGCTGGTGATGGCACTGTGTACCGCTTTTCGCTTGGGGCAAACGCAGACCGCCACCACTCCCACTGAGGCCACTCAGGTGTTGCCCACCTTAAGTTCGGCTCTGCTTGGGGCAGAGGGCACCGCCCGCTGGCGGCAGCGCTTACGTGAAGAGAATCGGGACAAGCTCATCGTCTTCATTGGTCAAGCTTACGGAATTTTCCATCTTGCCGAATTTGCCGTCTTGACCCATCTGCCTCTCCGTCAGCTTCCTGCCTCTCTCGGCTCTCCACAGGCCGTTCTCCAGCGCTTTGGGATTAGCCCTTAATCCTTAGATCAAAACGTCAGTGGAAAGCCACTGACCCCCAGGACCATCAAGAAGAGATTGGTAGCAATGGCCTGCTTTTTCAGTGATATCCAACGCAAACCTCATCAGGTTGGAGTGGAGGCGTTTCCTCGTACCATCGAAAAGCGTCTTGATCCTGTTGAAGCGTTTCGCCTTCCTCCATCAATCAAGCAATTGATTCAACCCGACCCACGAAACATTGATGAGGTCGTCTGGTGTAAACTGACGCATGCAGCTGCCACCCTGGCCGAAGGAGATTACTCGACGGTACACAGTCGCTATCCCTTGAGTTATTACCGTGCTGCCGCCCTTCTGTGGGTCACCTCTGCTCGTCGTCCCAACGAGATTATGCGCCTGCAAGTTGAATGTCTTCGTCGCGATTGGGAGCCCCACTGCTCTATGAGGATGGACTCCCCCTTCCTGATCAAGAAGCGCAGTTGTTCTATCTCCATATTCCCGCTAATAAGACGAGAGGCCCGTACTGGGTTCCCATCCCGAAATATACCGCCGAGGCCATTGAAACGTGGAAACGCGAGCGGCCCGCCAATCAACCGAAACTGATCGATGCGAAGGACAACTCGCTGGTCGATTTTTTATTCTGCCTCAGAGGACAGAAAATGGGACGAACGTTTCTCAATGACTCCCTCATTCCGATCCTCTGTAAACGGGCTGGTGTGCCAGAGAAGGATGCAAGAGGAGCTATTACGGGACATCGCGCGCGATCAACGATTGCGACAATGCTCCGCAGCAACGGTTTATCCCTGGAGGATATTGCCGAGTTTCTTGGTCATGCAAATCCCAACATGGTGCGGGCGTACGCCCGCACAGACCCGTTTCGCTTTGGTCGAGACATGAACCGGGCGAACGATCTGATACGGATTGTGGAAGGAATCATTGATACACGAGCGGCAAAGCTGGGCCAGCCAAATGTCTTTTTCTTTCTTGGACGGGGAACAGATGGGAAACCTCGCTTCTGCGGAAATCCAGCCCGGGACAAATGCCCACATCGCCTCGCCTGTCTCAAATGTTCAATGTATGTTGGTGCCGATCAAGCGTCCTGCTTGGCAGAGCGGTTAGAGGCGCGTGACGAGCTCTTCAAATTTCAGACCAAATTGGAGATGACCCCACAAGAAAGGGCGGCAGTCGAGGGGGATATGGAGACACTGACAGCTTTCATTGAAGCTGACGCCTCCGTTCCTCCTCCAGAAGCGCCGAGCCAACAGTTCTGCTTCAATGCACCGACTCCTCTCTCCCCAACCTCATCTGCCAAGATTGAGACTCAAACAGATTTGGCGGCAGCTGCTCATGAGCTGATCACTCTGACACAACAGCTTGCAGGAGCGGAGAAGCGGTCTGACGGGCGCAATGCGCATGTACGAGCGCTCAAGAAGCAGGCTGATGTTTTTTCAACTACATAAGAGCGAGGCTTCGCGAGAGTGTAGCGGGCACGACGATCACGAGAATGCCAGAGAGGATCAGGGCCAGGCCCACTCCCTGGGCAATGCGCTCCCATCGGGGGAACATTTTTTCGGCGCCGATCACAACGGTAAGCCCTGCCATCGCTGCGATATTCATGATGCCCAAGGGGAAGAGGAGGACAAAGAGCAGCCAGTTCGATCCCAGGCAAGAGATGCCGTGCTCAAGGCCCATACGAAAGGCGCCAGTGGAGCCGGAACGCCAGGCCCCACGGATGAAATCCAGAGGCGCGCAGCATTTTGCCAGGCAGACGCGCTTGAGGGGTGTGAGCTGGTAGAGCCCGGCAAGCACCAGGATGCCGCCACCAATCCGGGCCGCGTTCAGCATGATCCAGGGAACCTGCCCGGCTAGCCCCGAGGCGGCGAGCGCGCCGAGATACGCGAGCAGGCCGAAGAGCGTCCAGATCAGCAGGTACGCGCCCACGAAGATCCAGGTAGACACAGAGGGCTGGCGGCCAGCGTGCCTCTCACGCTGGACTCGCGCGAAAGCCAGGTTCATCGAGGCTGTCGCGGGAAACATCATCGCGATCATCATGCCCACCCAGATCGCCAGGAACGACGTGGCTCCCATACCCATTGTCAAGCCCATGCCCATACTCTTCATCATGCGAGACTGCCAGATCAGAATGACCCACGACGCAGCGGCTAGGATCAGCAGCAGCGCCAGGATGAAGGTACGTTCTCGTTGCAAACTCATTGTGCTTCCTCTCACTGTTCAAGCATCATGCGGCGAGACACCTCGCCGTATGATGCGCAGATTCCGTTCTCGTCTGAGATTGAAACTCACTAGCTGCCGTACTCGTCGTGGCGGCGGAACCAGAGCCCGGT
>WNFI01370754.1_pt1 | contig 12126 bp, 13 predicted proteins | sample 5400471 | NCBI WGS metagenome assembly WNFI01 (sample SAMN13153348, study PRJNA577476) | soil metagenome | isolation source: 100 cm saprolite on Douglas fir-dominated hillslope | place: USA:California | collected 2013-09-17 | reverse complement strand
CTCGGTCGAGATCGTTTGCCAGGGACCCGCGCCACATTGGCTGGCCGTGTGCGGTGCGCCCAGGCAAGGTAGGGTGACGCACGGAGTGGGAGGCGGCTGGGGTGTTTGCCCCGAGACCCCGTACACGATCAGAAGTCCGTCATTCGGTGTCGAACGCACCGTCCCTAGTGGCGCGTCGGTGACTTGACTTGGTGCAACGAGAACCGAGAGGGCCTGGTGCCCAACATACCCCACGTATCCGTTGGCGCTGGCCACAACATCGTTGGGATTGACTTGAGGAACGCTGGGGCAGCCGACTAGCGTGGTGCAAATGGTCGGCGTTGCAGCCATCGCATCTAGCTCCAAGTTGAGCCACCCATCGTTGTGAATCGCCTGTGTCAAGACCTGTGGACTGAGCGTCGGCGCCAGGATCGAAAAGGTCCCATCTGGCGCCGTGACGACCTGGGCAATGTAGTTGGATGGCGTGGGCGTGCTGAGGATCGTTGAGGGAACGACCGCCAGCCCGACGACCTCATTCGCCACAGTCTTGCCCTGCTTCGTCACCACAGTGCCGTGGAGCGACCAAAGCGGACCTGCCTGCGCGGGCGTGACCGTGGGACCGAGAACGAACGCCCCCACGATTGAAACGAGAGCAAGCCGGCGTTGAATGCGGCTCGGGCGGCGCAGAAGCGCGTATTCCCGCAACTGGCCGCTAGGCAGTCCTCCCGCCGTGAGCGAGCGAGCGCGACTCAGTACGCCGGCCAATGGCGCAGCCAGGCTCCGCCCTGGTCACTCAGTCGCCCTCCCTGGCGTCGTTAACCCTTCCCGCCCTGGACGGCCGACCGCCTGTCCTTGTTAGGCCGTCGTCACAACGCGTGGCCGGGATCATACAAGGTTGCGGCATCAACCCGTCAACAGGCGCTCACCCTGAAGGAATCCACCATTTTGTGCAGGGGTTTTTCGGCTCCTGACAGCCGGCCGAGTTGTTGCCGGAAACGGCACAATCACGGGCACTCGCACCGCAGACAGTCTGACCGCCAGTCAGGACGGCGGGTGCCAAGGAGGTTTGTATCCGCGGACAGAGGGTTCACCCCCCGTCATTGGCTAGTCCGGGTGAGCACCGCCGAACACGGGAGCGTTAGGCGGGGCCTCCGCGGGTCTAACGCGCTCCGCAAAGCTCTCCTGGCCGAGTTGGTGACTGAGGTCAAGGTGGACGGCCGAGAGGCCATCTCGACGTGGCTCCGAGTCCCGCGGGCTGGAGCTGAGGAGCCCGAGGGGGCGCAGGTTCGTACGCTGTCGGGGTTGGTGCCCCCGGCAGGAATCGAACCTGCGACTCGCGGTTTAGGAAACCGCTGCTCTATCCACTGAGCTACGAGGGCTCGCCGGGCTCTGCGTGCGGAGACTAGCACAGGGTCCGGGGAGGTTCCTCAGGCGGGGGTGCCGTGGCGGCCGGCGCCGGCGGCGAAGCGTTGGGCGCCGGTGACGGTTTCGCCGGACTGGACGACGGCGACGCCGCGGGCGAACTCGTTGCGCAGGGCGGCGTCGGTGTCGGCAATCGACCACTGTTCGTAGGCGGAGAGGCGGTCGGAGCGCATGCAGCCCTGCGGGAGGGCGGCGAGCTGGTGGGCGAGCGTGACTGTGGTGGTGAGCGCTTCCCCTTGTGGGACAAGGCGATTCGCCAGTCCCATCTGCAGCGCTTCGTCGCCGGAGACGCCGCGGCCGGTGAGAATGAGGTCCATCGCGTGGCTGTGTCCGATCAGGCGCGGCAGGCGCACGGTGCCGCCGTCGATCAACGGCACGCCCCAGCGCCGGCAGTACACGCCGAACACTGCGTCGACAGCGGCGATGCGCATGTCGCACCACAGTGCCAGCTCCAGTCCGCCGGCGACTGCAAAGCCTTCGACGGCGGCGAGTACGGGTTTGCCGAGCAGCATGCGCGACACGCCCATGGGCGCATCGCCTTCGGCGTCGAGACGGTTGGCACGCGACGGATCGCCGGAAGCGACGGCTTTGAGATCGGCGCCGGCGCAGAACACGCCGCCGGCGCCGGTCAGCACGGCGACGGAGAGGGCCGGGTCGCTGTCGAAGGAGCGGAATGCGTCGGCGAGCGCCGCGGCGGTGGGGCGGGGAGGTAGAAGACGCCGGGGTCGAGACGGCCGTCCGCGGAGGCGATGCGCTGGAAGAGGCGGTCGGCGGCGGCGAAGGCCTGGTCGCGGAGGTTGACGAAGTCGGCGAAGCGCGGGGCGCGCATGTGGATGGGGGCGCGCGGGCAGATCAGCGTCACCGGCAGGCGCGACGAGAATCGGTCGAAGTCGGCAACAACTCGGGAGTGCAGGGCGACCTGCATGATCCGCTCCAGCACCTCCTCCCACTTGGAGAACACCGGCACCGGCGAGTCGGCGGTGAGGTCGATGGCGATGATGCGCGTCGGCTTCAGCTCGTACGCGGTGCTGAGGCCGCAGTTCTCGGTGACGCCGCCGTCGACGTAGAGATGCGTGCCGTGGCGCACCGGCGGGAACACGCCTGGAATCGCGCAGGAGGCGCAGAGCGCATCCTCCAGCGACCCCTCGCTCAGCACCACCGGCTGGCCTTCCGACAGGTCGGTCACGATGATGTGCAGCGGGATCTGCAGGTTGTCGAAAGAGGTGATGTCCACGACGTTCTCGGCGAAGCGGATCAGGTCGCGAATGCACTGTCCGCTGCGCAGGTAGGGCCGCCTGCGGACGCGATTGGTGAGCATCTGCAGTCGTTGGGCGCGGAACACCGCGCGCGTCTGCTCGCTGTTCCAGATCGTTTCCAGCAGCGGCACGGCCCGGTCGAGACCGACGGCGGCCACCGCTGCGGCGTTGAGTGCGCCGACGCTGGTACCGACCACCGCGTCAGGACGGATGCCTCGCTTGGCCAGCGCCCGCAGCACGCCGAGCTGGGCCGCGCCACGACTGCCGCCGCCGCCCAGGACGAGGACGGTGCGGTCGGGGGTCTGCTCTGGCGTGTCCATTCTCTTTCTCTACATTCCCACGACGTATCGCACCATGCTGCTCTTGCGGTGGGCCCGCGTGTTCGCGCTGGGGTGACGGAGTTGGGGGCTCGCGGCCACGCGCGAGCGCGGTCCTCGAAACCCTTTCCACGATACGCTTTCGGTGGTCACCCACCGTTACGCCGGCGCGACAGGTGCAGGGATAGAGTGTGGCAATGATCGCCCTGCGAGGACTGGTAGCAGGGCTACGACCCAGTCCCACGGCCGGCAGCATGGAGATGGCCAAGGCGGGCGCCTACCTGTACGGCGCCGGGGGGTTGCTGGTCGCGGCCTCGTTGCTGCTCCACGTGCCGGGAGTCCAGGCTTCCGCGCTCGGTCCGGTCGCCGCCGTCGCGGTGACGGTGGGCCTGCTGCTGTGGCGCTGGGGATATCGGATCCCGCCCGATGGCTTCCCGGTGCTCACCGCGCTGGGGACGATGCTGGTCAGCGTCGCCGTCCACTTCGGTGGCGCCGGGGCGCCCGCGTACGCGTTCATCTACATCTGGGCCGCGCTCTACGCGTTCTACTTCTACGAGCCGTTCCAGGCGATGCTGCAGGTGGCCATCATCGCCGTCGCCTGCGCGCTGGCCGGCGACTTCGGGACCGCCGGCGGCGTCGAGTGGCTGATGGTGGTGGGCACCGTGATCGTGGTGGGACGCTGGACACAGCGCTCCATCCGCCGTGTGCAGGGGCTCGCGCGCACGGATCCACTCACCGGCGTCCCCAACCGCCGCGCCTGGGACGAGGAGGTGCTGCGCGCACTGTCGCGACGCCACCGCGACGGCGAGCCGGCATGCGTCGCCATGCTCGACCTCGACCACTTCAAGATCTTCAACGACGAGCAGGGACATCTCGCCGGCGACCGCATCCTGCAGACGGTGGTGACATCGTGGCAGGGCGTCCTGCGCGCCGGCGACGTGCTGTCGCGCTACGGTGGCGAGGAGTTCGCGGTGCTGCTCAGCGGCTGCCGTCTCGACACCGCTGCGTCGATCGTCGAACGTCTGCGCGACATGGTTCCGGGCGGGCTCACCTGCTCTGCCGGCGTCGCTCAATGGGACCGCGCCGAGTCGGTGGTGGCGCTGATGTCGCGCTGCGACGCTGCGCTGTACGAAGCCAAGTCGCGTGGACGCGATCGCATGGTGGTGGCGCCGTCGCCGTCAGAGGCGAATGGCACCGGCATCCTCGCCCAGTCGGCGCGCTGGGCCGACACCGTGCTGCAACTGCTCAGCACTCGCGACGTCGACATCGTCTTCCAACCCGTGATGCGACTTGCCGACCGCGGCATCATCGGCTTCGAGGCGCTGTCGCGTCCGTCGGGATGGACCGGCGGCAGTGTCGAGGGGCTCTTCGCCGCCGCGCAGCGCATGGGACTGGTGCGCGAGCTCGACCACCTCTGCCGCCGCACCGCCATCGAGGTCGCCAACGGCCTGTCCGACGGGCTGCCGGTGTTCATCAACGTCAGCGTCGCGGCGCTGCTCGATCCACTGCACGACGTCGACCAGCTCCTGCTGCTGCTCAAGTGGGCGGGACGCCGTCCCGAGGACGTGGTGCTCGAGGTCAGCGAGCGCGAGAGCGTGACCAACGTGGGTCGATTGGTGTCAGTGCTGGCGGCGCATCGCGAGCACGGCATCCGCTTCGCCCTCGACGACGTGGGCGAGGGACGTTCGACGTTCGAGACGCTGGCTGCGGCGCGGCCCGAGTTCATCAAGATCGCCACCGGCTTCACCCAGCGCGTCGACCAGGTCGGTCCGCGCGCCACCATCCTCGCCGCCCTGGCCTTCGCCAAGGCGAGCGACGCGACCGTCATTGCCGAGGGCATCGAGGACCAGCACGTGATGGACCGGCTCATCGAGCTCGGCGTCGAGTACGGACAGGGGTACCACCTCGGCCGTCCCGCGGCGCTGACGTCGATCGAGGTGGTCGAGGTGGCCGGGGTCGGCGTAGCCTGAGGAGTCGATGACACCGCGTCGCCGTCGGCTGCTCAGCGGCATCGGTCTGCTGGTGCCGGGCGCCGCGTTCGCGGTGCTGTCGGTGTACGTCGCCCTGGGCAACGGCGGCGGTTGCGCCACCACCCGCATCGCCGCCGGCACCACCTCGTGCGCTGCCGACATCAAAGGCATCGCCATCGTCAGCTTTCCGGCCGCGATTGTCTGCATCGTGCTCGCCGCGGCCGTGCTGCGCGGGCAGCGATGGGCGCGCTGGCCGGCGGTGGTGGTCGGCGCGGTGCTGGGCACGGTGACCGCGGCGGGAGCGCTCGCCGGCATCACCGCGCTGGCCGGCGACTCGGCGGACGCCAAAGGCGCAACCGTGCTGGGCGTTGTCGGCATCGCGTCCGCACTGATGTGCGCCCTGCCGGCGGTGTTGCTGCCGGGCGAGCAGGGCGCCGAAGCCTTTCCGGAGAAGCAAACGCGCCCCTGAGTGGTGCATCTGCACCGGGTTGTCGTGACGGTGGGGTCACGATCTCGGACCTCCGACCGGTGCGGCGCTAGCCTGCGCTCCTCATGCGGATCCTGCACGCAAACGGAGAGGCTGCAGTGGCGGCTCCGGGCGCCATCCGGCTCGACCGCCGCCACGCCATCACGGCCTTTGTCGACTGCCACCGGTACGTCTGGGAAGGGGCGATGGCAGCGCTGGCGGTGGCCTACCTGACCGTCGGACTGCTGGCCGACGAGCGTGGCTCGTTCCTGCCGGTGATCGTGATCGGCGCGATCTTCTTCGTCGAATTCTCCGTGCGCCTGTGGGCCGCGCCGTCGCGTCCCCTCTACCTGCGCAAGCATTGGATCGACGCGGTGTCATGCCTTCCCATGATCGGCGGCCTGCGGCACGGCATCAATCCGAACGTCCACAACTTCGGCGACGCGCTGTACTGGGCGCTCATCACCACGACCACCGTCGGCTATGGCGACGTGGTTCCGGTCACCCCAGAAGGCCGCATCCTCGCCGGCGCTCTGGTGTTCGTCGGGATCGGCCTGGTCGGCTTCGCGTCGGGGCAGATCACAGCGGGCCTTTTGGCGACCCGCGACGATTCGTCGAAGGTGCTCGAGGAGGTCGCCTCGATGCGATCGGAGCTACATCGCATGCCCGAGCTGCTCATCGATCGCGAAGGTCGCGGGGAGGCGTAACCCTCAGCCGGCCAGCGCGCTCTCCGGGCGGGTGCCCAAAACCTCGCGCGCTGCGGCAGCAACGCCGTCGGCGTCGAGACCGAAGCCGGCCAGCAGCTTGGCCTGCGGTCCGTGCTCGACGAACGTGTCGGGCAGACCCATGATCCGCGTCGGCACGTGCACATCGGCGGCGGCGAGCACTTCCAGCACGCCGCTGCCGAAGCCGCCGCGCACGGTGCCGTCCTCGATCGTCACCACGGCGCGGTGGCGCGCAGCGAGGGGGGCGAGGTCGGGGTCGATGGGCTTGACGAAGCGCGCGTCGACGACGGTGGCGTGCACGCCGGCGGCGGCGAGTCGTTCGGCAGCTTGCGAAGCGACCGCGACCATCTTGCCGATGGCGACCAGCGCCACGTCGGTGCCGTCGCGGATGACGCGCATGCGGCCGATGGGGACGGGCTCCACGGCGGCAGCGATGTCGCCGGCGGGGGCGGCGCCGCGCGGGTAGCGCAGGGTGAAGGGGCCCTTGTGGCTGAGGCCGGTGGCGAGGAGGCGCCGGAGTTCGGCGGGGTCGCTGGGCGCGCTCACCGTCATGCCGGGGATGACGCGCAGGTAGGCGAGGTCGAGCATGCCGTGGTGGGTGGGACCGTCGTCGCCGGTGATGCCGGAGCGGTCGAGGACGAAGAGGACCGGCGCCCCGTGCAGCGATGCGTCGCAGGCGACCTGGTCGAAGGCGCGCTGCAGGAACGTCGAGTAGATGCAGACCACCGGGCGCAGGCCGCTCATCGCCAGGCCGGTGGCGAAGGTCACCGCGTGCTGCTCGGCGATGCCGACGTCGAAGAAGCGCTCGGGGAAGCGCCGTGCGAACTCGAGCAGTCCCGTGGACGACGCCATCGCCGCGGTGATGGCGACGATGCGCGGGTCCTTCTCCGCCGCTTCGACGAGTGCTTCGCCGAAGAGGTCGGTCCAGGACGTAGTTTTGGCCTTGAATGTCCCATTCTGGGGATCGAAGGTGGAGACGCCGTGGAACTTGTCGATGGCATCGTCGACCGCGGGGCCGTAGCCGTGTCCCTTGTCGGTGACCACGTGCACGACAACGGGACCGTGGTAGCGGGCCGCGTCGCGCAGGGCGCGCTCGACGTCGCGCAGGTCGTGGCCGTCGATGGGGCCGCCGTACTTGATCCCCAGCGTCTCGAAGATCGACAGCCCGCGCGACCGCTTCATCTTCGACACCGGACACCAGGCCTACGTGCACAAGATGCTCACCGGCCGCCGCGAGCGCTTCGTAGGCCATGCCGCCGGTGAGCGCGCCGTCGCCGATGACGCACACCGTCTTGCCACTTTCGCCGCGAAGCTGCCGCGCGGTGGCGACTGCGAGCGCGTAGCTGAGCCCGGTGGAGGCGTGCGAGTTCTCCACCATGTCGTGGTCCGACTCGGCGCGCGAGGGGTAGCCGCTCAGGCCGCCGAGCTGGCGCAGCGTGTCGAAGCGTTCGCGGCGGCCGGTGAGCATCTTGTGCACGTAGGCCTGGTGTCCGGTGTCGAAGATGAAGCGGTCGCGCGGGCTGTCGAAGACGCGATGCAGGGCTACGCTGAGCTCGACGACGCCGAGATTGGGACCGAGGTGGCCCCCCGTGCGCGACACCGCGTCGACGAGGAACTCCCGGATCTCGGCACAGAGCCGCTCCAGGTCCGCGTACCCGAGAGCGCGCAGGTCGTCGGGTCCTGCGATTTCCTCGAGGATCACGCCAGGATCATAGCAACGGGCCCCAAGCGGCTAGCCGCTCGGGGACCCCGGCTCATCACTCATCAGGGGGCGATGCGCCCCCCTCACCCGCGCGGCGGAGCCGCACGGGCTCACCCCCCACTCGGCGCGACTCCGCGCCGGGTCAGCTTCGCCTCCTCCCATGCGAAAGCGGGCCTCACTCGCCGTGCAGCGCTCGCATCGCTGAGGGCATGAGCACCACGCAGCGAAGCCCGGCCTCGCGGTACTCGGCGATCCGGTGCAGGCACTCCTCCCGCGTGCCCACCACGGCGAAGCGGTGCAGCGCCTCGTCGTCCCAGCGCGCCGGGGCGCCCACCTGGGCCGCGAGCCAGCGCCCCTGCTCGGGGTCGGCGTGCAGCGCGGCGAGCGAGCGGCGCAGGGCGTCGAGGCGCCGCGCAGCGTCGGGCGCGTCGGTGCGCACGACGAAGAGGTAGCCGAGGACGTCGACCTCAGCCGGATCGCGGCCCACCTGCCGAGCACCCTCCGCGACCTCCGCCACCGCCCAGGCGACGTACTCCGCCGGTGCACCGTAGTTGAGCAGCACGCCGTCGGCCAGCTCCCCGGCGAGGCGAAGCGTGTGCGGGCCGACCGCGGCGCCCGCCACGGCATCCCCAGCCGCTCCGCGTACGCCCGGTGGCCGCGCCCCAACCCAACCAGCGCGCGCCCCGGCGCCAGCCGGTCGAGCGTCGCCGCCCCGCGTGCCAGGGCAACGGGGTGACGGTCGATCACATTCGCCACCCCCGGCCCGCAGCGGACCCGCGATGTGGCCTGCAGCACCGCCGCCGCGGTGACGAAGGCGTCGCTCTCCAGCTCGACCTCGCCGACCAGGACCGCCTCGTAGCCAAGCTCCTCTGCCGCGCGCGCCGCATCCACCACGGCGTCGAGCGAGAGCGCGCCGGTGGCCAGGGCGAAGCGCTCGTCGCCGGCAGAGCGGGAGCTCGGCATCAGCGCGGCATGAGACGGCGATGCATCGTGATCCTCGGGGGGAGCTGCTCGCCTGCGCCGCGGCGCCCGACGGGGACGTCGCCGCGGCCGCGCTGTGGCTCGCCGCCGAGGAGAACCCCGGCGTCGACCCCGCGCCCTGGCTGGAGCGGCTCGACGAGCTCGGCGAGGAGCTGCGCACCCGCATCGGCGGCGGTCCGGCGATCAGCGCGGTACCGGTCATCGCCTCGCTGCTCCGCGACCGTCTGCGGCTCCGCGGCGCCGGCGGTGGCGACCCGGCCGCGCACTACCTGCACAGCGTCATCGACCGCGGCGCCGGCATCCCCATCGCCTGCAGCGCGCTGTGGATCGCGGTGGGACGGCGCGCCGGTCTGCCCGTCGACGGCATCGGGCTGCCCGGTCACTTCGTGGTCCGCGTCGGCACCACCCTGGTCGACGCCTTCTCCGGCGGCGAGCCGCTCGACCACGAGGCGGCGCGACAGCTGGTCAGCAGCGTGGTCGGCACCGAGGTGAGCGACCTCGACCCCGCCTGGTTGCAGCCGTCGAGCGTGCGCGAGATGCTCGCCCGCATGTCGCGCAACCTGCGCGGCTGCCACGCCGGGCGCGAGGACTGGGCACGCGCGCTGCTCGCCGCCGATCGCTGCGTGGCGCTGCTGCCCGACGCGGCCGGCGAGCGACGCGACCGCGGCCTGCTGCGCTGGCGCGTCGGCCAGGCGCAGGCCGCCCTCGCCGACCTCAACGCCTACGTCGCCGCCCAGCCCGACGCCTCCGACACCGCCGAGGTGCGCGACGTCGCCGGCCGCCTGCGCGCCTTCCTCAACTGAGCAGCAACCGCGTCAGCGCACTGCGCGCGTCACACCGACGACGACGAGCCCCAGCACCACCAGCCCCCACGCCGCCACCCGGCTTGCACCGTGCGGGTCCCAGCGCATCCCCAGCATCCGCAGGACGAGGGCGAGCGGGCGCGGGATCACCATCATCGCCGCGCCGATCAGGGCCAGCACCACGCCGATGAGGCCGAGCAGGTGGATGCCGGCCAACGCGTCGCTACCGGCCGCCGATCACCAGGGCCAGCAGCCAGACCAGGCCGACCACGACCAGCACCGCCAGCGGCATCAGCGCGAAGACGACGAAGGAGAAGACGAGCCGCTCGTCGTCGATCGCCTCGGGATTGCGGGCGCGCAGGCGCACGTCGCGGGTGTACCAGCCGAAGCCGCCGACGATGAAGCCGAGGAGCAGGAAGAGGATGCCGGCGAGCGCGCTGGCGACGTGGACCTGCGGGGGCGCCAGGGTGAAGCGCCAGAGCAGCCCAAAGCCGATGGCCAGCAGGCCGCAGGAGATGAAGCGCAGCAGGACGCCGGTGGCCCCACCTCGGCGTCGCGCGGGCGTGGTCGGGTCGCTGTGCTGCTGCGTGGCGGGCGGATTCGAGGCCATGGGCGCTGGCGAGTATAAGCGCGTCGCTAGACTGCCCCTGCCCGCTCCCTGCGTTCTGGAGGACCCGCGCCATGGCCGTGGCCGCCGGCGACACGCTGCCCACCTTCGACCTCGCCACCGGAGGCGGTGGCCGCCTGCGCTCCGCCGACCTGTCGGGACGTCGCACCGTCGTCTACTTCTACCCCAAGGACGACACCACCGGCTGCACCATGGAAGCCCGCGAGTTCACCAAGCTGCTGCCGCAGTTCGAGAAGCGCGGCGTGCAGGTCGTCGGCGTCTCGCCCGATTCGGAGAAGGCACACGACCGCTTTGCGGCCAAGTGCGACATCCCCTTCCCGCTGATCAGCGATCCCGACAAGTCGCTCTGCGAAGCCTTCGGGGTGTGGGTGGAGAAGGCGATGTACGGCCGCAGGTACATGGGCGTGGAGCGCTCCACGTTCCTGGTCGGCGCCGACGGACGCGTCGAGCGCGCCTGGCGCAAGGTCAAGGCGTCGGGGCACGCGGCAGAGGTGCTCGCCGCGCTCTGACGTCAGGCGGTGGGGAGCTTGCGAACCACGTCGCCGCGGCGCACCGTGCCGGGCACGACGACCCGCGCATTGGCGCCGCGCAGGCGCAATTCCCGCCCCACCGCGGAGTTGACGAAGCGCAATGCGTCGAGGCCGAAGCGCTGCGAGAACTTGGCGCAGCCGCGGTGGGGCTGCTCGGTGAGCTCGATGATCGCGTCGCCCAGGGCGAGGCGCGTGCCGGGCGGCAGGTTGCGCTCGCTGAGGTCGAGGTCGAGGTGGAGCTGGTCGCCCGCGAGCTGGCGGCGGTCGGGATCGACGGCGACCAGGGCGGAGACGCGGGCGTTGATCACGTTGAGCTGCATGTCGGGGTGCGCGGCCCCGTCGGGGGTGCGCTGGCTGCCTCGGAGGCGCCAGGTGTCGCCGGCGAGGCCCTCCTCGTGGGTGAGGGTGCCCTTGTCGAGGGTCTCGCGCTCGTCGACGGCCGGCCGGCGCACGATCAGCTCGACCACTCCGCGATCGGCGGGCGAGCGGCGGATGTGCTCGAGGCCGGCATCCAGCGCGGCGCTGTCCAGGTGCCCGACGGTCCGCTCCACCCTCGAAGCATAAGCGGGGGCCCGGCGACGGCGCGCGCGCACGGGTGCCCATAATCGGGACACCATGCAGAATCGCAGCCTCGGCTCCACACCGGTCACGGTGTCGGCGATCGGCTTCGGCGGCTGGGTCCTCGGCACCTCCTGGTGGGGCACCCTCACCGAGGAGGAGGGCCGGGCGCTGGTCCGCCGTGCCCTCGATCGCGGCATCACCTTCTTCGACACCGCCGACTCCTACGGCGACGACGGCATCAGCGAGACCCTCCTCGCCGGCGCGCTCGACGGCGTGCCGCGCTCGCAGTACGTGCTCGGCACCAAGTTCGGCTACGACATCACACTTCCCCGGAGCGCGCACGGACATAGCGAGCGCCCGCAGCGCTGGGATGCAGCGTTCATTCGCAACGCATGTGAGGCCAGCCTGCGTCGACTGCGCACCGACGTCATCGACGTCGTCGAGATGCACAACCCCCGCATGGACGCCATCGACGACGACGAAGCGTTCGCCACGTTGTCCGCGCTGCGCGACGAAGGCAAGATCCGCACCTACGGCGTGGCCCTCGGTCCGGCGATCGGGTGGGAGGACGAGGGTGTGCGCGCGCTGCGCGAGCGTCGCGTCCAGGTGCTGCAGACTGTGTACAACGTGCTGGAGCAGGATCCCGGGCGACGCTTTTTGACCGAAGCGGCTGCGGTTGGCGCCGGCGTGCTGGCGCGCGTGCCGCATGCGTCGGGTGCGCTGGAGGGCAAGATCACCAAGGAGACGACCTTCGCCGCCGGCGACCATCGCTCCTTCCGCAACCGC
>WNFI01480932.1_pt1 | contig 12127 bp, 11 predicted proteins | sample 5400471 | NCBI WGS metagenome assembly WNFI01 (sample SAMN13153348, study PRJNA577476) | soil metagenome | isolation source: 100 cm saprolite on Douglas fir-dominated hillslope | place: USA:California | collected 2013-09-17 | reverse complement strand
GCCGGCGCGGCCGGCGGCACGACCTGGCCGGCGACCTCTTGCGTCCCCTGTCCGGCGCGGAGGCAGCGGCGGTCGTCAACAATTGCGCCGCGGCGGTGCTCTTGATGTTGACGGCCCTGGCAAAGGGCAAGGAGGTCATCGTCGCGCGTGGCGAGCTGGTCGAGATCGGCGGCGGTTTTCGCATGCCGGACGTCATGCGCCTTTCGGGCGCGCGTATGGTCGAGGTCGGCACCACCAACCGCACCCGTGCTGAGGACTATGCCGCCGCGATCACGCCTCGCACGGCTGCCATCATGAAGGTCCACGCCAGTAATTTCCAGGTGATCGGGTTTACGGAGAGCGTGGAGCTCAAGGATCTGGCAGCGATCGCCCGGCAACATCACCTGCTGCTCCTTCATGACCTGGGAAGCGGCTCGCTGCTCGAGACCGCCGCCTATGGCCTAGCCGAGGAACCCCGCATCCAGGACAGCATCCGCGCCGGAGCGGACCTGGTGGCCTGCAGCGGCGACAAGCTGCTGGGCGGTCCGCAGGCGGGCCTGTTGCTCGGTCGCGCGGCACTCGTGGATCGCGCAATGAAGCATCCGCTGGCTCGCGCCGTCCGCGTCGACAAGCTGACGCTGGCGGCGCTGATCGCCACCCTCGACCTCTACCTGACCCAGTCACTGGCGGGGCTCCCGATCTGGGACATGCTCGGCGCCCCGGCGGAGTCGATTGCCGCTCGCGCCAGGGCGTGGCAAAGCCGGCTGATGGAGCGTGGCGCGGCGGTCGAGGTCGTCCCCGCGGAGTCGACGGTGGGCGGCGGTTCGCTACCGGGGGAGCGGCTGGCCACGACGGCGCTCGCCATCAGGCCACGGCGCGGCGGAGCCGCCGACCTGCTCCGCCGTTTGCGCGAGCACGAGCCACCCGTCATCGGGCGAATCGTCGAGGAGCGAGTCCTCCTCGATCCGCGCACCGTACTGCCCGATGAAGACGATGTCCTTGTCGACGCCGTGCTCGCGGCGCTGGCATGACCGACCCGTCGCCAGGATCGTTCGTCGTCGGCACGGCCGGTCACATCGATCACGGCAAGTCGACGCTTGTGCTGGCGCTGACGCAGATCGATCCGGACCGGCTGGCGGAGGAGAAGCGCCGCGGCATGACCATCGACCTCGGCTTCGCCTACATGCAGCTGCCCAGCGGCCGGCGGGTCGGGATCGTCGACGTGCCTGGCCATCAGCGCTTTCTCAAGAACATGCTCGCGGGCGTGCACGGGATGGATGCGGTCCTGCTGGTGATCGCGGCGGACGAGGGGCCGATGCCGCAAACACGCGAACATCTCGCGATCATCGACCTGCTCGGCATCGAGCACGGGCTGGTCGTCCTCACCAAAGCGGACCTGGTCGATGATGCCTGGCTGGGCCTGGTTCGCGAGGATGTGACCGCCCTGCTCGCCGGGACATCGCTCCAGCACGTCCCCATGGTGGCCGTGTCGAGCAGCACCGGGGCCGGCCTGGGCCAGCTTCGTGAGGCGCTCGATGCGGAGCTGGCCAAAACCGCACAGCGTCCCGACGTGGGGCGGCCCCGGTTGCCGGTCGACCGCTCCTTTGCGATGTCGGGATTCGGCACCGTCGTCACCGGCACCCTGGTGGGCGGGGCCCTGCAGCAGGGCGCCGAGCTCGCCCTCCTGCCCGCGGGGCGGCGCGTGCGCATCCGCGGCCTGCAGCAGCACAACCGGCCGGTGGAGGAAGCGCGGCCGGGAAGCCGGACGGCCGTCAATCTCAGCGGGCTCGACCATTCAGAGGTGCGTCGAGGCGACGTGCTGGCGCTCCCGGGAACGTTGCCCGCGTCCCGGCGCCTGGACGCGCGTCTCGTCGTGCTACCAGGTGTCCAGCCATTGCGTCACCACCAGCAGCTGCAGATGTATCACGAGACAAGCGAGGTGATGATCGAGCTCAGCCTGCTCGAGCGCGATGAGCTTCGCGGCGGTGAGGCGGGTTGGGTGCAGCTCTTCGCCACGCAGCCGGTGGTCGCCCTCGACGGCGACCGCTTCATCCTGCGAGTCCCGTCACCGGCCGCCACCGTCGCCGGCGGCGTGATCGTCGACAGCGCGCCACGCCGACACCGGCGACGCGATCCCGCCGTGCTGGCGTATCTCGCGGCGCGCGAGCGTGCCGACCCGGGAACTGCGGCGGTGCTTGAGCTCGGCAAGAACCCCTGGGGCCTGGTCGAGGCGGAGCTGGCGGGCCGCCTCAGCCTGTCTCCCGCCCAGCTGGAGAAGATCCTGGCACCCCTCGTCGATCGTGGCGCGGTGCGCCGGCTGGCCTCGCGCTGGTTGACCCGTGACCAGTGGGAGCGGTCGGTGGCACGAGTCTTGAGCGGCCTGACTGCGTATCACGAGGCGCAACCGCTGCGGCGCGGAATGCCAAAGGAAGAGCTGCGCAGCCGCACCGGCATGCCTGCCGAGTTATTTGCGGAGTTGCTGGCGGTGCTCGCCGCCGATCGGACAGTCGTCGACCAGGGAGGCGAGGTCGCCGCCCCCACCCACCACCCGGCGCTGACCTCGGAACAGGAGACGGCGATCGGCGCGTTTGTCGCCGAGCTCGAAGGGCAGCCCTTTAACCCTCCGCCGCTGCCCGACCCCGTCCGCCGTTACCATCTGACGCCGGCGCTCCTCCAGTACCTGGTCGTCGATGGGCGAGTGGTGCGCGTCAACGATGACACCGCCTTCGCCCGCTCGGCGTACGACGACGCCGTGCGCCGGCTCCGCCACCATCTCACCCAGCACCGGACGCTGACGGTGGCCGCCGCTCGCGACGTGCTGGGATCGAGCCGCCGGTACGTTCTTCCCTTGCTCGAGTGGCTAGACGCCCAGAAGATCACGCGCCGGGTCGGAGACGACCGTATCCTGAGGAACTGATGCCGCCTGCCGGTCCCTCGCGGCCGCGCATGGTGCTCGCCGGCCTCGTGGTGATGCTGGGACTGGCTGCATGTGGCCCTCCGCCGGATGCAGCATCCTTGCTCAACCGCGCGAGCCAGCACATGCTTCTCCTTCAGGGATTTCATTTCCAGATGCAAATCACGGGCTTCACCGGCGCCGGCGAGCCGGTACAGAGCGCGCAGGGTGATGCGCATCCGCCCGACCTGCACGCCCGGGTGAACCTCAAGCAGGGAACTATCTTGCTCGAAGTCGAGGTCGTTTTCGCGGCCGGTAAGGTGTATCTCAAATCGTTCACCGGCGGCTGGCAGCAACTCACCGATGCCCAGGTCGGCGAGTTCTTCGATGCCCGCACACTGTTCGATCCGCAGACGGGTCTCTTCGCGGCGATGCGCGACACGACCTCGCCGACGCGTGGCAACAGCGAAAAGGTCGCCGGCCACGACACCTACCCGGTTAGCGGCCAGGTCTCGGCGGCGCGCATGCACCAGTTGCTGAACCTGATCCGCGACCAGGGCACCTACCGCGCCACCTACTGGATCGAAAGCCCGGGAAGTAACCTGTGGCGAGCGCGTTTGACCGGCAACCTCTTCGATGCCTCGAAGGCGGCGACCATCACGTTCGACTTCTCGAATCATGATCACCCCGTTTCGGTCACTCCGCCGCCGCTCGGCTAACCGGTCGGTACTGCTCGCGCTGACCGGCGCCGGGCTCTTCCTTGCCTCCCTCGACGCCTATGTCGTCGTGACGGCCCTGCTGCCGATGCTGAAGTCGGTCAACATCGCGGTCAACCGGCCGGAACAGGCGACCCCGATCATCACCGGCTTCCTGCTCGGCTACCTGGCGGTGATGCCGATTGCCGGCGGTCTCAGTGATCGCTTCGGGCGCTTGCGGCTCTTTGGCGCCTGCCTGGCGCTCTTCGCCTTCGGCTCCTTTCTCACGGCGACGGCCCCGTCCTTGTCGCAACTCGTGTTCGGCCGGGTACTGCAGGGCGCGGGCGGCGGCGCCCTGGTGCCGGCGGTGCTGGCGCTGGCCGCCGACCTCTATCCCGCCGGCGACCGCAGTCCCGTGCTCGGCGCGGTGAGCGCGCTGCAGGAGATCGGCAGCGTGCTCGGCCCGCTGTGGGGCGGCCTGATCACCGCGTCATCCTTCGGCTGGACCTGGATTTTCTGGATCAACATCCCGTTCGCCGCACTGCTCTTCTGGGGGCTCTGGCCCGAGATCCGCGCCGGCGGTGAACCGCGGCGTGAGGCCAGGCTGGACTGGCTGGGGGCGCTGCTGGCGACGGCCGGATTGGCGCTCCTGACGGTGGCGCTCTACGCCGCCAACCCCGAGCAGAGCCCGGTGGGCGAGGGTTTCTTCTGGCAGGCGCCGCTGGCCCTCGTGTGTTTCGCGCTCTTCGTGTGGCACGAGCACCGAACATCGCACCCGCTGATCAACGTCCGACGCTTTCGCGATTCGTCGTTCAGTGGATCCGCGCTGACGAACGCGATCGCGGGTGCGGGCCTGATGGTCGCCCTCGTCTACATTCCGGTGCTCGCGAACGCCGTCTTCTCGATGAATGCCAGCGGCGCGGCGCTGCTGCTCTTCCGGCTGATGCTCGGCATCCCGATCGGGGCCCTCCTCGGCGGCTTTATGGCACAGCGGCTGCGGAGCTACCGCCTGGTCGCGGCCCTCGGCCTCGTCCTCGCGGGCATCGGATTTCTGATGCTGTCCGGGTGGCACGAAGGCTCGCTCAAGCCGCACCTGGTCGGCCTGCCCCTCACGGTCGCCGACGGCGAGCTGTTTCTCACCGGCCTCGGGCTCGGCATCGAGATCGCACCGGTGAGCGCGGCCTTGCTGGACGCCGTTGGTGAGTCAGAACGCGGCGCCGGGGCATCGTTCCTCATCATCATGCGATTGGTTGGCATGCTGGTTGGCTTTTCCCTGGTCGCCGGGTTTGGGCTCTGGGAATTTCACCGGGCGACGGCGCACCTGCTGCCGCCCCTACCCGGCCTCAATCCGAACTTCGCGACCCAATTCGCGATTTACACGCTCAAGGTGAAGGGCGCGATCTTCGACGAGTACCACCTGATCTTTCGCGCCACGGCCATCGCGCTTTTCATCGGCGCGCTGCTGGCGGCTGCGACCTTGCGGCCGCTGCCCCGGCCTCGCTGGCAATAGCGGGACTAATCTGAGCCGCGACAACCATGGGCTTGATCGGCGTCGATCTTGGCGGAACGCAGCTGCGCGTTGCGGTAGCGGATGACCGCGGCCGCCTGAAGACGGTGGTAAGGCGTCCCACCGAGGCCGCCCGGGGGCGGCAGCACGTCATCGACCGCATCGTGGCAACGGTGAAGGAAGCGCTGGAAGAGGACGGCACCTCGCCGCGACGCGTGTGGGCGCTGGGCATCGGCCTACCCGGACCGGTCGACCCGGCGGCGGGCCTCGTCATCAGTCCCGCCAACCTGCCCGGTTTCAAGAACGTGCCCCTCAACCGGATTCTGACCCGGGCAACCGGCATCCCCAGCTTCCTCCACCACGATGCGCACCTTGCCGCCCTCGGCGAGCACCAGCGGGGCGCGGCGCGTGGCGCCAGCGAGGTGATCTATGTGACCGTGTCCACCGGCATCGGCGCCGGGCTGGTGCTGCGCGGCGAGCTCTACGCCGGGGCGCACGGAATCGCGGGTGAGATCGGCCACATCGTGGTGCAGCGCGACGGCCCGCTCTGCACCTGCGGCAATCGGGGTTGCGTGGAGGCGATCGCCAGCGGGACCGGGATTGCCCGCGTGGCACGGGAGCTGGCGCCGCGAACGCCGGGCAGCGTGCTCCACGGACTGGCGAGGCCGGGGGCCGAGGACGTGGCCCGCGCCGCCCGCGTGGGGGATGCGCTGGCGAAGGCCATCCTCGAGAACGCCGGCACCTACCTCGGGATCGCGATGGGTACGCTCGTCAACCTCTTCAATCCGCAGTTGATCGTGCTGGGGGGAAGTGTCCTCAAGGCCGGCGCCCCACTGCTCCGGCCGATGCGGCGGTCGATGAACGCCTCGTCCTGGAAGGCCTCGCGCCGTGGCCTGCGTATTGTCCCTCCGGCGCTGGGTGATGATGCGGGACTGATCGGCGCGGTCGAGTTCGCGCGGCTTCGAGCCCGGCATGCCCGCTCGGCTTGATCCGCCGGCGCTCCCGGAATGGGGGCCGGCTTTTGCCGCCGTCCAGGAGCAGTCCCGGCAGCGCCGGCTGCGCGCCCTGGTCGTTGGGGGATACGTGCGGGACCGCCTGCTGGGTGGGGAACGGGCGAGCCAGATTCGCGAAGTCGACATCCTGGTGGAGGGCCAGGGCGCGATCGAGCTGGCGACCGCGGTGGGCGCCGCCTTGAAGCTGCATCCACCCGTCATCTTCGAGCGATTCGGGACGGCGCACCTCGACCTCGACGACCACGCCCTGGAGTTCGTGTCCAGCCGCGTCGAGCGATACGACCGGGACAGCCGAAAGCCCGATGTCAGTCCCGGGACGCTGAAAGATGACGTCATGCGACGGGACTTCACGATCAACACGCTGCTGATGGACTGGGACGGCACTGTGCTCGACCTGACCGGACGCGGCATCTCCGATCTGAAAGCGCGCCGGATCGTGACACCGCTCGAGCCGCAAGCGACCTTCGACGAAGACCCGCTCCGGATGTTGCGCGCGGTTCGGTTCGCTACCGTCCTGCAGTTCACGCTCGATCCATCGGTCGAGGCGGCCATCCGGGATCAATCGAGCCGGCTGCCAGCAGGGAGGCTGGCACAGCCACGATGTCTTCGGCCATGCCCTGCTCGCCGCGTCCCTCGCCCCGCCGGAGCTGATCACGCGGCTGGCCGCGCTCCTGCACGACGTCGGGAAACCGGCGGTGCACGAGCTCCGCGACGGGAAACCCACCTTCATCGGTCACCAGGACGTGGGTGCGACCACGGCCGGGCCTGCGCTCCGCCACCTGCGTTATCCGGGCGACGTCGTCGACGCCGTTACCAAATTGATTCGTTTGCACATGCGGCCCATCCAGTACGACCCGCAGGGCTGGGAGGACAAGGCGGTGCGCCGCCTGGTGCGCGACGCCGGCGATCAACTTGATCGGCTGCTCGCGTTGGCGCGTGCCGACATGCGGGCCAGCCATTACCCCGACGTCAAGAAGATCGACGATCTCGAGGCGCGCATCCGCCGCCTCGACGCCGATGCGATCGCGGCCATCCGCTCGCCGCTCACGGGCGAGGAGCTGATGGCGCGCACCGGCCGCGCCGCCGGACCCTGGATCAAGCGGGTCAAGTCGGCACTGGAAGACGCGATCATCGATGGGACGCTGCCGCCTGACCAGCAGGCCGCCTGGCGGTACCTCGAGGCGCATCCGGAGCTGCTCGAAGGCTAGTGTCGACCCCGGTGGCGCTGCTCGTCTTCGCCGGAGGGCTGGCCGTCAGTCTTGTCGCCAGCGAGTTCCTGGTTCGTGGCTTCGGCCGGCTTGGAGCCAATGCGGGACTGGCCGCCGGTCTCGTCGGACTCTTGACCGCGTTCGGCGCCGACGCGCCCGAGATTTCCTCGGCGATCACCGCCCTGCTGTCAGGCGCGAAAGACGTCGGGCTCGGCGTGATCCTTGGCTCGAATCTCTTCAACTTCGCGGCGCTGCTTGGATTCAGCGCGGTCGTCGCCGGCCGCGTCTCTTTTCGTCGGATTCTGCTGGCGCTCGACGGCAGCGTCGCGTTGTGGGTGACCCTGGTGGTCGGCGCGATGCTGCTCGTCGGGCTCGCGCCGGTCGTCGCCCTCGTTCTCGTCCTCGCGGTCTTCCTCTTCTATGTGTTCTTGCTGGCGGCCGAGCCCCACATGGTCGACCGCGTTTTCCTTCCGCGGCATATGCGACACCGGCTGGCCGCGGCCGCCCGCGTGATTCACGGCGACCTCAAACGCACCCAACCCGCCCAGGACTCCTGGGTTCCGGTGTGGTGGGTCGTGCCGTCGATCGGCGCGATCGTTGTTGGTAGCGTCGCCATGGTGAACGGCGCGTTGATCCTGGGGGACCACTGGCATGTGTCGCGGATTTTTTTGGGCGCCGTGGCGCTGGCCGCGATCACGAGCCTACCGAATGCGTACGCCGCCACCCGCCTCGCCTTGTCGGGGAACGGGACGGCGGTCGTGAGCCTGGCCTTCAACAGCAACACGCTCAACCTCCTGGCGGGCGTCAGTCTGCCGGCGGTCTTGATCGGCGGCATCGCCTCGGCTCCCGGCGCCGTCGCCGAGTTCGCCTGGCTGCTGGTCCTGAGCCTCGTCGCAATAGAGCGCGGGTACCGGGATCGCGGACTCAGTCGGTCGACCGGCGTCGTGCTGATCTTTGGCTACCTGGCTTTCGTCGTCGTCGTCATCCTGCGTTGAGCCACCTTCTGGGCGGTTTTCCAGTGGCTATCCACAGGCCCGGCATGGAAGTTGTGGAGGAGTTGCGACAGACAGCTGTCACAACGGTCCTTTACGCTTGTGCTCTGATAAAATCTGCGGCGCCACGGCGCGTTGGGGAAGGGTCGACGCGACCGAAGGTACGCAATCAAAAGAGGAAGCATGCTGTTTAGTCTCGGGCTGCTCCGGCGGATCGCTCGGGAACTTCCTCGTTACGGAAAGCTGACGTACTGTCTGTATCGGGATCCGCGGGTGCCCCAGCGCAACAAGCTGGCGCTCGCGGCCGCGATGGCGTTGATCCTGAACCCCGTCGTCGATGTGCCGCTGCGCCTGCCGGTCTTCGGCGAGATGGACGCGGTGGCCTTGACCGTGCTCGCGATCCGCTTGTTCGTCGAGAAGGCGCCCAAAGATGTGGTCGCCGAACACCAGGAGCGCATTGCGCTCGGAACCAGCGTTTTCGATCAGGATTTGCGCCGTAGCCGGGAAGGGCTGCGTGGTCGTCTGAACGAATTGCGTGAGCGTGGCCTTGCGGTCGCGCGTTCTCGGCGGAGGATGGTATGAAGGTTGTCCTGACCCAGGATGTGAAAGGCACCGGAAAGGCTGGTGAGACCAAAGACGTGGCCGACGGTTATGCGCGCAACTTCCTGCTCCCGCGCAAGCTGGCCCAACCGGCGACCAAGGGCGCGCAGGAGCAGGTGGATCGCGTCAAGGCCACGACGGTCCAGCGCGAGAACCGCGAACTGGACGAGGCGAAGACACTGGCCGTCAAGCTCGAGGCCGTGCAAGTGGTGTTGAAACTGCGCAGCGGGAAGGACGGCAAGCTGTTTGGTGCCGTGACCAACGCCGATGTGGCGTCGGCGCTCAAGCAGCAGCACGGGATCACGCTCGATCGCCGGAAGATCGAGTTCGACGAGCCCGTGAAGGCCATGGGAGCCGGCACGGCCCATGTGAAGCTCCACCGGGAGGTCACTGCCCGCATCCCGTTGATGGTCACCTCCGCTTGACCGTTGACCTGAGACGTGCGCCGGCGCCGTCGGCGGCCGGCGGCCGCGTTCCGCCCCACAACCTCGAGGCGGAAGCATCGGTGCTCGGCTCATTGATGCTCGATCGCAACGCGATCGTGCGGGTCGCCGACTTCCTGCGTCCCGAGGACTTCTATCTGGACCATCACGCCCAGGTGTACCGGGCGGCGCTCAACCTCTACGACCGCGGCGATCCCATCGACCTGCTGACGCTCGCATCCGAACTCGAGAAGATGCTGGTGCTCGAACGAACCGGTGGCCAGGTGTTCCTCGCGGAGCTGGAGAGTCGCGTACCGACCGCGGCCAACGTCGAGTACTACGGCCACCTCGTGGAGGAGGCCGCCACAAAGCGAAAGTTGATCAGTGCCGGCGGACGGATCACGGCGCTCGGGTTCGACGACAGCACGCCCGCGAACCAGGCACTCGATACCGCGGAAGGCGTCATCTTCAATATCGCCGAAGGCCGCATCACGCAGGACTTCGTCGCCCTCAAAGACATCCTCAAGACCACCTGGGACCAGATCGAGGCGATTCACAAGGATCAGTCAGTTATCTCGGGCGTGCCGAGCGGCTTCAACGACCTCGATGCGAAAACTGGAGGCTTCCAAAAGTCGGACCTGATCATCATTGCTGCACGCCCGGGAGTTGGGAAATGCGTAATTTGGAACACGCTCGTGGACGATCCCGAGACCGGTGCCAGACTATCCATCGAAGAATTCGTTCGACGAAAGAAGCCTTCGGTTTTTGGGCTTTCACCACACGGTCGGATCGAGCCCCGTCAGATAGGCGCTTGGGTGGACAGCGGTGTGCAGCAGTGTTTTGCGGTCACCACGCAAACGGGAAGGCGGGTTGAAGTCACCGGGCACCACCCATTTCTCACCGTCTCAGGTTGGCAGCCCCTCCACGATCTGATCAAGGGGGATGCTATTGCGGTCCCGCGTCGGTTGGCCATCTTCGGACATGAAAAAGAGCCGGCGCCGCTGGCGCGACTGCTCGGCTACTTCGTCGGAGACGGCGCGCTCTCGAGAGGGGCGCCCGAGTTTATTAACTGCGACACCGAAATCGTTGATGACTTCCGCGCGGCTATCACGACGCATTTCCCAACATGTCACGTAACGCAGCGGGGACCCCACTATCGCGTTTTTGGCTACTTCGCCAAAACCAAGCTCCCGGCGAGCCGGTCCAATCCGGTTGTTCAGTGGCTGAAGCAATTTGGGCTCTGGGGTAAGAAGGCCGAGGTCAAGCGATTCCCTGACGCTGTGTGGCGATGGGATAAAGAGACACTTCGTGAACTCACCAGGGCCTTGATGTCGTGCGACGGGAGCATCTTCCGGACGCAGGGTGGGCATCCGCGAATCGAATTTGGCGTCGCCTCAGAAGGCCTTGCAAAGGATGTGCACCACGCTTTTGTGCGGTTTGGCATCATCTCGCGCTTCTATCGAAAGTCAGACCGCTGTTGGCGCGTTCAGATCACCGACTCAGAATCCGTTGCGACGTACCAGCGAGAAATCGGCTGGATCGGCGAGAAAGCTGCTCGATTCCCTCTCGATCTGCCTATGTTTCGGAGCAACAACGGCCATCTCCCCATGGTTGTATGGAAAATGGTCGGTCAGGCGGCAGCCTTGCAGGGACTCGGGTGGTCCAAGCTCGCCGTTCTATCCGGAGAGCGACAGCATACTTCGAAATTCGAAACATACAATCCCAGGACCAACCACGGCCTATCGCAGCGGCGACTCGCTGTCTTTAACGAGGTGCTCGAAGATTGGTGGCTGAGTGAGCTTGCGAATCCTGAGCTCTATTGGGATCGAATCGTCTCAATCGAGCCGACTGGCGAACATCAGGTTTATGACCTGACAGTCCCGTCAGGAGCGAATTTCGTCGCCGAAGACGTTCTCCTCCATAACACATCGCTGACGCTCAACATCGCGCAACATGCATCGATCCAATACAAGATTCCGGTCGCGATCTTCTCGCTAGAAATGTCCGAGCAGCAATTGGTGACACGGCTGCTCTGCAGTGAGGCGTCCGTTGATTCGTATCGCCTGCGCACGGGATTGCTCAAAGACGCCGAGTGGCCGCGGATCGCTCAGGCCATGGGTGCGCTCTCCGAAGCGCAGATTTATATCGATGACTCGCCCAATGTCTCGGTCATGGAAATGCGTACTAAGGCGCGCCGGCTCAAGTCGGCAAACAATCTTGGGCTGATCATCGTCGACTATCTACAACTGATGCAGGGACGCAATCAAGAGAATCGCGTGCAGGAGGTCTCAGACATCTCTCGTGGTTTGAAAAGCTTGGCGCGCGAGTTACAAATTCCTGTCATCGCATGCTCACAGTTGAGCCGCGAGCCCGAGAAGCGACCTGACCATCGTCCTCAGCTCTCGGATCTTCGTGAAAGCGGTACTTTGGAGCAGGACTCGGATTTGGTCCTCTTCATTTATCGCGACCGTTTTTACAACGACAATATTGCTGAGGACAGACGCAACATCGCCGAGATCATCATCGCCAAGCACCGCAACGGGCCGACCGGAAAGCTCGAACTGCTCTTCATCGACGAGCAAACGAAGTTCGCCAATCTCGACCGGAGACGCGGGAGCTAGCGAATGGTCACCATCCTCGTAGGCGGCCAGTGGGGCGACGAGGGAAAGGGGAAGATCATCGACCTTCTCTCGGAGAAGGCCAACATGGTGATCCGCTCCCAGGGTGGGAACAACGCCGGACACACCGTCGTCAATGCCGGCCAGGAATTCCGCTTCCACCTCATTCCCTCGGGCATCCTCTATCCGACCACCACCTG
>WNFI01710112.1_pt1 | contig 12128 bp, 9 predicted proteins | sample 5400471 | NCBI WGS metagenome assembly WNFI01 (sample SAMN13153348, study PRJNA577476) | soil metagenome | isolation source: 100 cm saprolite on Douglas fir-dominated hillslope | place: USA:California | collected 2013-09-17 | reverse complement strand
GACGGGCCGGATGAACGTGCTGGCCACGGACAAGCTGGTGGTGGTGGATGCCCTCGACGTGAGAGCGCGCCTCGAAGAGTCGGACCCCTCGATCGCCTACAGTGCGGGCTGGCGCAATACGGGGCTCGACCGGAACTGGAGCGGTTCGTCCGGCAACACCGGCGCCGGAACCGTCCTCTTCTCGGGGACGGCAGGGGCCCAGGCCACGATCACCTTCACCGGCAGCTCGGTGAGCTGGATCGGAATCCGCGCCCCCTGGAGCGGAATCGCCCACGTCTCCGTCGACGGCGCTCTCGTGACCGACGTCGACACCTATGCGGCCACGGACCAGGTCCAGGCTGTCCTCTTCACCACCACCGGCCTCACGGACGGGCCGCACACGTTGACCATCGAGCCGACAGGCACCCACAACCCGGCGTCCATCGACAACTGGATCATGGTGGACGCGTTCGACCTCGTGCTCTCACCGTCGGCGCCGACGATCACACGCTTCCAGGAGCTGGATCCGTCGGTGAGCTATAGCGACGGATGGACCCAGGGCACGAGGTTCAACTTCTGGAGCGGCGAGACCGCCGGGTACTCCGGGGTGACGGGCGCGCGCGCCACCTTCACCTTCAACGGGACCGCCGTCACCTGGGTCGGCCAGCTTTCGTTCAACGGCGGCATCGCCCGCGTCCTGCTGGACGGGGTGGAGGTGGCCCAGGTCGATACCTTCGCGCCTGTCCAGGAAGTGTTCCAGGCCGCCATGTATTCGGCGACGGGCCTGGCCGCGGGCGGCCACACCCTGGCCATCGAGAACACCGGCCAGAAGAACCCCGCGGCGCAGAACACGTGGGTCTTCGTGGATGCCTTCGATGTCCATTGAGAGCGTGATCGCTCCGGACCCACGTCCATGAGGATTGGTCGCACCATACCCCCGGCGGCGGCCCCCCTCTGCTGGGCGGACCTCTGCCACGCCGTCGTCGGGGCCATCTCTCCCGTGCGCTCCCTGTCCGCTCTCGAGCGCGAGATCGGGCATCACTTCGGTGTCCGTCACGTCTTCCTGGTCTCGTCGGGGACGGCCGCCCTGACCCTGACCCTGAAGGCCTTGAAGTCGATGTCCCACCGGACCGGGGTCGTCATACCGGCCTACACCTGCTTCTCCGTGCCCGCGGCCGTGTCTCAAGCCGGCCTCCGACCGGTGCTCTGCGACATCGATCCGGAGACATTCGACTTCGATCACCGGCTCCTCGAGGAGCACCTCGGCGCGAATACGCTCTGCGTGCTCGGCCACAACCTGTTTGGCATCCCTTCGGACGTCGAACGCCTCCGCGCGCTCTGCGCTCCGCGCGGCATCTTCGTCGTCGAGGATGCCGCTCAAGCGATGGGGACCGAAGACAACGGCCGCGCCGTGGGTACCCGCGGGGACGTCGGCATCTTCAGCCTCGGGCGCGGCAAGAACATCACGTGCGGATCGGGCGGCATCATCGTGACGAGCTCGGACGCAATGGCCACCGTCCTGGCCCGGCAATGCCGCCCGTTGAAGACCCCGGGGGCGGCCTTTCTGCTGGAGGAGTTCCTTCGGCTCGCGTTCATGGCCCTTTTCATCCGGCCCGGCCTCTATTGGCTCCCCGCCGGCCTGCCGTTTCTGCGCCTCGGTCAGACCGTCTACCCGCGGCAGATCAGGCTCCGGCGCCTGTCTGGGATGCAGGCGGGCGTTCTCCGCGGCTGGCGCGAGCACCTCGCACGGTCGAACCGCGTGCGGTCCGAGACCGCGGCCTACTTCACGGAGAGGCTGCCGCTGCGACGCGGCCACCGGTCCTCCCATCCCTACCTGCGTCTCCCCGTCTTCGCGGCCAGCCGCCGGGAACGGGATCGGATCCACGCGATGTCGCAGGCGCGCGGGCTCGGCCTGGGCGTCGCCTACCCGACTCCGATCAACGAGATCCCGGAAATACGCTTTTCCGCGCACGGGCAGCGCTTTCCCGCGGCCGAGACGGTGGCCGAACGGCTCTTGACCATTCCCACCCACCACTGGCTCTCGGAGGACGACAAGAGAGCGATTGCCGAGTGCATGACCGGGGCGACGACGGCGTCGCCCCGGCCGGGCGCGCCGCCGGAGGCCTCTTGAACCTCGTGGCCGAGATCGCGTTCTGGGGTTCGGTCGCGCTGATCCTCTACGCGTACCTCGGCTATCCGTGCGCGCTCTGGGCGCTCTCCCGCTTCCGCAGTCGCCCGGTGCGGGGGACCGCGACCGGGGAGGAGGCGCCCCGAGTGTCGTTCATCATCACCGCCCACGACGAAGCGGCCCGCATCCGCGCCAAGATCGAGAACACGCTGGCCCAGGACTATCCGGCGCACGCTCTCGAGATCCTCGTGGCCTCGGACTGCTCGTCGGACGGAACCGACGACATCGTCCGCGAGTACTCCCCGCGGGTGCGGCTCGTCCGGGCCCGCGAGCGCCGCGGAAAGGAGGCGGCCCAGGGGCTGGCCGTCGAGTCCGCCTCCGGCGAGATCCTGATCTTCTCCGACGTCGCCACCGCCCTTGCCGGTGACGGTGTGACCACGATGGTCGCGACCTTCGCGGATCCCACCGTCGGCTGTGCGAGCAGCATCGACCGCTTCGTTGACGCGGACGGGCGGGTCAGCGGCGAAGGCGCCTACGTCCGCTACGAGATGTCTCTCCGTACCCTCGAGACCCGCGTGTACAGCCTCGTGGGCCTGAGTGGCTCGTTCTTCGCCGCGCGACGGGAGGTCTGCCGGCAATGGGCCGCGGACCGCCAGAGCGATTTCAGCACCCTTCTCCGCTCCGTCGAGGCCGGACTGCGCGGCGTCCAGGATCCGCGCACCGCCGGCTATTACCGGAACATCGCCGACGACCGCCGTGAGCTCGAGCGGAAGGTCCGAACGGTGGTGAGAGGCCTCCACGTGCTCGCCACCAACGCCAGGATGCTCAACCCGCTGCGCTACGGGCTCTTCGCCTGGGAGCTGGCCAGCCACAAGCTGTGCCGGTGGCTCGTACCGTTCGCGATGCTCGTCGCCCTCGTCAGCAACGTCCTCCTCCTTTCTCCCTCCCGGTGGTACGGGGCGACCCTGGCCATCCAGTGCGCCTTCTATGCCGCGGCGGCGGCGGGGCTGTGGACACGGGCGCCCCTCCTGAGAATGCCCGCGTACCTCCTCCTCGCGAACTTCGCCGTGCTCACGGCGTGGCTCCGCTTTGCGCGTGGCGAGCGGATCTCCACCTGGAGTCCCTCGAGCCGCCTGGCCGCGCTGCCCCAGACCGGCGCGCGCTGAGTCCACGCGATCTCCCTTCCTCATGATCACCAACGCTCTCACCGTCGACGTCGAGGAGTACTACCACGCGGCCATCTTCCGGCGCGCAGCGGCGCCCGTGGGGATGGGCCCGCTCGAGAGCCGCGTCGAGCGGAGCGTCGACGAGCTGCTCGCGCTGATGGGCGCCTCCCGCGCCCGGGCCACGTTCTTCGTCCTCGGCGAGGTGGCGGCGCGACATCCGGCCATGGTGCGGAGGATCGCGAGAGAGGGCCACGAGATCGGCTGCCACAGCGACCAGCACGAGGACGTCCACCGGCAGAGCCCCGCGCAGTTCCGCGCCGACACCCGGCGGGCGAAGGGGCGGATCGAGGACGCCCTCGGGGCGGCGATCGTCGGCTACCGCGCCCCGAACTTCTCGATCGGTGCGGATCAGTCCTGGGCCCATCCGATCCTCGTCGAGGAGGGATTCCGGTACGACTCGAGCACGCACCCGATCTGGCACGACCGGTACGGGCAGCCCGGTGTCCCGCGCTTCCCCTATGAGATCTACCGAGAAGGCCCGGACGCGCTGATGGAGTTCCCGATCGGCACCGTCCGGCTGCTGGGCGTCAATCTCCCCATCGGGGGAGGGGGTTTCTTCCGCCTCCTGCCCGTTGGCTGGACGCGGTTGGGCATTGCGCACGTCAACGGCGCGGAGCGGCGGCCGGTGATGTTCTATCTCCATCCCTGGGAGCTGGACCCCGGGCAGCCACGGGCGCGGATGGCCTGGCCCGATCGGTTCCGCCTCTACGTCGGTCTCGAGAAGGAGACGACCAAGCTCGCCGCTCTCTTCGGCCGGTTCCAGTTCGGGACGGCCCGCGACGTGCTCGAGTCGCAGTCGCAGAGGGCCGCGCCGCCCGCCGTGTTGCCCGTGGTCGCGGCGGAGCCGGGCACGCTGTCATGACGACGACTCCCACGTCGCACCTCGCCCATGCCGCGGAGTGGTTCACGATCATCCCCACCGCCTACGGGCACGACCCGCTCTATCTGCACGGCGAGGATGCCGGTGGACGGCGCGGGACTCTGCCCGCCTTCATCGTGCGTCGACCCCTGGGAGGCACCATCGTCAGCTCCATGCCTTTCCTCGACGGCGGGGGTCCCTGCAGCTCTTCGGTCGCTCTCGACCATGCCCTGGTCACGCGCCTGCTCGAGGAGGCCTCGCGGCGGGGCGCCGACCGCGTGGAGTTGCGCTGCGCACAGCGACTGAAGATCGCCTGGGAGCCCATGGAGCACAAGGTCAACCTCACGCTGCGCCTTCCGGCCGACTCCGCCCGGCTGTGGCAGGGGTTCGACGGCAGCGTCCGCAATCAGATACGGAAGGCGGAGCGGTCGGGTCTCGCCGTCGAATCCGGGGGAGCGGAGAAGCTCGACGACTTCTACGCGATCTTCTCGGCCCGCATGCGCGAGCTCGGGTCGCCGGCGCATGCGCGCGGATTCTTCGCGGCCGTCCTGGAGGGCTTCGGCGAACGTGCCCGCGTGACCCTCGTGCGGAAGGGGACGACGCCCGTCGGCGGCCTGATCGGGCTGGCCCACCAGGACGTGCTCACCGTCCCCTGGGCCTCCTGCCTCAGCCCGTACCTCAAGCTGTGCCCGAACATGCTGCTGTACTGGGAGACGATCGGAGCCGCCTGCCGGGAGGGCTTCCAGAGCTTCGATTTCGGCCGTTCCAGTCGCGGCTCCGGCACCTACCGCTTCAAGCGCCAGTGGGGAGCGGACGAACAACCGCTGTTCTGGTACACGATCCCGATGGACCGGCGTCGCGCGCGGCCGGTGGCGGCAGCGAGCCGAGCCGCCGCGCTGCTCACCGGGTCGTGGAAGCACCTTCCCCTGGCCGTGACGCGGACGCTGGGCCCCCGCATCCGCCGGTACCTCACCCAATGATTCCCAGGCTTCTCCGGAGACCCGTACCGCCGGTGCGGATCGACCCGAGGTACGCGCTGCTCACGGCGGCGTACCTGATGGTCATCTACTGGCTGTCTTCGCTCCCGGACCTCAGCGGCCCGAGACAGGATCCCCTGACGCTGTTCCTCATGAATCTCGGCCACCTTCCGCTCTTCGCCTGTTTCGCCTTCTGCGTGCTGAAGACCTTGAAGGCGGTGGGGAAGTCCTGGTGGCCACGATACGCGCTGGCCTTCGCGGCGAGCGCGGCCTGCGGGGCGCTCGACGAATTCCATCAGTCCTTCGTGCCCGGGCGTGACGCCTCGGTTGGAGACTTCCTCGTCGACGTCGTGGGAATCGGAGCGATGCTGCTCCTCCTGCGTCTCGCCGCGCTCCGCGCGTCGCGGCGTCGCGCGCTGTCGCCGCCGCCGTCGGGGGCGTCGAACCCGACCGGCCCCGTCGGCATGCGGAATCGCTTCGCGGTGGCCCCGCACGCCCACGCGCCCTGCACGGGACCGAGGCGATGAAGGTGTTCGTGACGGACGGCAACCAGAGGTCCGCCCTGGCCATCACCCGGTCTCTGGGCCGCCGCGGGATCTCGGTCCTCGTGGGCGAGCAGGAACCGGTGGCCCTGGCCTCGTCGTCGCGGTATTGCGCGGGCCATGTGACCTACCCCTCGCCCTATCGCGATCCCGGAGGCTTCCAGGAATTCCTGGTCGACTTCGTTCGGCGCGAACGCGTCGACGTCGTGGTGCCGGTCACCGACGTCACGACCTCTTCGATATGCCTCCGCCAGGACGCGCTCCGGCCGCACACCGCCATCGCGGCCCCGACGCTCGAAGCGTTCGACTGCATGACCGACAAGTCGCGCGCCCTCCAGGCGGCCGCCCTCTCCGGCATTCCCATCCCACGAACGCTGATCGCGGAGGGAGCGGCCGGGCTCCGCCGGATCGTCGACCAGGTCCAATACCCGGCGGTGGTGAAGCCGGTCCGATCGAGGATCCTCACCGGCCGTGGCTGGGTGGGCACCGGCGTGCATTACGCCGCGTCCGAGGCCGATCTCTGGCGCCTCTACGACGAGACCGATTACCTGTCGTCGCATCCCTCCCTGATCCAGGCGCGCATCGTCGGTCCCGGTGTGGGCCTGTTCGCCTTGTTCGACCGGGGCCGGCTGCTCACGACGTTCGCGCACCGGAGGCTCCGCGAAAAGCCGCCCGCTGGAGGCGTGAGCGTGCTCTGCGAGAGCGTCCCGGTCGACCCGCAGCTCCGGGACGATGCCGTGCGCCTGCTCGGCCCGCTGGGCTGGCACGGCGTCGCCATGCTCGAGTACAAGCGGGATCGCGACACCGGCGGCCGCTTCCTGATCGAGGTCAACGGTCGTTTCTGGGGCTCGCTGCAACTGGCCGTCGACGCCGGCGTCGATTTTCCCTTCCTGAGCTGTCAGGTGGCCCTCGGTCTACCGCCCGACGTGCCGCAGACCTACCGCGTAGGTGTGAGGAACCGCTGGCTCTTCGGCGACCTGGATCACCTGCTCTCGCGCCTCGGCCGCACGCGCGGCGATTTGAGCCTTCCCGACCATGCGCCCTCGCGCTTGCGCGCGGTGCTCGATTTCATCCGGTGCACCCGGCCGGGCGTGGGCGACCAGGTCCTGAGCGGCGACGACCCCGGTCCGTTCCTCCACGAAGCGGGGCAGTACGCGCGAAGCCTTTCCGCATCGATCGGCCGCCGCCTGCGCGGGCCTGTCCTCCGCGGCCGCGTCGGCGGCTTGCGGCTTGCGCGCGCGGCCATGCGGAGCTGGCGATGACGTCGCCCATCCGCATTTGCCAGATCGCGTCCGGTGACCTGTGGGCCGGCGCCGAGGTGCAGCTGGCGGCGAGCGCCTCCTACCTGGTGGAGCGGCCGGACGTGGACCTGAACGCGATCCTCATGAATGAAGGACCGCTGGCGCACGAGCTGAGGCGGCTGGGTGTGCCCGTCACCGTCATCGACGAGAGCCGCCACACCGCGCTGGGGATCCTGATCGTCCTGACGCGATGGCTCAGAGATCACCCCGTCGAGGTCGTGCACACGCATCGGTACAAGGAGACCGTGCTGGGTGCGATCGCGGCCAGGCTGGCGGGCGTGCCCTGCCTCGTGCGGACGGTGCACGGCCAGAGCGAGGCGCTGCGCGGGTGGCACCGGGGGAAGCTCCGGATGTACGAAGTCCTCGACGGGATCGCCCTGCGCTGCTTCGCCGACCGCATTATCGCGGTCTCTCGGCGCCTGGCCGCGCGCCTCCAGGAATCCGGCTACGAAACGGGCACGGTCATTCCCATTCACAACGGCGTCGACCTGCGCAAAGTCCGGCCGACGCGGGGCCGGCCTGCGGTCCGGCAGGAGCTCGGCATCGAGCCCGGCCACCCACTCATCGGTACCGTGGGCCGGCTGTCGCCGGTCAAGGGCCACGCCGACTTTCTCCGGGCGGCCCGCCTCATCCTCCAGGCGGAGCCCGCGGCCCGGTTCCTGATCGTGGGGGACGGCCCGCTCCGAGGCGAGCTGGCCACTCTGGCCAAGGAACTGCAGATCGATCACGCCTGCACTCTCGTCGGTGCGCGATCCGACGTCTACGACCTGGTCGGCGCGATGGACGTCTTCGTCCTTCCCTCACTCGACGAGGGAATCCCCATGGCCCTCCTGGAAGCGATGGCGCTCGCAAAGCCGGTGGTCGCCACCGCCGTGGGCGGCGTGCCCGAGGTCGTCGCCGATCACGCGACGGGTGTGCTCATTCCCTCCCGGGATGCACACGCGTTGAGCGAAGCCTGCCTGGAGCTGATCCGCGAGCCCGGGTGGGCAGAGACGATCGGCGCCGGCGCGCGGCGCCTGATCGAAGACGCGTTCTCCCATGAGCAGAGCGGCCAGGAGCTGGTCAAGGCCTATCGCGCCATCACGGGCCGCCCGAAAGCCGCGCGCACACCGAGGGTCCGGTCCGGGCTGGCGGCGCTGGCCCGCGTCGCGCGCCGGTCCGCCGCCGGTGCGCGCAGCTTCTCCGAGCGCAGGAGGATGGAAGGGATCCGTCGCGACCCGAGTCTTTTGCGCGCCGCGCTCCGCTCCGCCCGATACGTCCTAGTCGTGTGCCACGGGAACATCATCCGCAGCCCGTTTGCCGCCCGCCTGATCGGACAGGCGCTCCGCCAAGGCCGCGCGGTTTGCATTTCCTCCGCGGGGCTGGAAGCGACACCCGGGACGCCGCCCCCACCCGCCGCCACCGCCAGCGCGGCCAGACACGAGGTCGACGTCAGCGCTCACGTCGCCTCGCGCGTGACGCCGGAGGCCGTGACCGGGAGCGACGTCATCTTCGTGATGGAGGTCGACCACCTGCGTGTGATCCAGAGGCGGTTCCCGCAGGCGCGCTCCAAGACGTTCCTCCTGACGTGCCTCGTGCCTTCGTGGCCGCTGGAGGTCCCGGACCCGTTCGGCGGCGACGACTCCGCGTTCCAGGCCTGCTTCGAGCACATCTCCGAGTCGGTCCGGCCCATCGTGCGCCTGCTCGCCACGAGCGAAGAGGCTCATTGAAGACCGCCATCAAGCAGTTCGTGGGCCGGACGATCTTCGCGTCCCGCCTGGATGCCATCCTGCTCCGGGATGCGGCCGTGATCGTGGCCTTCCACCGGGTCCAGGAAACGGTCGACCCGGATGACGGGTTGACCGTCAGCGCCTCCTTGTTCGAGCGTCATTGCCGCTTCTTCCGCGAGCATTTCCGCGTCGTGCCCTTGCGGGAGATCGTCGGGAAGCTGGAGCGCGGGGAACGTTTGAACCGGGAGCTCGCGATCACGTTCGACGACGGGTACCGGGACAACTTCGAGCAGGCGGCGCCGATCCTTGAGACGCTCTCCTTGCCGGCGACGTTCTTCGTCGTGACCCAGTGGATGGGCACGGAGAGCGTCCCCTGGTGGGACCACGCCCGGGGCGCCCGCCATCCCTGGATGACCTGGGATCAGGTGCGCGAGCTGCACCTTCGGGGCTTCGAGGTGGGGGCCCACACTCGAACGCATGTGGACCTGGGGACGGTCTCCGGGCCGCAAGCCCGGGACGAGATCTTCGGCGCGCGCCGCGAGCTCGAGAGCCAGCTCGAGGCGCGGGCCGATCTGTTCGCCTACCCCTACGGTCGCGCCGACCAGCTCAGCGAAGCCAACCGGGATCTGGTCAAGGCCGCCGGCTTCCGCTGCTGCTGCTCGAGCGTCGGCGGGGTCAACCCCACCGGCCGCAGCCCGTTCGACCTGCGGCGCGTCCCCATCTCCCTGTGGCACCGGTCGCCGCAGCAGTTCGGTTTCGAAGTCGCCCTGGGGCGGAGCCCTCTCACCGCGTAGGTCATCCGGTCGCATCGGCCGGCATTCAACAGAGGCACAAACGTGCTGCGCAACGTAGCGAGTACCTGGATGGTCTCGCTGGTCACCATCGCGACCACCTACATCCTCATGCCCTTCGTCATCCACACCCTCGGCACGGAGGGTTACGGCACCTGGACGCTGATCGCCTCCCTCACCGGTTACATCAGCCTCCTGGCCCTGGGCGTCCCGATGGCCTGCGTCCGCTACCTGGCGGGACCCGTGGCGGAAGGCGACTCCGCCCAGATGAACAAGGTCATCGGGAGCTGCGCCGGTCTGTACCTTCTGCTCGGCGGGGCTGCGGTCGCGATCGGGACGACCCTGGCGGCGGTGTTCCACCTCTATGGGATCCCGCCCGTATTCCGGACGCAGGCCGGTCTGGCCTACGGCCTGATGGTCCTCTACGTCTCCGCGGGATTCATTGGGCTGCTTCCCGAAGGGATCCTATACGCGCACCTGGATTTCGTCCGTCGCAACGCCGTCCGGATCGTCGGCGTCCTCTTGCGGCTGAGCCTCACCGTCGTCTTCCTGAAGGTCAGTCCGTCGCTGGTCGCCCTGGCCCTGGTCCAGATTGGCTGTCTCGTGTTCGACTTCACCGTGTCCTGGTGCCTCATCCGCCGGCGCTACCCGGCGGTCCGACTGAGCCTGTCCGACTTCGATCGGAGTCGGGTCCGGCGGATCCTCTCCTTCAGCGTCTACGTGCTCATCATGCAGGCCGGCATCCGCCTCAGTTTCGAGACGGACGCGCTGGTGATCGGAGCCTTCCTGGGCGTCGGCGCCGTCCCCTATTACGTCGTCGCCAACAGCCTGATCGTGTACCTCATGGAGTTCGTCATCGCCATCGCCGCCGTCGCGGCTCCGATGGCGACCAAGCTCGCCGCGCTGGGGAAACGGGACGAGCTCGCGCAGATCTACTTGAAATGGTCCAAGGTGGCGCTCACCCTGACCATGCTGCCCGGCCTCTTCCTGATCGTCCTCGGGCCGAGGTTCCTTGCGCGCTGGATCGATGCCTCCTTCGAACAGCCCGCGGGACAGGTCCTGCAGATCCTGATGGCGTCGAGCCTCGTCTTCCTCCCCGTCCGGGGCGTGGCCCTCCCGATCCTGATGGGCCTCGGAAGACCGAGAGTGCCGACCATCGCTTTCCTGATCGCCGGGATCCTGAACCTGGCCATGAGCGTGCTCCTGGCCGGGCCGCTCGGTCTGACCGGGGTCGCCCTCGGGACGGCCGTTCCCAATGTCCTGTTCGCGCTGGTCGTCCTCGTCCTGGCCTGCCGTGAGCTCGGCATCAGCGTGCGCCACTACGTTCAGTATGTCGTGCCGCGCGCTGCCATCGGAGCCCTGCCCGTTCTGGCGTTGTTGCAGTGGTTCAAGGGCGTCCTCCAGGTCCGGGACATGTTCGGCCTGCTGGTGGCGGGCTCGGTCACGACCGCGCTCTTCGCCTTCACCTGGATCTTCTACGTCTACCGCGACGATCCCTTCGTCGACGTGCGAACGCATCTCCTCCGGCTGCGCCCATGGGGGATCCGGGCGTGAGGGAGGACTCCCGTGAGTGATCTGCGCTGGATGGTCGTCGTCCCGGTGGTCCTGCTCGTCGTCGCCGCCTCGGCCGAGGCTCTCGCCCGATGGTGGATCCGCCGTCGCAAGCTGTACTACGTGCACACCCCTGGCCTGCGCCTGCTCCTCCATCCGCACCGCGACGTGTTTCCCCAGCTCGAGCCGTCCATCCGGTTCGATATCAACGGGGAGGGGGAGAGGGGAGACGCGCTGCCGCGCGTCGGCCCCGGCGAGACGCTCTACCGCGTGCTGGTGGCCGGGGGGAGCCAGCCGGAGGGATACCTGCTCGACCAGGACACGACGTGGCCGGGGGCGCTGCAACGGCTGCTGGAGAGGCCGGAGTACCTGCGCCGGCTTGGAGCTTCGAGGGTCCACGTGGGGAGCATCGCCCGCTCCGGCATCGGATCCGAGGCCCTGGAATTGATTCTCGACCGCGTATTGGTGCGCTATCCGCGGCTGCAGGCCATCATCATCCTGGTCGGCGCCAGCGACATGCTCCGCTGGCTGGAGCAGGGGGCGCCGCCCTCTCCACCCTCTTCGTCGGAGACGTCCGAGGTGTTCCGTTGCCATCCGGAGCTGGCCTTCGGCTGGAAACCCTCGCGTCTCGCCTTGCTGGAGCAGCTGCTGAGGTGGCGCCGCCGCCGGCTCCGTCCCGTGGATGTGAACAAGGGAGCGGGCGGGTGGATCGGCAAGGCGCGCGCGATGCGCGCGCATGCGAAGGTGATTCGCACCACCATGCCCGACCCCCAGGCCATGCTGAGCCACTTCGATCGGCACTTCCGGGAGGTGCTCCGGAAGGCGAAAGCCCACGCCGATCGGGTGATCGTGGCGCGGCAGCCCTGGTTCGATCGGGAGTGCACAGCGGACGAGGCGGCCCATATGTGGCACGGCGGCGTGGGACAGGCCTGGAAGGAAGAAGTCAGCGCCTACTATTCGCACGACGTGCTCCGCCGGCTCATGTCGCTCCTAGACGCCCGCGCCGCCCGCGTGGCCGAGGAGCTGGAGGTCGAGCAGCTCGACATCCGGGACGTGGTGGAGCCG
>WNFI01703789.1_pt1 | contig 12128 bp, 13 predicted proteins | sample 5400471 | NCBI WGS metagenome assembly WNFI01 (sample SAMN13153348, study PRJNA577476) | soil metagenome | isolation source: 100 cm saprolite on Douglas fir-dominated hillslope | place: USA:California | collected 2013-09-17 | reverse complement strand
GCAGGACCCAGCCGGCCTGCCGCGCCGGTGGCGCTTTGTCGATGCGCTGCCATCCGGCACGCTCGGCAAGCGCCGCGCGAGCGACATCCTTCGCCTTTTCAGGGGGAGCGACTTGGCCAACACCCAATCTGTCCGTCCGACCGAGCCGGAAATCCGCGTCGTTCGAACGCTCGCCGATGGTGCGGAATTCAATCTCTTTATCCCGGCCGACCTTGCTTATGTCGATGGTCACTTCCCGCATATACCCATCGTGCCGGGCGTGGCGCTGATCGACTGGGCGGTCAAGCTCGCGGCCCGGCATTTGAATTTTCCGATCGATAGCGCGCAAGCTTTTAGGGTCAAATTTAGCCGCATCGCCATTCCCAACACGACCGTGACCCTGTCGCTGCGCCACACTGGGCCGTGGAGAAGGCTCAATTTCCAGTACAGTTTGGGGATGGAGGTCCTGAGCGCAGGCTCGATCACCATTAATGAGCCATGAATGCGCCATAAACGGGATCACCCATCTCTGTGAGAAATGTGACGAGGCCCGCTATGATCCGTCCGCTCATCCTCCTCCTCGGTCTTGTTTTCACTGCCTCCACGATGGCGCCGCCTGTGTTGGCCGCGCCCGCGATCGAGGTAACGCCGCTTTCGCAGGGGCAAGTGCTGCGCGGACGCTTCGAGCAGTTGCGTTTCCTGCAGGGCTTCCAGAATCCGCTGAAGAGTTCCGGCACCTTTTTCCTGGCCCCTGGACTCGGGCTGATCTGGAAGACCGAGACGCCTTTCGCCTTGACCACGGTGATGAGCCCAGGGGGCTTGGTGCAAGACGTGGGCGGACGCGAAACCATGCGCATGCCGTCAGCCCGCATGCCGTTCATGTCGAAGCTGTACGCCATGTTGGGCGGGGCGCTGACCGGGGACTGGGAAGGGCTTTCAACCGCGTTCAACATAACGCGTAAAACCGACGGCAAGGGCTGGCGCCTGAAACTGGAGCCGACGAGCACCGACGATCCCGCAATGCCGATCCGTTCCATCGATCTCCACGGTTCGCGCTTCCTCGAAGACGTCGATTTGATCAAGCTTAATGGCGACCGGGACCACCTCGTCTTCCTCAATCAGAAGGTGGAATCGGCATCGCCGACGCCGGAGGAATCCGAGCTTCTGGCCAGGGCGGGCCAGCTTTGACACGCATCCTGGCGCTAGTCTGGCTGGCCGTGGTCCTGCTGGCCGCCGGCTATCTGGTGGTTCGGGTCCACGACGGATTGCCATTACGTACCGATCTCCTGGCGTTGCTGCCCCGTGAGGATCAGGATCCGGTATTGCAGCGGGCCAACGACACCGTGTCTCGCGCGCTGGCGCGTCGCGTGGTCGTGCTCGTCGGGCATCCCTTCCGGGACGTGGCGCGCGACGCCGCCACACGGCTCGCGTCGGACATGACTGCGACTGGACTTGTGAATCCAGTCATCGATGCATTGGATGGGAGTCGGCTGAAACGGCTGGGCACGCTGTATTTTCCTTATCGCCGCGGTCTGCTGGCCGAGGCCGACCGCGCGCTGCTCACCGCCGGACACGGCGAGGAGGTGGCGGACAAGGCGATGGCGCAGGCTTTCGGGGTGGGCGGCATCGCCGACGGCAACCTGCTGCGCGCCGATCCCTTCCTGCTCCTGCCCTCATTCTTTGCGGATCTCCCACTTCCGCTGACCCGGCTCCGTATGGACGACGGCATGTTGACCGTGACTGACGGCGACATGACTTGGATCCTGGTCATGACCTCACTGGCTGACGAGCCATTCGCGCTTGACGTGCAGGAGCGCCTGGTTGGCGCGTTCAAAATTTCATCCGCCGCACTCCAGGCGGCGCACCCGGACCTTCAAATCAGGCGCCTGGGTGCTCCTCAATTTGTTGGTGGTCGGGGTCGGCATCGGTGCGGCGCTCGTCGGCAGCCTCGCCATTTTCGGCGAGTTGCACGTGGCGGCCCTGCTGTTTGGCACCAGCTTGATCGGAATATCCGTCGACTATGGGTTATTTTACACGTCGAGCGTGTTCGATCCCGCAGGCGGCACGCCGCAGGAGCGCCTGCATCGCGTCATGCCGGGCATCGCGTTTGGTCTCCTGGCCACACTCATCGGTTATGGCGCGCTGGCGCTCGCGCCGTTCCCCGGCCTGCGCCAAATCGCCGTTTTCTCGGTCATCGGGCTGCTGGCCGCCGTTGCCACCGTGGTGCTGTGGCTGCCGCGGCTCGACACCGGTCGGCAGGCCCGTCATCTGGCCGGCCTGCTGGCCGCGACCGGCTGGATGTTCGCTTTCTGGGAGGCTCCGCGTTGGCGCCGAGCGCGTAGCCTGTTGGTGCTCTCTGCTTTGGCTATCGCTCTCGCTGGTGTTGTACGTTTCCACACGGACAACGACGTTCGCCGCATGCAGGCGCTTTCGCCGGAGCTGGTGCGCGATCAAGATGACGTGCGGCGCTTGATCGGCACCACCGCCGCAACCCAGTTCCTGCTGGTCGAGGGCGTTGACGATGAGACGGCGCTACGCCGGGAGGAGGCGTTGGCCCCCATCCTCGCCCGCCTCAGAGCCGAAGGCGCGCTGGTCAGCGCCCAAATGCCGGCTGGCTTTGTGCCGTCGGCGGAACGCCAGCGCGAAAATCAAACGCTGGTGCGGACACAGCTGGACGACCCTTTTCTCGCCCGTCAGCGCGCCTCGCTTGGTATGGAGGCCGACGCCGCAGACGCGACGGGCGCCAACCCCGGCTTTCTTACCCTCAAAGAGGCATTAGCTAGCGAGGCGGTGCCCATGCTGGGCGACCTCGTGCTGGCGCCGGGGCTCCACGTCGTGGCGTTGCAGGGGCTGACCCGGCCCGACGCGGTGCGGGCGGCCTTCGCTGGCGTGGCTGGCGTGCGGCTGGTTGACCCTACGGCCGATTTCAGCGTACTGCTCGGCAAATATCAGCTCATGCTGGTTGGACAATCTTTTACCTTCTTCCACGCCATGGCCCTCGTGCTGCTCCTATCGATCGCCAACGACTACGCGGTCTTCTCCGCCGAGAGTCCGGCCGCACGGCGCTCTGTCACCTTGCTGGCCGTGTGGATGGCGGCGATGACGACACTTTTGTCCTTCGGCCTGTTAGCGGTGAGCGGCGTACCAGCAGTTCACAATTTCGGCTCTACCATGCTGATCGGCATCTTACTTGCTTTTTTTGCGGCGCCGCTCGCAAGCCGGGGAAGGCGGAAAGCGAATGCCCCACCGGTACACGATGGTGTTGCCAAGGATGTGTGCGTCCGCGTTGTGTAGAGGTTTTTGCTTTTACGGAATCGGAGACCGCTCCATCTGATTGAGCCGACGTGTTGTCTGTAGCGAAGCGGATTCCGCTTCGCCGGAAAAGTCTTCAGTTGTGTAATGGTGGAAACGTATCATGCGTGCGTCGACACTCTGGTTCGTGCCCATTCTCGTTCCGCTCGCGGGCTGCTTGACGCTTTTGCCTGCACCGGAGACGCTCTTCCCGGTATCGATGACGCCTTTGTCGGCACCGGTGACGGCGGAGCCGAACGCGCTGTTGATCGGACCGGGACAGCGGCTAAATCTGCCCCGCCCCGCCGATCTCGGCCGAAGAATCGTGACGACTCAGCTCATCACCCTGCGCGGTTACGGCCAGACCGTCGTCCTGGAAGTCAATCTCAGCATAACGTCGGAGCGCGTCACGCTCGTCGGGCTGGATGGGATGGGCCGCCGTGCGGTGACCATTACTTGGACTGGCCAGAACGTTTCAGCCGAAACCGCGCCCTGGGTGCCTGAGACCCTCCGGCCCGGCAGCATGCTGGCCGACATCATCCTCATCTACTGGCCCGAAGCCGCGGTGCGCCGAGCGCTGCCGGACGGGGGCGCGTTGCTCCAGGAAGCACACGGCCGCACCATTCAGGTCAACGGCAAGGATGTGCTCCGCGTCGACTACGGCTCGGCAGCAGGGGCGGCGCCTTGGAACGGCACGTTGCACTACAGCAACCTCGCCTGGGGCTATGAGGTCGACGTACAGTCATCGGAGATGAGGCGGTGAGCAGTCCCGCTCTGGGAATTGCCGGAATGGGAATCGTCTCGTCGATCGGCATCGGCAAGGACGCGGTAGCCCGTGCCCTCTTTGCCGGAACGCGTGGGCTCATCCCGCGTGATGATCTCATCCCGGGCCGCACGGTGCATGTGGGTGGAGTCACCGGCCCGCTACCGCCGGTCCCGCGCGGGCTGGAATCGATGGAATGCCGCAATGGGCGTCTGATGCTTGCGTCCGTGGCGGAGATCACCGAGTCGGTGGTGGAAGCCGCGGACCGCTTCGGGCGCGACCGCATCGCCGTCGTGCTGGGAACCAGCACATCCGGTATAGCCGAGGGCGAGGCGGCCTATAGAGCCTTTCGCCAAAACGGCACCTGGCCCGCCGACTTCCACTATCGCCAACAAGAACCCGGCAATCTCGGCGAGTTCGTCGCGCGTGCGCTGGGCCTCACCGGGCCGGCCTATACGGTGGCGACAGCCTGCGCGTCGAGCGGCAAGGCTTTTGCCTCTGCCCGCCGGCTCATGCGTGCCGGCCTCGCCGATGCCGCGGTCGTCGGGGCATATCAGCGCCCCCGATCCAGACGCCCGCGGTGCACTCATAGCAATGCGCGCCGCCCTGGACGACGCCGGCATGACGCCGGCCGACATCGCTTATGTCAACCTGCACGGCACCGGTACCGCGCTCAATGATGCCATGGAGGGGAAGGCGGTCCATGCCTTGTTCGGGGCCGCGACCCCATGCAGTTCGACCAAGGCGATGACTGGCCATACCTTGGGCGCAGCCGCGGCGTGCGAAGCGGCCTTCCTCTGGCTAACCTTGCATCCTGAATATAATCCCGATGGCCGCTTGCCTCCACACCTTTGGGACGGCGAGGCGGATCCGTCGATCCCGCCGCTCGCTCTGGCTGATGTCGGCATGCGCCTGCCGAACGATTTGCGCCGCGTGGCCATGCTCAGCAATTCCTTCGCCTTCGGCGGCAGCAACGTCGCGCTCGTGCTGGCGCGGGGAGGCACACATTGACGCTTCCGCCCTATCAAATCGAGGATCTGCTGCCGCACGCGCGTCCCATGATTCTGCTCGATGAAGTTACCGGCATCGGCCAGGGCACGTTGTCCGCGGCGCTGACCATTCGGCCCGGGGTTCCCTTTTTCGAAGCGGGGCGGGGCGTGGCGGCCCATGTGGCCATCGAGTGGATGGCGCAGGCCTGCGGCGCCTATGTTGGGGTCACGGCGCTCGAAGCCGGGCAACCCATTCGCCTGGGCTTCCTCCTCGGCACGCGTGACTTCCAGGCGACGGCACCCTGGTTCCTCGAGGGTGAGCGCCTGAACGTGACGGTGACGCTGGCCTATATGGATGCTGAAATGGGAGCCTTCGATTGTGTCGTCACGCGGGCCCCAGGTGGGGATCAGGTGGCCAAGGCGCGCCTGACCCTCTACCGCCCGGATGATGCCATGGCGTTGCTCACCGCCCAGGCAGGATGAGTGAATGAAGCGGACGATCCTCGTCACCGGTGCCAGCAAGGGCATCGGCCGCGCCATTGCCGAGCGGCTGGCCCGAGACGGGTTCGCGGTGTCGATCCACTATGGCAGCGACCGCGCCGGCGCGGAAGCCTCGCTCGCGGCCATCAACGCGGCCGGCGGAGAGGGCCGTCTGCTCACGTTCGACACGGCCGACCGCGTTGCGTGCCGGGAGGCACTGGAGGCCGACATGGCGGCGCACGGCACCTATTACGGCGCTGTGCTCAATGCGGGCATCGCCCGCGACAACGCTTTTCCTGCCATGTCCGACGGGGACTGGGACGCCGTCCTCGATACCAATCTGAATGGCTTTTACAATGTGCTGAAGCCCATCGTTATGCCCCTGGTTTCGGCGCGCCGCGGGGGGCGCATTGTCGCGCTTTCATCGGTATCCGGCTTGATTGGCAACCGTGGACAGGTGAACTACAGTGCGGCGAAGGCTGGCATTATTGGCGCGGCGAAAGCGCTTGCCGTGGAGCTCGCCAAGCGCAACATCACGGTGAATTGCGTCGCCCCCGGCCTCATCCAGACTCAGATGGTCCATGGCCTGCCCGTTGAAGATGTGCTGAAGATAGTGCCCATGCGTCGCCTCGGACGACCCGAAGAAGTGGCAGCCGTTGTTTCCTTCCTCTGCTCGGATGAGGCCGGTTATGTGACGCGCCAGGTCATCTCGGTGAATGGGGGGATGTTGTAATGCGTAGAGTCGTCGTCACTGGCGTCGGTGGCATTACCGCCTTGGGGGAGGATTGGCCAACCATTCGCGCGCGCATGCTGAAAGGCGAAACGGCTGTCCGCAGGATGAACGAATGGGATCGCCTGTCGGGGATCAATACCAAGCTCGCCGCGCCGGTGGTGGGCTTTTCGATAGAGGACCATTATCCGCGCAAGAAAACCCGTACCATGGGACCCGTCTCGCGCATGGCGGTGGATGCAACGGACCGTGCACTGGCGGATGCCCATCTGACCGACGATCCTGTGATCAGGAACGGCCGTAGCGGCATCGCCTACGGCTCGTCATTCGGCAGCTACGCACCGCTGGTCGCCTTCGCCGAACTGATGAACGATGGCACATCGAACAGGTTGAACGCCACCAGCTACATCCAGATGATGAGCCACACTGCGGCGGTGAATATCGGCCTGCTTTTCGGTGTGACGGGTCGTATTATCCCCACATCGACCGCGTGCACGGCGGGCAGCATGGCGATCGGCTACGCCTGCGAGGCGATCCGCTGGGGCAAGGCCGATGTGATGATCGCGGGCGGCGCCGATGAGCTGAACGCTTCAGCAACGGCAGTCTTCGACACCATGTTTGCCACCTCGTGCCGCAACGACCGGCCGGAGACCAGCCCGCGGCCCTTCGACCGCGATCGCGACGGATTGGTCATCGGCGAGGGAGCTGCGACGCTGATCCTGGAAGAGCGGGAGCGGGCGCTCGCCCGCGGCGCCCGCATCTACGCCGAGATCGTCGGATTTGCCAGCAACTCCGACGGCAACCACGCCACGTTTCCGCAAGCGGAGTCGCTGGAGATCGCGCTACGCATGGCCCTGGAGGATGCGCGCCTTGACGCGGCAACGATCGGCTTCGTCAGCGGCCATGGCACGGGCACGGAGTGGGGCGACATCGCCGAATCTAAGGCGACGAAAGCCGTCTTCGGCGAGCGTGCGCCGATCCATTCGCTGAAGAGCTATTTCGGTCATTCACTCGGCGCCTGCGGCGCCATCGAGGCATGGTTGGGAATCGAGATGATGCACGAGGGCATGTTCGTCCCTACCGCCAACCTCGACGTGGTCGACGATCGCTGCGCCCCCCTCGACTATGTCATGGGCGAGCCGCGCCGCATTGAGACCGAATTTCTCGTGTCCAACAACTTCGCCTTCGGCGGCATCAACACCTCGCTGGTGTTTCGACGTTGCTGAAGGCGCAGGCGCTGCGCTTGTGAAATCTTTCCATCGGCTGGGGGAAAATACGATGAAGATGCTGAGAAACGCCGTTCTGCTTGCGACTCTCTGTGCCGTTCCACTGCCGGCTGCTGCTCGCGACGAGCAACATCTTTATCCGATCGGGCAGGCGTTGAAGTCGCCCGCGGCGCAAGCCAAGCTGGACCCCGGCGTAAGATTGTTCTTCGGCAGACAGCGGCACCCGAACGTTGCGAGGGACTTTGGCGAGTGGCCGACCAACAAGAAGGCAAACGCCTTTGCCAGGCCGGACCTGCAAGCCTGCGAATGGGCCTTCCTCAGCGCCGTGATTGCACTACAGCAGCGCGCCAGGAAAGAAGGCGGCAATGCCGTCATCAACATTGTGAGCAACTATAAAAACGTAGTGACCAGCAGCGAATCTGAATACGTATGCGGTGCCGGCGGCCTCATTGCCGGCGTGGCTTTTAAGGGAAGAGTGGTGAAATTGGGCGGATAACGGTGCGCTTGCACTGCGGCCGAGGCTTTCCGCCAGGACAGGCGTTCGGATCGACGATACGGTGATCGCCTGTCCTTAAACATTTTCAGCCGGCGCGACCGCGCCGGGAGCGGCGCCCGCGGGCGAATGCCAGAAGTCGAAAAAGTTGTAGAATTGCAGGGGTGAGCGAAGGCAATGGTGTTCGAGCCGTTGCGCATAACGGGCGGCCAGCGCCCTCAGGAATTCTGCCCTGTTGCGCCGGGGCAGTTCAATGCGATCGGCGAAAGGCTCGAAGTACACCGTGTGACCGTCGCCCTCGCGCATGCAGAACATCAGATACACCGGACAGCCCATGAGGGCCGCCAGCACATAGGGTCCATGTGAAAAAGGCGCCTCATTGCCGAGGAAAGCCACCCGGCTGCACCGCGCCTCTCCCGTGAGCGGCGTCCGATCGCCGGCGATGGCGATCCATTCGCCGCGTTCAAGGCGCTCTTTGAGAGCGACGGCGGTCGCGGGCCCCACCTCGGTCACCTGGATCGTGTGTGCCTCGACATCGGGTTGAACGGTCTTGATGATACGGTTGTAAAGTGCGGCGTGTCGTGTGTACACGAGCGCGTTGATGATCTTGCGAAACCGCTCGGACAAGCAGGCGCGGCTCAGCTCTGCATTACCCAGATGCGAGACGATCAGCAGAACCCCCTTGCCCTCTGCGGAGAGGCGATCGAGCTCTTCCCCTCCCTTCACTGCAATCGGCCCGCAACGCTGCGGAGCGGACCAGGCGATGAACGTATCCAGGGCCTTGGTCGCAAAGCTCATGAAATGGCGCAGGCTGTCCCGCCAAGTCGGCGGTGGCAGTCCTTTGCGGGCATGGACGCGCCGGAGATAGGCGATCGAATAACCCCGCGTCTTTCCGCCGGTGAGATGAAAATAGGCGACGACGGGCCACATCAACGTCAGACAGCCGCGACGTCCCAGCAGAGCATAGGTCAGCGACAACAGCTTGATACCGCAATAGGCCCCACGTTCGCCTATTGCTGCCCAATGCCTTGGCGCCTCGATCGCGGGGGGCCGATTGCGGAGGATCGACGGCAGCCGCAGCAGCATGGTGCGCACGAGTCTCGTGTGCATGCGCGTGATCAGCACGTTGTCATGGAACATCCGAAAATTCGACTTGTTTCCCTCGGGATAGGTCACCGTCACCGGAACGTGCACCACCGGAACGCCGCGCCAGAACAACCGGACCATGATCTCTACATCGAAGTCCATGCGCCGGCCGACCTTCTCGCTATCCAGCACCGCAAGCGTCGCCGCCAGTGGATAAACGCGGAAACCGCACATGCTATCGCGGATGCGGGTGGAGAGGGTCTCCACCCACACCCAAACATGGGTCAACCAGCGCGAGAGGAGACGTGAACGCGGTACTGAAGCATTGAATATGGGACGCCCGCTGATGAGCGCGCCGGGTTGGGCGAGCGCCGCCTCGATGAGCGCCGTTAGTTTGAGTAGATCATGCTGACCGTCGGCATCGACTTGCACGGCGTGAGTGAAGCCGCGTTCAAAGGCATGACGCAATCCGGCTGCCACGGCGCCGCCTTTGCCCTGGTTTTCAGTTAGGCGGATGACCTCGATACTCTCAGCGGGCGCGTGCAGTGCCGCGATCGACGAGCGCGCCGGCTCGTCGCTCCCGTCATCGATGATAAACACTTTCAATCCATGGCCCCTGAGCGTGGTGCTGATTGTCCGTAGCGCGGTGTAGTGATTTCGGCTAGGGACGACAGCGCAAAGCCTGGGATCCATGTGCTCACCGAACGAATTCGCCCCGGGCCGGAGGCCCTTGATCGGCTCGGCAGCAGGACCTACGAACATTCGTCGTGCGAAAATACCTGGCATTGGTGCCCGCGCTTGATAGTCCCGATCGCATGATAGCAGCAACACTCACCGGCCGCGACGCCACGGCATGGCACATGCCGGATCTCGGCACTTGGCCGCGCGACGACCACGATCACCACATCGTGGTCGTCGGGGCCGGCATTGCTGGACTGTCGGCGGGTGCTCTGCTTGCCAGTCGCGGGTGCAAGGTGCTAGTCATCGAGGCCCATGATCGGCCGGGCGGCTACTGCACTTCATGGACCCGGAGAGTGCGGGGCCGCGACGGAAGCGTTCGGCGTTTCATATTCGATGCCGGCGTACAGGACATCAGTGGTCTTGGCCCTGACCGACCGCTGCGAAGGCTTCTCGCCGCCGTGGGTGCGGAAGGCCGCATCGGTTGGCGCCGTGTCTTCCATCGCTATGTTCAGGACGGTCTGTGCCTGGACTTTCCGGAAGATCCAGCGGAGCTGGAAGACCTTCTATGTCGCAATTTCCCCGATGACGCGCGGGGGATCGTGGCGTTTCTCGCCGAGATCGCCGCCATCTATCGCGATCTCCACGCCAGCCTCAATGAAAATGCTGGCTCGCCTCCTGCGAATGGCACAATCGAAGCGATGCTGTCGTGGTCGGCCCGGTACAGTCACGCGGCACGCTGGATGCATTGCTCCTACGCCGGAATGCTGGATGCTTTCATTTCCAGCGCGCGACTCAAGCACCTCTTAACAACTATCGCCGAATATATCACGGACAAGCGGGAGCACCTTACGGTCGGCGAGATGGCACCCCTGTTCGGCTACTATTTCGAGGGCGGCTTCTATCCGGTAGGAGGATCGCAAAAGCTCGCTGACCTGCTGCGCGCCATCATCGAGGAGAACGGCGGGACGATCCGCTTGCGCACCCGCGTGGTCCGTTTCTTGGTCGAGGACGAGCGCGTGGCCGGCGTCGTCACCGCGACCGGTGCGATCTATCGCGCTCGGCTGGTCATCGCCAACGGTGACGTGATCGCCACACTGACTGACCTCATCGGTCAACGCCCGCTGCCGAGCCGCTACGCGCAACGCATACGCGCCCTGCGGCGTGGCCCCTCAGCAATTCTGCTGAGCCTGGGACTTGATTTCGTGCCGGACTTGCCGGCACGGACGTTCGTGAGTGCAGAGAAACTACATTTCGGCATCGGCAATCCCAGCGTCATAGATCCCTCCCTCGCACCATCGGGCTGTGCAGCACTGACATTGTTGTATCTGCTCAGCGAGGAGGAAGCGACGGGATGGTTCGGTATGGACAAACTTGCTTACCGGAAGGCCAAGGAGGTCTTTGCCGATCGATTGGTCACCGCCACTGAGACGATCATTCCCGGCCTGCGCAAAGGCATCCTTTATCGGCAAACGGCCGCGCCTCCTACCTTCACCCGCTATACGCGGGCCGGCAACGGCAACATCTACGGTGCAGCGCGCGGCCAATGGCGACCATCGGTCAAATCGCCTGTGCCGGGATTGATGCTCGCCGGTGCCGGCTGCCAAAATGGCCCCGGGGTTGAAGCGGCGGTGATCTCCGGCATTGCTTCCGCCAATCTCATATGGTTCGCAAATACTGAACAATGAGGCCACCGCGGGCGATGCAGCTGCGAAGTCCAGAATAAGCTACCTACGACAAATTCAACCATACAAGGAGCGTGCACATGGCCATTGCCGAACTCATCGCTCGATTCTGGGTGTCGGTGGCAATGCTAGCCGCAATTACGTTGTTGTCCATCTACTCCATCGTTTACGTCCTACGCAGCAAGACCTCCAGCTATCCCGAAACGTGGACTGAGGGGGAGCGTATCCGGATTTGGTGGCTGAAGATCGGTACAGCGATCGCTGTGGTACTTTGCTGGACTGGGAGTCTCATCGCGGCTGGCGATTCGCCGCTGGTGGTGAATGGTGCGATCAATTGGTCTTTGTTCAACGGAGATACCCGCTATGGCGATACTCACTATTTGGCGGTCAGTATGCTGGCTGTGGTTGTCATTGGACTACCAATGTTGTCGACGGCATTTTGGCTTAAGCTCCTCCGCCACAATTGGTCCGATGGAGAGGCGCCTAGCACATCGAGCTACATCTTAAATTACTCGCTCTGGCTGGCTTTGATATGGTCGAAGATCCTGATTGGATGGTGAATGTCACTTTTTCGGCCGCCAGGTATTCGTTACGCGCCAGCAACTCCTGGTCCGCGCGCATGGCAGCGGGGCTGTCAAGTCCGTGGGCGCATCGACGCAAAATCGACCTTGCCGACTTGATAGAGGTGCCATGGCTGGCACCGCCAGCTGCGGCGTCCGGAGGGGCGG
>WNFI01239029.1_pt1 | contig 12128 bp, 12 predicted proteins | sample 5400471 | NCBI WGS metagenome assembly WNFI01 (sample SAMN13153348, study PRJNA577476) | soil metagenome | isolation source: 100 cm saprolite on Douglas fir-dominated hillslope | place: USA:California | collected 2013-09-17 | reverse complement strand
ATTTTTTCTAGTGCATTTATTAGTCCACTTGGTTGACGAGTTAATTCTACTGAGCCCGCATCCGCTATAAACTCACGGCGGCGTGATATGGCAAGCTGGATCAATGTTGCAATAATGGGTGAAAGAAGTGCAAAAACAAATCCTAGGATCATGAAAATTGCTCCCAATTGTCCTCCTTCATCATTATTTTTACTTCGACCTCTTCCTCCCCAGAAACTAATTCTTAAAAACCAGTCTCCAAGAAGAGCAATAATACCTACCATTACGGCAACAATTGCTCCAAGCCTTGTATCGTAATTTCTTACATGTGTCATTTCGTGGCCTATCACTCCTTCTAGTTCTGTCCTATTTAATCGATTAAGAAGTCCGCGTGTTGCACATATTACCGCTGTTTTTGGGTCACGGCCTGTTGCAAATGCATTTGGTGCATCGTCTTCTATTATGTAAAGTTTTGGAGTTGGAAGTCCCGCAGCAATTGCCATGTTTTCGGTGACTGTATAAAGCTCAAAATCTTTTTGACGATTTGCTGGCTTTGCTCCCGACATTGTCAGAATTAATTTATCGCTATAATAATAGCCTACAAAACTCATTATTCCTGAGACGATAAATGCAATTCCAACTATTCCAAGACCACCTGGCTCGTACCCTAAATAAATCGCCATTGCCTGGGAAAGCACATAAACTACAATTGCCACAAAAATAGCAAACCCAATTACAATAATTAGGCTTTTCCTTTTGTTAATTGAAATCGCTTCGTAAAAATTATTTGCAGCCATTAAATATTTATCCTTCGATTATACTCAGGATGAACATTAGATGTTCACCTTTGGAGTTTTGGTATCACTAACTGATACATTTAAAAATTCTCCATCTGCCGGTGTAACCAATCCTTTCATGGCAACAAAGTGAAAAAGTTGGGCTATAAAATTTGTCGGGAAAGTTACTAATTTAACGTTATATTCTGCTGTTAAATCAATAAGTAAACGCCTCGAGTACATAATCTTATCTGCAGTGTCTCTTAATTCATTCATTAAGTTCGTTACAACTTCACTTGATTTAAGTTCTGGATTACTTTCAACTGCAATTGTCAGTTTTGGCAAAACTGCATTAAGCTTTGCTCCTGCTTCTGCCATCTTTTGGACGTTTCCGCTATCTGCGGCTCCTGCAACTAACTTTCTAGCGTCAGTTAGCATTTTGAAAATATCTTTTTCGTGAGTTAAATATCCTTTGACCGAGCTTTCTAAGTTTGGAATCAAATCTGCTTGTCTCTTTAATTGGTTTCCAATTTCCTGGACTGCGGCTCCAATTCTAGTTTTTGCGGTTACAAAAAAATTGTAGATACTTGCAAACCACAAAGCTATTACTACTAAAATTATTATTGGAATTAAAATCATATGTTTATCACCTTCATTTCTCTACAATCATATTATACCAATTGGCAAGCTTAAGAAACACTGAAATGTTATAATTAACTTAAAGTGAGGAGATTTATATTTTTATTGTTCGCTTCTATAATCCCAGATATTGATACAAGTACCTATCGAAAAAGTAAGCTTCTTCAGTTTTTAGTATTCGATACAATCTTTATTATACTTTATCTAGTTACAATAAATTTAGGTTTTATATACTTTATTTCGAGTGTTGTAGTTACTACGATTTTGATTTTTCTAACAGGAAAGTGGGTTAAAGCAAATTTTCGCTCCAAGAAAAACATTAAATTACACTAGGAAAGTAATTTTTCAAAATCTTTCAAGCTTCTGGTATTTGCTACATCTTTTGCTTCGGCCCAGCCACGGCGAGCAACCGACACTCCCCATTTAGTTCCTTCCATATGGTCAATATGGTGAGAATCTGTATCTATTGTCATTAAAATTCCTTTTTTCACAGCAACGTGCACTAAAATATCTGGCAAATCAATGCGTGCTGGATCTGAATTTATTTCAAGCCAGATGTTTCTTTTCACACACTCTTCAAATATTTTCTCCCAGTCCAGGTCTATTCCTTTTCTCTCATTTAATTTGCGTGCTGTTGGGTGAGAAAAGATTTTTACTTTTGGATTATTAAATGCTTTCAAAACTCGCTCTGTCATTTTTTCTTTTGATTGGTCAAAACTGGAGTGTATTGAAACCAATGCGAAGTCCAATGTTTCTAGGCCATCTAGCGGAACTGGTAAACTTCCATCTGGCAAGATGTCAATTTCGAGGCTATTGAATACTTTAAATACTCTGTTTTTATATTCTTTTTTAATTGAGTAATTTAATTTATCAACTATTTCACGCTTTCTTTTTAGAATTTCCACGATTTGATTTGCAGTATGTTTACTTTTGCTTGGGTTATGTTCTGTGAAAGCAATATACTCATAATTCTTTTCGATTGCTCTTTTTGCCATGTCTTTCATTGAAGTTGCTCCTAAATCATGGCTTGTTTCTATATCAAGATCGCTATGAATATGTAAATCTCCTTTTATGTCTTTTAGTTCAACTAGATTTGGTAACCTCGGAAGTTTACCCTCTGCTTGCAGGAGGGCTCTTTGTATTTCTCCTTCATCTTCACGAAGCTCTGGTGGAATCCATTCCATTCCTATAAATTTATAAAATTCCTCTTCTGTAGCAATTTCTTTTAGTGAACTGGTGTCCCCCGGCTTTGTATATATTCCATAATCTGATAATGATAAATTCTTTTTTAATGCGTACTCGCGAAGGGCGACGTTATGGTTTTTGCCTCCTGTGAAATGCTGCAATAATGCCCCGTAAGCCTCAGGCTTACAGGCCATTAAATCCACTCTAATATTTCCTGGTAGTATTATTCCTCCCGTCCTTTCGCCATTTTCTATAACTCTTATCGCTTTTGGGTATTTTATAAAATGCTCTATAACTTTTTTTGGTAAAGTAGATGATACTGCAAAATCAATGTCTCCTATTGTTGCAACTTTTCTTCTTAAACTTCCCAGTGGCTCAATTCTTTCTACGCTTTTTTCTTTTTTCATCCATGCAATTATTTCGTCTGCTAAATCTACTGCAAAGGGAAGTAACATCCTGCTTGGTGCTTTCGTTTTATATTCTTCAAGGGATTTTAAAATTCTTGTTTGGGATTCTTCTCCAAACCCTTCTAGCCCTGCTATCTTATTTTCCTCTGCGGCTTTTTTAAGATCGTCTAAACTTTTTATTTTGAGGGCAGAAACTAGTTTCATAGCTGTTTTCACACCGATTCCAGGGATTTTCATGAGTTCAAAAACAATAGGAGGAATATTTTTTGTTAATTCATCAAAATGTTTTGATTTGCCTGTCGTAAAAATCTCATTTAAATGTTCTTGTATAGATGGCCCTATCCCTGCAATTTCATCAAGCTTTCCTTCTTCCCATAAATCTTTGAGCTCACTTGTAGCGTGTTCTACTGAGTCTGCTGCTTTTTCATAAGCTATGATTTTAAATTTGTTGGCACTGGCATTTTGTAGCTCATAAGAGGCCGCTATATCACGAAGAAGTTCTGCTACTTCTAAATTAGTCATATTTTTTGAAGTTTTCATTATGGCCCTATAGCAGATTCTAGCTTTTTATAGTAAAATAGGCAAGCTGGGGCCGTAGTTCATCGGCTAGAATAACTTCCTGTCACGAAGTAGAGGAGGGTTCGATTCCCTTCGGTCCCGCTTAATTGGTTTTGATCCTCATTGAAAGCCTTGTTTAGCACGAAAAGACTGGATAATTTGGGTGTTCCATCCTTCAATTCTTCATAGGTCAACGTTTCACACCTAGTGTTTGACTGCGTGCTATAATATAGCATGAAGAAAAATATAAGTAAGAAAATCTTGAAATATACAGCCATATTTGAACCTGCCGACGAGGGTGGCTACGTGGTTAGTATTCCAAGCCTACCTGGATGTGTGTCTCAAGGAGAAACATTTGAAGAAGCCTCTGAAATGATCAAGGATGCCTTGAAAGGGTATCTAGAGGTACTTAAAGAGGAAGGGCAAGATATCCCTCAAGAAAGTCAACAAATGATTGTTGCTCAAATTTCAATAAATAACCCTGTAGTGTTTTTATAATGTCTAGTTTTAAAGCCAAAGAGGTTGTTAAAATTCTTCAGAAATTAGGGTATATAGAAAAACGACAAACTGGAAGTCATTTAATTATGTATAATCCAAAACTCAAAAAGATTATACCGGTGCCTATGCATACAAAAGATTTAAAGAAAGGACTTTTAAGAGGGATTATTAAACAAGTCTCTTCATCTCAGGAAGAATTTCTTAAACTTAAATAGCCGTAATATTCAAGTTTTTCAGAAGCAAATCATAGGCATTAAGCGATTTGTAAATATCCATCACACCGTTGGTAATCTGTTCCCTATTTGTTATACTAAGCCTGAAATGGATAACAATAATGAAGCCAAAAACTGGCTTAAAAATAATAAAAATTCTTCACCTTTAGCTAGTAATAGATTTATAAGCAAAAAGGATGTTTTAGAATTTATAGAAAACCTTTATAGTCAGGGAGCTTTGAAAGTTCTTGTTACCAATATTCTTGCCGAGGATTGGCGACTTCAACAAGAAGGAGGAGAATATTCTAATTCACTTCTTATAATATTGCCTAAACCGGAAGAAGCAGACAAGAGAAGAAGTTTATTTGAAATATTCAATCAGGAAAATAAAAGAGAAGGTTTTGCAAATATTAAAGATAATAATGAAATTTCTATAGAACTTTGGTGGGACTAAGCTTCTCCCGTCTCCTTGACAACAATCTGTCAGTAACTTATAGTATCATCAATCTTCTGTCCGAGGAGAGGGCTAATGAATCTTAAAAAGACTTTAAAAACAATTAAACTTCATCAAGAAGAAATCAGTATGTTTTTTGGCGCATTAATTTTAATTATTGCTGGTCTTTTTGTAATTGGGTATGTGAAAAATATTAAAAATTACACACCTACTCAAGAAACTTCAATTCCTGAAAGCAGAAATCCAATGCATGTGGTTTCAAAAGGTGAAACTCTTTGGAGTATTGCTCTTCGTTATTACAATGATGGCTTTAACTGGAAAAAAATAGCAAATGCAAATAATATTATTAATCCTACCAAAATAAAGGTTGGCACCAAGCTTATTATTCCTATGCCAACTATATCTGCTCCAACACCAACTCCGAAGCCTCAAATTAGCTCTGAAGCAGCGTCTACAAGTAGGACTGGTATGGAAATTAATAACCAGACTTATACTGTTGTGAAGGGCGATAATCTATGGAAAATTTCTGTGCAAATTTATGGTAATGGATATAAATGGATTCAGATAGCTAATGCTAATCATTTGCATAATCCTAATTTGATTCACTCTGGAAACGTTTTCATCATACCTCGGTAGGGATGTTATAATTCCGTTAGTTGCGGGTATGGTGAAGTGGTATCACGATTCCTTCCCAAGGAATAATTGCGAATTCGATTTTCGCTACCCGCTCCAAAGATAACAAAAATGTACATAAGCTGATAGGCAAGTTACAATTAAACATATGCAACAATTTCTAATAATCTTAAGAGGTGTAACCGCAAGTGGAAAATCAACGATTTCAAAACGACTCAGAAACTTTGAAGAAAAAACTGTTTGGTTAAAAGTTGATAATTTTAAAGATTTTTTTGCAGAAGATTCTTCTAATGCCCTTGAGTTCGTTAACGGCTCCGCAATTGCCACTCTTGATTATTTATTAGACCAAGGTTTTTCTGTGGTGATGGATGGAGTATTTCAGGATACCAAAGCAATTGATGATGCAGTTAATCTTGCTAAATCTAAAAACATTAAATGAATTGTCTATCAAATTAAATGCTCTCTACAAGAAATACAAAAAAGAGATCAAACAAGAAACGGTGTTAAAGAAGGTCATAGAAAACCACTAGAGAACGAAACAATAACCTTGATTTATCAAAAGCTAGAAGATAATCCCTATCCCAATTCTTTATCACTTGATACAGAACACTTATCAGTAGATCAATGTATCGAGAAGATAAAAAGAGACCTTAATAATTCTAATTAGTAAAACTTTTTATGTTTAAACGAAGCACGATTCTCAGTACAAGATGATGAAAAATACAAATATACCAAGTTGGGATTTGGGGGATTTATATGTAAACATAGATGATACAAAAATTGAAAAAGATAAACGAAATCTCACGCTTTGGACTAAGAAATTTACTTCTACTTATAAATCTAAAATTAATTCTAAAAAATTAACCGTTAATTCTCTCCTTAAAGCACTCAACGATTATGAAAAAATCTTAGACAAATTATATAAATTGGTGATTTATTCGAATTTGTTTTTCACAACAAACACCAAAGATGACAAAATTAAAGGTTTCTATCAGAAAGTTCATGAATTTATGACCAATATAGATTCTGAGACTCTTTGGTTTAATCTTGAATGGATAGAGCTTGATAACAAAACCGCTAACTCCTTAATTAAAAATCCTAAATTAACTAAATACAAACACTTTTTATTTCAAACAAGAATATTGAAGCCGTTTACTCTTTCTGAGAAAGAAGAGCAAATCATGAATATGAAATCTCAAACCTCAAGATCAGCTTTCATGAGACTTTATGACCAGACTGAATCAACTGAAAAGTTTGAAATTACAATTAAAGGTAAAAGCCAAATATTAAATAATTCTGCAATTGGTTCTATCATGAAAAGTAACCCAGATAGAGCTATCCGTGAAAAAGCCAGCAATGTTTATTCAAAAACATATGGATCGAATTCAAATTTATATGTTTTCATTTTAAATACCCTTCTTTTAGATAAAAAGATAACTGATGAAATTAGAAAATTTAACTATCCACAGGAAGCGACTTTTTTGGGATATGAAATAGAGAAAGTTACGGTTGAAAATATGATACAAACTGTATCCCGAAACTCCAAATTAGTAGAAAGGTTTTATCTTGCTAAGAAAAAATTCTTGAAAGTGAAAGACTTACACGAATGGGACAGGTACTCAAGTATTTTTAATGCCAATGAAAAAGAAAGTGTCTATTCATGGGAAGAAGCAACGCAAATTGTTTTAGATTGTTTCATGGATTTCTCACCTGCCTTTCATGATATAGCTAAACTATTTTTTGATAACAAATGGATTGACGCAAAAGTTACTGATGGGAAAAGGTCTGGAGCATATTGTCAGCTAGGCTTGCCTTCATATCACCCAATGGTTTTTGTAAATTTTTCAGGAAAAGTGGAAGATATCACAACTCTCGCTCATGAACTTGGACACGCTATCCATGCATATCTTTCAAAAGGAAATACTTTATTAGAATTTGACCCATCAACTGCTATTGCCGAAATGGCGAGCACTTTTGCTGAAAGCCTGGTATTTGAAAAACTATATAACTTAACAAAGAATAAAAATGAAAAAATTAATCTCCTTGCTACAAAAATTCAAAACAATTTTGCTACGGTTTTTCGCCAAAATGATTTTTATCTTTTTGAAACCAAACTTCATGAACTTCGAAGAAGTGAAGGCGAATTAACTAAAGATGAAATTTCAAATTTATACCAGGAAACTCTTCAAAAAACTTTTGGCAAAGGGCTAACTTTGACTTCCTTACATGAAAATTTCTGGATGCCAATATCTCATTTTTATCATTATAATTTCTATGTATTCACATACGTTTTTGGTGAACTTCTTGCATTATCGGTTTATGGAAAATTCAAGCGCGGCGAAAAAGGCTTTGTGGAAAAATATACAAAAGCACTGTCCACTGGTGGGACACTTAATCCATATGAATTAGCGAAAATAATTGATATTGATTTAAATGATAAAAATTTCTGGCAAAAAGGGATTGATTTAATTGAAGAAGAAGTAAGGGAATTTGAAAAAGTGGTAAGCTAAGAGTAATTACGCCGATGTAGCTCACCTGGTAGAGCGGCGGTATCGTAAACCGCAGGTAAGTGGTTCGAGTCCACTCATCGGCTCCGTCAAATTATGCGAGAATATAAATCAAGACTACGAGATGTAGAAGAACAAAAAAGCATTAAAAGTGCTGCTATTTTTGGTGGGTTAACTTTATTAATAATAATTTTTGCGATATTTTTTGGCCTTCCCCTTTTTTCGAAATTTATAAATCTCTTTAGTAAGAAATCTACTACTGAAAGTGTTTTGCAAAACTCAAATTTACTACCACCAAACTTATCTATCATCCCACAATTTACAAACCAAAAATCAATAATTATAAAAGGAAATACTAGCCCAAACTCTATTATTAAAATTACATTTAATAATTCATCTGATGAAACGACATCTGATGCATCTGGAAATTTCGCAGCTAATATTGGATTAACAAAAGGAATGAATGTAATTTATGCAGAGATGATTGATAAAAATGGAAATCAAAGCTCAAAGTCTACAACATATACTGTCAATTTTACTGATCAGATTCCAAATCTTACTGTGAATACTCCGCAAAATAATCAAAACTTTTATGGTAGCACTCAACAAAATTTAAATATTCAAGGAACAACGGATGCTAATAACACTGTGACAATAAATGATCACGTAGCTATTCTTGATAACGCTGGAAAGTTTAATTATTCATTTAATCTAGCACAAGGGGATAATGATCTTAAAATAGTTTCAGTTGACCAGGCTGGAAATAAAAAAGAGATTGATTTAAAAGTTACTTTTAATCCTTGAGTCTCGTAATCCCAATTAAGATTGCGAGGTAGCCTAATATAAAATTATAGAAAAAAGTATTCGTAAACATTCCGTGTACAAATACCGCAACAAAACTAGCAATGAGAGCTACTCCATAGATATCTTGTGTTGTTTTATTTACGATTCGAAGAATCGATTGTGTAAATATCATGAGCCCCACTATTCCTGTTGTTGCTAAAATAAATAGTAAACTGTTATCGAGCCCGCTACATGCATGAGAAGTTATATCTTTATCTCTTAGAAATTTTTCTTTCGCAACACATACATTATCAAATCCTATTCCAAAAATTGGAGACTTTTGAATTAAAATCAGGCTTTCTTTGTAATTTTCAAATCTATCTGTAATTGAATGAGTCCTTGTTAGATTTACTCCTTCTCCACCAGATTGTTTTGGTAGTACAAAAACTGATACTACGAATAGTACTAATAAAAATGGTATTAATTTTGATTTAAACTTCCAAAAAAGATATGCAAAAGCAAATAATAAAGATAAAAAGCTTCCTCTAGAATATGTGAAAGCAATCGTGATAATTAAAAAAATATTGAGAATAAAATTAAGCCTGGTCTTTTTTTCTATTGTTTTTATTACAACTAAAATCTCAGCAAGAACTAATAGTATTCCTGTAAAAGCCGGGTCTAAAAATGTTGAAACAAGTCTGAAGTAATGATCATCCCAACCTAAATCTTTAAGAGCTCTAAGATCTGGAAATATGAAATATTGAATCCATCCAAAAATTGCTATTGATATACCAATTATAATTAAGCTATTAAAAATAAAATCTATTTTTGTCTTATTTTTTCCGAATTTTTGATAAATAACTCCTGAAAACAATAAATAACTAGCAAATCTTAAAAAATATAAGACTCCTATTAAAATCTCGGGTAATTTAAAAAGTGTGAGTGAAAACAATAATGAAAATAAACCAACAAAAAGAAAATTATTAATTTTGAGTTTATATTTTTTTGCTCCCCAAAGGCATATTATTATCACTAATAAATCTGGTAAAACTGAGGTTAATTTTCCAAACGGAAATAATATTAGATAGAAAATAATTAGTCCTGCCATACTTTGCTCCAAGCTAAAAACGAATGAAAGCTCATCATACTTGCGATTATAAATCCTTCTGCGCCGTCAAGGAAACCTAACCTAAAAATAAAATTATAGACAAATTTTCCAGTTGGCCAAATAATTATTTTTAAAATACTTGATTTTTTATTTTCTTCTTTTAAAGAAATTGCATGGAGGTCTGAATAAAAATTTATTTTATCTAAAAATGAACTCAATGATTTATGTGGAAAGTGCAAAATTGGGTTTATTAATTCAATTGTCTCACCTTTTACATCCCAGTATTCATGAACTTTTCGCTTCCACTTGTCTGTACCAAGATTACGACGAGCAAGTCTTAAGAGTTTAATATTTCCAGTTTCGCCAAACTTAAGTTCTTTTCCTATAAAAAAATCATGTCTTTTTATCACGAAGTGACAAGCTTTGCTTATATAAAATAAGCCTATTTTCTCTTGAATTTCTTTCTGAAGTTCTTTCGAAACTATTTCGTCACTGTCAATGAACAATACCCAATCTCCTGTAGCTTTTAACAAACTGTAATTGCGTTGACTTGCAAAATCATTATTTAATTTTCTTCTATAAATTTTAATTTGTTTTTTATGGAGTTTATCTATACGATTAATTGTTTGATCAATAGAGAAGTCATCGACAATAATTATTTCGTCACACCAAAGTAAACTTTCTATACACTTGATAATATTTCCTTCTTCATTCTTTGTTAAAACGACTGCTGATATCATTTAATTTAAGATTTTATTAAATAAGAATAAAGCGACGGGGAAACCAGCAATTGATCCAATTAATGCCGCAACGCTTGCGCCCGTTATACCAAAAGTTCGTGTAAGCGGGAAAACTAAAATTCCTAAAGTTACCAAGCAAACGAGAGTTGTGATTGAAATGTAATTTTGTTTTTTAAATGCTAAAAATATTGGATAAAAAAGATTTGTCATGGCTCGCGCTAAACTAAATAGTGATAAAACTCTTAATACTGGAATTGCTGGTAACCATTTTGGGCCTAAAACAAGCCTTACTGTGATATCTGAAAATAAAAATAGACCTATTCCAAATGGCGCAATTACTACAAAAGTTATCCAGAAGGTTTTCCAAAATGCTCTTTTCATCCTCTCTTTATCTTCTTGAATATTAACGAAGACTGGAAAGGTGACTTTACCTAGTTGCTGAGCAATAGCGTTTTCAGGTAAGCTTGCCAAAGTGTACGATGGCTGATAAATTCCAAGGGAGAAAGCGTTTAAAATGCGTGCTACTGCTATATCGTCTGTGTGCTCAAAAAGATAATCAAAAAGTTGAGCAAGTGTTACCCATTTTCCTCTATTAATAATTTGTCCTAAATGTATTTTGTTGAATTTAAATTTTGGTTTTTCTTTAACAATGACAAAAGTTGCAACGACTTCAAAAATGCTACCTATTATCATGCCGATAACAAAACTAAAAACACTGTGAGTTAGTAGTGCTAATACGATTATTGTGGTATCTTCTATGACTGAAATACTGAATCGATAAATTGCATCTTCTTTAAATTTTAGTTTTTTTTGTAGATTGGCTATGGCTGGATTAAGAAAACCTCGTATAAGAGGGAGAGAGCTAAAGGATAAAATAAAAGGCCAGAAGGATGTAATTTTAAAGAAAATTGCAAGTGGATAAGCAATAATTACAATTATTAAAGAAATTAATATTCCTCTTGCTATTGAAATTACCCAAGCAGTATCCAGGAATTCTTCCAATGGGCCTATTTCTTGAATAAGAAAAACGTTTATTCCTACTTCTGTAACTAGTTCCAAAAATCCTAAAATTAAAACTCCTATTCCAAAAATTCCAAATTCTACTGGGCCAAAAACAAAATGAGATAAAATTATGAGTTTTACAAAGCTTATTGTCATGGCTGTCGTATTTAATACAAAACCCCATGAAAAACCTTTAATTATTTGTTTAGAGTACCCCACTGATTGAATTATAGCAGAGACTTTATTTTCTGATACAATTGCTGGAATGGTGGTAATATTTGCTCTACTTTCTGCATTTTCTATTGCTGGTTATCAAATAATTACTAAAAAGGCATTTGATGACTATCCCCCATCAGTTGCTTTTATTATTGATGTGATATTTTGTGTTTTAATCTGGTTGCCATTTGGTCTGCTTTCGGGAATTAGTTTTTCTTTATTGCCAATTACTTTTGTTTATGCACTCATTAGCGCAATTCTGGCGGAAGCTTTATTTTTTTGGATACTATCAAAAGGTGAGCTTAGTATTACAAGCACAATTCTAGCAACCTTTGCTATTTATACTGGTATATTTTCTTATTTCATCAATCATGAAAGGATCACACACACACAGCTGATTTTTGTTTTGTTAACAATAATTGGAACTGTGA
>WNFI01236664.1_pt1 | contig 12128 bp, 13 predicted proteins | sample 5400471 | NCBI WGS metagenome assembly WNFI01 (sample SAMN13153348, study PRJNA577476) | soil metagenome | isolation source: 100 cm saprolite on Douglas fir-dominated hillslope | place: USA:California | collected 2013-09-17 | reverse complement strand
CGACCTGCCTGAGCCCGCTGACCGGCCATTTCCAGCGCGTTTTGCCGCGGAACGGTTTCGATCGTTTTATAAATTTCGTAAAATTCCGCCTGATCGAACCGATACTGCCGGGGACGTGAAGCGCGGCAGCGCAGCTGTGATCGAGGCAACGCCATGCCAAAGAACGTGGTGATATGCTGTGACGGCACAGCAAACGAGTTCGCGCAGCACCGTACCAATGTCGTCAAGCTGTTCTTCACGCTGGCCCGCGATCCCACACGGCAAGTCGCTTTCTATCATCCGGGTCTCGGCACGATGGAGCCACCCGGTGCGCTGACGCGGGCGACCCGCACAGCAACGCGACTTCTCGGTCGGGCATTTGGCTATGGCCTCGAGGCCGATATTCGCGACGCCTACGTTTTCCTGATGAAGAATTTCGAGGAAGGCGACCGCGTCTTTTTGTTTGGATTCAGTCGCGGCGCTTACACCGTGCGGGCAGTCGCCTCGCTGCTGCGGATGTACGGGCTTATCCCGAAAGATAACGAGCCTCTGGTGCCTTATGCGATCCGCATGCTGATGGCGATCCATGCCATCGAGAGTGAAGGTGCCGTGGAGAGTGCCGAAGAAGCCAGTTATTTCAATCTTGCCGCCGACTTTAAAAGGACGTTCTCGACACGGGCCTGCACACCTTGGTTCGTCGGCGTGTGGGACACAGTGAGTTCAATCGGCTGGTACGAAAATCCGTTGCGGCTGCCATACACAAGCGACAATCCGGATATCGAAATCGGCCGCCACGCAATATCGATCGACGAACGCCGCGCCTTCTTTCGCACCAATCTCTGGATCCCCAAGGGGGTGCCACCGCAGAGCGGACCCAAGGATCTCAAGCAGGTTTGGTTTCCGGGCGTCCATTGCGATGTTGGTGGCGGCTATGCGGAGGCCGAGAGCGGGCTATCCAAGATTGCGCTGGAGTGGATGCTCACTGAGGCCATCGCTGCCGGTCTTCTGACTGATTCGGAACAAATAGGGCTTGTTCTCGGCAAGCGCGGTGGCGGCTATGCGGTCCCGGATCCAAATGCGACGTTGCATGATTCGCTCACGGGATTCTGGTGGCTTGCCGAGATTCTCTGGAAGCGCCACTACAATTGGAGGAAACAGGTCTGGGAGCGTCGACCCAATCTGGCCCGAAGGCGGACAATTCCGGCGAAGTCGTTCATCCACAAATCGGCCTATGAGCGTGGTGGCGACTATGCGAAGCGCCTGCCGCGTGACGCCATGCCAACGAGCTAGGTGCGAGTCACCTGCATTCCTTGAACGCCTGACTGCGATATAGTCGAAAGCGAAATCGACAAGGAAACGCTCGCTTGTCAGGGATACGGGTTTTACGATGGCACTCCGGAGTTCGATGCTTGTATGAAGTTCGTCAGCCGTGAACGAGCCAGACGGGCCGGCCCGCTGGCGCCCCAGCCGCAAGGGCCGCCTTTGACCTGCCGGACCCACGGTTCCGACACCGATTGCCAGTCCCGGTAGATAATTTGACATACGGGACCCCAATAACTCCGCGAATGCGGGGCTAGTAGCGTGTGTTGGCGTATTTGCGCTATTAGCGGGGCCCGAAAGACGGGTGTGACCAAGTTCACTCGATTACGGGGCGGGCGCGCGATATTATCCGGTTCGAAAATGGGCCCCTTGTGCCACCGGCGGATTTCGTGGGGGAAGCATGGTTAGCGCAAATCTGAATTCAACCGTAAGTGGCGCCGTCGATTTTGCCACGCAGCACGTGGACAAGCTGTTTCTCCAGCTTGGCTTCGATCCCGGCCATCTCACATACGATGCGGTGACGCACCGTCTGACCGAGCTCGCTCTGGAGAATATCAACGCCGCAAATATGCTGGCGCTGGCCGGAGCCACGTTTTACGTCGCCACACTGATGATGCGCACGATCGTACCCTTGCGCGTGATCGGCATTATCAGCATCGCGTTTTTTATGGCCTATGGCCTGGTGGCGGGGGCAGTCGGGACATTCCTTCTTTATCTCCTGTCATTACCGGTCAACGTCATCCGCCTTCGGCAGATGCTTAATTTGGTCAAAAAGGCGCGGACATCCGCGCAAGGCGATTTGTCGATGGACTGGCTTCGCCCATACATGACGCCTCGCAAGTATCGCAAAGGGGAGGTGCTGTTCCGCAAGGGCGACGTCGCCAATGAAATGTTTCTGACGGTCACCGGAAAATTTCTCGTCACAGAAATTGGCGTCGAACTTCCGCCCGGTCGAATCATGGGCGAACTTGGTTTTGTCGCGCCAAAAAATCGTCGGACACAGACTATTCAGTGTACCGAGAACGGTGACGTTTTGGCCATCACCTATGAAACGTTGCTCGAGCTTTATTTCCAAAATCCGGAATTCGGGTACTATCTGCTGAGTCTGACCAGCGAACGCCTTCTGCAAAATATTTCGCGGCTCGAAGGTGTACTCGAGGAGTACAAGGCGAAGCTGCAAACGCAAGAACTTCGCCAACCCGGCGTGGCCGTACCGGGCGCCACACTGGCGGCCCGTTTAAAATAAAGAAGCCACCGTCTGCGGTGGCCTCGGACTTCACCTACATCGGGTCTTTGACTTGCTCCACCGGCAGCCGCTTCATATCAGGATGGTCAATGTACAATTGAATGACACTGACGTTGGGATGATTTTTGAGGGCCTCAGTCACGCAGTTTTTGACGTAGGAGCGGCTCGAAGGCCACCTGATTTTCTTGCCCTTCGCCTCTGCCTTGCAAGACGTCGTCGCCTCGGCCAGAGCTTTCTTGTCGGCTTGGGATATTTTCGAAACCTCCGCGTGAGTTGGCGTGACGATGACGCCGCTGGCGAACAAGGTAGCAACAATGCTTACGGACAAACCTCTGGCGAAATGAGACATGATATGCTCCCCTTCAGTGTGACCCTTTAAAAGTATGCAGTAATATCGGAGAGAGATGCAAGCGACCCGCCGCATTCAGCGAGATTTTGATTTGGATGCGATGATCGGGATCTGCAGCACGGCCGGCAACAACAGAAAAATCTTAGCGGAGAATCCAAATGGGGCGGATTGGAAAAATGATCGGCATTTTTGTCGCGGTAGCGATTGTAATGGCGGTCGCGCCGGCGTCGGCGCAGGTGCGCGACGCCGTTTATCGCGGCACAATGGTGTGCGACCAATTGCCGTTTTCGGTCGGCAAGAGTCGCGGAGCCATCGAGGTAACGATTTCAGGCGGTGCGGTGCGCTACAGCCATATCGTGCGGCTACGAGACGCAGCCGAGGCGACGCCCGAACAGGGGACCGGAACGCTCAACAGCGACAGCGTAAGCCTTCAGGGGTCCTGGAAGGGCGCCAACCGCCAGTATGACGCGAAATACAGCGGTACTTTTGTGCGCCGTCATGTTGACCTTAAAGGGGCACAAACCTGGAATGACAGCGGGAAAACCATCACTCGCGCCTGTTCGGGCACAATCAAGCGGCCCTTCAAGATTTTCCTGCCTCGGGATAGATAGAAAGTAGCGGGTAAGCCTCTGAGGGAACTGCAGTAGGCTGCACGGGTGGCGGATGCGCATGCTTGTTTGGTACCAATACCCCCCGTTAGCCCTTAAAGCGGGGCTACCATCGCCATTTCAACACGAACTTTGAATGGGAAACATAGTCTTGCAACGTTCATTCAGTCGCTCTTCTTCTGTCTTTTGCGTCGTTTGCTGTTTAGTCCTCATGGCTTCAGCTTTCGTGGTGCCGCTGCCGACCGCATTGGCGGAAGGGGGTCCGTTCGCCGATTTTGCCGGGCTGTGGTCGGGAGCGGGCACGCTACGGCCAGAAAACGGCGCAGCCGAACAAATTCGTTGCAACGCAAATTACAGTCAACGCGGCAGCAGCCAGCGTGAGGTCAATCTCCAGCTGCGATGTGCCAGCGACAGTTATAATTTTGATATGGCGGGTGAGTTTAGCGCCGACGAAACAAACCAAGTCAGCGGCCGCTGGACCGAACGCACGCGCAGCGTAGGCGGTACAGCCGTTGGTAATGCGCAGGGTGACCGCCTTCAACTTCACATCGAAAGCGCGGGCTTTGCTGCCGACGTTGTCATGGTGACGCGCAACAGGCGCCAAAGCGTGATCATCGACTCGCATGGCGGCGGACAGGTCGTGAAGGCTTCGATTACACTAAACCGGAGTTGACCAGCCGCTTCTTCAGGTTGCTGGAGAGATCGTCAGGTGGATCGCTGGGCGGTCTAGCGGCGGTATTTACCGCGGGTTGGAACGAGGATGGCCCGGTGTTACGGTCACTTCGAAGGTTCATTGTAATAATTTTTGGAGGCGGTCATGTCGGGTATCTATCGTGCGATGAAATGCTGTGCGGCCGNNACGTTGCACTTTGCGGGCAGAACTTATCCATTCAGCGTGGGCGGAGTGAGTGTTGGGACAATCGGCGTCAGCAGCGCAGACTTTGTGGGCCGCGCCTATCATCTGCGAAGCCCGGGGGACATCGCCGGGACGTATACGGCAGTCGGCGCCGGACTCGCGATCGCAGGCGGCGCCAGGGTTGCACGCCTGCGGAATGCGAACGGAGTCGTACTCGAATTGCGGGGACGGCAAGTGGGTTTTGAGCTCGCTGTCGATCTGAGTGGAATGACGGTGTCGATGCGCTAGCTCGGCGCCACGCTCCGGGCGCTACTTGTTTTGCAATTGACGAGGCTGCAAGCCGTCGGTCGGCGGCTTTGCAGCCTCTCCGCTATCACAACTTATTCCACTCTCCGGAATTTTTGCGTGCGGTGGCCAAATCCTTCCTCCGCCGTATAGATGTTTCCTTTTGAGTCGATCGCAATGTTGTGCACCCACTTGAACTGACCGGGCTGGTGGCCGTGTCGGCCCCACTGGGTCAGCACTTTCCCGTCGTCCCGATTGATTGTCGCGTCCTTAGCGGAACGTCGCGTACCGACTTGGAAACGGACTGTAGATTGCTATGAGGCCACACGAAGCTGTGCCAGGTAACGCTCAACTTCCTGGCGCAGCAAGTGTGACTGAGCCGCCAGGTCACCCGCCGCGGTAAGAACCGTCGTGGCAACGTCACCGGTTTTGACGGCGCTGTTCGAAACCTCAGTGATATTTTCGGAAACGTCGCGTGTGCCTTTTGCCGCGGCGCCCGCATTGCGCGCGATTTCTTGCGTTACCGAATCCTGCTGACGCATCGCCACCGAGACATCGTTGGCAACTTCGCTCAGTTGTTCGATAGTTGCGGAAATTTTCTTTATGGCCTGAACGGATCGATCCGTTGTTTGCTCGATCGACACAATATGTCGAGTGATTTCCTCGGTGGCCTTGCCCGTCTGGGTGGCTAGGCCCTTTACCTCTTGGGCCACCACGGCGAAACCGCGGCCGGCGTCTCCCGCACGAGCGGCTTCGATCGTCGCATTCAGTGCGAGTAGATTTGTTTGCGCGGCAATGCTGCTAATGAGATTGCTGACCTCGCCGATTTCATCGACCGATGCAGAAAGACTCGCGACTGCCTCGGTGATTGCCTTGGCCTCACCGCTCGCCTGACTTGCTACTGTTGCTGAATTGGCAACGCGTGCCGCGATATGCTCGATCGATTGAGCGATTTCCTCGGCGGCCGTAGCGACAATTCCGACGTTGCTGGTTGCTTGCTCGGAAGCGGCTGCGGTTGCCAGTGCCTGCTCCTGGTTGCGTGTGGCACTGTGTGCCATATCGCGTGCGGAACTATCCATTGCCGCGGCCGCTCGATCAAGAGTTTGCACGATATTGGATACGGCCTGCTCAAATTCAAGCGTGGCTGTTTCGACAAGCTGCCGCCGCGACTCTAACGTGCGGGTTTGTTCGGTTTCGTTGCGACGGGCGGTCGCCGCTTCTGCGGTCGCCTGGCGGAAAAATAGTAGCGCCCGCCCCATATCCGCGATTTCGTCCCCGCGTGTGTCATGAATATCAACGTTCAGGTCGCCGTCGGCAATACGCCGCATCGCATCGCTGAGAGAGCCAAGCCGCCGGGCCACGCTGCGGCCGACATAAAGCCACGCCACCAAGGCCGCGCTCAAAACCGCTGCGATGGAAAGGATGGTCAAAATAAGCTGCCCGGACCGAATCTGCCGGCTGGCAAAATTGGATATGTCTTGAGCGGTGCGGGTCTGCTGCTCGACGAGACCATCGACAGCATATTTGAGTCTTGAAGCTTCGGACTGAGCGGCGTCGAATGCCAACTGCGCGTCGCGCTGCTGATTGAGTTCGTAGGCACGCGCGGCCATGATCCCATCGTCGGCTCCGATCGAACCTAACTGCTTGAAAAGCGAGAGAAGCTTTTCTTGTTGGGGACGGTCGGGGATCGCGTTCAGGTTTTTAGAAATTTTTCTCTGGGCGGAGTCGATCAGATCTCGTAAGGGCTCCAGACGGCTCGCATCGTTAACAAGTGAAGCTTCAGTCAGAAGTCCGGCGAGAAGATTCGATTCAGATTCCGTTTCCAAAAGTCGCCGCAGCAATTCGAGCCTCGTTTCAATGGCGGTAGCGCCTTCTTGTTTCGCATTAATCATGAGGTCGAAATTGGCGTCATCGATCGCCGGAGCGAGGCCAATGAGCAAGGCCTCGTGCGCCGCTCGCACCGACGATGCTAGATAAGATCGCTCATTCGACATGACGATGCGATTTGATACCGCTTGATCGAGGGTATGAAGGCGTTCCGACAAGGCTTTTCGGCTAGCCTCGATGTCATCGGCATTCGCAATACCGAGTGTTTTGAGGTGCGCTATGCCATCTTCCAGGTTCTTTTCCTGTTGATGGATTTCACCCATCGTTTCATCGCGGCCTTTGTCGGATCTCGCGGCCATCAAGCGCGGCCCTGACGACACCAAGCTGCTGGCCTGTTCCGCGAGACGAAGCGATACAGTCGTCGCCGGCAAGCTGCGTGAAACGATTTCGTTGGTTGTCATGCCGATGACGGTGAATTCATAAAAGGCAATTGACGAACCTATGATTGTCAGAGCAGCGGCAAATCCGAAAGCGAGATATAGCCGAGCGCGAATCGTCGAAAGCAGCTTCGTAACTGGTCTGAACGAGCCGTCGGCCTGAAGCACAGTGAAATAAACCTGATTTGATCCCTGGTTTTGAGTTCGCCCGAATTCGAGCTTTACTCCACCAAGATCGAAGGGGCCGCTCTCAATCGCGTCGAGAAATGCTTCACGTGTCGGCTCGCCCGGAATCCGCTTCAAAGCTTGGACTACAAGCTGGCCGACGAAATAGCCTTCAATCGAAACAAATCCTGGCTTCGATTTTGCATTCACCGCGGCGAGGGCGGTGTGATAGGAATTCACAACAGGCAGCGACGTATCCAACGGAAATGGGACGACCTGGCTAACGATTACGCCAGCGCCTTGATTGCCAAGCTCCTGAGCGAGCGAATCCGATCCGACAAACGAAATCGCAATAAACGCGGCATCGACCTTGAGCTGCCGTGCGAGCTTGATGAATTCTGCGATTGGCTTGTATGGTCCGACAGTCACGATAGCCTGGGGCTGGCCCTTCATGATTTCGAGCAGCGCCGATTTGATCGCGGTCGTATTGCGTTTGAATGTTCCCTCGGCGACGAGCGCGATGTTACGCTTCGCCATTGCCCTTTTGACGCCGGCTAGACCGGCAAGACCAAAGGCGTCATCCTGATAGAGGATCGCGATTCTTGTAATACCGAGGTCGGTCGTCAGGTGTTCAATCCACGCTTCCGTTTCCTGGAAGTACGAGCTGCGAATGTTGACGACGTAACGGTTGAAAGGATTGCGCAGAAATTCCGCACCGGTGAATGGGCCGATGAACGGGACCTTGGCCGCTGTGGCGATGGGCTGGCCTGCCTTAGAGGTAGGCGTTCCGACCGCGCCGAGAAGAGCGAAGACCTTGTCCTCACTGATCGCCTTGTTAATTGCAACGATGGTCTTTTCGGGCTCGTAACTGTCGTCAATTGACTTGAGCTCAAGTTTGCGACCCTTAACACCGCCGCTGCGATTGGCTTCTTCAAACGCTGCGAGAATGCCTTCGCGCATTCCTTGGCCAAGGGCCTGCGCCGGTCCGTTAAGCGCAGCGACCTGGCCGAATAGAATCTTGTCTTGGAATACGCCGTCCTCCGCATGAAGCGGAGTGATAAGAGAGAAGGCAGCCCCGAAAATGCAGAGCCGGCTGCGTTTCGTCCGCACGGGCAAAGTCCCCACCAGCGATTGCGCGTAGACAGGGATGGTGCGCGAGCACGGTTTACGAACTGTTAAAGTCCCCGAGACGCGCTCCTCGGTAGGGCCGGAAAACCAATTAAATCCATATAAAATTTATCGGTTCGGAGGAATCAGGCCAGCCGGAGGGGGATTTGTCCGCTTCAGTGTTGCTGCCTGCCTGGGGTGCCAATTTCCGCGGTCGCTCGCGTGCTCAAAAAAGACCCCGCCGAAGCTGGCGGGGTGAAGGGAGGAATGTGAAAAGCGCGAAGCCTTCACCCCAACAATCTGCATGAAAATGGAAAACTTGTGGGTGATCCGCTTCACACTCGATCGTACGGAGGGGAGCTAGTTTCTCCTTGGAGCCGGTCCATTGCGGGGACAGCATTTGGACCGTTGGGAAATAGAGGAGGGGAGTCGTTCGATCGAACAAGTAGGAGTGACTCCATGTTTGCTCTCGTTTCTGAAAACCCAAAGATTATCGTGATGTATTTGCTGATAGGCGCGATGATCCTGCTTTCGCATTTTGGCCGCACGTCTCGCGAGCGCAACACCCGGGAGTGAGGGTCGTGCTCGAATCAGATCGAGGTCAATTCAAGCCGGCGCGGCGGAAGCCGTCCAGATAGTGCTCTCGGTCGGCGTCGTGCTGCAACGGCATTTCATTAGCTACCCAAGCTATCGAAATATTGGGCTGCGCACGCCGCAACTCCTGGAGCGCGGCTTTAGTGATTTCGTCCCGTCCAGCCATGCCCGCGGCGGCGGTGAGTACCCTGTGGCCACCGACGAAATCATTGCGCTGACGGATAGCCTCGCGTGCCAGGCGCATGGCCTCGTCATAATTACGGCCGACGAATTGCGAGTAGGCGATGATACCGCAATAAATCGCCGAGAATGGATCGCGCGGGCTAAGCCGCAGCGCGCGGCGTGCCGCCAGGTCACCGTCTTGCCATCTCCCGCAATAGGAGAGTGTCAGGCCGTAATATGCCTGCGCCAGCGAGAAGTTCGGATTAAGCCGCAAGGCCAGTTCGAATTCGGCCAGCGAATCGTCGAAACGACGCGTGAACAGATAAACACTGCCCAGTGCGTAGTGCGCCCAGGGGTCTTCGTTATCTGCGCGAATCGCGGCGAGTGCAGCACGCTCGGCGATTGGTACGACCGCCGCCATATCCGACCAACCCATGTGAGCGCTGAAGGTATGGCTGGCGGCAAGCACGCCGAGCGCCTGACCGTAGTTGGGATCGATGGCGGTCGCCTTTTCAAGCAGCGCCTGCGCGACAACGTTGTCCTGTCGCGTCAGCCTCCAGTAATGCGACAGCGCGCGCATCACCAGATCCCATGCGTCCATGCTGTCGGGTGCCTTACGCTGGGCGTGGAAATTCTCCGCGGCGTAGAGTTGCGGCTCAATCGCAGCGACGATGGCCTCGGTAATCTCATCCTGAACGGCGAATACATCGGCGATGTCGCGATCGTAGCGTTCAGCCCAAATGTGGCTGCCGGTTGCGACGTCGTTGAGTTGGGCGGTGATGCGCACACGATCGCCGCCTTTGCGCACGCTGCCCTCGACCACGTAGCCGACGCCGAGCTCGTCGGCGATTTGCTTCATGTGGACGGATTTGCCCTTGTATATAAACGACGAATTGCGCGCGATCACGAAGAACCAGCGAAGTTTTGACAACGCAGTGATGATGTCTTCGCTGATGCCGTCGGAAAAATAGTCCTGCTCCGAATCGCCGCTCATATTGACGAAGGGAAGCACCGCGATCGCGGGACGGTCGGGCAGGGGTAACGCGGAGCGTGACGTCTCCTGAATCTCGGTTTGCGGTTTGGCAATGCCAGCCGCCGATTCGGCACCATTCGGCTCTGTGCGTACCTCGCCGACAAACCGGAGACCCTTGCGAGCGATGGTACGGATCAGCTTTTGTCGCTGGCCGCTGTCGCCAATAGCCTTGCGCGCGGCATTAATGCGGCTCGTCAGGGTTGAATCAGAAACGACGCGGCCGCCCCAAACCGACTCGATGAGATCGTCCTTGCTGACGACGCGACCGCGGTTCTGCACCAGATAAATCAGCAGGTCGAAAACCTGCGGCTCGACGGCAATTGGCTCGGCACCACGGCTGAGCTCGCGGCGTTCGTCGTCAAGCACATGATCGTCAAAGACAAATTGCAAGTTTGGGCCCCCGCCACGCCGCAAAACCAGTCTCAGGAAATAATCAAGCTTCTCTCAAGGACAAATCAAGCTCCCGACAAAGTCTTTTGCGGATGACGGCGGTACTCACAACTCAATCGTGGTGGAAATAGGACAGGAGCTTTCGATGCCCGCCGCAACGCTAACAGCCGCTAAACCTACGGTGCAGCAAGCGCCAGCCGCGTCTCCCGATCTCGCAGCGATAAAGACCCGGCAACAGGCTGCTTGGTCGTCGGGCAACTATGCCGTGGTGGGCACAACCTTGCAGATCGTGGGCGAGGAGCTTTGCGAAGCGCTCGATCTGAGAGCTGGGCGAAAAGTGCTGGATGTGGCCGCCGGCAATGGAATGGCCAGTCTGGCAGCCGCGCGGCGCTGGTGCGACGTGGTCTCGACGGATTACGTGGCCAATCTGCTGGAGAACGGCCGTGCCCGCTCCTTGGCCGAAGGTCTGCCGATCGAATTCAAGGAAGCCGACGCCGAAAATTTGCCATTCTCCGACGGCTCCTTCGATACCGTCATCTCGACATTCGGCGTGATGTTTACGCCCAATCAAGACAAAGCCGCCGCGGAGCTGCTGCGCGTCTGCAAATCCGGCGGTCAAATCGGCCTCACGAACTGGACACCGGACGGTTTTATAGGACAACTCTTCAGGACGCTCGGCAAACACCTGCCACCGCCAGTGGCCGCGAAATCTCCGATGCTTTGGGGAACGCGCGCGCGTCTCACCGAGATGTTCGCGTCGAGCACGACCTGGATCAAGACCGAGCCGCGCATTTTCAATTTTCGATATCGCTCGCCGGAGCACTTTTTGAAAGTATTCAAGACTTTCTACGGCCCTGTGCTCAAGGCATTTGCTGCTCTCGGCACGGCCCAGCAGACGCATCTGGAAAAAGATGTGTACGGCCTCATCGCGCGGATGAACAAAGCGGAAGACGGCACAATGGTCGTACCGAGCGAGTATCTCGAAGTCGTCATAATGAAGCGCTGAGTCGCATTGGCATCACGCATACAGACGGATTCCCAGACCGACGCTTTGTCGTCGAGAAGGAAAACCTCGATGGTTGTCGTTACCTATGGCCTCACGGGTGCTCCGGCCACGGACGGACGCGCGCGTACCGACCGACCGACGCGCTTGTTTGCGCGCTTCATGAAAGCACTGAGGGATTCGCGGCTCCGCCAAGCGCGCCGCATCATTGAAAGACATACGCATCTGCCGCCGCCCGGCCATTTTTTACGAACTGAAACCGAACGACGAAAAGCGCAATTATGAAACGTTATTTGATTGAACGTGACATCCCGAACGTCGGTGGCCTGAACCGTGCACAGCTCAAGGAGCTTGCCGCGACGTCCAACACTGCGCTTAGCAAACTGACTGGGAAAGGGCAATGGATGCATTCATACATCGCCGCCGACAAAACCTTCTGCATCTACCTTGCCGAAAACGAGGCTTCGGTTCGCGAGCACTCCCGGTTGGCCGGTTTCCTCGTGACCAAGATCACCGAAATACTCACCGTCATTGATCCGATGACAGCGGCTTCCTGATTGAATCATTGTTGCGCTGGAGGCGACGTTGAGGGCATCGCTTATTGAAAGTTCAAAGGACCTGGCTGTTGGCCCATCCAATGACAACAGCGCGTCGACGAATATTTGCCCGATCACCGGCTATCCGTGCGAGGGCGATCTTTCATATCTGTGCAAAGGCTACGGTTGCGCCCGCAAGGGCGGTTTATCGCCGCATTCCGATGAAAATTT
>WNFI01074370.1_pt1 | contig 12128 bp, 9 predicted proteins | sample 5400471 | NCBI WGS metagenome assembly WNFI01 (sample SAMN13153348, study PRJNA577476) | soil metagenome | isolation source: 100 cm saprolite on Douglas fir-dominated hillslope | place: USA:California | collected 2013-09-17 | reverse complement strand
GTGCTGGTCGGCGGACTGGGAGCGGGCTGTGGCGGCAACCTGACCGGCATCGGCGTCGGCGGCCTCGGCATCGGCATCGGCGGCAACCTCCGGGGCATCGCGGTGGGCGGCCTCGGCGTCGGCGCGGGCGGCAACGTCGACGGCATCGCCGTCGGACTGCTCGGCGTCGGCGCCGGCGGCAGCGTGCGCGGCCTCGCCATCGGCGGGCTCGGCGTGGGCGCGGGCAACTCCATCAAAGGCGTCGCCGTAGGCGGACTGGGCGTGGGCTCGCCCTGGATCGAGGGCGTCGTCGCCGGTCTCGGCGTCGGCGGCGCGGACGTGCGCGGCGTCGCGCTGGCGCCCGCGTACTTCTACATCCCCGAGGACGGCCGGCTCACCGGCGTCTCCATCAGCGCCTTCAACCGCATCCTGGGCGAGCAGCGCGGCTTCGTCATCGGCATCTTCAACTATGCGAGGAGCCTGCGCGGCGTGCAGGTCGGCGTGCTCAACTGGGCGGGCAACAACCGCAGCGGGCTGAAGCTGCTGCCCATCGCCAACGCACATTTCGATTAGGCCCGAGGCCGGTCACATGGCGCAAGCGCGGCGACGTTGGCGTCGACCGATCCCCACAAACGCTTTTCCCCACAAACGCTTTTCCCGCAAACTCAAACACAAACACAAACGCAGTTGAGACTTTGACTCTGTGGTTGTGGCGGCACGCGGTTTACAGAAGCGTTTGAGTTTGTGTTTGTGTTTATGGAGTAGAAGCGTTTGTGTTCGTGGATTAAAAGCGTTTGTGTTTGTGTTTGTGGAGCAAAAGCGTTTGTGTTTGAGTTTGTGTCATGGCCAAGACCACCCTGCCCGAGCAGACGCTGCGCGAGATCGCCGCGCGGCTCAAGACCTCCCACGAAGCTATCGCCCGCCACTATCCGGGTGAGGCCGGGTCGCGACAGCCGGTGCACACCGTCTACGGCGGCGCGCACATCTTCAAATCCGACACCACCAAAAAACTCGGCGAGCTGGCGCAGAAGGCGCTCAAGCTCTACGCGCCCTCGGCCATCAGCTTCGCCGAAGCGATCGGCATCGACCTGGGGATCGCCGAGACGGTCTACGCGCGCGTGCAGGAGAAGCTCGAGCGCGAGGCGGTCGAGGACTTCCGCATCGACTTCGAGGACGGCTACGGCATCCGCGCCGACGCCGAGGAGGACCAGCACGCCGCGCAGGCCGCTGCCGAGTGCGCCAAAGGCCGCGACGCGGGCACGCTCTCGCCCTTCATCGGCATCCGCATCAAGTCGTTCGCGGGCGAGCTGGCGGCGCGCAGCCTGCGCACGATGGACATCTTCTTGACCGGCCTCGCAGGAAAGCTGCCGCAGAACTTCGTCGTCACCCTGCCGAAGATCACCGCGCCGGACCAGGTGACGGCGCTGATCGACGCCTTCGAGGCGCTGGAGCCGAAGCTCGGCCTGCCGCGCGGATCCTTGAAGATGGAACCGATGATCGAGGTGACGCAGACCATCCTCGATACCGACGGCACTTCCATGCTGCCCAAGCTGCTCAGAGCCGCGCGCGGACGCATGGTGGCGGCTCATTTCGGGACCTATGACTATACGGCGTCCTGCAACATCACCGCCGCATACCAGTCGATGCGCCACCCCGCGTGCGATTTTGCGAAACAGATGATGCAAGTCGCCTACGCGAGCACCGGCATCTGGCTCTCGGACGGAGCGACCACCATCATGCCGGTGCCGGTGCACCGCGGCGATGCGCTGAGCGAGGAGCAAAAGCGGGACAACGCGCGCGCCGTCCATGCCGCCTGGCGATTGCATGCCGACGACATCCGGCATTCATTGGTCAACGGGTTTTACCAAGGCTGGGATCTGCACCCCGCGCAATTGCCCAGCCGGTATGGCGCCGCTTATGGCTTCTTCCACAAAGGCCTGCCCGCCGCCACCGAGCGCTTGCAGAACTTCGTCAGCAAGGCCGCGCAGGCGACGCTGCAGGGCGACGTCTTCGACGACGCCGCCACCGGACAGGGCCTCTTGAACTTCTTCCTGCGCGGCGTGAACTGCGGCGCGCTCACCGAGCAGGAGGCGCTCGCCACCGGGCTCACGCTCGACGAGTTCCGCGGGCGGTCGTTCCTCAAGATCCTCGACAACCGGCGCGGACGCGCGGCTCAGAAGACGTAACCCACGATCAGCTTGGCGACCGGCGCGCTCCCGCCGCCCGCGCCGGCGTTCAATTCGAAATGCCGGATCGAAATCAAATCGATCGCCGCAAGGAGGTAATGCTCGGAGGGCAACGTTCCGTAGTATTCGAGGCCCGCCGCCACCGGCCCGGCCTTGAGCTTGGCCATCGCGCCCGGCTCGAACGAAGCCGGAAAGCTGAGGTTGGGATTGACCGCAAGGAGCCAGCGCGCGTTTTCGAAAGCGAGGATGGGACGGATCTCTCCGCCCCAGCGCCCTCCCGGCTCGAGGGAAACCTCGAAGTTGATCCCCAGCCGGAAGTCTCCCAGCGCGGCGTCGGGCATGACGAACTTGCTGCGCAGCTTGACGCCTTGGTAACGCCCCTGCTCCGTCTGCAGATAGCCGCCGATCTCCCAGAAACGCGCAACACCGAGGGACGGCTCGAAGGTCAAATGCGTCGCATCGTGGTGGCGATTGAGATGGATCTCGAGCCCCGCCTCGCCGGGCGCGTCGGCGGTGCCGTCGTAGACCTGGATCTCATACGGGTCGAAGGCGAGCGCGGGCGCCGCCAGAAGGAGGAGCAAAAGAGCAAGCCGCATGGTCAGCTGCCGCGATAGGTGGAATACCCGAAGGGCGAGAGCAGCAGCGGCACGTGATAGTGCGCAGCGGGATCGGCGACTTCGAAGAGGATCGACACTTCCGGAAAGAAGGCGCTGCGGCTCCGCGTATCGAAGATCAACCGATAGGATCCGGCGCGCAGCGCGCCCTTGATCAGCGTGCGCAGGCGGCCCTCCGCGTCGGTCGATCCCCTGCTCCTCGGCGGCGGTGCGGATCTCCTGCGCGCGCGAGGCGCCCAGGCGGCGCTGCAATTCGGAGAGCATCTCGCCGCCGCTGCGGCCTGCGGCGCAGATGAGGAAGACGAATCCGAACTTCTCGAGGTACTTCTTGTTCCCTTCCTCGAGCAGGCCGCGCTCGGCGTCGCGCACGCCGCTTTGTTCCTCTTGCGACCAGGCGCTGCCCTGCTTCTCGCCGATGCGCGGGTGCGCGGAAAACGCCTCCAGCCAGTCGGCCTCGAGAAGGCTCCAGAAGACCCGTTCGGCGATGCGTTGCAACGCGGCCGCGTCTTCGAAGGGGCGCGCGTCGGCCATGCGCTCGGCCCAGCGCAAGGAGCCGCAGAACGTGCGCAGGGTGGTGACCGCGTCCGCGCGCGCCAGGCCGTTGAGGCGGCTGACGGCGCCGCCGCGCGCGTCCTCGATGTCGGGCTCGCCGAAGGCGCGCAGCCGCGCGACGCCGCCGTCGGGAAAGAGGTTGAGGCGCAGGTGCGTGCCGCGGCCCGCGCTGCGCAGCTCGTCCTCGAAGCGGTGCCGGGTATGCGGCTGCGTCCGCGTCTCCGGCAAGAGCACGCGCCAGTCGACCGAGCTGCCCGCGAGCGCGTCGGCGCCGGCGCCGGGAGCGTCGCACACCTCGACCGAGCAGCGTCCGGGCGCGTTGCCCTTGAAGTGCGTGGTGTCGATCTCGAGCCGGCGCAGCGTGCCCGGCACGCCGAGGCGGACGATGTTCCAGTCGTGTCCCGGACCGCGGCGGCGGCGCGTCTCCCATCCGCTGCTCATGTCGCGCGGCCGGCCCGGCAAGAGGAGGTTGTTGCGCGAGCCGAAGAACATGTCGCTGCAGGCGAGCGACCGCGCCCCGTTCTCCAGCGCGGCCAGGTCGACGAGGCCGCCGGAGCGCTGCAGCCTGCGCAGATCGGGCAGCGCCTCGCCGTAGACGCGCAGGCGCGCGACGCCGCCGTCGGGAAAGATGCTGAGGCGCAGGTGCGTGAAGCGCCGGCCATCGCCGATGGCGAACGCGTTCTTGTTGTCCCCTTTCAAGGGAGAGCGGGGGAGGATCTCCACGAAGGCGGCGCCCGCGCAGGCCTCGATGTCGAGGGTCTCTGCGATCGCCGCCGCCTCGATGGAGCATTCCACCGGGTGATTGCCTTTGAAATGCGCGGTGTCGACGATGACGCCGCGGATGTCGCCCGGCAGGCCCAGCCGCACGATGCACCAGTCGTATCCGGGCTCGCGGCGGCGGCGCGTCTCCCAGCCGTCCATCCACTTGCCGCGGCTGGTGTAGTCGTGCTCTCGCCACTCGGCGGCGTGTGCCTTGAGCAGGTTCTCTTTCTCCGCGAAGAACTCGTCGTTGGCGAGGAGGACGGCGCCGCCCAGCTCTTCGGCGGCCAGGTCGATCAGGTCGGTGAAGTCGCTCACGGCAAGAGCTCCGCGCCCCGCGGCGGGCCCATCAGCTCGCCGCGCTGGAAGACCAGCTCGCCGCGCAGGAAGGTCGCCTCCACGACGCCTTGCAAATCCTGCCCGGCGTAAGGCGTCAGCTTGTGCTTGTGGCGCAGGCGCGCAGACTCGACGCGGAACGTCTCCTCCGGCCGCCAGACGCAGAGGTCGGCGTCGCAGCCCGCCAGAAGCTTCCCCTTGCGGCCCTGCAGGCCGGCGAGCCGCGCCGGCGTCTCGCACATCCAGCGGGCAAGGTCCGCCACGTCGAAGCCGCGCTTGCGCGCTTCGGTCCAGGTCACCGGCAGCGCGAACTGCAGGCCGGAGACTCCGCCCCACGCCTCGTCGAAGCGGCCCTGCTCCTGCTTCTTCAAGGAAGGCGAGCATGGCGAATGATCGGAGGCCACCATATCGAGCACGCCTTCGCGCAGCGCGGCCCAGAGCGCCTCGCGATTCTCGCGCTCTCGGATGGGCGGGGCGCACTTGAAGTCGGTGCGGCCGTCCGGGATCTCCTCGGCGGCGAAGTGCCGCCTGGTCCTCGGCGGCGCGCGGGCGGGATTGAAGATAGGTGCTGTACTTTCGCTGATCGGCGCCGGGCGAAGGCTGCGGCATCGGGCCGGCAACCTCCGCATGGACCAGCAGCGGCACGCGCAAGCGCGAAAGCTCCTGCATCGCCGGGCGCAGATCGCGCTCGCGCACCCAGGCGAACTCCTCGATGCCGGAGTCGATGAGGAAGCACTTGAAGCCCAGCACGCCGGCGGCCACCATCGGCTCGAGCTCGGCCAGGTTGCCCGGCACCACGCCGCCCCAGAAGCCGACGTCGATGCGCAGCTGCCCGCGCGCCGCCTCGCGCTTCGCCTGGAAGGCCAAAAGCGTGGTCGTAACCGGAATCGAATTCAAGGGCATGTCGACGATGGAAGTGATGCCCCCCGCCGCCGCTGCCTCGGTCGCGGTGCGAAAGCCTTCCCACTCGGTGCGGCCGGGCTCGTTGACGTGCACGTGCGTATCGACGACGCCGGGCATCACCAAGGCGTCGCCGCAGTCGAAGAGCTCGGCCCCTGCCGGCACCGCATCGTGCGCCGCCACGGAGGCGATGCGCCCGCCCTCGACGTGCACCGACGCAGGCCGCACGCCTTCGGGGGTCAACACGCGCCTGCTGCGGATGACTCTGGCCATCACCGCTCCCGCACCATCTTCGCCGCGCCGAAGCCCAAGAGGACCAGCACCGCGAACACCTGCCAGTTGTACTCGCTTCCGTAGGTCGCGGTCGGGAAGTGGTTGGAGATCATCGTCATCACAACCGGCAGGACGATGAAGGTGTTGTGCTTGGAGCGGTCCTTCGCGAGCGCGGCCAGCGCCGGATCGGGCGGCTGCCCTGCCGCGATGGCGGCGACCAGCTTCTTCTGCGCAGGCAGGATTCGCACCCAGACGTTCAAGGCCATCAAGGTGCCCATCATCGAGCCGAGATGGATGTACGCGGCGCGCCCGTTGAAGATCCGCGTCAGGCCGTAAGCCAGCGCTACCAGCGCGACGTAACAGGTCGCGGCGCCCAAGAGCGGTCTGCGCGCGGCGGGGCTCATCCAGAAGAGATCGTAGGCGAACCATCCGGCGATGATGAGACCGATGCCGCAGGCGATGGCCACGCCGGGCGAGAACGCCGAGTCCTCCAAGCGTCTTGTCCAGCCAGGTGAAGTACCAGGTCGCCCCGATCCAGAGGATACCCGCGAAGACGTGGAACCAGCGGACGAAGAGGTTTGCCCACTCGCTCGCGGAATCCATCTGGAACGCATCTCATAACTCATTTGTGACGGCTAGAGGCGTCGCGGTCGTGGTCGTGGTCGCGGTGTCGCGGTCGAGGTCGCGGTCGCGGTTGGTCGCCAGACTTGTAACTCGGGCCTGCGCGCGCCTCCTCCGTAGAAGGCTACGAAAACGCGTTCTACGCGACCGTCGGTCCCAGGCCGCCGCGCGCGGCCAGCCAGTCTCGCACCGCGAGGCCGGTGCCCAGCGGCCAGGGGCGCAGCTTGTCCACCGGCACCGCCTTGATGCCCGCGATCTCGTCGCCGATGGCGATCTCGCCGTGCCCGCGCACGTGGTAGGCGAGGATGATCTGGTTCATCTCCACGAATGGGTAGGCGCCGATGAAGGAGACGATCTCGCCCTTGAGGCCGACCTCCTCCTTGATCTCGCGCAGCACGCCATCCTCGGGAGACTCGCCTTTCTCCAGGAAGCCGGAGACGAGCCCGTACCACTTCTCCGGCCAACCCTTGTTGCGCACCAGGAGCACGGTGTCGCCGTGTTCGAGCAGCGCGGCCACCACCGGCACCGGGTTGTCATAGAAGACGTAGGCGCACGACGCGCTCGAGCAGGCGAGGCGCGTGCGGCCTTCGCCGATCTGCGGCACGAGGGGGCTGGCGCAGACCGGACAGTACTTCAGCGGCGGTGCCACCTCGTCGCTGTGCCAAAAGGCAGCGCGCCTGTCAATCGAACGGGTGCCTCATGCCGGCGGCCTTGCGCATATTCCAGCCCGGGCGTATCTCCGGCCCGCCCGTCACATCTCAGGGGGAACCCATGAACCGTTGCATGGTCGCTGTCGCACTCCTCGCTGCCTGCTCCGCCGCGCCCGGCACCTCCGTCGATCGCGCGGCGCTCTCCTCTCGCGCCACGCTGGCCGGCTCCGTTCCGCCGTGGGCGACTTCCTCGAACTTCAAGGCTTCCCCCAGCGCGACCGACTGGGTCAACCTCCGCGTCTACCTCTCGTGGAGCGACCCGGCGCGCGCCGCCTCGCTGGCCGCGGCGGTCAGCGATCCGAAGAGCGCTTCCTACGGTCAGTACCTCACGCCTCAGCAGTTCCGGGCGCAGTTCGCGCCGTCGCAGGCTAGCGTGGGCGCCGTGCAGCAGTGGCTCACCGGCGCCGGCCTCGACGTCATCTATGTCCCGCAGAACAACCACTACCTCGCGGCGGAGGGAACGGTGGCGCAGGTGGCGGCGGCGTTCAACACCAGCTTCGGGACCTATTCGGTGCAGGGCCTGACGCTACGCGCGCCGCAGGCGGAGGTGACCATCCCGTCGTCGCTCGCTGGCGTCGTCAGCGGTGTGGTCGGCCTCGACCAGAGCGCGGCGCTGGTGCACTTGAACATCGCCAAGGATCCCGACGCCCCGCCCTCGCCCGCCTTCGTCTCCGCCCAGCCCTGCTCGAATTACTGGGGCGAGAAGCTCGCCACCGGCTTCTCCAACCCGTACGGCGATGGCGCGCTGCCCTACACGCCGTGCGGATATCTGCCGGCGCAGATCAAGAGCGCCTACGGCATCACCGGCTTCGACGGCTCCGGCCAGACGGTGGCCATCATCGACGCCTACGCCTCGCCCACCATCCAGCAGGACCTCGACACCTGGTCGGCGCGGCGCGGGCTCCCCTCGACGCGCATCACCCAGGTGGTGGCGCCGGGCACCTATCGCCATCCCGAGTCGCTCAAGCAGGATCCGCAGGGCTGGTACGGCGAGGAGACGCTCGACGTGGAATCGGTACACGGCATGGCGCCGGGCGCGAACATCGTCTACGTCGGCGCCCCCAACAACTTCCAGGACCTCGACGCGGCCATGAACCACGTCGTCGACAAGGGGCTCGCGCAGATCGTCTCCAACTCCTACGGCTTCAACGGCGAGCAGCTTCCGGCCGGCTTCATCAAGCCGCTCGAGGACACCCTGGTCCAGGGCGCCATCGAGGGCATCGGCATCTATTTCTCCTCGGGCGACAACAGCGACGAGTCGCTCTCCACCGGCGTGGTCAGCGCCGACTGGCCGGCGTCGAGCCCGTGGGTGACCGCGGTGGGCGGCACCAGCATCGGCGTCGGCGCGTCGGGCGAATATCTCTTCGAGACGGGCTGGGGCACGAGGCGCAGCCGCTGGAACTCGACCTGCACCTCCGACGGATCGAACGCCTGGTGCCCGCCGCCTCCGGGCGTCTGGATCTACGGCTCGGGAGGCGGCGTCAGCAAGCTCTTCCCCGAGCCGTCGTGGCAGGTGGGTGTGGTGCAGGACTCGGTGTTCCAGGCGCAGGGCCGCACCGGCCGCGCCCTTCCGGATGTGGCAGCGTTCGCCGACCCGAACACCGGCTACGCCATCGGCCAGACGCAGACCTTCCCCGACGGCAGCGTGAAGTACTCGGAATTCCGCATCGGCGGCACCAGCCTCTCCTGCCCGATCATGGCCGGCATCATGGCGCTCGCGGACCAGGCGCGCGGGAAGCCGCACGGCTTCGCCAACCCGGCGCTCTACGCGCTCGGCGCGTCGGCGTACCACGACATCGTCGATCCCGAAAGCACGGTGGCGGCGGTGCGCGTGGACTACTTCGACTTCGTCTCGCCGACGAGCGGGCCACTCCGCTACTCGCTGCGCACCATGAACCAGACGCTCAGCCTGCACACCACGCCGGGCTGGGACGACGTGACCGGCCTCGGCACGCCGACGGCGAACTTCATCTCGGCGCTCTCGCACTGACGCCGGCGCGGGCCAGCACGCGGCGCGCTTCCAAGGGCGCCGCCGCCGCCAGCCGCGCTGCATCGAGCGTCAGCAGCCTGCGATCCCGCACCAGCGGGCGGCCGGCGACCAGCACATCGGTGACGTCGGAGGCGCGCGCGCAGTAGACCAGCGTCGCGTGCGGATCGGGCCCCGCCGGCTGACAATGCGGGGCCCTCAGATCGACGACCGTGAGATCCGCGGCCTTGCCCTCCTCGAGCGAGCCGATCTCGTCCTGCAATCCCAGCGCGCGTGCGCCGTTGATGGTAGCCATCGCCAGGACCTCCGCCGGCGGCATCGCGCGCGGGCCACGGCGGGGCAGGTGCAGCGTTGCCGCGAGGCGCATCTCATGGAAGGCGTCGAGCGTGTTGTTGCAGGAAGCGCCGTCGCCGCCGAGCGCGACGTTGACACGTTGCTCGATGAGCTCGGGCACCCTCGCCACGCCGCTCGCCAGCTTGAGGTTCGCGCCCGGGCAGTGGACGACCGACGTTCCGGTCCGCGCCAGCGTGCGCATCTCGCGCGCTTTGAGGTGGACGCAGTGGGCGAGAACGGTGCGCTTTCCACAGAGGCCCAAGGCATCGAAATACTCGACGTTGTCCTTGCCGGTCTGCCTGCGTACCTGCTCGATCTCGCCGCGGCTTTCGCTGGCGTGCGTATGGATCAGCCACCCGTGCTCCTCGCTCAGCCGTCGCACTTCGCCGAGCAGCTTCTCGCTACATGAAAGGACGAATCGCGGGCACAGCGCCCAGCGGATGCGCCCGCGAGCAGCGCCGTGCCATTTGCGACCGAGCTGCTCGGTCTCGCGCAGCGCGTCCGCCGTCGCCTCGTGCAATGGCCCACTCCCTTTGTCCATCAGGCATTTCCCGCCGGTGTAGCGGATGCCGCCCTCTTCCGCGGCGCGCAGCACCGCCTCGGTGTGGCGCACCGTCGCCATGTCGAGGATTGCGGTAGTGCCGGAGAGGAGCAGCTCGGCGATGCCCAGCCGCGCCGAGAAGCCGAGGCTGCGCGCGTCGTGGGCCGCCTCGTACGGCCAGATGCGGCGCGAGAGCCAGTCGAGCAGCTCGAGGCCGTCGGCTTGATTGCGGAAGAGGACCTGGCAGAGGTGGACGTGGGCCTGCACGAGGCCGGGGAGGACCGCGCGCCCGGCGCAGTCGATCACCTGCGTGCCCCGCGCAGGCCGCAAGCCGCGGCCGATGCGCTCGATGCGGCCGCCCTCGACGAGCAGGTCGCCGCGCACGACGCTGCGGCGCGCATCCATGGTGACGACGGTGCCGCCGAGGAGCAGAATCACGCGTGCGCGCCTTGCGTTTTCACCGCGCTTGCGTGCCAAAAGGATCCCGCCGTGTCAATCGCGCTCTTCACCTTCGACATCTTCGGGACGGTGGTGGACTGGCAGCGCGGGCTCGGGCTTCCGGATGCGCAGTTCGATGCGGTGGTGGACAGGCAGGGCGAGCTCGAGCGCGGGCCGTTTCGCAGCTACGCCGCCATCGTGGCGCAGAGCCTGGTGGAGGTGGTGAAGCTCGACGCGGCAGCGGCCGCGCGCATCGGAGCGAAAGCAGGGAGGTGGCCGCTCTTTCCGGATTCGGCGGAGGCGCTGCAGAGACTGCGCGCCGTCGCCCCCTGCGCCGCCACCACCAACAGCGACGCGGCGCACGGCGCGCAGGTGCAGGCGCAACTCGGGTTCGCGCTGGACGGCTGGATCTGCGCAGAGAACGTCCACGCGTACAAGCCGGCGGAAGAGATGTGGCAAGCGGCATCGCGGCGCATGGGCGTCCCCTTCTCGCGCGACTGGTGGCACGTCTCCGCGTACGCCGACTACGACCACGAGACCGCGCGGCGGCTCGGGCTGACGTGCGTCTTCGTGCAGCGGCCGCACTCGCGTCCGGGACCCGCGGACGTGGTGGTCAGGGATCTGGCCGAGCTCGCGGAGCTGGTCCCGCGAGATCGCTGAGCAGCCGCAGCAGCACGTTGCCGGTGACGCGGCTGCGATACAGCGCGGTGGCGCGGACGTCGTCGATGGGCCGGATGTCCTGCTCCAGCGCCGCCCGGACGTCGCCGCCCTGCTCCGCCGCCTTCTCGGCACTGCGACAGCGGAGCGGCAAAGGCGCCACGCAGCCTGCGCCGATGCGGACCTCGCGCAGCCCGGGCGTCGCGCGGACGGCGATGATGGTGCGGGAGATCGACTGCGCCTTGCGCGTTCCGACTTTTCGATAGACCAGCCGTGCTCGTTCGGCGATGGGAATATCGACGCGCAGCAGAAGCTCGTCGGCGCCGAGAGCAGTCTTTCGATAAGCGACGAAGAACTCCTCGGCCGGGACGACCCGCTCCCCCCTCGGCCCGCCCAGCACGAAGCGCGCCTCCGCCGCGAGCAGGAGCGGCAGCGTGTCGCCCGCGGGAGAGGCGTTGCAGACGTTGCCGCCCAGCGTGCCGCGGTTCTGGATGGCCCAGGCCCCGATCTCGCGCGAGACGGCCGCCAGCGCGGGCAGGTGCTGGAGGACTTCGGGCGAGCGCATCAGCTCGGAATAGGTGGTCAAGGATCCGATGCGCAGGGTCCCATCGGCCAGCGCGACTCCGCGCAATTCTCGAAGGCGCCAGATGTCGAGCACGTGGCCGATGCGATCGAGCCCCACCCGCGCGTTGACGGCCACCATGAGATCGGTGCCGCCCGCCAGCACGCGCAGGCCCGGGAGCCTTTGATGCAGGAGAGCATAGGCCTCCGACAAGGAGCGCACCGAGGTAACCGGGATCATCTCCGCGCCTCCCCGGCCGAGCCGGCCGCGAGCTGGATCGCCTCGACGATCTTCGCGTAGCCGGTGCAGCGGCAGAGGTTGCCGGAGATGGCCTCGCGCACGTTCTCGTCGGTGGCGGGCTTCCCGCTGAGGAGGAAGCAGTGCGCGGCGACGATCATCCCCGGCGTGCAGATTCCGCATTGCGCGCCGCCGCGCTCGAGGAAGCACTTCTGCACCGTCGTCAATTCGCCGCCCTGGGCGATGCCTTCGACGGTGAGCACGGAGGCGCCTTCCACCTGGCACACCGCCATCAGGCAGGAGTTGACCAGCTCGCCCGGAGGAGCCGGCTCTGCCGGCGACGTGCGGAGCCCGAAGGGCGGAGCATACGGAGGAGCCGGCTCTGCCGGCGACGGGCGGAGCCCGAAGGGCGGAGCATACGGAGGAGCCGGCTCTGCCGGCGA
>WNFI01333174.1_pt1 | contig 12129 bp, 8 predicted proteins | sample 5400471 | NCBI WGS metagenome assembly WNFI01 (sample SAMN13153348, study PRJNA577476) | soil metagenome | isolation source: 100 cm saprolite on Douglas fir-dominated hillslope | place: USA:California | collected 2013-09-17 | reverse complement strand
TCCAGCACGCGCTGGCACGGCTGGCTGATACGCGCCAGGCGCAGTTCGAGCACGGCCTGGATGGTTTCGGGCAGTTGGCGCGGGTCGGTGGGATCAAATTCGCTGCCACGCCCGGCCGCGGCCAGTTCGCGCGCGAGTTCTTCCGCGAAAAACGGATTGCCCGATGCGCGCTCAGAAATACTCTCGACCATCGGCGCGGGCAGGTGGGCCAGCAGCTTGTGCATCTCCTCGTGGTTGAGCGGCTCGACGCGGATCAGCTCGATGGCCTGCTCGCGCTGCAGGTCGTTGAGCGGCGAGCGCAGGGGATGGCCCTCCGCCAGTTCGCTGTCGCGGCAGGTGCAGAGGAAGAGTACCGGGAGCCCGCGCATCTGGCGCACAAGATACGTCAAGAGCTCGCAACTGCTGTTATCGGCCCACTGGATATCGTCGAGCACGATTAAGAGCGTCGTGTGCTCGCAGATCGTGTTGAGCAGCGCGCGCGTGGACTCCCAGAGCCGCAGTTGCTCTTGCTCCGGCGGTGGGGGCATGGTATGCAGCGCGGGCGGCAAGAGGTCCTGCAGTTCGGGCAGCAGGTGGCGCAGGGGTTGGTAGATCAGCGGGCGGCGCGTGACCTCGCCGCGCTGCCAGAGGCCCTGGCTCATCGCCTTGCGCAGCGTCTCAATCCACAGCCGATAGGGCACGCTGCTCTCCTGGGTGTAGGCGCGGCACCAGGCCACGGCCCAATCGTGGCGTTTGGCCTCGCGGGCAATCTCCTCGGCCAGGCGCGTCTTGCCAATGCCCACGTCACCCATCAGCATGACAAACTGCGGTCGGCGCTGCACGTTCGGGTTCAGCGAGGCCAGCAGCGACGAACGCCGCTCACCCGCTAGCGGTGCTCGCCGCGTCGCCTCCGTCATGCCCAGCATTTCCACCAGCCGCCCCATCTCCCGCTCGCGTCCCACCAATGGGCTCTGTTGCGCGCGCCCGATGTTCATGTGGGCGGGCACAAGCTCCGCCCCACCCCCCGCCAGGACAGGCGCAAGGGCTGTCCCTACTATGGACGGGGGTTGGTTTGAATTGGAAGATGGTTGTGGAAAATGGGCATTTGAATTATGAGCAGGTTGATGAACGCTGCCCCCTTCGCCTTCTAACAATGCCCCGTCCATAGTAGGGACGCTGCTTGTCCGCGTCCGGGGCGGGGCGGGCGTCCTGGGAGTGGCGGGGAGTGCAGTTGGTACGCCTGGCGAAGCAGAGCAACACCAGGCGTTGCACGGCGGCCTCGCTCGTCGGGTCCACGGACAATAACCGGTCGAGGATGCCGATCGCGCCGGGGATCGATTCGCGGGCCAGGCGCAGATCGGCCAGTTCCAGGAGCAGGCCGATCCAGGCGCGGCGCAGGGATTCGCGTCTGCTCTTCACACACTCGATCGCGTGCTCGTCGGGCATGAAATCGCCGCGATAGAGCCGCGTGGCCTCTTCTAAGAGACGTTCGGCCATGCCGGGGTCCTGCGTCAGGGATGCGCGCCCGCGAGCAATCAGGCTCTCAAAGGCGTCGGCGTCGATCCACAAAAGCTCCTGGTCGGCCAGGGCCACCGTCGAGTGCTCGGTCAGCAGGAGTTGCGAGCTCGCGGGTCTGCTGCGGCCCGGCTCGAAAATCTGGCGCAGGGTGTGGACCGCGCGGTCCAGGCGGTTCGAGGCGGTCGCCATGTCGAGTTCGGGCCAGAGCATAAACATGATCTGCTCGCGTCCCAGCTTGCGCCCGGCGCTGCTCGCCAAACAGCACAGCAGCGCGCGCACCCGCTGGTGTTGCAGCGCCGCTTCGGTCACGCGCTCCCCCTGGGGAAGGGCGGAGGATGCGATGGGCGCGGTGCCGTTCGCGGGTTCCGCCCCGCCCCCGCCCCCCAGGGCGGGCACAAGGGCCGCCCCTACTATGGACGTGGGATGGTTATCATTGGAAGATTCTCGCGTGAAATCAGCAAGGGGATGGTTCGCGGGTTGATCGGTGCTGATCCGTTTGCCCGGCTCAAAAGCGCCGTCCATAGTAGGGGCGGCCCTTGTGCCCGCCCTCTGGGTGCCCGCGCTTGTGGGATTATTAGAGGGCGAAATTGGTGCGTCCACAGCGCGTTGTTCCAGGCGGAACTGGCCGAGGACCGAGAGGCGGAGCAGGGTGTTGGCGAATTCGGGGGACGCGAGGCCGCTGGCCTGTGCCTGGGCGGCGGCCACGATCTCCGGGGGCGCCTGTTTGCCGACATACGAGCGCACGGTGCGCCCGTTGACGGTCTGGTAGGCATACCAATATGGGCCATGCCCGACGCCCTCGCGACACCGTCGGCAGCGTGGCTTGCCACAATAGCTGACTTGCTGGTGATACGTAATTTTGCCGTCCATCGCCAATCCCCGTGCGTGGAGCTGCGATCTGCACGCTCGCTCTTTTTGTGCGCGCGCGCCGCAACCCTTGCCATTACGTTCATCGCCTCTTGTTCTGGCCCAGCGCGCCGCTCCCCAGCGACGCCACCACCCTGCACACGAAACAACCGATCAATACGGGCCGCGTCCTTATTATATCAGGTTGTGTCAATGTGGTGGGATGTGGGCATGGTCATTGTACCTGATCCACATGACTTTTGAGAAAAAATCGAGGCCAGTACGCAAAATTGATCCAGCTCATTTTGCGTACTGGCCTCAAACACATGATTTGTGCTCTTTCATGGATGCGGGTAAGCTGTGATTAGCGACGGAAGCGGTGCCCGGCGGCCTCCAGCACTCGCATGGCGCGCTCCACATCCTCTTCTTTGATCAGCAGGTGGTCGGTTTCGTAGGATGCGATGGCCAGGATGCTGATTTTGGCCTGGGCGAGTGGAACGGCCAGCGGGACGTGTACGCCGGATATGGAGAAGTCAAAAGGGCCCTCAACCTTTGCGCAGCGCCAGCCTCGTTCGGCCTGGATATCCTCCGGCACGTTCTCCTGCAGGCAGGCGACCGAAAGCTCGCTGTTGGTGCGGGTAAGGGAAACAAAGCTGTCTCCCAGCAAGGCCCAGTAGGGAATAGGGCCGTTGGGGTCTAAGCGGCAGACCGCGTATTTTTGCGGTAGAAGAGTGAGTGTGTGCTTCAGCATACGTCTCGCGCGTCCTCTCAGTCTATTCTGGTTGCCAGGAATTCCAATGACTATCTCGCGGGACTCTTTACGCTGCGGCGTTGCATTGTAAACGAGAGAAATCAGGAGCCATGCGGCTGCTTGCTGGTGGCTCTTATTGTACCTTGTGCGCTCAACCCTGGCAAAAGATGCACAAGCGCATTCAGACACACGGCCCGTTTGCCTCAAGGGCTAAATTGTGCAAAAAGACAGAAGATTCACCCGGCGAATCTTCTGTCTTTTTGCACAAAGCGTTTGCTCTCCACCGGAAGCTTTTAATACCATAGAAAAGCTTGAATTTTTTAGGAGCTCATGTTATGCTTATAAAGCACGATTTTATACGTCACAGTAGCAAAGGAACGAAACAATGGCACATTGTATGGCAATAGCGGGCGAGCCAACTTTCGCCCAAGGCCATACTATGCCCATTTTAGCTGCTTCCTGAGCAACACCTTGTAGCTATTCTTCACAGACCGTGGGCAAGAGATGGTCAGCGCCCACGGCCTCTTTTTGTCTCCGCTCTTCGTCAGCCGCGCCGTGGAATTGTACGCTGAAATCTCATACTTTAGCGCCTATTTATGGATACAAATGCCATTGAAAGGATTTTTATGCGTATTGATCTGAAAGAGTATTATCATTTACTTAAGACGTATATCGCAACGCAATTGTCGCGGGTTCTTCTCCTGGCGGCGCTGCTATGCGGGGATATCGCGCTCCAACTGGTGAACCCGCAATTGCTGCGTATTTTTATCGACACGATCACCACGTCCGCTGTGCAGACGTCATTAGTGTGGGTAGCCGGGCTGTTCATCGTTGTGGCGCTGGTGCAACAGGTGGTCAAGGTCGGTGCGTCCTATCTCAGCGAGCGCGTTGGCTGGAGCGCGACGAACGCGTTGCGCGTTGATCTGGCGCGACACCTCGTGCAGCTTGACATGAGCTTTCACAAGCAACACACGCCTGGGGAATTGATCGAACGCGTCGATGGCGATATCAGCGCACTGGCAAACTTTTTTTTCGCAGTTTGTGATTAAAGTGCTGGGCAACCTGTTGTTACTGTTCGGCGTGCTGATCGTCCTGAGCATTCAGGACTGGCGAGCCGGTCTTGCGCTCAGCCTGTTTGCCGTTGTGGCCCTGGTTCTCATCAATAGCGTGCGCACTGTGGCAGTGAAACCCTGGAAAGTCTACCGCCAGGCCAGCGCGGAACTGTATGGCTTTCTGGAGGAGCGTCTGCATGGGACGGAGGATATCCGCTCCAGTGGCGCGCAAGCATATGTCACGCGCCGCCTCTATGGCCACACGCGCCAGCGTTTCCGCAGCGGGCGCAAGGCTAGGCTGAAATCGGTGATTGTCTGGTGTATGCCAATTCTCTCTACCCTGATGGGAACGATGGTAGCGTTTCTCGTGATTGCCTGGTTCTATAGCGCGGGTTCGATGACCCTGGGCATGGCTTTTCTGATCTATTACTACACGCAACTGATCTTTCAACCTCTCCAATCGATCGGTGAGCAGTTGGACGATTTCCAAAAGGCCAGCGCCAGTTTCGCGCGTATTCGTGAGCTCCTCCAGATCAAGAGCGAGCTCAAGGATGGTCCAGGCGTGACATTTCCGCGTGGTGCGCTGGCAGTGGAGTTTGATCACGTCGGCTTTGGCTATGGCGAGGAGGAGATGGTTGTGCAGGATCTGACCTTTGCGGTCGAGCCAGGCGAGGTGCTGGGCCTGCTGGGGCGAACTGGTAGCGGCAAAACGACCCTGACGCGGCTGCTCTTTCGCCTGTACGATCCGGCGCGGGGGACGATTCGCCTGGGGAATACGGATCTGCGCGAGGCGCGGCTCGCGGATCTGCGCACGGTGATTGGCATGGTCACGCAAGATGTGCAGTTGTTCCACGCCACGGTGCGCGACAACCTGACCTTTTTCGACAAGAGCAGCGACGACACACGTATTATGCAGGCACTCGATACGCTGGGGATGCGCTCGTGGTACGAGGGGTTGCCTGATGGACTGGATACCATGTTGGCCGCGAACGGAGGCGGGCTTTCGGCTGGCGAGGCGCAATTGCTGGCCTTCGCGCGTGTCTTCCTCAAAGATCCGGCGGTGGTCATTCTCGATGAAGCCTCATCGCGGCTCGACCCGGCCACAGAGCGTTTGTTGGAGCAGGCTATCGACACGTTGTTGCGGGGGCGCACCGGCATCATTATCGCGCATCGCTTGAGCACGATCCGGCGCGCCGATACGCTGATGGTGCTGGAGGGAGGCCGTATGCGCGAATATGGTTCGCGCGCGCAACTCGCGGCTGACCACAACTCTCACTTTGCCCATCTCTTACGCACCGCCCACGAGGAAAATCTTGAGAAACAGGACTCCAATGCCGCTGGCGCGGTGCGCTCAGATATTGTGAAAGGAGGCTTGCTATGAAAGCGTGGCGTTTTTTTGCCAGCATGATACGCTTCTTACCCTGGTACTACAGCTTGAATACGCTCTTCATCATCCTGGTTTTTCTCTTTGAAATGATACCGGGTCTGGTGGCACGTGATTTTTTTGATCGCCTGACCACGCATACGCAGGGAAGCCTGAACTTCTGGTGGATCGGCGTCCTGTTCCTGCTAGCAGGGGCGGGCCGTGTGGTTTTCCTCGCGGGTTGTCAGTTTACGAACGCGCCGTTTGCGTTTATCAACGCGGCCAAACTCCAAAAGAATATCTTCGCGCATATCCTCCAGCTTCCCGGTGCGCGCGCCCTCCCTGCATCATCAGGCGAGGCGATTAGCCGTTTGCGCGACGACATTGATGAGAATATGTTTTTTTTAATGGGCTTTAATGATCTGCTCGCATTCATCGTCTTTGTCGGGATTGCGTTTGTGGTCATGATCAATATCAATGCCTTCATCACCCTGGCTATCTTCCTCCCGCTGATGCTGATTGTTGCGCTGGTGAACCTCATGGGTGAGCGGATCAAGAGGCGGCGCGGCGACAATCGTAAGGCTGCCGGCGAGGTGACGGGCTTCCTGGGCGAATTGTTTGGCGCGGTCCAGGCGGTGCAGGTGGCGCACGCGGAGGAAAAGGTCATCAACCACTTCAGCCACCTCAATGACGTGCGCCTCAAAATGACCGTACGTGATAGCTTACTCGATCAGGTTTTGCAATCGACTTTCTCGAACACCGTGAGCATCGGGACGGGCGTGATCCTGTTGCTGGTGGGACAGGCGATGCATCGCGGCTCATTCACGCTTGGCGATTTCGCCCTCTTCGTCTACTATCTGGGCTGGATCACGGAATTCATTGTCCAATTTGGCAGAGTCCTGACGGAATACAAACAGGCTGGTATTTCGGTTGAGCGGCTCGTCACGCTGTTGCAGGGCGCGCCCGCGCAAACGCTGATCCAGCCCGGTCCGGTCTACATGCGTGGAGAGTTGCCAGAGCTGCCGGTGATTGCGCCAATTGGTGAAGAGCGGTTGCGCATGCTTGAGGTGAGCGGCTTGCGCTATCACTATCCTACTACTGAGCAAGGCATCCAGGATATTCGTCTCGCGCTCAAACGCGGCACGTTCACCGTGATTACCGGGCGCATTGGATCGGGCAAGACGACGTTGCTCCAGGTGTTGTTGGGGCTCTTGCCGCAAGATGCAGGTGAGATCCGCTGGAACGGGACCGTGGTGGAGAAACCTGCGTCCTTCTTTATCCCGCCACGCAGCGCGTACACATCGCAGGTGCCGCATATGTTCAGTGACAGCTTGCGCGATAACATTCTCCTGGGCATGCCTGAGTCCGATAGTATCCTGGGGAGCGCGCTCGATCTGGCAGTGCTGGGGCCAGATATCGCGGAAATGGCTCAGGGTCTGGATACGATGATTGGCCCGCGCGGCGTGCGACTCTCTGGTGGACAGATCCAGCGGGCAGCGGCAGCGCGGATGTTTGTGCGCCAGACCGAGCTTCTGGTGGTAGACGATCTGTCGAGCGCACTGGATGTGGAAACAGAGTCTCAGTTGTGGCAGCGGATCTTTGCGCGCCAGGAGGCGACAGTGCTGGCCGTCTCGCATCGTCGCGCAGTGTTGCGACGCGCCGACCATGTTATCGTGCTGAAAGATGGCCGCATCGGAGCTGAGGGGAAGCTGGATCATCTGCTCGCAACCAGCGTGGAGATGCAGCATCTCTGGCATGGTGAGATCAGGGATGAGTGCTGAACCCCTGGAACTACTGCTTCCTCCACTTCCATTGCTTGTTGTTTCATGTTATGTTTACTCTTCTTTTCACGACAACTTCCATGAGATCTCAAAAATACGATGGGAAGAAAATTATGAGGGAGAAAATTATGGCCCAAGAATATGGAACGTCTGAGCCATCCCAAGAATATGAAGCGTTTGAGCTATCCCAAGAATATGAGGCGGTGTATCAGCAGTACGCGCCCCAGATATTCGCCTACTTACTGCGCAATATACCTTCGCACCAGGACGCGGAGGATCTGCTCTTAGAGGTCTTTCAGGCCGTGCTAGAAAAGTTGCCCACGCTCGATAAGTCACGGCTCGCAGCCTACCTGCGAGCCGTGGCGCACAATAAAATGGTCGATTACTACCGGCGGCGTAGCAAGCACCAGTTGATCCCCCTGGAAGAGATCATGGAGACCGCCTACGAACGCGAGGAACTGGCCCCTGAATGGATACTGCTTACGCGCGAGCAATATGCGAATCTGCACCAGGCGATTAACTCCCTGCCAGAATTGCAACAGACGATCCTTCGCTTGCGCTTCGGCCATGCTCTGCGTTGCAGGGAAATCGCCAAAAGGCTCGACAAAAGCGAAAACGCGGTACGGATGATGCTGAGTCGCTCGCTCAAACATCTCAGAAGCCTCCATGCCATGTATGAGGAAAGGTAACAAGCAATGCAAAATCCCGAAAACGCCTTCTCACCACTGTTGGTAGATCAACAGATTGAGTATCCTACTCCCTCGCTGCCACGTGGAGAGGCTCATCTTATCCACGATCTTCAGGCCATGTACGACCAGGAGAATAGCGCCACCATCGACCGGGTCTGGATGCGCCTGGCACATCAGCAGCCTGAGACGCGCGCTCTTCCCCAGCGAGGGCAAAGTTCTGAACGAATTTCCCCACTCCAACAAGGAGATGTAGACTCCGTTCAAAGAAAACACGAACCGCGCCAGGCAACCATCTTCATCCGGCGTCTGAACTTGCTGGCAGCGCTGCTGGTTGTCGCGCTGCTGCTAGGCAGTTTGACGCTCGTCTTCGCTTTGTTACGCGGGGGCATGGCCACTGGCATGCCTTTCGGTTCCGCGTCAGGGTGGGGAAAAATCGCGTATGTACAGACTATGCCTGACTTTGGTTTTAATGGCCTGGCCTGGTCCCCTGATAGCAAACGAGTAGCTGCCTCTAACAGAGCTACTGCTACCAATAGTGTGCGAATCTGGGATGCAACCACTGGCCAACACCTGGTCAAGGTGCAAATGCATGATTTTGTCAATACCCTCTCCTGGTCACCTGACAGCCAGCAGGTGGCTATCGCGACTGGTCAGAACATTGTCGTCGTAGATGCTCAGAACGGCCACATTCTTCGTACCCTTACCGCGCCATCTCAGTCATCCGCGTTTGTTTCTTCAGGCGTGGTGCTTCTCTCCAGTCGCTTCCCTATCAGCGGCGGCCCCGGGCTCCGCGCTATTAGTTGGTCACCCGACGGCAGCCAGATAGCCGCCTCTTTCTTTGGAGCCTCCACAGGGAGTTCAGTTCTGGTCTGGAATCTGCAAACCGGCGCGCTGTTTCGCCTCCCAGTGCAGAGTAATAACGGCATTGAGGGAGTTAGCTGGTCCTCCGATGGCAAGTATCTCGCCGCAGACACCTTCCAGGTGAAACTCACCGATCCGCTCTCCCAGCGTGGAGTGGTTGTCTGGAATGTAGCCACCCGACAAATGATACTCCAGAAGGATACTGGCTCGCTGCCGGATGTCAATGTTGTGGTAGCCTGGCAACCCGGCACACAGAACCTGGCTCAGATTGGCGTGGTCAAATCTGGAAGTGGCTATGCGACTGCCATTTTGATCTTTGATGGCACGACTGGCAAAACGCTCAAGCAACTGGTCGTTCCTGCCAGTGATGTCCTCACCTGGTCGCCCGATGGAAAGTACCTCGCCTATGCCAGTCCTGTCGATCTAGAGAAAGGCAACACGGCGCAAATCCTCGATGCCTCGAATTGGAGTGCTGTCTATACGTACAAAAACGACAAGAATACTATCAATGAACTGGCCTGGTCGCCCAATGGCCACTCCATTGCTACGGGTGAAACCGTCGTTGAGAACAATGGGAGCATGGGCGTTGTGAGGGTCTGGGCAACCCTGGACTAGGCTCAAGATGTTGCCTTGTGTTGAGATCGGGCCAGGATGCTAACGAAATTAGCTCCTGGCCCGATCTGCTGTTATCTCAATCCTTTTTAGAAGCTCTGTTGTGAATCATGCTCTGCCTGGCGAGGCTGTTTCAGCAGGATGAAGGCTACCAGAGCCATGCCGAGGGACAGAGCAACACCGATGGCGAAGGTGATTTGTGGCGTGATCCAGGGGCCAACGAGGGCTTGAGCCAGCGGGCCGAGCATGACGGCAAGAGAGATGGCCGAACCGCGCATGCCCATGATCTGGCCGCGATTTTCGTCGGTGGTGGCACCGAGATAGATGCCGCCCATAGCTGGCTCGACGAAGGCGCTGCCCAGTCCAGCCAGGGCCGCTCCCGCTATGAGAAGCGGATAGAGGGGAGCCGCGAACACGAACAGGTTTAGCGCACCGAAGAGCAGACTGCCAATCACAATGAGCGGCTTTTTCGACATCGTCTCAGAGAGGCGTCCCAGGAAGAACGGGAAGACAGCCAGAGCCAGGCCATAGGCACTAAATACCATGCCATATTGCGCCGTGCTGTAGTGAAGCACCTTCGCAAAGAAGAAGGGATACTGCGGGAACACGAATGGGTAGGTGAAGATCATACCGAAATCGATGACGAGAAACGGAGCCACGAGCCAGATCAAGCTAGCAAAGCTCCATGCTTTCGGCTTTTTGGCGAGTGACCCGCGATTGGCTTTGCGCGGTCGCGCCTCTGCCCGCACATGCTTTGGCAGGGTTTCCGGCACCAGGAAGATGGCCAGCAGAGAGGCCGCCAGGGCGATACTGGCCGAGAGCAGGAAAGGACTGGTAAACCCCAGGGTTTGAGAGAGGAAACCTCCAATGCCAGGACCCAGGGCAAAACCAACTGCCTGTGCCGTCGTGATAAAGCCAATCCAGCGCCCTTGTTTCGCAAGGGGGATCGTATCGCCCACCATCGACATCGCGGCAGGGATCAAGCCAGAAATCAACGTACCCTCGACAAAGCGAATGAGCACAAACAGCAGCGGGACATTCACGAACGCCAGGAGCAGATTGGTAACGATAAAACCAGCCAGGGAGATGAAGAGGATGGGTTTGCGACCAATGCGACCAGACCAGGTTCCCATTGGCGTACTAAAGAGAAACATCCCCAGACCGAAGGCACCTTCCATCAAAGCCAGGGTTTCGGGTCCCAGCCCTAGCGCTTGCAGGCGCTGCGGGAAGACGGGAATGATAATAGCAAATCCGGTCATCATCAGGGTGATGCAACCAATCAGGAACATCAGCGCGACGGTGATTGACCTCGATCGTTTGACAGGGGAAGCCGCACCGGGCTTTGTACTTACCACATCCTTCAGGGGGATGCTGACGGTTTCCTGTTCGAGGACCGCTGTATTCATCTGTTTCATCCTTTCCGATCTCGCGAGATGTGAGCACCAACACCCTTGTGAAATATCCCTTCCCATCCTTGACGCGTGTTGTGCTTTTTCCTTCTCTTGTATATAACTTGCAATTTGCAAGTATCCTTCTCTCTAACTCTTCTTCCTGACCTTCGCAAAACCGGAAATCACAAAAAGGATTGCCCTGGAGGTTGCAGGAACACAGGCGCACATCGGATCATTGGAGGAGTGACCCGCGTGGTGCGCCTGTGGCATCTTGTAAGTGATACTATACGAATTGACTCAAGAGGCTATTCTCGCCTGCAAAGACGGAGCCGCCACTGCGCACCGTTTCACGAATGCGTTGGATCATCGTTTCTCTCTCAGTTTCCATCAGAGCAATCCAGGCAGCAGGAGCAGCGGTTTGTGGATCGTGTCGGGCGCTCCAGTTCGCTAATTCCACCACGACAGGGATCAGATCCAGACCTTTTTCAGTCAAGACATACTCCTCTTTTCGCTTATCTGAAAGGGAAGTTTTTTTCATGAGTATACCTTGTTGCTCCAGACGAGCCAGACGGTTGGCCAGAATATTCGTCGCCATCCTCTCTTCTGACTCTAAAAACTCTCCGTAGGTTTTCTTCCCAAAGTAGACGATGTCACGGATGATTAAAAGTGACCATGGATCGCCGAATGTCTCCAGGGCAAAATTGATGGGGCAGTCTGAACGCCTGTGTTGTGTATGCTTCATAGTAAAATGGCTCCCTCGACGCGCCAAGGCTCGCCTTCAATGGTGTCAACATCGATCGGTCAAGCCACAGGCATCAGTGAGATATCCAACATTTCCGTTTTTCCTTGCGGTTTTCAGAATAGTATAGCGTCCTTACTTGCAAATTGCAAGCAGTATTGCAACCATGAGCTGGAATAGATAGCTGCTCAGTTGATGTTCTTATTTTTGCGAAGCGCAAGATCAAAGAAGATCTTTCTGGCCATTGGCGGGTAGTCCTCCTTGCAAATTGCAAGGGTCGTTTTTCACTTCAGAAAGAGATTCTATGTCAAAAGTAATGCTGAATCAGAGCCAGAATCGTTCTATGATCCTGCTGCTGCTCTCGCTGGCGATGTTTATGGTCATCTTGGACAGTGCGATTATCAATGTGGCATTGCCCGCTATGAAAGCAGCTTTGCACTTTGATACTTCATCGCTGCAATGGGTCCTGACCGCCTATATCCTGACCTTCGGCGGTTTTTTGATGCTGGGTGGGCGTATTGCCGATGTGTTTGGGCGGCGGCGCCTG
>WNFI01030089.1_pt1 | contig 12129 bp, 12 predicted proteins | sample 5400471 | NCBI WGS metagenome assembly WNFI01 (sample SAMN13153348, study PRJNA577476) | soil metagenome | isolation source: 100 cm saprolite on Douglas fir-dominated hillslope | place: USA:California | collected 2013-09-17 | reverse complement strand
AGCATTGGAGCCAACTATCTGCTGCTTTGGCCGAATCCCCAAGAAGAAGGAAAACGCACGCTCAAACATATCCCAACATATTAAGTTAGCGCTTATTGGGCGGTGCATGCGCTACCGTTGCTTGGCAAATTAAGCGATCAGGCGCGCGGAACTAAAGCCGATCAGCTCATGATAGCAAAAAACATTCGAGCTATTAAGCCCTCTCCAAAGCGGGCTTCTAACGCCCAGGCCCCGGCCGCTGCTTCTCTCCTCTGCGCGGATCGGAAGACGGCAGCTTGTGCCCGACCCGTCCCGCCCGCCGCCTTTCTTTCGCCAATTCTTCCTCCCGAGCCTTCTTGCTGACCGTTTCCGCCTTGCTTTTACCCCCCGCCTTTGCAACAAGTCGCTCTGGTTTAGGCGTTCTTGGCTGGCGAACCGGCGCTAGTGGCCGCGATGGCGGCAGACTCGCCGCGGCCAGGTAGCGCGCAAGCCGCAATTGCTTCGCAAATTCCTCCTCCTGGACTCGGGCGGAAGGTTGTTCAGACATCTGGTAGGTCAGCTGGGCCTTTGGCTTCGTTTCTTCAGCGGCAGCCGATTCCGGATGGCGTTCCTTTGTTAGAGAAGAATCACTCCCCGGACGGCGCAAATGAATCTTAAAGTTTACGGGATTTCTGCATTTGAGGCCCGATTTTAAAAATGATTCTACGACTAAAATCGGAATCAGTCTCGCCCAAAGGAAAACGCTCTGAGACTTAACTAAGGACACAATATAAAACCAAGGATCCATTAAAGGACCTCGACGGAAAAGTCGTGAACACCATCTGGGCTGCAAAAAAGTTGTTGATTAGAAATCGGATTTTTATACGATGATTTTGCTGGCTCGATTGGCCCCCAGAACCTGTTCCCCCTCTGATCGAGCCAGCTTTTTCTTTTTCCTCCCTGCGGCGCCGCGAACCAAATCTCTACGACCCGGTTTTTGTCAGGGGTCCCGTGACCGAAGAATTCGCCCGGTCAAAGTCGAATTAGGACGAAAAGGTAGGACCCGCGATGAACACAGTTGGAGGATTGATCGGCACAAATCACAAATCACCTCTCACCAATCACCTCTCACGGCCCCTTGTTTACCGGGTTACCGGGCGTGATCCTTCTTCGCCGGTTTGAACTGAATTTTATCACGGATCGCCTCAATCTTCCTCCCCTCCCGCTCTCCGCGGCGGATCAGATCGCGAATGAAAAGACGCTCCAGGATTGGAATCAGCGTCATCGATAGAACGAAAAGAATACTGGCGAACGCCGCGAGGTTAAATAAAAGGCCGAGAGCCGGGTTTACGTGGCCAAAGGTTTTCTCTAACCAGGGCAACGTGTATCGGCTCAAGACCTCGTTGGCTTGGGCAATGGCCGGATAAACGAGAGGGACTCTGTACCGCCAGCCGAGAACGCAACCAGGCCCACGATTTCTGGAAACCGGCCGTGAGGCGGTTGAGCGATCAAGGTTGGAGATAGGTGCGATCGCAGCAGCGAAATGAGCCAGCGCAATTTCTATTCACTATATCCATCGAGGCGGAAACTCCTGACAATTCGAGTACACCTCGGCCTGAATGGAGGGGAAGCTGACTATTGCCCTTCTAACGACCAGGTGAAGGCCGTTGCTTCTCCCCTCGGCGCGGATCGGAAGATGGCGCCTTCTGACCCGCTCGTCCCGCACGCCGCCTTTCTTTCGCCAATTCTTCCTCCCGAGCTTTCTTGGCCAGCCTTTCCGCCTTGGTTTTAGCCCCCGCCTTTGCAATGGGTCGCTCTTGTTTAGGAGTTCTTGGCTGGCGAACTGACTCTAGTGGCCGCGACGGGGGGAGACTCGCCGCGGCCAGGTAGCGCGCGAGTCGCAATTGCTTCGCAAATTCCTCCTCCTGGACTCTGGCGCTGGGTTGTTCAGCAACCTGATACGTGACCGGGGCCTTTGGCTTCGTTGCTTCAGCGGCAGCCGATTCTTGCTGACGTTCCTTTGCCATGGGACTCACTGGACGGCGCGGAACGGGGGACCGGCCAGCCACCCGCTCTTCTTCGTCGACAAAACGCCGGACGGTCCGCACCAAATGGGGAACCGAGATGTCAACGCCCCGTTCCCTGAAAATCTGCGCGATTCGATGCACGCTGAGACCGCTGCGGTGCGCCTCCAGGATCTCTTCCTTATACTGTCTCAATGCGTCGATCTTGGGCTGCTTGCGGTAGCGGCGGCCTTCGGCGCTGCGCGCCACTTGAAGAAGATACTCGGCAGCGGATTTGAGATGATCAGGATCAGTCAATGCGAGTCACCGCGTGTTTTTTGGGTTTATGATAAAGAAATGACAAGTTGGCGATCAAATTGATGATCACAATAGAGGAGAGCTTCGGTGTCATCCAGAAGCTTCGCGCGGCGGTCATCGGACGCGCTATCGTTGATTGCTAAGTCGAGAAAAGGCCCCGCAGCCAGCCGGTGATTTAAGCCCGGTAGTGAGAAGCAGGCGTTCCCGTTTGTCCGGACGCTATCAGTGCCTTGCTACTCTCGATGTACTTCGTCAGCAGCGAGAGGTCCTCCACAGACGGCAGCGCGATCTGCTCGACCAGGTCCAGGCTCTTCAGCGCTCTCAGATGAGCTCCTTCGCTATACGCTGGGCGCTTTATTAGAGGCGTGTCAAACATCCTGAAGTGGGTTTCGTAAAGTTGGCGGACACGGTCGTGGTGACCGATTGAGGGTGGGAAGCTTTCGGCGACTGGAACATGCCGGAACAAAAATGATCGTAACAGAACTAAGCGCAGATTGATGCAGACAAGGCTAGATCGTCTCGATTCGCGGTTAGCTCTATCCGCGTACGTCTCCGTTGATCTGCGGTTGCTCTTGCCTTAGGACGCCGGTTTCAGATAGAGGGCGTGTCCGCCCATATCGAGGATTGCTTGATAGCCCCAAAGAAAATCTTCTCCGATGATTCCGCCCATCGGATAGCTAAACCCAGTCTGAAGGTCGGGAAGCTTAGCAAATAGCACAACGGTGGCACTGACATCTTGAGCCCCTAGTTTGAACCCTGCTAGCCGGCTGCTGGTCGCCCGAAAACTTTGTCCTGCCGCGAAATAGACCTCGTCACCCCTTCCCCCAAAAAGCCAGGCTCCTTTGATAGTTGATTGCAGAATGGTTTTGGGAGAGCCGGAATCGATCAGGAAACTGTAACTTTTTGCACCGACGGATCCGACTACTTCTATCCGCCCGACCGCAGTCACTTGAATGGGTACGTAGGTGTAACCAATCTTTTCGAGGCCGGCTCGGCCGGTGGCCGATGCTATGGCGGCATGAAGGGACAAACGCTGAGAGTGAAAATTCAAGAGTGCACCGTACTTGGCTAAAAAGTTAACTCCCAGGATTCCGCCCGTTTCGAATTGGTCGCTATCGGGCATCCCAGGGGCAAGGTTTACACCAATCATACCGGAGAGAGGAGCCTCAAAAAAATCGAAATATCCCAAATGATAACCATCCACAATGGTCCCGATGTTCACGAGAACCCGACAGGCCCGGCCCGCCACTGTGGTTGATTTTTCCTGAGTACCGGATACAGACCTCACCAGCTGCGTGGCATGATCAATGTTAACCACAGACCAGGGGGAACCTGTATCGACAAGCCACCAATGCGGCTTGGTTTGTCCAGCTAATGCCACCGGCACGTAAAGATGGGCGCGGATAATCGTCAAAGGTAACTGAACGACGGCCGAAGAAGGTGCGCCTATCGCCCCCTGACATAAGAAGAACCCCAACGCGGTCGGCGCCCCCAGTAAGGTTAAGTGGAGCTGCATATGTGCTCATCCTTCTTGGGTAGATTGCAAGAAAGGTATCGAACAACCGCATCCAGGTCAGCTTTTTTCGCCTGGCATGTCACTTTCGGACCGGAGAATGCCAGCTAGGAACGACGCGGTCCGGTGTTGCTTCCGAGTAGTCAGGTCCCCTACTATCGGCGGCATGGCCAATCGCCGGCACGCAGGCAGAATTGATATTCGTAAGCGCTCACCGTCACGGCCGGCTCGGTGGGTCAGGCTGCGCAGAAGCAGTTGCAGGATCTGGCATCCTACTTGGTAATGCTCCTGGACTCGTTCTGTCTCTTCTCGTTTGCTGGGTCTTCGATACCCGACCTGGAAGGCGGCCTTTTCTTGCGTAGCCCGATGTATCTTTTAACAAGCGTTGAGTAAGAAATCGGTAAATAGTTCAGGAATCGCCTCCCCTGTTGGTCGCGCACTCGGCTAGCGCTCCGCTCTCGCGAGTTCAAGCTCAAATCCGGCATAAACGTTGCCCCTACGGGCTACCCCCATTTATTCCGTTTTAAGCTTGAGCTCGCCTCTGCTCCGCGCTGAAAGAGTGACTGTGTTTTGCTTTCGATTTATTTCGCTCGCTCGTTCCTCGCTCACAAAAATCAAAATCGGTTGGAAAATACGTAACAACTTGTTAACAATAACTTTTGATAATCCTCACGGTCCAGAGAGGTCGCCGCTTTGGTTATGTCGCTTCGATCGGATTACCAATCACGAATCACTCTCACCGGCTTCTCACCTCCCTTTCCGACATAGCCTTGGCGACGTCGGATCACGGCCGCACTAGCGGCCTAGCGATGCGCTTCCAGGATCTCTTCCTTGCATTCTCACCAGGAACTTCGCGTTTGGCGTTTGGCATTTCGTATTCATCCTCGTCGTCCCAGCCTTCGCACAAGGCTACGGCGGGCAGGCTGTCCTCGTCCTCGAAAGCGGTTGTTAGGCAGCAAAGGTTGGCTAAACTCCTGGAAAGCGCCTTGCCCGAATTGCACCTGCTAGCGGATTGAAGGTGCTCTCAAGGCATCGATCTTAGCCGATTTGCGGTACCGGCCGCCGCCTCTGCCTCGGTTGGATGTTGATGCTCACATGCCCTCGAACGCGCTCAAGCTGTGTGCGCTGTCGCCGGGATCGCTGCTCTGGCCACATCCTGGCCGCCGATGAAGACCGGCGAATCGTTGCACACCTAGTTTTTGGAAGATCGATCTTGCAACTATCGCATCCTATCTGATAAAAGCCGGTTCGAACGAATCCATGAGCACTCAGTGATAGCCGATGACTAAACGTCGCAATCGGCCATTAAATGCGCGACCGAGTGGCTCATCTCCGCGCTGGACTTCAGGAAAGATTCTGATCCAGGTTCTTGTTTCGAGCGCCCTGCTGGCCTTCTTTGTAGCCGTCGCGATCCCGGCCCTTCATCTGATCACACCGAGCAACAAAGTTTGGAAGGATTTGGGAGATCTCCAGATCGTTTCGGAGCCTACGCCGACTCCTAGATTAGCGACTCGACAGGGTTCGATGCCAGCAGCCCCGAATGCAGTGTATACTGGAACGGTTGGAATCGTCGTGGCAGAGAATTCCACCCAATCGGTTCACCTGGCACCGGTACCAAGCCCTACGCCAGCTCCGCAACCGACCGTCATTGTGAATGAAACTGGATCGCACTCAGCAAGACTATCTGCAGCGGACCGCAAGGCTGCTGAGCGGGGGCGCCAGAAAGCCGAACGTAAACGGGCCCGTTTGGAAGCCATGTATCAAAGCCATCTCATATCCAGCGCGGATTACAAAAGGGGCCAAGACGAGTATGAGAGCGGAATTGCTAAATACCACAGCGTATTGAACGGCGACGCGTCAACAAACGACTAAGGCGCGCAAGCCGAGTCGCGCACTTCAACTCCAAGAGACAGCAGAAGATTAAAATTCCGGCGCAAGATCGTAGTCAATCTGAAGTCGCCAGGCCTGCAAAAGACGCAATTCTGGGAGCAAATAAGTAGGCCCTCGTATTCTCTGTAGGCCCTCCACTGATGCGTCGATTCAATGAAAAGTTTCTGATCTGTTATCCAAGATCTGGATGAAGCATTTATGTCGGAACGCTCGGACCTATAGAATCATGCGTAACTAAGTCGTCTCCGAAGCAACTATTCAAGTGCTCCTCTTTGCTCGTCTCTTGGCTGAGCGTATTGCGAGTAAGGGGCGACCCCACCTATCGCAGATGATCAATTTATTACCTCGCAATCGGATCTGTAGCACGTTCATATCAACGCCGGTAAACGTTCGGCTAGCTCTATCGCCGCCCCGGTCGCCTCCTTTTCTGTCGAATAAGTTCTTGTTGAATGCAGACCGTCGATTATGTGCTCCCAAGCGACAATCTTCTGCGCTCTCTTCCCGACTTCGCATATCTCGATCTGATGCCCGGCATGCCAAAACTTCGTCATATCGGACTAAAAACTTTCGTCAGGCTCCGCCGATTTCAATCCTCCGAAAGAGTGGATTTGCGGTACCTACGTTTAGCGAGATTTGGTTACCCAGGGGAGCAGTAGCCGACGATCAACCAGACCTGTCGGGTACTGGACGGTCCAGAGAGGTCGCCGCTTTGGTTATATCGCTTCGATTGGATATCAATCACGAATCACCCTTCGACGCGCTTCGCTTGCTCAAGGCAGGCCTCTCTCCTTTCACTTTTCACTTTTGACTAGCCCCCTCTCACTTCTCAGCAATCACTTCTCACTTCTCACGGCCGCCCTCGCGGCCTAGCGGTAGCGACCGCCTTTCGTGCTGCGAGCAACCTCCAGAAGATAAGCGGCAGAGGACTTGAGAAGATTAGGATCCGGGATCAGTCAATGCGAGTCCCCATGCTCCCTCGTTGCTTAGTCAATTTGTTGCCCAATCGGCTAACTCTTTAAGGGTTTTCCCGAGAGCATCTTCTCCTAATTCTAGATCGTAACGGAGAATGCTAGCGGCATCAAACATGAGCCGCATAACCCTATTAAAATCCTCCTTTTCTTTTGGAGTTAGCTCCCATTTAGTAAGAGGCAGTCTTTCCTTCACCAGCTCTTCCGCTTCTATTTTTTCTCTATTTGGTTTCATATGCGGTAGGAAAGGGAGTTTTTCAGATGCTGCTGACACATCAGCGGGGTTTGATCACCAGGGAATATCGCATCAGTGCGCCGCGCTGAAAGAGTGACTGTATTTTGCTTTCGATTATTTCGCTCGCTCGTTCCTCGCTCACAAAAATCAAAAACCAAAATGGGTTAGTAAACATATCATAACTTTGTAATACTCAGTTGTTATATCCCTCTGGCGGAGAGGGTTTTGCTTTGCTTATTTGGCTTCTCGGATTACCAATCACGAATCACTTCTCACCAATCACCTCTCACGGCCGCGCCAGCGGCCTAGCGGTGCGCCTCCAAGATTTCTTCCTTATACTGTCTCAATGCGTCGATCTTGGGCTGCTTGCGGTAACGGCGGCCTTCAGAGCTGCGGGCGATTTCGAGAAGATACTCGGCAGCGGATTTGAGATTGTTCGGATCAGTCAATGCGAGTCACCGCGTGTTTTTCGGATCGGGCCCGAATGGCGGGAAGCGGCGCTCCAAGAGCGGGAGGCCAAGCTTCTGGATATCGAGTCCCGACTGAAGTTGGCGGCCCTGATGCCAGAGGCCCGAGTTGCTCTTCCTGCGGTAGGGAACCGATCTTAACGGCTCCGACGCTGCGGCGAAAGAAACCAGATTGCTTTCGCAGTCGAAAGGACGATTGCGTAGACCGTGAATAACTGTGAGGTCACGAACTGACTCAGTACAGGTAGACGAAAAGAGCCGAGATCAATAAAGAAAAGGAGCACTTGAAGGCCAATCATGAATCCTAGCCAGCGTCGAAGACCCGGGCTGCTCCCGATAAGCCAAGCGTAGATCGCTAGCCCAAGCGGCAGGGTGAAAGCCACAAGTAGTTCTAGAAAAGAATCGACCTCCTTGGGAGTATCCCCCTGCGGCCAGAAAGAATTGAGGTTGGCTAAATCTTCAACCGCATTTTGGCAGCTCAGAGAAAGAGTGCCCAACACTAGAAAGGTAAGACCTATGTCGGCCAGAATTGCCTCAGTGTCGTGAAGACGTCGATAGAAGCCCCAATAGCCAATCAGGCAAGTGACTGGATCGACAATGCATTCGATATAAGAGCGGCCTACGTTTGTCAGCTTTGTTTGCCAGAGTAGGAAAATCAGACAAGCGAGAGCGTCGACAAAGGAAGCGATGCAAGCAACAACGTCAACCTTGGTGCGTTCAGATTCTATTCTAGAGATTGTTGCGTTGTCCAATTTCGACATGGCTCGCTGGGCTATCTTGAATTGCTAAGTCGGCAGCCGCTCGTATCGCCCCGAAGTGGTGACTCTCTGCCTTTGCCAGATCCGCGAAAAAAAAAGTAGCGGGGCCCCCGTCCCCCGCTACCGCCTATGGACTGATTCACACCAGTAACTCCAGCTATTGTGGATAATAAACTCAGGTTTCGGCTGTCAAGCCGGTTTCAACACGATTTACATTGTACGGCTTAGGATATTGTTGTAACAATGTGCCCCGAAACGATGTTTTGGCGTATTGTGTTCTGGGTGGCAGTCGTGGAAGTAGTCTTGTGCGTGCTGCCAATTGAGTTGACCGGCGTGAAGGCGATGATCCGCTTCTTGTTCTTCGGCAGTTAAACGTGCCAGCCAGTGCTGAAGGGTCGGAACTACGGCACCGAACCCGACGAAGCTCGCCGCAGCGTTTTCAACGGCTGCGGTGAGATCGGTGATTCGCGAGAGCGCCGAGCACATTCACCCTCAACCAGAAAGGCCTGCTTAAGAAGGCCTTTCTGGTTTGGTTCTCACCGACCACGCTCCGGTCGCTCCTTCTCCCCTCGCCTAGAACCAGCTGACGGTACCTTGTGACCCACCCTCCCCGCACGCCGCCTCTCCTTCGCCAATTCTTCCTCCCGAGCTTTCTTGGCCAGCCTTTCCGCCTTGGTTTTAGCCCCCGCCTTTGCAACAGGTCGCCCTCGCTTAGGCGCTTTTGCCTCAGGAGCCGATTCTAGCTGCCGCGCCGGCGGCGAGCCTCCCGCGGCCAGGTAGCGCGCTGAGCCGCAATTGCTTCGCAAATTCCTCCTCCTGGACTCTGGAGGAAGGTTGTTCAGAAACCTGGTAGGTGACCGGGGCCTTTGGCTTCGTTGCTTCAGCGGCCGCCAATTCCGGATGGCGTTCCTTTGCCATGGGACTCGCTGGACGGCGCGGAGCGGGTGACCCCTTACCCGCAGCCAGCTCTTCTTCGTCGACAAAACGCCGGACGGTTCGCACCAAATGCGGCACAGAAATATCAACACCCCTTTGCCGGAAAATCTGCGCGATCCGGTGCACGCTGAGGCCGCTGCGATGCGCCTCCAAGATCTCTTCCTTATACTGCCTCAACGCATCGATCTTGGGTTGTTTCCGGTAGCGACGCCCTTCAGAGTTGCGCGCGACTTGAAGGAGATACTCGGCAGCGGATTTGAGATGATCAGGATCAGTCAATGCGAGTCACCGTCGGGTTGTTCGGGTTTATGATAAAGAAATGAGAAAGTGGCGATCAAATTGATGATCACAATAGAGGAGAGCTTCGGTGTCATCCAGAAGCTTCTCGTGTTGGGCCTTGAAGACCAAAATCAGGGTCTGACACCCAGTGGGCCCAGCGGGCGATCCAGACCGGGCGGTGGCCTACCCCTCCTCCCTGCGAGTGGAGTAACCGCATTTATTCTCTCATTGATTCCAGAAGCACATGATCACTATCCGCGCTCGTCCTGCCGGAGCGTCCGGTGTGTTTTCCTGGCATGTTGTTTCAAAATTGGTGAGAATGGATGACATGCCGGTTAATAGACCGCCAGTCATTAGAGATCAGGACAGGGTCGATGTTCGGCTGACAGAGGAAGCCGAGTACCGAATCCCGTTCACGTTCATTGAGGCGCTGAACGAAGGCACACTCGCTGATCGTCCGGCGCATGCTTTCCTTGATGCAGCGCGGGAGCGCCGGTTATTTCATGTCCTGAACCGGACAACGGATAACATTATTGGCACTGGCGTCATTCAAATGGCGTCCGGATCGGCACAGGAAGCGGAGGTTGGTGGCCTGTTGTTCCACCCGGCCGCGCGCGGTTTTGGCCTCGCGGCGCTCTTAGTGAAAATTATGATGGTCTACGCCATCAAGGAGAGTGGTCGAGATTCGCCGGACGAGGAGTATCTGGCCCATGTGGTAGACGGCAACGGCGCTCCACTCCACGCACTGCTCGAGGCCGGCTTCAGGCCAATCGGACCTCTCGATGTGCACCGAGGCGATATCGATGCGGTGATTGATCATATGATTAAGGACGGGGACTCCGCGGTTCGTATGCAGGGTTTTCTCTTCGATCGCGAGGTCATCGGAAGGTTAGTCTTAGCTCTTTGGAAGTTCGTCAACGAGGATCACGGCGTCATCACTCGATCCAGTCCAGCCGGCGACAGCTTCCAAATAACCGTCGATTTCTCCCACGTTATTCCGCCCATCCACCTCTGTATGTAGCTCTAGCGGATTTCAGCGTCGTTGAAAATCAGTTCGGACATCAATCGACCAGTCAAAATGCCAGCCGACTAGCGATATAACGCCGGCCGGAAACTAATCACCAATCACGCTGCCTCTCGCCTTTTCACCAATCCCCTTCCCCTCTCACTTCTCACGGTCCGCGCTAGCGGCCTAGCGGTGCGCCTCCAGGATCTCTTCCTTATACTGTCTCAAAGCGTCGATCTTGGGCTGCTTGCGATAACGGCGGCCTTCAGAGCTTCGCGCGACTTGAAGAAGATAGGCGGCAGCGGATTTGAGATGATCAGGATCAGTCAATGCAAGTCACGCGTTCCTCTTGGGTCCGTCGCGGAAGTTGCCGTCCTTGTCGGAGTTGCCTTTTGTGCGTAGCCATATCGTATGATCGAACGAATTCGGGAACTCCTAAGAGCCAGAGAATGGCAGCCGTTTACCATACGCCGAGTTGGCGGTGACTCGATCGATGTGAGAACTCGCGAGCACGTTTGGGTCAGCCCGTCCGGGCGACTCGTTTTCGAAAGGGCGGCTGGGCAAGTCGGCTAATTCTTTTGAGTTTGATCACTTTAACCGGGTGGGTTTCGGGTTCGAATGAGGGCGGAGGTTTTGGGGGTGCGGATTTGGTTCTCATGTTCTGGGGGTGGTGTTTTTCGTTTCAGTTTGAAACTTTTTGCGGATCAATCCCGAGATCCTTACAAATGCCGCGTGCGGTGTTTTTCTTAATCTCGACGTGACGCGGTACGGCTGAAGTGGCACCGGCCGCATTCTCCCAAATCGAATGTTTACTGCCTTCGCGAACCTTAGTACAACCATGCTCACGCAAGAGCCGTTCGAAGTCGCGCAGTTTCAAGTGACCAGCTTAGCTTCTAAACGTTGGGAAAGATCTTTGCCTTTTAGGGCTTCTTCGGTCCGATAGGTCAATAATTCTTTGAGCGCATCAAAGAGGTTTTCCCGAGCTTCGTCGATGGTTTCGCCTTGGCTGTGGACACCCGGAATTTCGGGGATGAAAGCGTGATACCCATCCTCCTCGCAAGGTTCAAATACTGCGGTCAATGTATTGACAGAGCCTTGGTTTGTAGTGCTGGCAACAAGCTCATAAGCACCCCGGCACGCTTCCACAATTTCGTTTGCCGTTTGAATCGTGCTGAGTAAGGCCGGGGGTGTGGAAATCCCCTTCGTGATGAATCTTTGTTCTGTCCGGCGGAAGGTTCGGAGCTGAGTCTCAGCCCATTCCGATTGCCCTTTCCAAAAGGTAACGGCCTTTTCCCGCTCATAGATCTGTGAACCGACCAGGCGGACCCGGTCGTAAATGATCAGTGCCCACTTTTCCGCATTTCGATAAACCGCATCCGTCCATGCGGCTAATTCCGGGCTAAGCTGGTTGCCTTCTATAGCGGCGAAAACAATGTCTTCGGTTTGGTCGTAAGCAGGTTCAAGTGTCGGCATTCGTTCGCGCTCTTTCCAGATACTAGGCTAGCCCACGGCCCAAGGCCGGGCAATCGGGGAAGCGCATCCATCTAGAATTAGACGGATTTCAACGCGGGGTGTCTCTCAAAGTGTGGATAGAACGTGGAGAAGCGAATTTTCTCGTTGATTTGTCAGCTTGTTTATTCGCCTGCCGATCGGCTCTGGCACTTCATTTGCACCCGGCGTGATTTGAACACACAACCTTCTGATCCGTAGTCAGATATCCTCTTCACCTTGAGGGACCTCGAGTGGTCGATTGCTTCTTCCTTGGGTCTGCGCCAGTGGGTGGCCCCACCCGTCCCGC
>WNFI01301230.1_pt1 | contig 12130 bp, 12 predicted proteins | sample 5400471 | NCBI WGS metagenome assembly WNFI01 (sample SAMN13153348, study PRJNA577476) | soil metagenome | isolation source: 100 cm saprolite on Douglas fir-dominated hillslope | place: USA:California | collected 2013-09-17 | reverse complement strand
GAGTCCCTTCCAGCTCGATTGCGTGCCGCGGAACGTCTTCCAGTCGAATTCGACGTCGAGCCCTTCGGCGGCGAAGAAGCCTTCCTGCTGGGCGACAAAGTCATAGAGGCCCATGCCTTTCGGGGCCACAGTCACTCGTTTCAATGTGCCGGCCATGGCATTTCCTCTTGAAATTCGTCGGTCGAATGCTTGTCGAGCGTAAGCGGTGCCTTTTCTAGCGCATTCCGACGGAGCGGTCACTGACCCGTAGCGCGCCTTGTCATAAGGATCATATTGGCGTCGCCGACGCCGTCTGTTTAATCGCTGCCGAGCTACCTTGATCTACACCGCACGCAAGAAGACCATCTTATCCGTGGATTAGGATGATGACGAACATCGTGGACTCGAGCCGTGCTCCGGTTCTTGTGGATTTCGCGCTGCAAGGTGGCGGTGCTCACGGCGCTTTCACATGGGGTGTGTTGGATCGCCTGCTCGAGGAGCCGTGGCTGCGCATCGACGGTATCTCGGGCACGTCGGCGGGAGCGATGAATGCCGCTGTGCTGGTCGACGGCTATGCCGAGAGCGGAACCGAGGGCGCGCGCGCCGCCCTGGAGGATTTTTGGCAGCGGGTATCGCGGGCAGCATTATTGAGTCCGCTGCGGCGTACTCCGATGGACATATTGCTGGGCCGTTGGACGCTCGACCATTCGCCGGTCTTCGTCGCGATGGACCTGATGGCGCGCTTGTTCTCTCCCTACGATCTCAGCCCAGGTGGCGCAAATCCCCTGCGTGACATCCTCGCGGAAACCGTCGATTTCGGTCGGCTGGCGCAAGCGCCGATCAAACTCTTCGTCACCGCGACGAATGTTCGCACCGGGCGCGGCCGGGTCTTCCGAAACAGCGAGATCACACCGGACGTACTGCTCGCATCGGCCTGCCTTCCCACATTATTCCAGGCCATTGAGATCGATGGCGAAAGCTATTGGGACGGCGGCTATTCCGGCAATCCCACCATCACGCCGCTGGTGCGTGAGTGTAACTCGAAGGATACGATTCTCGTTCAGATCAATCCGGTCGAGCGACCGGGATTACCACGCTCCGCCCGCGACATACTCAACCGGCTCAACGAGGTCTCGTTCAATGCCGTGCTGCTGAAAGAGCTGCGCATGATCGCCTTGCTGCGCCAAGTCGCCCAGCCGGATAATTCCGAGAGCGTCAAATGGGCGGACATGCGTATCCACCGCATCTCCAGCGAGATGATGGTGGAGCTCGGCTATTCTTCAAAGCTCAACGCCGAATGGCAATTCCTGTGCATGTTGCGCGACGAGGGCCGTCGCGCCGGTGAGACATTCTTGAACGCTCACCACGAGGATGTCGGTCGACGCTCCACCTTCGACCTCGACGAGTTGCTCAAAGGCGTCTGAAGCAGGGCTCGAGTCGCACAGGATGAGATCTACATGATCAGCCGAGGCGTAGCGACCATGTTGGGCCTCAGCACCGCGGTCCTGCTCTTTGCCGCCCTTTACTTCGCGCGCTCGATTCTTGCACCGGTCGCGTTCTCGCTGTTCGTCATCGCCATCGTCTGGCCGCTTCAGCGTGCGCTGGAGACCAGGATTTCGAGGCTCCTTGGGCTCGTTGCCACGCTAGCGGCAACCTTACTCGTCGTAACCGTGCTCGGCTATCTGATCGGGTGGGCGTTCGGAACGGTCGGGCGTTGGCTGATCGAGAACGCGCTGCGATTTCAAGCACTATACATGCAATGGACCGACTGGCTCGAGGAGCACGGCATCCTGGTCACGAGCTTCCTGGTCGAGAATTTCAACGCGGGCTGGCTCATCCGCGCGGTGCAGGAGATCGGGGGAAGGCTGCACGGCCTGGTGACCTTCGTGGTCATCGCCTTCGTGTTCACCGCTCTCGGCTTGCTCGAGGTCGACATCGCGAGGAAGAACGTCGAAAGCCTCAGCAACAAGGAGGCTGCGCGAACCATCCTGCAGGCAAGCACGCAAATCGCGGACAAGTTCCAAAGATACATGCTGGTTCGCAGCGCAATGAGCGTGCTGACCGGCCTGGTGGTCTGGGCTTTTGCGCTGCTCGCCGGCCTCGAACTGGCCACGGCGTGGGGCGTGATTGCGTTCGTGCTGAACTACATCCCGTTCATCGGGCCGCTCGTCGCGACGATATTTCCGACCCTGTTCGCGCTCGTGCAGTTCGGCTCGTGGCAATTGGCCGCCATCGTGTTCGTCGGTCTCAATCTCATCCAATTCCTGATCGGAAGTTACCTAGAGCCTCGCATCGCCGGAGCGGCGCTGTCGCTCTCGCCGTTCCTGGTTCTGTTCGCGGTGTTTTTCTGGGCCTTCCTCTGGGGTATTCCCGGAGCGTTCATCGGGGTACCGATTGTGATTGCGTGTCTCACGCTGTGCGAACAGAGGGAGTCCACGCGATGGATTGCGATGCTTCTGTCGGGGCGCGAGGGACGCTAGTGGTTACTCGGTTCTCCGTCCACGGTGATCCGCTGCGGCGGAAGCAATCTGAGCCGCCGATCGGCTCCTACCGCGAGCGTGTGGATATAGAAGTACGTGGCCACGTCGTCGGTCGCTTCCATGACCGGTGACGGCGCGGAAAGAATGGGGATTCCGCCGCATTCCCCGATCCAGTCGATATGCCGGTGACCGTGCATCAGGACCGCACGTCCGGCGAGCGGCTTCAGCCGCCGGACGAACCAATTCCCGTTGATCAGCGCCGTTCCGACGCGCTCGGACAGGGCTCTTGCCGGTCGCGGATATTCGACCACGTGGTGATGAAGGGCGACGATCCAGCAGGCATGGGGGTACTGCGCGCACGCAATCTCCAGACCGCGGGCTTGGTCAGCTGAAATCATCCCGAGCGCATTCGTGAACGAGAAATGCGTGTCGGCGTTCGAGTCGAGCAGGATGATCCCCAAGCCGCGGTCGGCATGTGGCGGTAGCACCATCGGAAAGACGTTGGTCCACAATTCAGTCAGACGTTTCGACAACCACGGTCTGCCAATGTCGGCGAATGTTGCCATTTCCTTGAGATGCGGCTCCAGCGTGGATGCAAGGGTTGCACCCAGATGTCCGCGCGCGCGATCCACGACGCGGACACGCTCGCCCTGGACGACTGCCATTGCCGACAGAACCCGCAGCTTCCGCAGCCGTTTGTTCGGGCTGGTCGGCAGATCGAGGCGTGCCGGATTGGCGCGGTCGACGATGTTTAGGTCGTGGTTGCCAGGAATGATCAACATTCGTTCGGCGAGACGAGGATGACGTAGGACGGCATCCAGGAATTCGCCCCACTCGGTGGAGCGGCCGGCGTCGGTCATGTCGCCGCTCACCACGATGGAGTCGAGCGGATTGCCCGCATGCAGCGTTTCCAGTTCCGCGAGCAGCCGCCTCAGACGCTCATTGCCGCACGGCCCCGACCTGCCGCTTTCCAGGCGGAAGCCGTAACGTTCGCCTACGACGTGCACGTCTGACAAATGCGCGATTCGCCACGTGCGACAGCCATCGGAAGGTTCGTCGAACTGTTCGAGGTCGCGGGTCGGCGCCATCGTCGCGTCAGCGATCCCCCAGATCAGCGCGGCGGCCGCGAGATACCCGGCAATCAGCACCACGGTATTGGCCAGGGCCACCGCCGCCAGATGCTTTGGCGATCCCACGCCGGCTGCGCCCCGCAACAAGTCCGCATGCGGCAAGACCTCCACCAGCACCAGCAGCGCGACGCCGCAGATCATGCCACCGGAGGCCAGGGCTGCGGCGGCGCGCAGCCGCGAGCGCTGCGTTTTACTTGCCCGTGCCGGCAGCAGCCGTTCGGCGAGTTGGCGCAGTGCCTCGCGGCAAACCGTGTAAGCCGGCTGCACGACAAGCGAATTGAGCGACCAGAAGCTGTTCTCTGCTAATCGCAGCAACGGGCGGCCGCCGAACCATCCGACGGCGATAACGATCACAAGCAGGACGGCAGGCCAAACGCCAGCAAGCGCCGATGCGAGCTTGCTCGAGAGTTTGCCGAGCCAGATCGCGGCAACGATCGGCGCGATCCCCAGCGCCAAACCTGGTATGACGACGAGGAGGGTGAAGGCGGTGAAGGCCACCGCCAGCTTCGGCAGGCTGATCTCTGCAAGCAGGCTGCCGGCGAGCGAGAGCAGTGAGCGGCGCTTGGAGCTCGAGGCATCATCCTCAATGTCGCCGCGACGAGGATCGATGACCGGCCTCAAGCAGTTTCTCCACAACGTGCAGCGGATCGCCAGTATCTCGTAGAGCGAACCTGACGGCGCTTGCGGCTGGGGTCAATCCGTTCGGTAGCGGCGCACTGGGTTCGACTTTCGGGTCCTTCTGAGCCACACTCATGTCCGAGTTAGCCGCAAGCGCGAGATCTCCCAGCGCAGAAGAGTCCCAGAGGGAGGTTGCACCGATGAAGAAGCTGATTATTCCCACATTGGCTCTCACCGTTGTGCAAAACACCGCGTTCGCTGCGCCAGGCACCGCGACCGGGCCTACCGCGTTGGCGCTGGCCGCGGTGATAGCGCAACATTCGCCCGCAGTGCGCACTTTCGACAAGCGCGTCATCGCCCGCCTATTCCGCGGCAACACCTCATTCGGCTTTACCCCGAACACGAAGATTTCCGTCGATGCGGATTCCCTCGTCTGCCGCGTAAGCAACGTCGATATCACGTCGCGCAGCTGCGATCTCAGCTTCGGGGCGCGCAAACGCAAGCTGACCGGGCGCGAAGCCAACGAAGTCGGTGCAACGGCGGCGGCTGCCGGCGTTCCCTCTCAGGGAGCCGCAGGCTCAAGCATCGAAAGCGGCTCAAACTTGCGGTGCACGATGGACCCGAACGAGATCATGCGAAAGGCGGGCGGAGGTGCGGATTGCACTTTCGAGACAGGGCAATAGATGCCTTCGGCGCATTTTGAACTGAGCGGCGAATGACCCTTACGCGTCGAGCGCGCTCGCTCGCCCGGTGCCGAGCCCGCGCATGAAGCGATTGCGGATGAGCGGCGGGTCGCGCACCGTCTGCGCAGTCCCCGGCTTGTCATCGATTTTCGCCGCCAGCAGCACCGGCCCGCCATCGTCGAAGCGCCGCGACACCAGTTCCTCGAAATGGTCTTCGTCGCGTACCCAGTGGCTGTTGGTAATCCCGGCGCCGCGCGCGATGGCGACGATGTCGGCGCTGGTCGCAGTCGCGGCCTTCTGCTTGCCGGTGATCTGATAGATGCCGTTGTCCATGATCACGATGGTGAGGTTGCGCGGCTTGACCATCCCGATGGTGGTCAAGCATCCCAACGCCATCAGAATCGAGCCGTCGCCTTCGAGCGCGATCACGCCGCGCTCGGGCTGGGCGAGCGCGACGCCGAAAGCGATCGGACAAGCGAGGCCCATGCTGCCGAGCATATAGAAATTCTGCGGCCGGTGCCCGGCGGCGTAGAGGTCGAAATTGGTATTGCCAATGCCGGCGACCACGGCTTCGTCACGGGCGAGCTTCGCAACCAGACGCTTCGTCAACTCGGCGCGATTGAGCACCTTGACAGCTGAAGCGTCGATCGTCGGGGCGGGCACGTTCCTCACCTCAATTTGGCTGCCGCCGCCGGATTTCCGCCGGTGAGCAGCGGTGAGAAGATGAACACCACCGGGCTTTGTGTCGTGAACGCCTGCTTGATCGACTTGTCGACGATGAAAGGCATGGTCGCTTCGTCGGTGAGCGTGTGATGCGCGACCGCGATCGCATCGAGCGTCGGACGCATGGTGCGGGCGACTGCGACCTGGCCGATGTTGAACTCGCCCAAGGTGCCGCGCTCCGACACCGCGATGATCGCCGGAATCTGGTAGGGCACGATCAGCGACGCCAGCGCGTTGGCAATGAGCGCAAACCCGCTGGTCTGCATCATGGCAACGCCGCGCAGACCACCCATATAGGCGCCGGCCAAAGTACCGACGGCCTCATCCTCGCGCGTTGCGCCGATCGACATGAAGTAGTTATCGGCGGCCGCGCCATCGATGAGCGGCGTTAGCACGTTGTCGGGCACGTAGGTGACGAGCCTGACGTCGTTCTCCTTCAGCGTGCGCAGAAAGGTATCCGCCCAGGCCATTGTTGCCGTCGTGAAACGCCCTCGCGAGTCGATTGACCCCTAGCCCATCTGCCCCGCGGTTGCAAAGCTGCAGGAGAATGCGAGGATGTTGCCTCGCTGAGCGAGGAGCCCTGAGGAGGACAGATCCATGGCCCATGCCGAGGCGGTGCAGACCCTCGAACCGGTCGCCTCGGCGACCGCGGCCGTCGTCGATTTCGTGCATGGCCTGCACTACCCCGCGCTCGCGGATGAGGTGCGCCATTACGCGCGGCGCCATTTGCTCGACACGGTCGGGGTCATGATCGCGGGCGCGAGCGGCGACGTTGCAAGCCGCGCCGAAGCCGTGCTGGCGGCCACACGTCCGGCCGGTCGTATTCCAGTGCCGGGACGCGCACGGCGCGCCGATCTCATCGATGCCGCGTTCCTCGGCGGCACTGCCGCCCATGGCATCGAGCTCGATGACGGCTTCCGCCAGGGCTCCGTGCATCCCGGCTGCGCGGTCATACCGGCGGCGCTTGCGCTCGGCTGCGCGCGCCACAGCAGTGGACAAGCGCTGATGGAGGCGATCGTCACCGGCTACGAAACGGTGATCGCGATCGGCCGCGCCTGCCATCCGCAGCTGCGCCAGCGCGGATTCCATCCGACCGCCGCGGTCGGCGTATTCGGTTCGGCCGCAGCCACCGGCAAACTCGGCGCGCTGTCCGCCGAGCAGCTCGCGCACGCGCTCGGGCTTGCCGCGTCGAGCGCCGGCGGCTTGTTCGCCTTCGTCAATGGCGGCGGCGACATCAAGCGGCTGCACGCCGGCCACGCCGCGCGCGAGGGCCTGCAAGCGGCGCTGCTGGCGGAGCACGGCGTGCAAGGCCCGCCCGGCGTGATCGAGGCGCGCGACGGCTTCATGCAGGCCTTTGCCGGCACGGATAGGACACGCGCGATCGCGCTCCCGCCCGCGGTGCCGTTCGGCATCACCGACTGCTACATCAAGCCTTATCCGTGCTGCCGGCACATCCAGCCCGCGGTGGAGGCGCTCATCGGCCTTCTCAATGACGAGAACCTCGCGGGCGAGGAGGTGGAGCGCATCGAGGTTGCGACCTATAGCATCGCCGCCGAGCACGCGCAGACCGGCTGGGATGACTTCGCCAGCGCGCAGCTGAGCTTTCCTTATCTGATCGGGCTCGCGCTCAAATTCCGCGCCGTCAGACTCGAGCATTTTGCCGACGAGGTGCGACGCGATCCTGCCTTTGCCGCGATCGGGCGCAAACTCACCGTGACTGCGCCGGCCGATGTCGATCGCCTCTATCCGCAACTGCGCCCAGCGCGGGTGACGGTGAGGACCGCGCGCGGCAGCTTCACTCGCCATGCCGAGGAGGCGCTCGGCTCGCGCATCGTGCCACTCGACGATGCCGGGCTTAAGGCGAAGTTTCTCGATCTGGTTGGCCCCGTGCTCGGCACGAGGCGGGCAAACGAGCTCGTCGATGGGCTGTGGTCGGTCGATGCGATCCGCGACGTCGCACCGCTCGTGGAGTCGATGGCGAAGCCGGCGTAGCCTTCGTGCCGCAAGCTCGCCGGCTAATCGCCAGTATCACCCATATCTCGGAAACAGCGCGAGCGCATTGCCGCGGTCGATCGCGGCACGTCGCGCATCGGAGAGGAACCCGGATTCGTAAGTCTTGATCATCTCCGCGATGACGCGCGCATTGGCGAACGGGTAGTCGCTCCCGAACACCACGCGCTCCGGCGAGGCGACGTGATCGAGCGCGCCGAAGGTCTGCTGCCCCGGCGAGAGCGCGTTGTCGTACCAGAAATGCTTGAGGCCGGCGTGGACCTGCTCGCGCGAAAGCTGCGGCAGGCGCGGATCGATCATCGGTGAGACCGAAAGCCGCCAGGCGAAATAGGGCACAAGCCCCCCGGCGTGCGGCAGGATGAACCGGATGCGCGGGAAACGTTCGAGCGCGCCGGAGAAGAGGAGATTCGCCGCCGCCCGCGTGGTGTCGAACAGGTACTCCATCATGAAAGCCGGCCAGGCCAGCGCCAGCGCGGCGCTCGAGGGGTGCAGGCCGGGATGGACGAACACGACCGCGCCGCGCTCGTCGAGCATAGCAAGCACCGGGTCGAACCGCGCATCGCCGAGAAAATGTTCGCCGTAGCTCGCAAACAGCGAAACCCCGGCGAACTTGAGCGGCAAACAGCGAAACCCCGGCGAACTTGAGCGCATCGAGAGAATAGGCGATCTCGTCGACCGCATGTTGCATGATCCCCATCGGCACCGTGCCGAACGCGCCGAAGCGCTTGGGCCAGCGCGCGATTAGCTCGGCCGCGTAGTCGTTGCAGCGCCGTGCTAGCGCCTGCGCGCTCGCCTCGCTGCCGAAGCCGACGCCGGGTTGCGCCAGCGACGTGAGCGCGACCTCGATTCCGTAAGCGTCCATCAGGTCGAGCGCGAGCTGCGGCGTCCACTCCGGATATCGGCCGATGGCCGGCCCCCTGCCAGCGGCATAAACCGCCTCGCGATAGAACGGCGGAATGAGGTGGAAGTGAACGTCGATCCGGCGCGGCGATGTCATCATATGCCCAACTAACGATCGTCATGCCCCGAACGCAGGCCCGCAGTAACCCGGTAGATTCCGCTTTCGCCCAACGCGCGGACGCAGTAAGCGACCTGAGGTGACGTATTCTACTCTCACCGCCTCGTGTTGAATTTTGCAAGCGCCCATGCCTCTATGCACGCGCGACCTCGGGAGGAGAAGCCCGTGCCCTGGATGGACGCCAACGGCATCAGCATCCATTTCGAGCTGGCTGGCGATGGGCCGTCCGTCGTGCTGCTGCACGAGATGGGAGGCACGCTCGACAGCTGGGACGGCATCTCCCCCGCGCTCAGCCAGCATTTCCGCACGCTGCGCTACGATCAGCGCGGCTCGGGCCTTTCCGAAAAGGTGCGCCAACCTATCACCACCGAACTTCTCGTCGACGACCTCGAGGGCGTGCTGCAAGAGAGCGCGCTTGACCCGCCCTATCACTTCGTCACCGTCGCTGCCGCCACCATGCAGGCGCTGATCTATATGACCCGGCATCCCGAGCGCATTGCGAGCTTCGTGTTCTGCAATCCGTTCACCGGCGTGGATGCGAGCCGGGTGGCCGCGCTCGAAGAGCGCGCGGGGCTCGCCGAGCGTGAAGGCATGCGCAAGGCCATTGCCGTGACGCTCGACAAGTCCTGGCCGGCGGATATCGGGGAGCGCGCCGTCTATGCCGCTTACCGCGGCCGCTATCTTGCGCATGACCCCGTCTGCTTTGCCGCGATGAACCGCGCGATCGCGCGGCCCAATGTGGCGCACCTCGCCAAAGACATTGCGCGGCCGACCATGGTGGTCGCCGGCCGCTTCGACCAAGTCCGTCCGCCTGCTGCCAGCGAGCAGTTCGCGCGCACTATTCCCGGCGCGCGCTTTGAACTGATCGACGCCGTGCACATGATGCCGGCACAGGCGGCTGCGGCGCTGCTCGCGCTGCTGCAGGATTTTTGGGCGGGCAGGCTCGATCAGCGGCCCGCCAACGCGCCAGCTAAAAGGTAAGGGGCGTCATGAAGATCAAGGCCAACGGGATCACCATCAATTACCAGCTGAACGGGCCCTGCGCTACGATCAGCGCGGCCACGGCGGAACGGAGGCGAGCCGCGGCCGCTACACGTTCGAACAGCTGATCGCCGACGCGCTGGCGCTGATGGATGCGCTCGCAATCAAGCGGGCACATTTCGCGGGCCTATCCATGGGCGGCGCCACCGCGCTGGGCCTCGCGCTGCAACACCCGGATCGGCTGGAGAAGGTCATCGTCTGCGACTCGCCGTGCCAATCGACCCCAACGAGCAGCCAGCAATGGGAGGAGCGCATCGTCCTCGCGCAAAAGCAGGGCATGGAGGCGCTGGTCGAGCCCACGATCACGCGCTGGTTTCCGCCCGAGGTGCTCCAGGCCAATCCGCCGCACGTCGACAAGGTTCGTCAGATGATCCGCACCACGCCGGTCGAGGGCTTCATCGGATGCGCCGCGGCGCTCGCCGACCACAACTACGCCGCCGCAGTCGCAACGCCTCGACCAGCCCGCGGCGTTCACGCGCGCCGTTGCTGATTTCTTGTCTGGCAAATGAGGGCGCCGCAGCCCCGGCATGCCGGCCCGTCGATTGCAAACGTGCCGGAAGGCACTATACCTTGCACCCAAGATCGACCCCGAGCAGGCGGCGCCGAGCCGGTCATTTCAAAGCTTTAGGCTTGATCGCGCGCGGACCGCCGGCCCGGAGGCCGAGATAAGATTTTAGGAGAAAACGTCATGACCGCCGCCGCAACCGCCACGAAGACGCATGCTCCGCTCTCCAACAAGGCGCGCGAGATGATGGAAGCGATCAACGTGGACGCCGCCAAGCACCATGTATGGATCCGCACGCAGGCGAATGCGCCGGCGCAGCGTCCCTGGTTCAGCGATACGAGCGGCGAAGGTCAGCTCGCGTCCGGCCGTGTGGCCGCCAACCAGATGAAGACGCTTCCGTATTTGTGGCGCTGGAGCGAGTTCAGCCCGTATTTGCATCGCATCTCGGAGATCGCGCGCAAGGCCGAGGTCTCGCCGATCGAGTTCGCCGACCGCCAAAGCATCCTTCTGCTCAATCCCGGATTGAACGGGCGTCTCCAGGTCACCAACACCATCCGCTGCGCAATATCGATCTACAATCCCGGCGATGTCGCGCCGATCACGGCAACGACGCGAGCGAGCCGGTGATCTGGATCGACATGCTGGATTGGCCGCTGATGGAGTTCCTCGACGCCGCCTGGGTCGACCACGACATGCCGGGCGCACAGGGCAATGCCAGAGTGCAGGCCGTGACCAAGAGCGAAGGCCGCTCGCGCCGGCTCTACGGCCGCGGCGGGATCAAGCCCGCTTTCGTCGATCATCAGATCGGCGTCGGTCGCGGTCCCGCGCCGCTCATTCATTACCGCGGCGCCGACGTGCTCGAGACGCTGCACAGCCTGCGCAAGGAGGAGGGAGATCCGCACGAAGGCATCAAGGTCGACTTCGTCAATCCGGTGACCGGCGAGCCCGTGTTCAAGACCTTGAATTATTCGGCGCAGCTCCTGCGCCCCGGGGAGGAGACCGAGCTCAAGCGCGAGACCGCCGGCACCTTCTACGTAGCGATCGAAGGCTCGGGCGCCACAGAAGTGGGCGGCAAGCGTTTCGAATGGGCGCAGAACGATATATTCGTGGTGCCCAACTTCCTGTGGCGGCGCCACATCAACACCGGCAAGACCGACGCGGTGCTCTATTCGGTGTCCGACGCCGCGCTGATGTCCAACATCGGCCAATACTACGCGCAGGGCCGCGCGAAGGACGGCAAGATTACCGAGCTGGTAAACTAAAGCGGTCGCTAGCGCAGCAACCGTTCGTCCCCCTGAAAGCGGGGACCCAGAGTCACAGATTGCGGCCCCTAGATTCCTGCTTGCGCGGGAATGAGCGGAGGGGCGAGTTACGTCTCGTCCACCACCGTGTTGCGCAGGACGCCGATCTGCGGCGCCGCGACTTCCACCACGTCGCCGGGCTTGAGCCACACCGATGGATTGCGGTGCACACCGGCGCCGGTCGGCGTTCCGGTCCAGATCAAGTCGCCAGGCCTGAGCGTCGCGAAAGTGCTGATGTAGTTGATCAGCCACGCGAAGCCCCACGTCAGTCGATCGGTTGAGTCCTCCTGGCGCACTTCTCCGTTCACACGCGTGGTCAGATGCAGCGGCTTTGCGGGATCGACCTCGTCCGTGGTCACGATCCATGGGCCGAGGCTCCCGGACTTGTCGAAGTTCTTGCCCTGCGTGACGTTCAAAGTGCCGTGGCGCAGCCAGTCCCGCACGCTGCCTTCGTTACCCAGCGTAAAACCTCCGATCATGGTGAGCGCCGTCTCGGGGGGGACATGGCGACCCTCCTTGCCGATCACCAGCACAACCTCGCCCTCATAGTCGAATTTGTCCGACACTTTTGGCCGCACGATCGGCTGATCGGCTCCGACCAACGAACTCGGGAACCGGCAAAACAGGTTGGGATATTTCGGC
>WNFI01046823.1_pt1 | contig 12130 bp, 13 predicted proteins | sample 5400471 | NCBI WGS metagenome assembly WNFI01 (sample SAMN13153348, study PRJNA577476) | soil metagenome | isolation source: 100 cm saprolite on Douglas fir-dominated hillslope | place: USA:California | collected 2013-09-17 | reverse complement strand
GGTTGGAATTCTGAGGATATGGGAGTTCTAATAAAGTAGATGTTCCAAACTATATGGCCACGGAGTGCAGCAGCATCATGACGTAAGCGATGATCCGCGTATCGAACGTTCTCAACAACCCAACTTTCGCTATTATGATCTGTTTCGACTCCTGAGGCCTGAGGTACGATGACTCATTTCGCCTGGTGTTACGCTTGTAGGTCGAGGCGTCATTCTCTGTGCTAGAAGATGGCTCGTGCACATGGTGCAATGTCCCCTTCGAAACTTAAACGTTCTGCGAACCACTGGCATCTTGGCCAGTCTTCTCGTTAATCAATTCTACTCCATGCATTGACGCGTACTACTGCGGGACATTATGACCCGCGGTCGAACAATCGAGGGGCAACGTACAGTACATCGTGCGATAAACGCCCCACTCTATATTGAAAACATCACCTTCAAGTTCTCGAATTCGGACGCTTCTTCTCTGAGTTGTGCCCATGAGTAGAGCAAAATGCCGCGCGTCGACCCGTTTGGTAGAGGTTATTAAAAATTAGGAATCGCCGGGAATGTACGCAATAACGAGGACCTTGGATAAAATCCACTCCGAGGGAAAGGAAATCATACCAACATCCACTAGTCACTTTTATGACACCCATAATCGAAAAGCCTGAGAAAAAACCGTCCGATATCGCCCCAAACATTCACCTAGATGTATCCCTCTATATGCCAGAAACCCCAGGAAACCATCGACAGGATAACCGCGCCCAGTCAAGCCTTGCAACGTCAAAGTCGTTCAACCCCGCAATAGTAGCGGGCACGGCGAGCACAAGTTCGCCCGCAATAGAAGAGAGAGATCGAGCAACCTTGCAAAAAATTTCAATTTGTGAAAAAGTTGAAATTTCGAGATGGATTATTACCTGTACGCGGTTTTCGTGCCACGGGCCCGCGACGCCAACTGGCGAGCTATTTACCTCCGCCAGTCCATCACGTGCTCGCTCAAAGTGAACCCGCAGTGGCTCCCGCTCGTCTTTCAGGACGTCTACCGACGCGTTTGCGAATGCCGTGAAATCCGGGGCAGCTACCTGAGGACGTAGTCTCGAGTACTCGGGACGGAACGCCCATTTGTACCGCCGAACGAAGTTGAGTGCAAGGCGCGATGCTGGTTGTCGTAATGCAGGTAGCATAAGCTGCGTCGTTTGTATTTATCAGTCGGTTACGGGGGTACGGCCAGAGAACCTTACCATGAACATCCCCGTGCAGAGCGATCGGAAAGCACTAAGATATGAGCGTACAAAGATAAGCTCTTCATATGCCCTGGCATCTGCCAATCGACTCGACATTCAGAACAGATCCCACGAGCCTGGGGACGAGCTCGCCTTTGGGTATGACCGGTTCTAGCGCGTTGAGTGTAGCGAGGTGCTCATGAGCTACCTGGCTCAGCTCCCAGTACACGAATGATTTCTCATCGTCAACATATAACTCTAGTTGAAACCCAGAAAGTAGAACCTCTCGGATTACGGAAAGCCTCCACAAGAGTACCGTGTCTGTTAATGCGTTCATCAGCAAGTGGTCTTTTTTGTCCTATTACGTCCCTTTTCAATAGGCGAGCGATCCATCAAATAGGACAAACTTACTACAGGACTCCCCTTCTCACTCATTGTAAAGGTTGCATCATACAATTCCTGCCACTCTAACAAAGACCGCGCTAGGAATCGGCGGCGGCGGGGTGGGTTGAACCACGCGGATTGAATGTGGCTGAGCAACATCTGGAAGTGGGGTTGTGTGGAATGCGAGCGAAGAAGGGCATGTTGTTGCGCACCCTCGATAACTTGCGCTCAATGTTAAGAAGGGGTAAAGCCGCGGTATCCTGCGCGGCACCCGAAAGATTGGCGTACTCGATACCAACAGCCTCAAGGAAAAAACGATCGATAAGCCAACCAAGTGGGTGGACCTCAAGAATGCGTTGGTTAGTGAAAAAAACAGACTTGATCACTCATCAGTGAATCGCTGCATTTATGACTAATTCGGGAACTGACCTGTGCAAGAGCACGGAGAAACGGAGGTCTCCGTGAAGGACGTGAGAAATTTGCGGAAAGCTCTCCGGCAATCTACGAAAATAGTTAGGCTGGCTACATTAAAAAAAGTCCTTTTTCCGACCTTCCATGTTGTCAGACTTGCAACAGCTGAGACCTTGCATATATCAGCCCACCCATCCAACATATCAGCTAGGGCGTTCCATGCAAAATCCTGGGGAGGGAGGCGGTGAGGTTTCAATGGCATGAAGTTACTCAGCTTGCGCGTGACGTGGATATCGAAGGCGAGAGCAGCACGAGAATGGGGAGGGGGCTCCGGTGGTGGGTTTGAACGAATGCTTTGGAGGTAGCCACGAGCCAGGCTGAGCAAGACTACAATTTGATCCCTGTCTTTGGCCGGATGATGGCGAATGAGGTTCAGCATGACCTATTAATCTCACTTAGTCCGACGCTGAAATATTCCCGCAAGCTACATGCGTACAGCTCGGAGCGATATTCTATCCAATAGGGCGTTTCGCCAAGGTGAGGATTCTAGAAATAATTAGATGTTTCCACAATTAAAACGTTACATTGCTTACCAGGGAGTATGGCCCGGATGCAATTCTTGGCATCGTCTAGACGCGAAAGAGCAGATGCAACAGGCAGAGATTCCAAGAGAGATACCCCAAACTTTTCGGAGTGCCAGTCTTCAGTCTACCAAAAGTCAACGATGACAGGTGCACACATGCGAGGGTCGTACAGACATCGTGTATCCTTCCCCTGTTGAGTTCTCGCCATGAAAGATCGCAGCATTTCAACAATGCTGTGATCGCTGCTCTCAAGACCACCGTGACGAGTGCCGGGGGGCGAGCAGACTCTCGATGCGGATGTTCTTGAAAAGGGAAAACTTCGGGATCGATATCTGCTAGATAGTGCACATAAAGGCAAGAGTATATTGTCTGTGGGAGGGTATATCCTGCATGCCACTCCATCTTATTGGTTATCAGATGAATGCGTGACTGAGCACCAGGAGGGAGAGAGACGCACCTCACACGCGATCACCCTGTCTAATATATAACAAACCTCTTCGGGAAGGAGAAGAGCAAACGAATTAAACTGGGGCCTTCTCGCCTCTTCATCGAGAATGAGGCCGCTGTCCATGCGCGGGTTGCCGATCTGAATAGTACCAGCATTAACGAGGGACGTGGGTCAGAACGCGTCCTCATTGCCTCAAGAGCGCTCATAGCGTCGTAGAGCGTAAAATCCTCCGTAAGGATGACATCTCCTTGTTCCATGTCTATGGGTATATCGTTACCAAGTCAACAAATTTGATTCAAAATTAGGGACATGCCTTCAGCCGCATCTAGGAAGACATCCGAGACATCGACGAAGTCACCGTTCCCAGGAGGCCAGTCGATTGGTAGCGATTCTGCGGACATTTTGACCGACTAACGCGCTTGCGAGGTGTAAAGTGATCCTAAGCGCGTCGCGATCAGGCCGTGGCGTCAACGGTCGACCTCTGTGCTGAATGAGCGGAACCAGCCATCCCATCATCATGCAACTTATTTTGGCTCGGCCCGGCCGGAAAAATCGGGCCTTGACACTGCCTTGACTCGACAAGCCCGGCCCGGGCCAGGTGCCACAAGAGATGGGTGTTGGGCAGTTGGCTCCCATAGTCTCTCCCAGTCACTTACCGCTGTATGCACTTGATAGGTGTAACAGACTTACGTGGAGAGCATGGTATCGCCTCATACCCCAACGAGCACCAACTCATCGGCACTTTTTGGATCGGATGACACCTCATTCCTTGAAGCTCTTGTTGAAGCTGTTCTACCAGGAGACCTTATTCCCAAGGCCAGCCATGCAGAAGAAACGGCGCAGAACGAGTTAGCGATTTCTTCTTCGAATGAGGCATCCAGCAGTAGCCTAGAACCACCCCCCTGTGCACAACCTGCATGGAACGCTCATTCTGGTATCAGGAGCGGTGATGACCTCTGCCAAGATGACGAGCTGCCTCTGCCACAACTCGAGTCTCCCACCCCGGCTGAGTCAAGATATAAGAAGCGCGCATACACTGCATCTAGTGATGACGAACATCCAGAACAGGCCCGTTCCCCAGTCCACTCTCCAGACGGAGGCACTAGCTCATATCTGGATTCCAATACCTATGGAGCGTCGCGATTCGGTGGTTTTGGCGAATATATGCGTCGAAAGCGCGCTAAATTGCAAATACAAAATTCGGAGATGGGAGGTAGTATTCCGACGGTGATCGCCTCGACGAGCAAATTGTTCAGCGGGCTTTCTATTCACGTACGCCAACCCGCTTTTACTATCAATTGATGTGCTTAAGGCCATCAGATCAACGGTTGGACAGAGCCCTCTGTCCAGGAATTACGCAAGATGATTGTCGAGCATGGTGGGGTCTATCATGCCTATATTGATAAAAAGACCCTTATGTGTGTAATGAAGCTCTCTTCTAATGCCCACTTCCCTGAAATAATCCGAATAGCACGCACATTATTACTTGTTCCCTTACCCCAGCAAAGGTCCGCGAGTTTAAACATATGAAAGTCGTTAGACCAGAGTGGCTCGTTCAGAGCATCAAAGCTGGTGTCCTCCTTCCTTGGCAGGATTTCATCTTCGTTGCTGGTGGCAGGGTTGAGAGCGCGCAAGGCCGTCTAGCACAAATATCCTTAGCAGAATTTGCAGCCAGCAAGCAAGGCACTGACACAACATCTGGCGCCGTTCTGGCCAGGCTGAATCCCCCCTGCCCAGATATGATCCCTTCTACTCCACCTCCTCGTCCCCCGTCTCCTAAAACATCGCCCCCTTTGTCACCACTCGTGCCCCAAATCCCTCAATATGCAAAGCATAAATCTAATCCAGCTGCTCAACGCGCAATGGCAGATCCTGCTTGGCGCGCAGAGCACACCTCCATAGCTCCCGGATTTATTGCTGAGTACTACGCTAACTCCCGTTTGCACTACCTCTCGACATGGAAGGCGGAGTTACGCTCCCTTGTAACGGAAGCGCAAGAGCGTGCCGAGAAAGGGGATGTCCATAAGGTCTCAGGGTCAACGGCAGGGGCGAGCATGCGCCATGCGGCACTCGTTATGAAAAACCCATTAAAGGGGAAGGAAAAAGCAGGCAACACGAAGGAGCAGGTGATCATGCATGTGGACTTTGATGCCTTCTTCGTAAGTGCAGGGCTAGTTAGCCGGCCACACCTGCGTGGGAAACCGGTGGTCGTATGCCACTCGCAACACGCTCAAGGTGGAGCATCAAGCACGAGTGAGGTTGCCAGCGCTAGCTATGAGGCTCGCGGATTTGGGATCAAGAACGGAATGAGTCTACAGCAAGCGCGAAAGCTCTGCTCGGATGTCGTGACGATACCATACGAGTTTGACAAGTGCGTTTCACTCGATTTAATGGAAGTTACTCATTCGAGGAGAGTACATCAGATACCGGGAGCTGTCATTGGAGTTCTACACCATCCTCATGTCTCATGCGGATGATTTGCAGGCTGTGTCGGTGGACGAGGCGCTCATCGACGTCACATCCAGTGTAGCGCAGTCGAAAGTGGTACCCACATGTGTCGATGATGAGGATGATTGTACCTCACCGGACATCGCTAAGGAGCTTGCCGAGATAGCACCGAATATCATGCTCGCGCGTCTAGCCACCAAGCGCGCAAAGCCAGCTGGCTCATTTCACCTGCGCCCGGCCGCATTTACGGATTTGCTCCCAACTCTGGACATTCAGGATCTGCACGGTTTTGGTAGAGCCACACGTGAGAAGACTAACGAGAAGCTTGGAACAAGCAACCTCGAAGAACTTGCAGGGCACAGTAAAGTGGTGCTGTGCGAGGCTCTGGGTAAATCCACAGGCGAAACACTGTACAATGCTATCCGCGGCGTGGACGAACGTAAATTGGAAAGTGACAAACCACGCAAGTCAGTGTCTTGCGATATCAATGTAAGGATCGGATTTCCGAGTCATTTGATCGACATCAACTAACCCATATACACAGTACGGCATACGTTTCGAGAATGATGACCAAGTGGAGGCGTTCGTCCATCAGATGTCAGAAGAAGTTGCACGCCGCCTGGATGCCATCGGTGTAAAGGGCCGTTCTCTTACTCTCAAGATCATGAAGAGAGATCCTTCCGCGCCAGTAGAGGCTCTGAAGGTGTGTAGCCTCACACACCGTCCGTCTATGTCGTTCACGTTTTTCCGGTCTTGGACATAGTTTATGGGTCATGGCCAGTGTATTACGTACAACAAACAGTCACACCTCGCAGACTCCGACGGATGCGCAACAAGTGACCCACGCGTGATCGGAAAAGTCAGCTGGCATTTACTGCGTGTGCTCAATATTGCCCCACATGAACTCAGGGGAATCTCGATCCAGATCCAGAAGCTTGACGTGCCTACGAGGTGTGCGCCTACACCTGTTCAAGCGCGCCTACCATTCCGAAGCAAGCCAAACTCCACAGCTGCAAGTACGAGCATGGGACCCTCACCAAACGCCCGAGCGTCTTCCAGTGAACCTGTGACCGCGCAGCCGGTGTCAAAAGCGCCAGCGAAGGGATTGGATTTACCGTCATTTTCCCAAGTCGACATGTCCGTTTTTGAAGCCCTGCCAGATGACATTCGGCAAGAACTCGAGGCAGAATACCAACGACGGCGTCCTGTACCCCCTAAACCCGAACCAGTAGCCGTAGCCAAACTCCCTCGGCGTGCCTCTTCTGTGCTTCTAGCGCATGGTGGGAATTCCAATAATTCCCGTGTACATGGCCCAGCAGGCAGGGGTAGGAGGGGTAGTACGTTTGGTGGACGCCAATCACCCGGTAACAACTCAAGGTCCCGGGGCCGTTTCGCACCCCTGCCTATCCTACCTGCCCCAGTAGCCGGGGTACGTGTCAAGCCTGGGGAGCTCGCCGCATTGGGGATAGACGAGGTGGTATTCTCTGCGCTACCCGTGGCCATCCAGCACGAACAACTAGCCGCAGCGCGTGGCGCACGTATCCGTCCTTCACAACAACCCGTACGACCAACAAACCCACTCAAACCGCTCCAGCGTCTCGAAGGGCGCTGGGCTCCGCCCAAGGGCCCGCACGAGTACATCCCACCTCCCCCACCGCCCCGCGCGCACTTTGCGGAGACTGAAAAGCCAGGCTTGCGCCGCGGCGGTGGTGCGCCTCCTGCGGTGGAGGGCGCAGACGTGCGGAAGGTGGTGCGTACTTGGGTGGAACAGTTCGTGGGGTTTACGCCACATGCGGAGGACATTGCTCTCGTTGGGGGATACCTCGTGCACTGCGTCGAGACGGATGTAGGCGCGGAACGTGCGGTCGGCGTCATGCGGTGGTGGGGCGCGCTGTTGCGGAGGCGGTGGGCGGTGTGGGAGCATGCAGATGAGAGGGACGAGGAGCCTGAGCCTGAGGAGGACGTACGCGCTGAGATGGTTGGGATGGCTTGGTGGAGGGCTTATCGCGAAGTCGCGAACGACATGAACGAGATCGTGCGCAAACGATTCGGAGGGACACTCAAATTCCGATAGCATACTCGAGTATTGTAATCTACACAGAAACCTATTTTTATCGTTATTTATTATATACTGTGACACGACAGGCGAACTAGGCGACATTGACAACAGGGGTGCGAGATAAACTCGTTAGCGAATCGTTTGTTCGTTCTATTTTTTCTTTACGAAGGGACAGGTTTGGTGCCCGTAGCGAGGAAGAAATCGATATCGCGTCCGTGCCACTTGGCAGACGTGAATTGCTCGATGGTGAAGTCCACGAGGCCTGCGCCCTCGAATAAAGCACGCATATACTCGTCCGTGAATCCGCGCGTGTGCGAGACGATATGCTCGTATTCGGCCGGGATGATGGCCGGCGCTTCATCCCCGTCCGCAGCAGCATGCACAGGCGCACGCGCAGCGATATCGGCAACGGCGAGCACGCCGTTGGGCTTCAAATATTCGACGAGGTCGCGCGTTACTTGTTCGACTGAAGGGAAATGGTGGTATGCCATCGAACACTAGAATTGACAGGCAGGATAAGACAGAACAGAACAGACGCGCATCAGGATATGTGAGAAAGAAAGGAGATATTATCGTATCAAGTATGTGACTTACCACGGCAAGATCAAAGCGTTGCTGCTGGAGCTCGGCGAGTGAGCCGACTGCTCGCATCTCATGTGGTCCAAGACCTTGCGTGCTCGCGCGTGTATTGTACACTTCTACCATACGCGGGCTAATATCGACGCCGACGAGTTGGGCAACATACGATGCGAGCGCACGCGAGACCTGGCCTACAGTATAAATATGAATATGAAATAAAACACGATAAATGATTCTAATCAGAAGATACATATGTGTTATATGCATACCTGAACCACAAGCATAGTCCAACACCGAGGTAGCATCTTCGTCTAGGACGAGAGGACCCACGCCGTGATCGCTGCCGGCGCTTCTGCTGCTGCTGCGGCGGGAGAGACGACGGAGCGCCCTGGAGAGCCTATCGGCGAATTCAGCTGAGAATGGGTTTTGCTTGTCAAAGTCGTGCCCTAACGCGTCGAAATGGGCTATATTGGCAACCTCGAGCTGGCTCTGGCCTTGGCTCTGGGTCTGTACTGGAGCGAGTACCGAAGTGGGGCCGCCATCTGGGTGGTGCTGGAACTGGCGATGATGGTGGTGATGGTGGTTCCAGTGCTCTGAGTCTGAGGACCCTTGCAAGTCGAAATGGAGTTGTTGATGCTGTGTTGTGGCTTGACTCGGGAAACGGTGGCCGTGGTCTAGAGCGACTGCTGATTCTGTTTCTACTACCATAGAAGGTACTAGGGTAGTAGTGGCTGCGAAGTCCGTCCGAGTTTGTACCACGGGTGCCTGGGCTTGCGGATCTCGAGACTCCTGAGAGTCTGGACGGGCCTGTGGCTGTAGATGTGGTTCCGCAAGTGTAGACATGGGTTCCACTTCAAGTGCAGCTGTAGCGCAGTATTTGGTAGAACGTTCGATAAAGATGAGGGTGCGTTTTTTAAACAGTTAGGGGTTTCAAGGTGATTGTCTGGAGCTCTGCGCCACGAACTAGAACAGAACTGCTGATAGAACGATGTGTCCCATTTTTGCGCCTCACATCTCGACCCTTATAACTGTTCTGTATTGGAGTACCTGTACGATGACATTGCGGTGTACCGAAGCAGTGATGGATAACGACGATGAATAATAGGGTGAGAAAGTCGGCAATAAGCAGTCAGATGGCGGTCGGACGTATAGTGTAAGCGTCGGGGATAAAAAATAAGCACTAAGCACGTGCAGCACGTGCGACAGCAAGCGGACGGACGAAATCGAAATTGGCGCTTTCTAGAAAGAAAAAAAAGAAAAAGAAAAAAAATAATTAGCGTGTAACAAAATTCAGCGTGTTTGATTGATAAAGCGAGCGGGTCACGATGTGGTGAGGTTGATTATGCAAGCACCCGTCCCCACCTTAACCTCATTTTTTTTTACGAATCGGCGTTAGACCTCGGATCAAAAAGTCAGTCACGCTCACGCTCGCTCGGGCCATGCCATGCCATCCAAGTTTGACACGAGGCACGCATCAATGTATACCATCGGTGCCAAAGTAGCCAGTGGTGATGAGAAAAAAGCAAGTGCCTAAACGACGCGCCGCGACGGGTGACCCTAATAAAAAAAATGAGGGGAAGGGGTACATCCATGCCCACAAGGGCACATTTTTTTCCTTTTCTTTTCTGCACACGCCTGGGCCCGGCCTGGCCTTGTTCGAGTTGGCGGCGCGGCAGTATCCATAAGTGTGAAAGTGGAAGGAGATGCCATTTGTAGGCGGGTGTTACTACTTTTGATAGATGGCGAGATGAGGCGCAATCTTAATATCTTTTTTGGTGACCCTTCTAGATGGCGCAATATATGATGTGCCGTATATGTTTATGTGATTCTCAATTCAGTTATCCATGGATGGACCTTCCTCGTTGTCAACCCCGCATGCCGTTGCCACGTTGCAGCTGCATGGGGAGGATGGGGGGGATAAACCGGATCCGACCATCAAATCCCCCCCTTTTCACCAGGCACTCTTGGCACTCATAGAGTTCCCATATCCGAATAACAGAGAAGTGTCAATCGCATGGCTTTCGAGACATAAATTCTACCAAATGCTAGGAAGTGTATGTGATTACATTGGTATTGCGATGGAAGGTGCAACAACGAACTCGCCCCCGTGAATAAACAATAAACTCAACTTTAGTCCGACGAGCTCAAAAGACGGAAAATGGTGCGGTGATGCGATGCCAAGGGTGATGGACGAAAGGTGATGGTGGATGCAAGTGAGCCCGTGATGCGTCGGAGGCGAGTCTCAGAGATTAATACATATATGTTACATACGGAGTCAGCCGAGACGTCAGCAAGACCGTGCGTTGGAGCAAATAAGCAGGAGAGATAGGAGCACCGCAAAGATATCCATTTAAAGGGTTAAAAACGAGAGACGTAGAAAAAATAGGGCGGTACCCAGAGCAAAACTCGGGGCGGTTACCAGACAGCCCGCGTCGCGTACGCAAATTGGCCGTGCGCGGCCTTTGGCTTTTTTGGAGCTACAGCCGAGGAAGTGGGGGCGGCTGAGGCAACAGCCTTAGCAGGCTTCACTAGAATAGGTCCTGATCCGTGGCTGTTAGGGATGACAGGAGCCCCGATCGGGCTTGAATCTGCCGACATAACCTTGCAAAATGCAGGGCCGTGCGCATCAGGCGGTGTTTGTGGCGAAACCGATGACGCGGGTGAGGTCGAGGCCGAGTGGGAGGCCTCTGGGGTATCGGGGGGTGAAGAAGGGTATGTTCTTATCGTCGGACTGGGGATGATTGGAGCATCTTTGGGCATGGGGACGCGGGAAGCGAAAGCAGGCATAGAAGAGCCATTGATATTACCGGTGCTTTGGTGGGCAAATGGAGCGGGAGCTGGCTGAGGGAGGACCGTCGTCGGATAGGGGCCTGGACCAGCAAAGTCGTGTTGGACACGAGCTTGAAAGTCACGCAACGTCGAAGGATCGACGTTGAGCTGCCACTCCAAGTACGAGCACATCTCCCGCTCCATCTGGTTGATCTCCCGAAGCGCGAACATCCCTTGACCAACAATACACCAGGACTTGTTAGAATAAGTGTCATCACATATAATCTTTGAGGCGAGCATGAAAGCTGAAATAAATAGCCGGTGGCCAGACGATCCCTTCGCAGCAGGGAAACGGGCCTTGAGGCGTTGGAGGAGATACAGCGCAGCGAATGTCACGGATCCGTGCAGCCGCGTGCGGTGAAGGGCGTATGCGATGAAGTGCTCCAGCCGCGGGGTTTGGGTAGTAGAAGGCGGTGCGGGAGGAGGGGGCACGTCTGGGCATGCGAACAGGTGGGAAACAAAACGAGCACAGAGCTTGGCTGTGTGTTCGTGTCCATAATACGGGTCACTCCCACCTGCACCCTGGATTGGGAGGCGTGAGAAAATGAGGATAAACTTCGGAGGAAGGCGCTAACCGATGAAGGGATGTGGGCTGTAGCGGTGGCTGAGGGCCTAGAAATTTTCTGGGCCTTGCGGAAGGGCGAGGGGTGTCTTGGAGGGAGAGGGCCAGTAACAGCAGCCATTTGGGGCGATAGGAAGGGAGGAGACCGATATCGATGGAGGAAAAGTAGGGGGGAAGGCTATAGAAGGGAGGGGGGAGTGTAAGTGAGCGGACGACAAAGGGTGCCCGGTTACTTATATAGAAGAAGGGCGAGGGGAAGGGAAGGGCACGAGGCACATAACCTCTCACGGGAAACTCATATTGTTTTTCTAGCGTGACAGGCGGCAGCCAGCCGGTCAAACCCGTTTCGATGGCCTCGTTTTATCCATTCAGCATGCCTCGAGGCTGCCAACCCCAACAGACCCCGCATCAGTGCCCTCCCTCTATTTGGGGCATGACACCTCGCTGGCCTGCGGGCCCATGCACCTTCGCCTTGACTCCCCTCAATCAGAAAAAATAGACAAATCGGGCCGAAATCACCGAGCGCTACCCGGTGCCAGGTGGCTCAATAGGAATGATGGATCGATCGCTCACCTCTCGAATTACTAATCAGACGAGTCAAAATTGGGAACGTTGCGCAAG
>WNFI01238585.1_pt1 | contig 12132 bp, 8 predicted proteins | sample 5400471 | NCBI WGS metagenome assembly WNFI01 (sample SAMN13153348, study PRJNA577476) | soil metagenome | isolation source: 100 cm saprolite on Douglas fir-dominated hillslope | place: USA:California | collected 2013-09-17 | reverse complement strand
CATCCTAAGCAGCTTTTCCAGCCGGCGCCCACCGGCTGGTGTTCGTGGTATTGCTTTGGACCGCGAGTTACAGCCGAGCAAGTACTGCAAAATCTGGACGTAATCTCGCAAAAGGTTCCCAAATTGAAATACGTGCAGATTGATGATGGCTACCAGTCCGCCATGGGCGACTGGCTCGAAACCGGCAAGGCATTTGGCGGAGACGTTGTCGCAGTGCTGAAGGAAATTCGCAAACGGGGCTTTGAGCCTGCCATATGGGTGGCGCCTTTTGTCGCCGAGCAAAGTTCGCACGTCTTCCAGCAACATCCGGAGTGGTTCATCCGGGGCGCCGATGGTAAGCCTCTCGTTTCCAGCCAGGTAACTTTTGGCGGATGGCGTCACGGCCCGTGGTATGCGCTCGACGGCACTCATCCCGAGGTGCAGCAGCATTTTGAAAAAACCTTCAGCACCATGCGCAAAGAGTGGGGCTGCACTTACTTCAAGCTCGACGCCAATTTCTGGGGCGCGATGCACGGCGGGCGGTTCCATGATCCCCGGGCAACGCGGATACAGGCCTATCGCCAGGGCATGGAAGCGATTCGCCGCGGCGCGGGAGACAGTTTTATTCTTGGCTGCAACCATCCGATCTGGCCGTCGTTCGGCCTGATTGACGGCTCGCGCAGTTCCGGTGACATCAAGCGCACGTGGGCGAACTTCAAGACGCAGGCCCGGCAAACTCTCAATCGAAATTGGCAGAACGGACAACTTTGGTGGAACGATCCTGACGCTGTCTTGCTGACCGGAGATCTCTCCGATCAGGAATTTCAGTTTCATGCCACAGCGGCTTACGCCAGCGGCGGCATGGTGCTTTCCGGAGATGATCTCACCAGGATCCCGCCCGCTCGCCTGGCACTTCTGCAAGAGCTCCTGCCGCCAACCGGAATAGCGGCCGAATTTGAAGATGACAGTTTGCAAACAGGATTCATCAAGCTGAGCGATCGCCTGATGGTATGTGTTTTCAATTGGGCAGACGCGGCAAAAACAGTTTCGTTCCAGCTTTCCCAACCCAGCCAGATCAGGGACTACTGGAACGGCGCGGATTTGGGCCGCCATAGCGGGATTTTTGAGATCAAGGACATGCCACCGCATTCCGCCCGGTTGCTGGCCTGTACGTAAGCGGATTCGCGGGGAGGAACCTCAATTTCATAGGATAAAATGCCATGGATTACAAACAGCCAGTCGAGGTAAACACGATGGCCCGAGTACGACAAAGCAAGGCCGCGCCCGTGGGTGTTGTCATGAAAGTCTTGAAGATTCTTGAGCTGCTGCACAACCACCCTTCCGGGTTGCAACTCAAGGAGATTGCCAAAGAAACTGCCATCAACAAGAGCACGGCCTATCGTTTTCTCGCCCATCTGCAAACCGAAGGTTATCTCTTCCGCGATGACGAAGGAACTTATGTGATTGGCCCAAAGCTGGCGCGCATGGGTTCGGGAGTGAACTTTGAGGAGAGCCTGCGCAAGATGAGCCGCGCGTTGCTGCAGAAACTTTGGAACGCCACCGGCGAGACGGTCAATCTGGCTATCCTGGACGGACAGAACATTCTTTATCTCGACGTGATTGAGAGTTCGCACACATTCCGTTTCGCATCCGAAGTTGGCGCCCGCCGTCCGTTGCACTGCACGGCACTCGGCAAAGCGATCTTGTCCCAGTTACCCGCGGACGACGTTAGCGAATTGCTCCTGTCTGTTCACCTGGAAAAGCAAACGCCACATACGCTGATCCAGCCGGCAAGGATCAAGAAGGACCTGGCGAAGACGCGAATACAAGGCTACGCGCTGGACGATGAAGAGGCCGTCCTGGGAGCACGTTGCATCGCCGCTCCGATTTTCGACGGGCGGGCAAAAGTCATCGGCGGTGTCAGTGTAAGCGGGCCGCTCACCAGGATCACGGCGGAAAAGATTCCTCTCTTTTCTTCCATGGTGAAGACCACAGCCTATTCGATCTCCCGCCGGCTCGGCTATCAAAAACCATAACACTCGAAGTAGATGGAGGGCAGAGTTGAGGAATGTTCTTGTAAAGTGCGCGCTCGCAGCAGTGGTTCTCCCGGGACTGCTGCTGACTTCACTGCTGGCACAGACCACGAAAGTTGCTTCCACTCCGCCCATGGGCTGGAATAGCTGGAACCATTTCCGCGACAAAATTGATGACGCCACGGTACGCGCGCAAGCCGATGCCATGGTCTCCAGCGGAATGCGCGATGCCGGATACCTATACGTCAACATCGACGATACCTGGGAAGGCGAACGCGACGCCAAGGGCATCATCCATCCCAACACCAAGTTTCCCGACATGAAGGCCCTGGCCGACTACGTCCACGGCAAAGGATTGAAGCTGGGAATCTATTCTTCACCGGGACCGAAGACCTGCGCGAAATACGAAGGCAGCTACGGCCACGAAGAACAAGATGCTCAAACATATGCCGACTGGGGCATTGACTATCTGAAGTACGACTTATGCGGCCTTCGCGACATGATGAAGGAAGCGGGCTCACCCGAAGCAGCCCACAAGATCATGGTGGACGCTTATACCAAAATGCACAATGCGCTTTTGAAGACTGGCCGCCCAATTGTCTACAGCCTTTGCCAATACGGAAACGACGCTGTCTGGCGCTGGGGCGCTTCCGTGGGAGGCAATTTGTGGCGTACGACCGGCGACATCAGTGACCGGTATGCCCGCATGGCTGACATTGGCTTTAGTCAGGCTGGAATTGCGAAGTATGCTGGCCCTGGCCATTGGAATGATCCGGACATGCTGGAAGTTGGCAACGGCGGCATGAACGCGGAGGAATACCGCACGCATATGAGTCTTTGGGCCATCCTGGCGGCGCCGCTGCTCGCCGGAAATGATCTCAGTAAAATGACTCCCGAAACCATCAGCCTGCTCACCAACCACGAGGTGGTTGCCATTGATCAGGACACAGCCGGCATTCAGGGTGATCGCGTAAGCACTGAAGGACCGATGGAAGTATGGGTGCGGCCGCTAGCGGATGGCTCAAAAGCCGTTGGTTTATTTAACCGTCATCCTCAGCCCATGGATATGCGCGTTGATTTCCGTCAGTTGGGATTCAACGGGCCGGTGAAGCTGCATGACGTTTGGACCGGCAACAATTCTGAAGCAAAAAACGGCGAATATCAGACGCGCGTTCCCGGACATGGCGTCGTCTTGCTGCGAGTTTCAAAGTAGAACGATCCACAGGAGCCCTGATGCTGACTGCAATTGACTGGACCATCATGGTCGTCTATCTCGTCTTTGTGCTGGGCATTGGCCTGGCGCTGAAGCGATATATGCGTACCAGCACTGATTTCTTTCTCGCCGGTCGTTCCATCCCCGCGTGGGTCTGCGGACTGGCTTTTATTTCTGCGAACCTGGGCGCGCAGGAAGTAATCGGAATGGCCGCTTCGGGGGCGAAGTACGGAATCTCGACCAGCCATTTTTACTGGATCGGCGCCATACCCGCGATGGTGTTTGTCGGCGTTTTCATGATGCCTTTCTACTACGGCTCGCGCGCGCGTTCGGTGCCGGAATATCTGCGTTTGCGCTTCGACGAAAAAACCCGTGCCTTCAACGCGATTTCCTTTGCCACGATGACAGTGTTCTCGTCCGGCATCTCCATGTATGCCATGGCTAAACTCATTCAGATACTGCACGTCTTTGATACGCCGTTTCAGCGGCTGGGACTGCCCTCTTCGTGGGTCTTCCATGCCGGAATTCTCGTAGCGGCGTTGGTTGTGCTGACCTACATCTTTCTTGGCGGCTTGAGCAGTGCCATCTACAACGAGGTGGTGCAGTTTTTTCTCATTGTGGCAGGATTCCTGCCCCTGGTCTGGCTCGGGTTAAGAAATGTGGGCGGTTGGTCGGGACTGAAGGCCCGGCTCGGCCCGGAATATACGCACTCATGGGTTGGCATGGGCAGCGCGCACACCAACCGGCTGGGCGTGGAATGGTTTGGCCTGGCGATGGGACTCGGTTTCGTTCTCTCGTTTGGCTATTGGTGCACGGATTTTCTGGTAGTACAGCGCGCCATGGCGGCCGATTCCATGGGCGCAGCGCGACGCACGCCTCTGATCGCCGCTTTTCCCAAGATGTTCTTTCCCCTGCTGGTCATTTTGCCCGGGCTAATCGCGATCGCGCTGCCGACACAAAGTTCGCCCGCGGGCACTGCTCTTCATGGTTCATCCGTCGCTGGGTCCCGGGGCCAGGGACTGATCCCGCCGAAAATCGATCCTGACACCGGCGGTCCGAAACTCGACCAACAGGGCAACGTGCAGCTTGACTACGATCTGGCGATTCCCAACATGCTGCTCCACTATTTTCCCACCGGACTTCTGGGGCTGGGATTGACCGCGTTGCTGGCCAGCTTCATGTCCGGGATGGCGGGCAATGTCACCGCCTTCAACACCGTCTGGACGTATGACATTTATCAGTCTTACATCAATAAAAAAGCGACGGACCAGCACTACCTCTGGATGGGGCGTATGGCGACCGTCTTCGGCATCGCATTGTCCATTGCCGCCGCCTACATGGCAAACCGGTTCAACAACATCATGGACATGCTCCAGTTGGTGTTCGCTTTCGTAAACGCACCGCTGTTTGCCACGTTTCTGCTGGGAATGTTCTGGAAGCGAACGACCGGCCACGGGGCCTTCAGCGGTCTGCTGGCGGGCACGCTGACCGCCGCGCTGCATCACGGCAGCACTCTGCCCGCGGGCGCTGAAGTTGGAATCAAAGGCGGCTGGCTGCAGCACGTGGTCCATACGTATCCCAGCGAGATGGCGCAGAATTTCTGGACCGCTATTTTTGCCTGGACCGCATGTTTCGTCATTACCATTCTCGTGAGCCTGGTCACGCGACCGCAGCCGGAAAGCAGCCTGAAAGGTCTGGTCTATTCCTTGACAGAACGGCCGCAGACACAGCACTTGCCCTGGTATCAGCGGCCGGAAATATTGGCCCTGGTTGCGCTGGCGATCGTCGCGCTGTTAAACATTATTTTCATGTAGGAGAGTGAATGAAACTCGATATCCGGATACCGCTTGGTCTGCTGTTTGTAATTCTTGGATTACTGATCGCACTTTTCGGCCTGGCTGGCCCCAAGGATTTGTATGCGCGCTCGCTTGGCATCAACGTAAATCTTTGGTGGGGATTGGTGCTGCTGCTGTTTGGAATTTTTATGCTTCTCCTGGGCCGCCGTGGACAGTCGCGTGCAACCCACTCGGGCGTGCCGTCCCAATCCACGGGCCAGGACACAACCGGACAAAAATGATTCCAGGTTCTCCAGCCGCCAACCCGCCGTTATTTCCAGACGTTGCGAGCCGGGTCAGATACATCAGCGACCGCTTTAAGAATCTCTATGGCGAAAACTGCCGTCTCTATCGCGCGCCCGGACGCGTGAACCTGATCGGCGAACACACCGACTACAACGATGGATTGGTGATGCCGGCGGCCATTGACCTGGATTGCTGGGTCGCCATATCGGCCCGCGAGGGAAACACGTTCACCGTCCATTCGGCAAATCTCGACGAAACGCGCGAATTCGATCGCGCGAGCCCTCAGCCGAGCCACGACTGGAGCGATTACATACAAGGTGTTGCCGTCATGTTGCAAAGGTCAGGGCATTCTCTGGGTGGCGCGAAAATGCTGGTCTCCAGTAATGTCCCTATCGGCGGCGGCTTGAGCTCTTCCGCGGCCCTGGAAGTTGCCGCCGGGTACGCTCTTCTGGATACGCAAGACTCTCCTCCCAATCTTTTGCAGCTTGCACTTGCCTGCCAACGAGCTGAAAACGAGTTCGTGGGCGCACGCTGCGGGATCATGGACCAGTTTGTCGCTTGCCATGGAAAAGCGGGGCACGCACTGCTGCTCGATTGCCGCTCGCTGCAGCACCGGCTTCTGCCGGTTCCGGCAAACACCCGTCTGGTAATCTGCAACACCATGGTGAAACATGAGATATCAGCAGGCGAATACAACGTGCGCCGTTCCCAATGTGAAGAGGGTGTGCGTTTGCTGGCAACGGCGGTGCCCGGCGTGACTGCCCTGCGGGACATCACCGTAAAAAACTTTGAGCAGCATCGGGAAAGACTCTCTCCCACACTTCAGAAGCGGTGCCGGCATGTTATTAGTGAAAACGAACGCGTCCTTTCGGCGGCGTCAGCGCTGGAGCAGAATGATCTAAAAAGGTTCGGCGCACTCATGCTTGAGTCCCATAGAAGCTTGCGTGATGACTATGAGGTTAGCTGCTCCGAATTGGACTTGATGGTTGAGCTTGCGATGGAAGCTGATGGTGTCTATGGCGCGCGCATGACAGGCGGGGGCTTTGGCGGCTGCACTGTAAATCTCGTCGCCTCAGAAGCGGTGGCGGATTTCCAAAGAAGGCTCTCTGTCGCATATTATGCGAGGGTCGGAATTGTTCCCGAGATCTGTGTTGCCACACCATCACAAGGAGTTGGTCGCGTGCCCGCGCCCCAGTAAAACTGGCTCTTTCATGGACAAACTTGCTGAGCAACCGCATCGCCGTTTCAATCTTCTTACCCGCGAATGGGTCCTGGTTTCACCACACCGGACCAAACGGCCATGGCAGGGAAAAATCGAAAAACTTGCCGAACCGGCGGCTGCGGCTTACGACCCAGAATGTTATCTCTGTCCCGGCAATTCGCGCGCGGAGGGCCATCGCAATCCGCTGTACACCGGCACGTTTGCTTTTGATAACGATTTTGCGGCGCTGCTTCCGGGAACATCCATAGAAGACATCAACGATCAGGACCTGCTGGTGGCGCGTGGCGAAAGAGGGATTTGCCGCGTCGTTTGTTTTTCCGAACGGCATGATCTGGCCCTCGCATCCATGACGCAGCCGCAAATCAGGGCCGTTGTGGACACGTGGACAGAACAATACCGGGAACTCGCGGGCATGCCCTGGGTGAATTACGTGCAGATCTTTGAGAACCGCGGCGCAATGATGGGCGCCAGCAATCCTCATCCCCATTGCCAGATCTGGGCCAACGCCAGCCTGTCCAACCAGGCGGAAAAAGAACAGGTGTCGCAACGCGAATACTATCGGCAACACGGCTCGTGCCTGTTATGTGATTATCTGGCTCTCGAAGTGGAGCGAGCGGAACGGATCGTATGCCGTAACCAGGATTTTGTTGTCCTGGTGCCCTTCTGGGCAATGTGGCCGTTTGAACTCATGGTTCTTAGCGCTCGCCACCTGGGCGCGATGGATGAACTTACTCCGGCAGAGAGCGAGTCGCTGGCGGAAATCCTTCATCGTCTGTGCATACGCTACGACAATTTGTTTGAAACCCCGTTTCCTTACACCATGGGCTTCCATCAGCGGCCTACCGGCGGCCAGCCGCATCCTGAATGGCATTTTCACGCGCACTACTATCCGCCGCTACTGCGGTCTGCGACCATTCCAAAATTCATGGTCGGATTTGAAATGCTAGGATCGCCACAGCGTGATCTCACGCCGGAAGTGGCAGCCAATCGGCTGCGCGCGCTAAGTGAAGTCCACTATCGCAGCCGAGGCTGACTCCGTCTTCCAGTTTTCTAAACCGGGCGAAAGGTATATAAGAGAAAGCGCAAGTTCAAATGTAGGAACATATATTTCAAAAAGTGAAATAACCAAAACCGGTCACTTGGGAGGGCAATGTGTATAAATCAGGGACAATTCGCCGCACTGCCGGCAGTCTGATCATCGGAGTTCTTGCCACGCAGATAGTTCTGTCTTCACAAGCCGGGGCCCAGAATGCGGCGCCCAACCCGGTCGTTACGACGCAACCGGCCTTTCCGACAGCCGTCAGTGTGGACTGGTCAAAGGCCATTGTTGACTCCACCATGAAGCGTTACCCCAATCCCTCCGAACTCGGCTCCTGGGCTTATGCTCGCGCTCTCTTTCTGATAGGTGAATACATGGTCTGGAAACGGACCGGCGACCCCCGCTATTTTCAATACGTAAAAAGCTGGGTTGATGCGCACGTGGACGCTCAAGGCAACATTGATCACAACCTGGATTCTCTGGACTCCATGCTTCCCGGCAATCTTTTGCTTCTCATGTATCAGGAGACGAAAGAAGAAAAATACAAACTGGCCGCAGACAAAATCAGGCAGCGCTTCAACACTTATCCTCGTACCAGCGACGGCGGATTCTGGCATGCCACCGGCACAAGCCGCCAGCACCAGCTTTGGCTTGACGGCGTGTTCATGAGCATGCCATTTCTCGTCCGATACGGCCGGCTGTTTGGCGAAAATCCATACGCGGATGACGAAGCTGCCAGGCAGCTCATCGTCTATGCCAGCCACTTGCATTCTTCTGAAGGCCTTCTCTATCACGCTTACGACGAGAGCGGCGCTTCTGTCTGGGCAGACCCCATGACGCACCATTCACCAGAATTCTGGGGCCGAGCCATGGGATGGTTTGGCATGACGCTGATCGATGTCCTGGACGTTCTGCCCGCCAATGACCCCAAGAGATCGCAACTGATTTCCATTTTGCAGGACCTGGTCCACGGTCTCGCGAAATACCAGGACAGCCAGACCGGTCTGTGGTACCAGGTGGTGGATAAAGGCGCGGCGCCGGGAAATTGGCTGGAGACATCCAGCTCCAGCATGTACAGTTACGTGATCTCGATGGCGGTCAAGAGAGGTTATGTAGACAAGAGTTATGACGCCATCGCGAACAAAGGATACCGTGGCGTGCTCACGAAACTCTCGCTCGATGCCAATGGCCAGGCCAACATAACCGATATCTGTGAAGGCACCAATGTCGCCGACGTGAGCTATTACTTCGCCAGAAAACGGAATACAAACGATTTTCATGGACTGGGCGCGTTCCTCATCATGAACGAGCATTTCCTCACATCGGCTTCAGCGATGGAGCTCACCAGTCCTCCACGAAAGACGTTCAGGGTCTCGATCACGAATCCTACGAACCACGCCCGCGTCGAAGACGTGGTTCTCACCGTGGCTAACGTCCGGCGCAGCGTCCCCGATTTCACGGCCGAGGCAGCGACCGTCAGTGCAACCGACATTGCAAATGGCCCCGCACTTCCCTCACAAGCGGATGATATGGATGGCGACGGCAAAGCGGATGAGCTTGCCTTCCAAATTGAATTACAGCCCAAGCAGACACGCGTCGTGACCGTGACGTACGGGAGCACTGGTATTGTCGCCGCGACACAAAGCACTTATCCCAAGCGCACCGACGCAAAATTCGCCAAGCACTTTGACGGCATGGGGTGGGAATCCGAGACCACGGCCTGGCGTCTCTACTTTGACAAGCGCAACGCTATTGACCTCTGGGGTAAGAAGCAGCATGGCCTCTATCTGGAGACATTTGCGCAGCCGGACTACAAGTATCAGGAAGAATCACCGCGTGCGCGCGACATCTATAACGTTGGCAAGTCGCTCGGCGCGGGCGGAGTCGGCGCTTGGATTGACGGTCATGCGGTCCCTATATCCGATGTCAACAACCGCAAGTGGCGGATCATCAGCGCCGGGCCGGTGCGTTCCATCGTGGAATTTGCGTATGAGGGATGGAAGATTGGGGGTCAAACGGTTGCTCTTACCAGCCGCATCACGCAGTGGGCCGGAGAACGCGGCTATGAACATCGCGTAAGCATCAACAGTCCCGGCGATTTTCCGCTGGTCGTGGGATTCTCGCGCAAACCTGATCTTAAAGAAATAGACGGCAAGTCGCCTTGTTCACTGGCGATCTGGGGCCATCAGGTTGTGCAACCTGGAACTGGGGCGACAGAATCCTTGCCGGACCAGAACCTGGGCCTGGCCATACTGGCTCCGGACACTCCGCCAAGCTGCCAAATCGCCGGTGATCCGCAGAACTATCTGGTAAAACCTCAGATAAAAGATGGAACGGCACGCTGGTATGTTCTGGCGGCATGGGACCAGGAAACAACTCAGCCGGTCAAGAATGTAAAAGACCTGACCTCTCTGGTAAAGCAGGAAAGCGTACGTCTGTTGCAACCCGCGACAGTAACAGTGCTGGCCAGTCCGCAACCGGCTACTACGCAAGCCAGTAGTTCTCAGCCGAAAAATGGCAGCCAGAGCGCTAAGTCCGGAATAACTACCACTCCCACGCCTTCCGATGGCGTAAAATATTTTTCCAGCGCAGAGGTCCACGCTGCTTTTGAAAAAGGCGCCCCACTCCTTCCTAAAGATGGCCACACCTACTCGATCAGCGCCGGACGGCGCGACAAACCCGGCCAATCCGAGCTGCACGAGAAGGACACAGATGTGTTTTACATCCTCCAGGGGTCGGCCACATTTGTGACTGGAGGCAAGATGGTGGAACCGAAGACAACCGCGCCGGGTGAAATACGCGGCTCCGGGATTGAAGGCGGCGAGAGCCACACGCTTTCCAAAGACGATGTAATTGTCATCCCGGCGGGAGTGCCGCATTGGTTCAAAGACGTGCAAGGACTCTTTCTATACTTTGTCGTCAAAGTCCAGTAATTCGCTCAGTAAACTGAATTGCATAGCGGCGTTCCGTCAGCAGCCTTAAGATAATTCTCACGTGATGAGAATTTCCTATCAGGAAGTTTGCGACGTCCTCGTGCGGGCCCTGTTGAAGCTTGGGTTCACGCCGGAACGCGCGTCTCTCTGCGCACAACTTTTTGCCGACACCAGCCGTGACGGCGTTTACTCGCATGGACTGGACCGCTTTCCACGGTTCGTCCGGGGGATTCGGAAGGGCCTCGTCGATGTCGACGCAACGCCGGAACTGGTCCTCCGTCACGGATCGCTGGAGCGCTGGAATGGACACAGCGGCCCGGGCAATCTGAATGCTCATCATGGCATGGAGCGGGCCATTGCGCTTTCGCGGCAGCATGGCATAGGGTGCGTTGCCCTGGCAAATACCAATCACTGGATGCGTGGCGGCACCTATGGTTGGCAGGCCGCGGATGCCGGAGTGATCGGAATCTGCTCGACCAACACCATGCCGAACCTTCCTCCCTGGGGCGCAAGTGATCCGCGAGTCGGCAACAATCCGCTCGTGATTGCCGTGCCTCGGCCCCAAGGGCATGTGGTGCTGGATATGGCAATGTCGCAATTTTCATATGGCGCTCTCGCATCGTATCGCGCGCGCGGCGAACTTTTGCCACTCGATGGCGGCTTTGATTCTCAAGGACAACTCACGCGCGATCCCACAGCGATCGAGGCCTCGGCGAGGCCCCTGCCCATCGGCTATTGGAAAGGATCGGGACTGGCTTTGATGCTCGACCTCATGGCAGGCTTGCTCTCAGGCGGGCAATTCACACACCAGATCGCCGCTGATCCTGAAGAAGAGAGCAAGCTCTCACAGGTCTTTACGGCGTTTGACCTGTTATCGCTCACTGGTAGTGAAGCTGCCGCGCACCTCGCGGACCAAGTCATTCAGCATCTTCAATTTTCAGGGGGATCCTCGGAACAGGTCCGCTATCCCGGCCAGCATGTTCTGGAGACCCGAAGCGAGAACATGGCCAGAGGCATCCCGGTGCAGCCATCCATCTGGAAAGAGATCCGGGAAATTGGAGAGTGACTGGCGAATTTGTGAAGCTAGTCTGAAAACGCAGAAGCTATTGTCTCCGCCGCCGTGCTGGCGCGTTTAATGACTTGAATCCAACCGCCGAATCTCTCGATACCGGAAACAGTCGACGAGGTGATCGTTCACCATGCCAACCGCCTGCATGTGGGCATAAACAACGGTCGAACCAACGAAGCTGAATCCCCGGCCTTTGAGGTCCTTGCTAAACGCGTCCGACTCGCTTGAGGTCGCCGGAACTTCTCGCATTGTCTTCGGCCGGTTGACCTTGGGACGTCCATCGACGAACCGCCAGCAATAGGCATCGAAACTTCCGAACTCTTCCTGAACAGCCAGAAATCCGCGCGCATTGCGTATGGCAGCTTCGATTTTCATGCGGTTGCGAATGATCGCCGGATCCAACGTGAGCTTCTGAATTCGCTTCTCGGTATATCGCGCCACTTTCTCCGGATCGAACCCGCTAAACGCACGGCGATACCCTTCCCGTTTTTTGAGCACGATCGACCAACTGAGCCCGGCCTGCGCCGCTTCGAGCACAAGGAACTCAAAGTGTTTTCGGTCAT
>WNFI01679219.1_pt1 | contig 12134 bp, 9 predicted proteins | sample 5400471 | NCBI WGS metagenome assembly WNFI01 (sample SAMN13153348, study PRJNA577476) | soil metagenome | isolation source: 100 cm saprolite on Douglas fir-dominated hillslope | place: USA:California | collected 2013-09-17 | reverse complement strand
AAAACAGGTCCCGCACGATCAGCGGCCAAAAAGCGGTGAGCGCTGTTTCGATAACCTCCGTGCCGCAGTCATGCGCTGCATCGAAGCAGGACAACTAAACTGCGAGGATGTAGAGGAGGTGGCGGAAGCACTTTGGGCCGGCGCCCACGGCATTACAACGCTGCTGATCTCGTCCTCGTTCCGGTTCATCGAGCAGAATCGGCTTATCGATCGCGTGGTGTACATCCTCATTGAAGGGATCCGCAAACGGTGACCGGACGCGGGCAAAATTTTTTGCATCTCAATGAACAGTGTTCACATCATACCAACTGTTCATAATAAGGCCTTTCCTATGAACTTCGTAGCGCTCAAAATGCTCCTCGGTGACCGGGCCAAATACCTCGGGCTCATTTTCGCGGTTGCCTTCTCCACGTTCCTGATGTCACATCAAAGTTCGATTTTCGCCGGCATCATGAGACGCACCACAAGCCAGATCATGGATGTGCCCGATGCCAACATCTGGGTGATGGACCGCAAGACGCAATACTTCGACGAAGTCAAAGCACTCACAAACGACGACTTGTATCGTGTCCGCGGAGTATCGGGCGTTGAGTGGGCGGTGCCGCTGTTCAAGGGCACGCCTCGCGCCAAGGCCTTCGACGGGAATTTCCGAGTCGTGATCATGATGGGCGTCGACGACGCAACGTTGGTCGGTGCGCCGCGGAACATGGTGCTGGGATCGGCCGACGACCTTCGCCGGCCGGACGCCGTGATCGTCGATCGCGTCGGTTACGAATTCTTTTTCCCCAAGCAGACCTACGAACTAGGCAAGACGCTGGAGCTGAACGATCACCGCGTGACGATCGTCGGCATCTTCAACTCCTCTGCGCCGTTTCAGAACCTGCCGGTTTTCTATTCGCGATACAGCCAGGCCATCACCTACGTAGGCCAGGAGCGCAACCAGTTGTCATTTGTGCTCGCGAAGGCGGCGCCCGGGATCAGCGACCGCGAGGCTTGCCGGCGGATCGAACAAGCGACCGGTCTGCGCGCGGCGACCTCTCGCGAGTTCGGTTGGCAGACCATCCAGTATTACATCAAACACACCGGAATCCCAGTCAACTTCGGGATCACCATTGCGATCGCGCTGGTTGTGGGCACCATCGTCGCCGGGCAGACTTTCTACATTTTCACACTCGAGAACCTGAAGCAGTTCGGTGCGCTGAAAGCGATCGGAGTCACGAACTGGCGTATCACTGGCAGATCGCCGCGGGCACGGGCGCAACCGTGCTGCTGATCGTCATCCTGGCGAGCTTGATGAGCATTCGCCGCGTGCTGGTGCTCGAACCGGCCGTCGTATTTCGAGGTTAAGGAGGATCCAAATGACACACACGATTGCAGAAATGCCCCAGGACCGCTCCCTGACGGTCGCGGCTCGGAAAGAGGGTGCCGAGTCGCGCGCGTCAGCAAGCGGCGCGGTATCCTGCCGGCAAGTGAAAAAGGAGTTTGGCGCAGGCGACAACCGCGCGCTGGTGCTTCGCGGCGTCGACTTCGACGTGCAGTTTGGCGAGATGACCCTGCTGGTCGGCCCCAGCGGATGCGGCAAGACGACGCTGCTGTCGGTCATCGCCGGTCTTCTGGACGCCACCGCTGGTGAAATCTCCGTTCTCAGCCAGAACATGGATACTCTTTCGGGAACCGACAGCGTGCTGTTCCGCCGCAAGAACCTGGGCTTCGTCTTTCAACAATACAATCTCCTTCCCGCTCTCACGGCGGCGGAGAACGCGGCCGTGCCTCTGCTAGCTGCGGGCGTGCCGCGCAAGCGGGCGGTGGATCGGGCCTCCGCTCTGCTGACCGAACTCGGCCTCGAGAAGCGGCTTCACGCCCTGCCTGCGCAGCTCTCCGGCGGCCAGCAGCAGCGCGTCGCGCTGGCTCGCGCGCTGGTCCATGAGCCGCGCTTGATCGTCTGCGACGAGCCGACCTCGGCGCTCGATCATGAAACCGGCTACGCCGTGATGGAGCTGCTTACCAAGGTGGCCGTGCGCGACGATCGCGCGGTCATCGTGGTCACTCATGACAGCCGCGTCTTCGATTTTGCCGACCGCATCGCCCACATGGACGACGGCCGAATCGTTCGGACCGAAGCTCCGCGGCAAGAACGCTTTGCAGCCAGCCGAAATTAGTTCGAGAAAGGAACATTTCTTATGACCAAGTACGGTTTGCCGGTTATCGCCGCTCTTATTCTTACGTTCGCCATCTTCGCGATCGTCCGGTCTCAGCCGGTGCACGCCACCGTGGCGCCGCCCTCGCCGCCGCCGACCCCGCTGGTTCAGGGAAGCGTCGGAGCAGTCGGTCTGGTGGAGGCGAGCTCCGAAAATATCGCCGTCAGCGTGCCGGTTCAGGGCATGGTAACTCACGTGTACGTCAAAGCCGGCGACCGTGTCACCAAAGGACAGAACCTGTTCTCGATCGATGCCCGCGACCTTCAAGCTGAGCTGAACCTGCGGCGCAGCTCCCTGGCGATGGCGCAAGCGAAGCTCGACAAGCTAATGAACTCGCCGCGGCCTGAAGAGATTCCACCAGCCGAGGCGAAAGTCAGAGAGGCCGAAGAGCTATACCACGATGCCGAGATACAACTGAAGCTGATTGAAAGCGTGCGGGACAAACGCGCCATCCGGGACGAGGACCTGCTCCGACGGCGCATCGCCGTAAAGACTGCCGCGGCTCGACTCGACCAAGCCAAAGCCGACCTCGCCCTGCTGAAGGCGGGCGCCTGGCAGCCCGATATTGAGATCGCGCGCGCCGAGGTCAACCAAGCTCAGAGTCAGGTGGAGCGCGTCCAGGCCGATATCAACCGCACCATTGTGACCGCACCCATCACCGGCGAAATTCTGCAATGCAAGGTGCGCGCTGGCGAATACGCGCAAGCCGGCCAACTGGCGCAGCCGCTCATTCTCATGGGCGCCACGAATCAATTAAATGTGCGCTCCGACGTGGATGAGCAGGATGCCTGGCGAGTCAAGACCGGCGCCTCTGCCGTAGCATCGGTGCGCGGCGACAGCGCCCATCGTTACCGTTTGCGGTTCGTCCGGTTCGAGCCGTACGTGATCCCGAAAAAGAATCTCACCGGAGACAGCACGGAGCGTGTGGACACCCGCGTTCTTCAGGTCATTTTCGCGCTCGACAAGAGCGCTCCGGTCTACGCGGGCCAGCAGATGGACGTTTTTATCGACGCGGGAGGTAAGTAATGAAACCCTCGTTTTACGTTGCGATCCTGTTTTCCGCGGTGAGCGCTATGGCCGCGAGCTGGCCCAAGGCCGGGCCGAACTACAAACCGCCCAAAGCCACCGTGCCGGGTTCGTATCATCAACAGGCCGGTGCGGCAGGAACGAACACCGATGCCGCGATCGGGAAGTGGTGGGCGACCCTCAACGATCCCGAGCTGACCGCGTTGATCGACCGCGCCGTCCGCGCCAACCTCGACTTGAAGATTGCGTCCTCGCGGATTCTCGAAGCCCGTGCCTCAAGGCGCGTCACTCGCGCTGACCTGTTGCCCACAGTGGCGTCGAGCGACACGGTCCAACGTGTGCGCGGCGGTCTGACGTCGGGCCTGTTTAACGTCAACAAAGGCTCCTCGGGCCGGTCTAGTTTGCTGACGCCATTCGAGTCGAACGTCTTTCAATTCGGATTCGACGCAAGCTGGGAAATCGACTTTGCCGGTGGCCGCCGCCGCGCTCTAGAGGCGGCCACAGCGGACGTCGCCGCCATCGCGGAAGCGCGGCGGGATACGCTCGTCAGTCTGCTGGGTGAAGTCGCGCGGAACTATTCGGAGCTGCGCGGCTTTCAGCGGCGCCTCGACATCACAAACCGGAACATCAAGCTGCAGGAGGATTCGCTGGAGCTCACGCGGGTTCGCGCTGAGGCGGGACTCGGTAACCAACTGGATGTCGAACGCCAGGCCGCGCAACTCGCTACGACCCGTTCCCAGGTGCCTTCGCTCGAAGCCGCGGAGATCCAGACCATCCACCGGCTCGGAGTCCTGCTCGGCGAAGAACCGGGTGCGTTGCTCAACGAGTTGACGCAAAGCAAACCTTTGCCCACGGTTCCACCCGCGGTACCCGTCGGGCTTCCCGCGGACCTGCTGAAACGCCGACCCGACGTTCGCGAAGCCGAAGCGCGTGTTGCGGCGGAGACGGCGCGCGTCGGCATCGCCCGTGCGGATCTGTTCCCTAAAATCCTTCTCACCGGAGCGGCCGGCAGGCAGGCGACAGAGCCTTCAGGCCTGACGCTCGGCGCCGGCAACTTCTTTTCGATCGGCCCCGCGATCACGCTGCCCATCTTCAACGCAGGCAAAATCCGCGGCAACATCGAAGCGCAGAAACAGCGGCTCGATCAGGCGTTGACCCAATATCAGAGCACGGTGCTTCGTTCGCTGGAAGAGACCGAAAATTCACTCGTCGCCTATGGACACGAGAAAGACCGTCAGGCAAAGCTCGTCGCCGCGGTCGAAGCGAGCCGCCAGGCGACCATGCTCGCCAACGAGCTCTACACACGAGGCCTTTCAGACTTCCTGAGCGTACTCGACGCGCAGCGCCAACAGCTCGCGGCGGAAGACGACCTCGCGCAGAGCGACACCGCGGTAGTCACCGACCTGATCGCACTCTACAAAGCCCTCGGCGGTGGCTGGGAAGCGGATCGTGCAATTCGGTGACTGTTCGGGGTTCGGAGTTCGGAGTTCGGAGTTGCCGGGACGATTGAACTCGAAGTCATAACTCCGGACCGAACTTCTTCCGCATCCACTCCACAAACTCGTCGGGCGCGGGCATCGTCGAGAGCCGTCCTTGACGCACCAGCGCCCAGTCGTCAAAACGCTTCGATTGCTTGATCTCAGCTAGCGTCACAGGGGGGTCCAGACGACGGGCGAATTCGATGTCGACAACCGCGGACTTCGGATTCTTCGGGTCCGGCCGGGGATCCGAGAGAACCCGCGCGAGCCCTACGACGGCCGAGTTGGCGCCGCTGTGGTAAATGAACACTTTGTCGCCGGGACGCATCGACCCGATGGCGCGGACCGCCTGCGGATTGGTGACCCCGTCCCAGACGGTCTTCACATCGCGCTCGAGCTGGGCAAGCGAGTACGTCTCGGGATCGGTTTTCGCGAGAAAGTAGGCCATGGGAATGTGTAGTACCTCGGTTGATGGATCGATTGTACTAACGGAATGTGAGCTATAGCACAGGCTAAAGCCCGTGCCACCTCAGTGTACAATAGAAGCACGTTCCCAATGAGACGCATAGGAGCATACTGAAATTGAAGGTCCGTTTTCTTGCGGGCAGTTGCCTGCTGTGGGCGCTGACCACGTGTCTGGTGCGCGCCCAACAACCGCCGCCGCCGCCGCAACCGGCGTCCTCAAAACCAGCCACGCCGAGGCAGCCCTCGACCATCGAGCCAGCCGACAAGAGCGTTGGCCTTCCCATCGACCCGAATAAATACATAATTGGGCCGGAGGACGTCTTGAGAATCGACGTGTGGCGCGAGGCCGAACTCTCAGGGATCGTCGCCGTCCGGCCCGACGGCAAGATCACACAGCACCTGATCGGAGAAGTGCAGGCGGCCGGCGTCACGCCCATACAGTTAACCAAGGACCTGATGGAAAAGTACGCCGTGTTCATCAACCGGCCCGACGTGACCGTCATCGTGCAAGAGGTTCGCAGCAAGAAGTATTACATCGATGGCCTGATAAATCGTCCCGGAGAATACCCGCTGGTCACGCAAACGAGAGTCTTCGAAGCTATCAGCAAGGCGAGCGGGTTCCAGGAGTGGGCCAACAAGAAGAACATCAAAATCATCCGCGACGGCGGAAAAAAGATTTTCAAGTTCAACTACAACGACGTATCCAACGGCAAGCATATGGAGCAGAACATCGAGCTGGAGAACGGCGATCACGTCATCGTCAAATGACCGCCTCAGAGGTTTTTCATGGCACAAGATTCACTCAATGTAAGCCGCAGATCGCTGGACATTGAAGACTACATCGATATCATCCGCCGGCACAAAGGCTGGATCTTCGGTCCTACGTTCGCTCTTCTTGTGGTTGCGGTGGTGGTGGCGTTTCTGTGGCCGGACACGTACCTTTCGAGCGCGGTCATCCGCGTGGTTCCGCCGCAGGTGCCTGAGAATTACATCGCTCCCAACATCACTACCGACATGCAGGGACGCATTAACAGCCTGTCGCAAGTGATCCTGAACCGCTCCTCGCTGACCACGCTGGTCAACAAATACCAGCTCTATCCAAAGGAGCGGTCGCGGCTGCCGATGGAGGACGTGATCGAGAACATGAAGCAGAACGACGTCACGATTGGTCCCGTGCAGACATTCGTCCAATCCAGCCAGGGCCGGCAGATTGTGCCGGCGTTCAGAATCGGGTTCAAATACAGCAACCGGCTCATCGCGCAAAAGGTGGCGAACGAGCTGTCCTTCAACTTCAAAGAGGAAAGCTCCCACCAAACCGGCGAGGAGGTCATCGGCACAACCAAGCTGCTTGAGCAGCAACTCAAGGACGCCAAGGACAAACGGGACGAATGCAATCAGAAGCTGCAGACCTTTCGTGTGAAGAATTTGGGGCACCTTCCCGATCAGCAGCAAGGCAATTATGCTCAGTTGAACGCCCTGCAAGGCCAGATAGTCAATCTCGATGCGGCGATGAGCCGGGCCCAGTCGGACAAGCTGAATCTCGACAACGAAATGCGCATCGCCAGACAGGCGCTTCAGCAGCTCAAGGATCCGAATGCGGACCAGGTGGTCATCGACCAGAAGAACGAGAAGCTGGCCCTGAAGGACAAGGAGATCGAGCAGGCCGAGGGCTACCTGGCCCGTTTGCGGGAGCGATACACGGATGTCAATCCCGACGTCCAGAGCACGGTCGCCCAGCTCAATCTGCTGAAGAAGCAGCGGGAGACGATTTCAAAGGAGGACCAAAGCGGCAAGAGCGAACCTCGCACGCTGCCTCCGAACCCGCAGTTCGTCAGAGATCAGCGCGTATTGCAGGTGTCGATACAGCGCATCAGCGGTCTGCAGGAACAAAAAGACGTGGAGATGAAGGACCTGCAGAAGCAACAGGCGCAGCTCCGGGAAGCGGTGAGGTCAATTCAGGGGCGCATCGAAGCTGCGCCGCTGGGGAGCAAAGAGTTTTCCGAGCTTACTTCCGATCTCGATATCGCGGAAAGACAATATCAGGAAGCTGAGGAGAAATTCAACAAATCGAGCAAGGCGAGTCAAGTTAGCAACCAGGGGCGCGGAGAGAAACTGGAGATTCTGGATTACGCCAACGTGCCGCAATCGCCGACCGAACCGAAGCGAACGCTGATCGTCCTCGCCGGAGCCGCGATCGGACTGATTCTGGGCCTCATCCTGGCAGGCGGGCGCGAGGTGAAAAACACGTCGATCAAGAATCTGAAAGATGTACGCGCCTACACGCAACTCCCGGTGCTGGGCAGCATTCCGCTGCTGGAGAACGATCTGGTGGTGCGCCGCCGCCGCAGGCTGGCCTGGCTGGCTTGGTCCACCGCTTGTCTGGTCGGGTGCGTCATTGGGTTGAGCTCGGTTCTGTATTACATGAATACGAAAGTCTAATGCTACGGTGTCATAGAGTTCAGCGGAGCAATCGTGGCGCAGACTCTCAGTCTGCGGCTCCGAAACTCATCTCGGCGCATCGTGGACGCGTGAAGAAGAGGGTCGAGACGAGTCTCGACCCGGCAGGCAAGAGTGCCTGCGCCACGGGCCGACTGGAAGAAGCGATCGCCTGCCCCAAGGGGAGGAGCATCGCATGAGCAGAGTTCACGACGCATTAAGGAGAGCGGAAAAAAGCGCAGGCGAACAAGCGGCAACTCCCGAACCGCCGCGTAGCAGGCCTTCGAATTTGGGCGTTCCGCCGATGGCCGCCGGCAGCGCCGCGGTTGCCGAAGCACATTCGCTGCACGGATTGCTCGACTTGGTTGCGGAGATCCCTTATACCCCGTCCCGCGAAGCGCTGCTCATCGACACGGAACACCCCGACGAGGCGCCGGCCGAAGAGTTCCGAAGTTTGCGAACCCGCCTCAACCATATGCAGAGCCAGCAGCCGATCCATACGGCGGTGATCACCAGTCCCTCGCCGGCCGAGGGCAAGAGCTTCGCCGCGATGAACCTCGCGCTGGCGGAAGCCCAGCTCTCCGGCAACAGCGTCCTGCTCTGCGATTTCGATTTCCGGCGCCCCATTCTTCACAATGTGCTGCAAATAGAACGCAGCCCCGGCATCACGGATTACCTGCTGGGCAAAGTGCAATTGCACGAGGCCATGCGAAGGATCGCGGGTACGAACCTCTATGTCATGCCCGCGGGTGAGGCCGTCATCAATCCCCTGGAGCTGCTGAACCTGAAAGAGGTAAAGCAGATGCTGGAGCGGCTGCCCGCCCTCTTCAACTGGATCATCCTCGACAGCCCGCCGCTGCTGTTTGCGGCCGACGCCAATCTGCTTTCGACGCTGTGTCACGGCACCATTCTGGTGGTTCGGATCGGTGCGACAACCATCGACTCCATCACGCGCGCGATGCAGTCTCTATGTCAGAACAACGTGCTCGGCATCATTGTCAACGGAGCGCGCCGCGGCGAGTTGTACAGCAAGTACACCTACTATCATTCCTACTACTCGCCCAAGGGAAGCAAGAAGGACGAGGAAGACGACGAGTAGAACGGGTCTCCAGACCTGTTCCAGGTGGGGCAGACTCTAGCCACTACCTGGACCTCCAATTGCGAAGCATCTCAGAGATAATGCGCCGGGCTCCACGGCGTCCGTTGCTCGACAACGTTGGCGCAGATGGCCGGGCTGTGGAAGGATCTTGACGACTGTGCCGAATTTTCTCACCTGGGCGCGCGCGGCACGTGCAGCTTCAGGTAAAATAAGAACTTCATCCTCGCACCCTTGTGCTCATAGTGAAACGGGGCAGTCTGGGTGGACGTCTGGAAAAATTCATGGCGCAAAGTGGAAAGGAACCCGCACCTAGATGCTGTTAAACAGGCGTGACCGCCTGCATGCACTGTTGGTATCGCTGTTCATCGCAGCTTTGACCGGGTTACTTCAGGGCGCTCCGCAGCAGCCTCCGGCTCCGCAACCGCCGGCGCAACAACCGGCGAGTCCGCCGCCGCAGAATCCTCCGCAACAGAAGCCGCCGGAGCAGAAGCCACCGGAACAAAAGCCGCCGCAGACGCCGCCGAGGAACCCGCAACAGCCGCCGAGCCCCACGCCTCGTACGACGTCGCCCGGTGCGCCGCCCGAGAACTACGTCGAGGCGATCGATTTTCGGGGTACGCGGCGCGTTCCTCAGGATACGCTGCGCCAGCAAATCGTGACCAAGAAGGGCGACCAATACAATGAAGACATCCTGCGCCGCGACTTCATGGTCCTTTGGAACACCGCCAAGTTCGACGACATCCGCCTGGAACGGGAAGCCGGACAGTTCGGGTGGATCATCCGCTTCGTGATGACCGAACGCCCCGTCGTCCGCACCATCAAGTACGAGGGCAACAAGTCCATCAGCATATCGGAGATTCTCGATCGCTTCAAGGAGCGCAAGGTCGGCCTCAGCGTGGAGCAGCAGTACGATCAGAACCGGGTACAGCGCGCCAAGAACGTCCTGCAGGAGTACGAAGCGGAGCGTGGACACCAGTACGCCACCGTCACGCCGGAAGTGCATCGCGTGCCGCCTTCGTCTCTCGAGATCGTGTTCAAGATCGACGAGGGTCCGAAGGTCAAGGTCGGCCACATCGCTATCGAAGGCAACAACGCGTTCAACGACCGCACCGTGATCCGGTCGATGAAAAACCTGAAGCCGATCGGGCTTCCGCATTCCATCCTGTTCGAGAATCTCTTCGCGCGAACGTTCGACTCCACCAAGCTCGAGGAAGATAAGAGCCGCATCACGAATTTCTACCAGGAGCACGGCTACTTCGTCGCCCGCACCACGGATTCCTCCGTGAAGATCTACGACCATAAGAGCGGTGGATTGCATGTTCCACTTCTCAGGCCGAACAAGGTGGGCAAGCGCGCCGACATCTCCGTCACGGTGGATGAAGGCCTCAAGTATCGCCTGCATTCCATCAGCTTCACGGGCGTGAAGTTCTTCCGGACGCCGGAGGCTCTCATGCGGCCCCTGTTCGGGATGGCTGAGGGCGACGTTTTCTCCACCGCCAAGCTGCGCAAGGGCATCGAGAACATGCGCAAGCTTTACGGCGAGTTCGGATTCATCGATTTTGTCGGCGAGCCCGGGTTCGAGCCCGACACCAAGAACGGCACCGTCGATATGTCGCTTTCGGTCGACGAGGGCAAGCAGTTCTTCGTGCGCCGCATCGACTTCAGCGGCAACAACACCACCCGCGACAAGGTGATCCGCCGCGAGTTGCTCATCGACGAAGGCGACATGTTCAACACGCGCCTTTGGGACGTCAGTATTCTCCGCCTCAACCAGCTCGGCTACTTCGAGCCCTTGAAGGAGGGCGAGGCGGCCGACATCAAGCGCGACACCAAGACCGATACCGTCGATCTGACTTTGAAGGTGAAAGAGCGCGGCAAGAACTCGGTCCAGTTGAACGGCGGCGTTTCGGGAATATCCGGAAGCTTCATCGGGTTCTCGTACGCCACGAACAACTTCCTGGGCCTGGGCGAAACGCTCAGCATCAATTCGCAGCTCGGCACACGTTTGCGCAGCGTGCAATTCGGATTCACGGAGCCCTACCTCTTCGATAAGCCGATCCAGACCGGTTTCACGCTGTACACGCAGCGCTTCAACTACAACCAGGCGCGCGAAGCGTCGATCCTGTCGGGCCAGAACCTGATCCCGCTCTACAACCTCAGCTATCCGCTGCGCCGCAGTTTTGCGCGCGTCGGCATCAGTTACGGTTACGATATCTCGCACATCTCGACGCTGACTAGCGCCTCGACGCAGTATTTCACGTACCTCGATTTTCAGGGCGTCGGCGGGCCGAATTCTTTGAGCGGCATCCGCACCAGCAAGATCATCCCGTCGTACACCTACAACACCGTGAATCACCCCATTAACCCGACGGGTGGGAGATCGATTTTCGCCTCGCTTGGTCTTTCCGGCTTCGGCGGCAACGTGAACACCATCGAGCCGACGCTCGACTTGAAATATTTCCGGCACGGTTTCAAACGGGGCCACGTCATCGGTTTCCACATGCTGGCTCGCATGCTCACGGGTTACGGCGGCAAGGTCGCGCCCCCGTTCAACCGTTACTACATCGGCGGCGAGAACGATATTCGAGGATTCGAGATCTGGGGCATCAGTCCGATCGGTTTCATCCCCAGCATTGCCAACATCGATATACGCAACGGCGACGGCAGTATACGCCAGCAGCGGGTCGTCGACCCCACCACCGGCATCGTCTCCTTCCAGAGCATCAAGCAGGCGCTCCCGATCTATCAGATGGTGTTCCCCGGTGGTGACACCAACGTGACCGCCAACTTCGAGTACCGGATTCCGATCGTGGGACCCGTGACCCTGGCGTTGTTCACCGACGCGGGAGTTGATAAGCTGTCATTTGCAAGCCAGCTCAAGCTGAATCCGGGCCGTATCACTGAGCTCAACAATACGTTCCCGCAGGCGGGTTTCACGGGACGGGCCGTCATCGCTCCGGGAACGCAGCAGATGCGCATGTCGAACGGAGTTGAATTGCAGGTATTGATGCCGGTAGTGAACGCGCCTTTTCGTGTGTACTGGGCCTACAACCCGTTCCGGGTGGAGCGTTTCCTGCAGCCGCCCATCGTGGCCGACCGTTCGCTGTTCCCGAACACCGCGACTTTCAACGCGGCGATTGCAACCTATGGCGTGCCGGTTCCGTTTTTCGAGAAGCACTCGACGTTCCGGTTTTCCATCGGCCGCACTTTTTGAGGCGGCGGCTGAGCACTATATTGGATAGAATGTATATTAACCACTCAAGTTCAGGAGTTTCATTGTGACAAGACAGGTAATCGGCATTTGCGCGTTGGCCCTGGGTCTCTCGACGTTGGGGTCCGCGCAGCAACTAAAAATCGGCGTCATCCACATTCAGGGCGCCATCGGAAGCACCAAGGACGGCCAGAAGGCCGCTGCGGAGCTGGAGACAAAGG
>WNFI01435851.1_pt2 | contig 12134 bp, 14 predicted proteins | sample 5400471 | NCBI WGS metagenome assembly WNFI01 (sample SAMN13153348, study PRJNA577476) | soil metagenome | isolation source: 100 cm saprolite on Douglas fir-dominated hillslope | place: USA:California | collected 2013-09-17 | reverse complement strand
GCGCGCACCAGTGACGACACGAAGGAGAACTCAGTTGCGGTGCACCTCTTCCTCCGTGATTGCCGCGTCCATACACACGCGCGCCAGTTCAATGAGTTTGTCGCGAAGTTCCGGGGTCTGCGCCTGCCCCGCCAGCCTGACACATTCGCGGGCATAATCCTGATATTTTTGCGCCTCCGACAACATTGCTCGCCCCGTAAGAAAAACGCCTCCTCGCTCCGAATTTATCTAGACGACGCCGGCCCTATTTGTCCGCCCGCACGCCGACTCAACGATCGTGTGGAAACGGTGAATTACGGTCGTATCGCTGCCCCTGAGCCGCCAGCGTGCGCAGCTGCGCGCGAGCCGATGCTCTCGCGAACGGTGTAGCGGATTGAGTGGCAGGAATTCCGATGGATTTCGCTAACGCTCGGCCCGCCCTGCGGTCCAGGAGCGCAAGCCTACATCCGAGCCGCCGGCTTGAGCGCCATCGTCGCGTCGGTAAAAGCAAGCTTATCCTGCTCGGCCGCTTTGTCCTGAAGTTCCGTCGCCATCCGCCGCAACCGGCCTGCGATCGTGAGATCGAACGTGGCTCGGGACATCGCGATGAGACTTTCCGCTTGCCGACGCAGATATGCACCAGTGATCATTGACGCCAATCCCTCGAGCGAGGGCTTTGCCCGAATAACGACGTCAAACGTCATCGGTTCCGAATTTTTTTGCTCTTGCGAAAGGTTCCTCCTCGCCGCGGTGCTACTTGCACTCCTGCTCGATCTTATCGAGCGCCTGCGCGAGCCCCTTGAGCGAATACTGGTCCGTCGATTGCGCGCCGCGGCCCGAGGTGCCCTTGACTGTGACGTCGGCGCCCTTGCGCATGGCGTCGACCATACGCGCCTCCTCGCCCACATTTTTAATCCAGGCGCCGTCGTTTTGAGTGTACATGGCGAACTTGGCGGTCCCGATCTCGGCTGTGGCGTCGGAACTGGATTTGAAGGGGTAGCCGATGATCACCGACACCTCGTTTTTCACCTTCTCGCCTGGCCGGATCGAGACGAACAGGTACGACTGATCACGCTTGCGCCCGGCGGGTTCCATTTTCGTGGTCTTCGGCTTGGCGAGGGCAAAGCAGACCTTGTTGCCACTGGGCAAGGCGGTATAGGCACCCCAATCGCCGTATTGCCCAAGGAGGGTAGGCTGGGCATCGCCGGCAGGGGCGGCGGGCGCGGCTGCGGTTGCGGCGGGTTTGGACGGCGTAGCCGCTGGTTTCGGCGGTGCGGGCGCGGCAGGCGCGGCAGGCACGGCCCCTGGTTTCGGTGGCTGCTGCGCAAAGGCACCCGATGCCAGCAAGGTAGCAAGCATAAATGCGGCACATCTGATTGCGGTCATCGGCCTACCTCCCGGGAGGGTCCCTGCACCCAAGCGGCAAATCGCGAATACCGTGAACTGCTTGCGGAATTCGGCAATGTGAAGGCGGATCGCCCACATTGGCAGGGCCGCTATAATATACCTCGCTGGGCTGTCATAGGGCTGCCGCGCCTCGCGCCGCGCTATGAGGGCGCCGGTACGATTTCGAGTGACTCACGCGATATGAAAGCTGTTCTCTGCCAACGCTTCGGCACGCCCGACGATCTCGTGCTTGCCGACATCCCCGATCCGGTCGCCGGTCCGGGCGAAGTCGTCGCTAAAGTGGCGACGCTCGGTTTGAATTTTTTTTTTTTCGATACCCTCATCGTTGCCGGCAAGTACCAGACCAAACCGCCGTTCCCATTCTCGCCGGGCGGCGAGTTCGCGGGCGTGGTCGAAAGCGTCGGCACGGGCGTTGATGGGTTCAAGCCAGGCGACCGCGTGATGGGCTACACCAATTTCAACGCCGCGCGAGAACGCACCGCGGTCGCGGCCGATAACATCGTCAAGCTGCCTCCCGGTCTCGACTTCGATCGCGCCGCGGCGCTGACCATCACTTACGGCACCGCTTATCACGCGCTCAAGCACCGGGCTTTGATGCGGCCGCAGGAGACCTTGGCCGTGCTGGGAGCTTCCGGCGGCGTTGGGCTTGCCGCTGTCGAGGTCGGAAGCCGCATGGGTGCGCGGGTGATCGCCTGCGCCTCAACCGACGACAAGCTCGCCTTTGCCCGCGCACACGGGGCACATGAGGTGGTGAACTACGGGCCGCCACCTCGTCGTCGGATTTGCCGCCGGCGAAATTCCGAAACTGCCGCTCAATCTGGTACTGCTCAAGGGCTGCGCCGTCCTCGGCGTGTTCTGGGGCGCGTGGGTTCGTCACGAGACGAAGGCGTACAAGGCCGCCATCGAGACGCTCGCCCGTTGGTGCGCCGAGGGCAAGCTGTCGTGCCACGTCCAGAGGATCTATCCGCTCGCGGAGACAGCGGCGGCGCTCAAGGCCCTGGCGAACCGAGAGGTGATGGGCAAGCTGGTAGTGCGGGTGTGACGGCCCAATCCGGCGCCTCAACTCATTATGCGGCGGGCGAGATCATCCCTCGTCCCACAGCAGGCGGCCCGGTCGAACGGTATCGGCACGCTATATCAAGGCGGCCTCGTCGCCAGGCGATCCATGGCCTCGGCGAGCTTGACGTCGCGTTCCGTGACCCCGCCGGCATCGTGGGTGGCAAGCGTCACCTCGACCTTGTTATAGACGTTGAACCATTCCGGATGATGATCGAGCTTCTCCGCGATCAGCGCCGCGCGCGCCATGAAGCCGAACGCCTCGTTGAAGTCACTGAACGTGAACTTTTTGGTGATGGCATCGCGAGCTTCGACCTCGCTCCAGCCATCAAGCTTGGCGAGCGCGCTCTTGCGCGCACTGCCGGTCAATTTCTCTGCCATGGCGATGACCTCGTGATCGGTCCGATTGTGCCACGAATGCGACCTCAGCGGCCACTCGCAAACGCGGCCCGAACGCCTACCTATCGTTGAGAGGCCGGCCGGGTGGTCCGTGTCCAGCCGGATGCTGCGCGGAGGCTAAAATGTCCTGGTCGCTCAATCTCGGGACGATCGCCGGAACGGCGGTCCGCGTTCACGTCACCTTCCTGCTGTTTCTAGGCTGGATTTTCGCCGCCAGCTGGGTCGCCGGCGGACCGCAGGCTGCCTGGCAAGGGCTCGCCTTCCTCGTGCTTCTGTTCGCGTGCGTGGTCGCGCACGAGTTCGGCCACATCCTCACGGCGCGCGGGTTCGGCGTGTCGACGCCCGACGTGACCTTGCTGCCGATCGGCGGCGTTGCCCGCCTCGAGCGCATCCCGGAAGAACCGTATGAGGAGTTCCTGGTCGCCATCGCCGGCCCGCTGGTAAACGTGGCGATCGCCGCCGTCTTGATCATTCTCGCCGGCGCCCGCGTAAATGCAGGTGGTCTCTACGCGGTCGAAAGTCTGCACACCTCGATGGTCGACCGCCTCGCCGCCGTCAACCTATTCCTCGCAGTGTTCAATATGATCCCAGCGTTTCCCATGGACGGCGGGCGCGTGCTGCGCGCCATTCTCGCTTCACGCATGGGCTATGTGCGCGCAACCGAAATCGCCGCATTCATCGGCCAAGGCGTCGCCTTTGCGCTTGGCTTCATCGGCCTGTTCTCGAACCCGATGCTGATCTTCATCGCGATCTTCGTCTATCTCGCTGCCTCTTCGGAAGCGCACCTTGTCGCCATCCGGGCGATGTCGCGCGGCGTGCCGACGAGCGCGGCGATGATGACCCAATTCGCCACGCTTTCGCCCGAGGCGCACGTGGAGGAGGCGGTGCAGACGCTCTTGCGCACCAGCCAGAGCGAGTTTCCGGTGGTCGACGCCGTGGGCAAGCCGGTCGGCTTACTCGGTCGCGGCGACCTCATTCGCGCGCTCAAGCACCTCGGCCCCGATACACGCGTCGGCGATGCGATGACGACCACGGTGCCTACGATCGGTCATCGCCGCTGCCTGGAAGACGCGTTCCGAATGTTGCAGGAAAAATCGGCGCCCGCCGTCGCCGTGGTCGATGCCAGCGGCCGCCTCGTCGGCCTCGTCACCTCGGAAACGGTCGGCGAAATGCTGATGCTGCACGAAGCGTTGCCCGCGGGCGCGCGGCTCGGGCCATGGACGCGCCCAACCGGGGCGTGATCCGCGTTATCCACTGTCACGAAGCTGTCGCACTGCGGTCCACATGCTGTGAGAACTCGTCGGCATCTTTGCCGCGTTCTCACAACTGGAGCGTTTCCATGACCGTGCGCATCCACTTGCCGCGGCGGCGGTTTCTGACCACGGCCGCAGCTTCGGCCGCAATTTCCGCCGTTGGCGGGCTCGCCAAGCCGTATCTGAGCCGCGCCGCCGATCGCCCACTCATTACCCACGGCGTCCAGTCCGGCGACGTCTCGGTCGATTCCGCCGTGATCTGGGCGCGCGCCGACCGTCCCGCGCGCATGCTGGCCGAGGTCGCGACTACCGACAGCTTCAAGACGATCCACCGCGCGGTTTTCGTCGACGCGCTGCCCGAATCCGATTTCACCGCCAAGGCGCTGATCGAGGGCCTGCCCTCGGGGCAGGACATCTTCTATCGTATCCGCTTCCAGGATCTTGCCTCGCCGACCATTGTCGGCGAGCCGATGGTCGGCCGCTTTCGCACCGCGCCGAGGGACCAGCGTTCCATCTCATTCTTGTGGTCGGGCGACACCGCCGGGCAAGGCTGGGGCATCGACGAGACGCGCGGCGGCATGCGCGCCTACGCCACCATGCTGCGCAATCGGCCGGATTTCTTCATCCACAGCGGCGACAATATCTACGCCGACGGTCCAATCCTCGCGGAGCAGAAAATGCCGAACGGCGAGATCTGGAAAAACATCGTGATCGAGGAAAAGGCGAAACCCGCGGAAACGCTCGCCGAGTTCCGCGGCAACTACAAATACAATCTGCTCGACACGAACGTGCGCGCGTTCAATGCCGAGGTGCCGATCTTCACACAGTGGGATGATCACGAGGTGACCAACAATTGGTGGCCGGGCGAGCCGCTGACGCGCGCCGAGCACCAGCGCAAGAAATATGTCGAGCAGAACGCCTTGCTGCTGGCAGCACGCGCCGGCCGCGCGTTCCATGAATACATGCCGTTACGCTTCACGCAGGCCGAGCCGGGACGCGTCTACCGCAAGATTTCCTATGGGCCGCTGCTCGACGTATTCATGCTCGACATGCGCAGCTATCGCGGGCCGAACGGAGAAGGCCTGGAAGAGACTTATGGACCGGCCGCCTACTTCCTGGGTCCGGCGCAAGTCGCTTGGCTCGAGCGCGAACTCCTGAATTCGCAAGCGACCTGGAAAGTGATCGCCGCGGACATGCCGATCGGCCTCATCGTCGTCTACGACACCGATCGCAACTGGGGCGTCGAGGCGATCGCCCAGGGCAACGGGCCGCCGCGCGGCCGCGAGCTCGAGATCGCCCATATCCTTTCCTTCATCAAGCGGGCCGGCGTACGCAACACCGTCTGGCTCACCGCCGACGTGCACTACACCGCAGCGCACTATTACGATCCCAACAAGGCAGCGTTCCAGGACTTCGAGCCGTTCTGGGAATTTGTGTCGGGGCCTATCCACGCTGGAAGCTTCCCCCAAAACCGACTCGACAACACGTTCGGACCGCAGATTGTCTACGTGAAGGCGCCGAGCGCGCCGAACCAGCCGCCAACTGATGGCCTGCAATTCTTTGGCCACGTTGCAATTGATGGCCCGACACAAGTCATGACCGTGACGCTCAAGGATTGGGACGATCGTGCACTCTGGTCGGTGAGCCTGGAACCCAAGCTGGGGTGATTGTTCGGGAGTCAATGCGCGTCGGCACGGCCTGTGCAGGGTGCGCGCCGCGCTGCTATCTCTCCCCGAGTGCGGCGAGAGGTCGGCCTACGCCGACTTACGCAGCGGCGCCAATTCCGGCGAAGGCGCGGGTGTCGCCGTGCGCAGCTTGGTCGAGTAGTAGGACGCATTCTGCTCGCCGCGCAGCGCCTCGCGCGTGAACTGAATCAGATGGTGGGCGATAAATCCCATACCGAGGACGGCATCGATCTGGCCGCGGCGCAGCGCGTGGCGCGCGGCACGCCAGAACGGCTTGCGGTAATCCGACAGAATACCGATGTGCAGCAACACCCGGAACGCGAGCACCAACGCGCTCGACAGGTTACCCCAGTTGAGCTTGCCGCGGGCGGGCGTGATCATCCGATTGACGTAGGTTGCATCGACTTGATGGTGAAAGCGTGCGAACAGCCGCTCCGGATCATTGGCATAGGCGATGCACCGGCGCCACATCGCCACCACCTCGTCATATGGCCGCACGAAACGCACGTTGCTTTCGAGGGTCGGATCGTCGGCGACGCGCCCGGCCAGCTTGAGGCGATCCCACAACGGCGTCTTCGGCAGCGCCTGCAACAGGTTGATGGTCAACATCGGGATCTGTGAGATGTCGATGAAATCTTTGATGCGCATCTCGGTATCGTCTGAGTCGGTATCGAGTCCGAGAATGATACCGGAGGTAACCTCCAATCCGTAGTCGTTGAGTGTCTTGATCGATTCCATCATCGGCACGGCGACGTTCTGACTTTTGCGCATCGCCCTGAGCGCGTCGGCTTCGGGCGTCTCGATGCCGACAAATATACCCAGGAACGCGCAGTCCCGCATCAGCCTGAGAATTTCCGGCTGCTTGGCGATGTTGAGCGTTGCCTCGCAGGCGAACTGCATCGGATAGCCGTGCTGCTCCTGCCAGGCGAGGAGGTGCGGCAGCATGTCTTTGGCGGCCTTACGATTGCCGATGAAGTTGTCATCGACGAAGTAAACGACCGGCGGATGGCCTTTCTGCCTGCGCATGGCATCAAGCTCGGCGGTGATCTGCGCCGGGGTCTTGAGCCGCGGCTGCCGGCCATAAAGGTTGGGAATATCGCAGAACTCGCAGAGATAGGGACAGCCGCTGGAGAACTGCAATGTCAGCATGAGATAGTTCTTCAGCGGGATGAGATCGTAGGCCGGGATCGGGAAATCGTGCAGCGGAACGCGGTCCTTTGTTTCCAAGCGCAGCTGCGCGGCCGGGCGCGCAACGCTCTCGTCGAGGCGGGCGATGAGCTGATCGGTTGCGTCACCCAGCTCGCCGATGTGCAGGTAGTCGATCTCAGGATACATTTCCGGGGAGGCCGACGGCGACGGTCCGCCCAGCAGCACCACCTTGCCGGCCGCGTGTGCGCGCGCGGCGATATCATGGATCTGCGGCGCCTGGACGTGCATGCCGCTGACCAACACGGCATCGGCCCACGCGAAATCGGCATCGCTCGCTCTGCGGAGATTCTCGTCGATAAAGCGGACTTGCCACTGTTGCGGCATATAGGCCGCGATCAGCAGCAGGCCCTGCGGCGGCATGAATGCGCGCACGCCTTTCATCAAACGATAGGCATGATTGAACGTGCCGAACGCAGGGGTGTAGTGCGGAAAAACGCACAATATCCGGCGCTGGTTCTTGACTGGTACCGATGAGCGCACGCCGCCTCCGCACTCCCTCTCCCCAATGGTCGCCTTCCTGGTATCGGGACGCAAGGGGGGCGGAACAGGTAACGCTGAGGATCTTCGGCGGCCGCTCGCACATTGCGCCTGACACGGCCGTGATTATATGTCACGCGACAGCGGGCCCTTCGAGGCCCGCGATCGGTTTTTCACGCAGCCCATGCAGCTCCGCAACGTCGCGATCATCGCCCATGTCGACCACGGCAAGACCACGCTGGTCGACCGGCTACTGCAGCAGTCCGGCGCCGTGCGCGACAACCAGCGCCTGGCGGAGCGCGCGCTCGATTCCAACGATCTCGAACGCGAGCGCGGCATCACCATTTTGGCCAAGGCGACATCGATCCTTTGGCACCACACCCGCATCAACATCGTCGATACCCCCGGCCATGCCGACTTCGGCGGCGAGGTCGAGCGTATCCTCAATATGGTGGATGGCGCGCTGGTGTTGGTGGACGCCGCCGAGGGCCCGCTGCCGCAGACCAAATTCGTGGTGTCGAAAGCGCTCAAGGTCGGACTCAAACCGATCGTCGTGATCAACAAAGTGGATCGGCCGGATGCGCGGCCTTTGGCGGTGGTGAACGAAGTATTCGATTTGTTCGCCGCGCTCGATGCCAGCGAGCAACAGCTCGATTTTCCGATCCTCTACGGCTCGTCCAGGGAAGGCTGGATGGCCGCCTCGCCGGACGGTCCGAAGGATCGCGGCATGGCGCCGCTCTTCGACCTTGTCCTCAGTCACTTCGCCGAACCAATCGTCGAGGACGGACCATTCCGGATGCTCGGCACCATTCTGGAGGCCAACCCCTATCTGGGACGCATCGTGACTGGGCGCATCAGCTCGGGCGCGGTCAGGCCCAACCAAACCGTCAAAGTGCTCGATCGCAACGGAAAGCTGATCGAGGAGGGCCGCGTCACGAAGGTGCTCGCCTTCCGCGGGCTCGAGCGCACCGGCGTCGAAGAGGCATCGGCGGGCGACATCGTTGCCATCGCCGGGCTGCCCGAGGCCACGGTCTCACACACGATCTGCGCACCGGAAGTGACGATACCGCTGCCGGCGCAGCCCATCGACCCGCCGACGCTGGCAATGACCTTCCGAATCAACGATTCCCCGCTCGCCGGGACCGAGGGCGACAAAGTGCAGAGCCGGGTCATCCGTGAGCGGCTCCTGCGCGAAGCCGAAGGCAACGTGGCGCTGCGGGTCAGCGAATCGACCGAGAAGGACGCCATGGAGGTCGCCGGGCGTGGCGAATTGCAGCTCGGCATTCTGATCGAGACGATGCGGCGCGAAGGCTTTGAGCTATCGGTGTCGCGCCCGCAAGTGCTGCTCGAGCGCGCCGCCGACGGCGAGCTGCGCGAACCGATCGAAGAGGTGGTGATCGATGTCGACGAGGCGCATTCCGGCATCATCGTGCAGAAACTCGCGACCCGCAAAGCCGAAATGGTCGAGATGCGCCCCTCCGGCGGAGGGCGCGTGCGCCTCATCTTCCATGCGCCAACGCGCGGGCTCATCGGCTATCATGGGGAACTTCTCGCCGATACCCGCGGCACCGCCGTCATGAACCGCCTGTTCCACGGCTACGGCGCATACCGGGGCGAGATCGCAGGTCGCCGCAACGGCGTGCTGATCTCTAACGACCAAGGCGAAGCCGTGGCTTACGCGCTGTGGAACCTGGAGGACCGCGGGCCGATGATGATCGAGCCGGGGCGCAAGGTTTATCGCGGCATGATCGTGGGCGAGCACACCCGCGGCAACGACCTCGAGGTGAACGTGCTCAAGGGCAAGAAGCTCACCAATATCCGCACTCACGCCAAGGACGAGGCGGTCCGGCTGGTCCCGCCGATCCAAATGACGCTGGAAAAGGCGCTCGCGTACATCGCCGAAGACGAGCTGGTCGAGGTCACGCCGAAAGCGATACGGCTGCGCAAGAAGCTGCTCGATCCGAACGAGCGCAGGAAGGACGAGCGGCGCAAGGAGGTGGAGCGGGTCTGACGCTCGACCGTTCGCACTGATTCATCCCTGGCTAGCTTGATTCGCTTCCTGCCCGGCGTCACCGCGCAACTTGGGCACGCCGAAGCCGTAATTCCAGACCTCCGGATGCCAGATCGGCACATTTTGCGCCGGCTGCGTGTCGCCGCTGCAACATTGCGTTAGCCCGCCAACATGTATCGATTTTTGCGGTGTTTGGGGATGCTTCGTGACGCCGTGGTGTGGCAAATCCACATCAATCCCGAACGTTGTTAGCGGCGCGTTAAACATAACTCTTGAAGCGCGGCGGACTGCTTGCTTCAATCATGCCCATGAGCACGACCCTCATCGAAGTCCGCCGCGCCAAGCCGTCCGATGCAAGGGCGATTGCGGCAACCCATGACGACGCGTGGCGCTGCGCTTATCAGGGCATCATTCCAGGGCCGGAGCTCGACAAACTGATCAACCGGCGCGGCCCGCAATGGTGGGACAGCGCGGTGCGCAAAGGCAGCCGGATCACGGTGCTGGCATTCGGCGAATGTGTGGCCGGCTACGCCAATTACGGCCGCAATCGCGCGCGCAGCCTTTACTACGACGGGGAAATCTACGAGCTCTATCTACGACCGGAATTCCAGGGGCTTGGCTTCGGCCGCAAGCTCTTTTCCGCGGCGCGGCGTGACCTGGTGCAGAGCGGGCTGCAAAGCCTCGTGGTATGGGCGCTCTCGGACAACGAGCAGGCGGTGGGCTTCTACCGGGCGCTCGGTGGCAAGGCGGTGGCCCGCTCCTCCGAACGCTTCGGCGCGCGCACCCTGGGCAAGGTCGCTTTCGCCTGGACCAACTGAGCGTCCCTACTCGCGATCGTCGATAGGGCGCTGTCCAAACGCCGGCTCCCGCAGACCGGCGAGCGCGCAGGCCGCTCGCACCGTGTTGGCGAGCAGGCAGGCGATCGTCATCGGACCGACGCCGCCCGGCACCGGCGTGATCGCGCCCGCAATCTCGGCGACCTCGGCAAACGCCACGTCCCCGACGATGCGCGAGCGGCCATCCGCCATCACGCGGTTGACGCCGATGTCGATGATGGTGGCGCCGGGCTTGACCCAATCGCGCCGGATCATTTCGGGCCGTCCCACTGCCGCAAACAGAACATCCGCGCGCCGGCAGACCGCCGGCAGTTCGCGGGTTTTCGAATGCGCGACTGTCACCGTTGCATTTTCTGCGAGCAGAAGTTGCGCCAGTGGCTTGCCGACGATGTTCGAGCGGCCGATGACCACGGTGTCCAGGCCCATCAGCGAGGGTTGAACGGTCTTGGCAAGGAGAATGCAGCCGACCGGCGTGCACGGCGCGAGCGCCGGCAGGCCCACCGCTAGCCGGCCGGCATTGACCGGACTAAAGCCGTCGACGTCCTTTGCCGGATCGACCGCGGCGATGATCTTGTGCGGGTTGATCTGCGCCGGCACAGGAAGCTGCACCAGGATACCGTGCACGTTTGGATCGGCGTTGAGCCGCGCAATCAGCGCCAAGAGCTCCGCTTCGCTCGCCTCCTTCGGCAGCCGGTGATCGAATGATCGCATGCCGCTGCCGCCCGTCATCTTGATCTTGCTGGCGACGTAACTCTCGCTCGCCGGGTTGTTGCCGACGAGCACGACCGCCAATCCCGGCGTGATACCGCGGTCGCGCGAGAGGCGATGCACGGCCTCCGCGACCTTGCCGCGCAGGTCCGCCGCGATCGCCTTCCCGTCAATGATTTTTGCGGTCATGGCGTGCCGCCGTGCGCCTTTTTTTATGAGGGCGCGATGAACGGCATTACTCCATCGTGAAGATTTTCTCCAGCGTGGCGGCGAGCATCGCGCCTGTGCCGGCGATCTTCAGGCGCTTGATCCGCGCGCTCGTGCCCGCAACCAGGCTGACATCACGCACGGCAACCCCGAGGGTATTGGCGATCAGCTTTACGAGCGCCGCATTCGCTTCGCCTTCGGTCGCCGCCGCGCCCACGCGCGCTTTGATCACGCTGCGTCCGTCGGCCAACTGCGCGATGCCGTCGATCGCATCGCGCCCGCCGCGCGGCGTGAGCCGGACGGTGACGACAACGCTGTCCGCCGACGCCGTCCAAGGCCGAGCGACCATCAACCTCAGAACACGTAGGGAAGAATGTACAGCGCAATGCAGTAGCGGATGAAAATGATGATGAGGATCAGGATCACCGGAGAAATGTCGATGCCGCCGAGATTGGGCATCACGTTCCGGATCGGCCGCAGGGCGGGCTCGGTGATGCGGTAAAGGAAATCGCCGATCGCACCGACCACCGAGTTGCGGACATTCACCACGTTGAACGCGACCAGCCAGGAGAAGATCGCTGCCGCGATCAACACCCAGATGTAGATTTCAAGAGCTAGATCAATGACGAGGAAGAGGGCGCGCATGGAATGGGAGCCGCTTCTCGAGAATCGTGCACAAGATGTACCGGGGCGGAACGAGGTAAACAAGCAGGACAGTCGATGAAATCGCGGTCTGGCCGCGTGTTCCCGATCCTTGACTCCGCCGACTCGCGGCCCTAAATGGCGCGCACTCGCGGCCAGCCGCCGCGGGGTTGCATTTGGCGGGGCCGTAGCTCAGTTGGGAGAGCGCCTCGTTCGCAATGAGGAGGTCAGGGGTTCGACCCCCCTCGGCTCCACCACCCGCCTA
>WNFI01383577.1_pt2 | contig 12134 bp, 9 predicted proteins | sample 5400471 | NCBI WGS metagenome assembly WNFI01 (sample SAMN13153348, study PRJNA577476) | soil metagenome | isolation source: 100 cm saprolite on Douglas fir-dominated hillslope | place: USA:California | collected 2013-09-17 | reverse complement strand
AACGTGATTGAAGCTCCTTTGCTCGTTCGCAAGATGCCTAAGGATCAGGCGGTGGCTCTTGGTGAGAAGCTGCTGGCCAAAGTTGGCCTCGAAGAGAAGCGCGACGTCTACCCTAATAAGCTCTCGGGTGGACAGAAGCAGCGTGTGGCTATAGCTCGCGCTCTTGCCATGCAGCCACGAGCGCTTCTCTTTGATGAGCCAACCTCCGCGCTTGATCCCGAACTGGTAGGTGAGGTTCTCAAAGTGATGCGAGACCTGGCCTATGAAGGAAGTACGATGGTAGTAGTGACGCATGAAATGCAGTTTGCTCGTGATGTTTCGGATCGTGTCGTCTTCATTTCTGATGGCGTGATCGTAGAACAGGGCGATCCCGAGGAAATTTTTAAGCAGCCTAAGCATGAGCGCACAAGGCTGTTCCTGGAGCGTGTGCTTTCTACCATGCTGTAGGTAGGCTCAACTTCGAGTTGCCAGGACGAAGAACGGAAAGGCAATGATGAATTATGGTCGAAGACATTGGCAGACGAACATTTTTGAGGCGCGCAGGTCAGGCCGGGGGCCTGGTGATCGCAGGAGGCAGCATTGAGGCCTTGCTGGCGGCCTGCGGTGGCAACGTCTCCACTGGCGGCGGTTCTACTCCAACTCCGGGCGTAACAGTAGTAGGCAACCAGGGTCTTAAAAGACCCGGCCTCTTGCAGTGGGGGGCAGATTATGTTTCTGGCGCGCCCTATGTATTTCAGGACCCGACCAATCCAAAAAACCTCGTTGGCTTCGAGGTCGAAATAGCCCAGGCTATGGGCCAATTGATGAAGATTTCGCAGACGCAGGTGGAAGTCTGCTATGCCAACCTTGAACAGGCCTTGCTGGGCAACCAGATCGATATGGTCATGAACGGCTGGGAAAAAACTGCTGATCGCCTAAAGACCGAGTTATTTTCTGATCCCTACTATCGCTACGGTCAACAGATTATTGTGCGAGTGGATGACACCCGTTTCAGTGGTGTCAACCCGACCGATGTGTCGGTGCTGGCTGGTCTCACTGTGGGAACTGGCTCAGGCTACCTGGCTGAGACTATCATGAATAATTACAACGGCACACATCCCAATAACAAGATCAATGTTCATGCCTACACCGGCAATATCGCTTTCAGCGACCTTGTGCAGCATAAGGTTGATGCGTTCTTCCTGGATTTCCCCATCGCGGCTTACTACGTACTGGGTACAGGACCAGGCGCCCAACCCATTCCCCAGTTGAAACTGCTTGGCAGTACGCTCAATAAAGATAACTACTACGTCGGCTTTAGTAAGAGCAATTCCAGGACACCATTGCTCCTGCCTGAGATCAATCTGGCTTTCAGTGTTCTCAAGAAAAATGGGACGCTCTACAAGATTTATAAGAAGTGGCAGCTCTGGAACAGCGACCAGGCAGGTATTGGCGTCACTACAGGCTCCTGAGCCTGATTAACCAATGTGCCTCTCTTTTGCGCCGCTTGCAGCGGCGCGCCGTGTTTGTGTAGTGGTGTGTCTGCGAGGGGGCCCTGCCGCGGCAAGGCCCCCTCGCAGACACACCACTACACAACGAATCGCGAAGCGGGAGGACTCGGAGAAACATGCACATCGCGTTAATGAACGTCAGGGTTTTGCGTCTTTCTATTCGTAGAGGCGCATGGAAGCGCGCCCCTACGAATCACTCACAAGGATCATTACCTGCAGGTGATGTGAAAGAGCGAAGGTATGGATTTTAGCATTATCCTACGCGCGCTTCCAGATTTTTTGGATGGCACGAAAAACACCATCATCTATTGTGTCAGTTCTTTCGCGCTCGCTCTGCTGCTGGGCTTGGTACTGGCGCTGGCGAGCGGCTCGAAATATACTTGGCTGCGCGGACCAGCACGTATTTATATTGAGGTTATTCGTAGTACCCCCATGATTGCCCAGATGTTCCTTATGTACTACGGCCTGAGTACGATCCTGTTTAACCTGAGTAACTCCTTCGGTTGGAACAACCTCGCTGTCTATGTCAATGGCTGGACGGCAGGCATTGCGGCACTGGTGCTGAACTATGCCGCCTATGAAGCGGAAGTGTTTCGTGCAGGCTTCCTTTCGGTCGAACGTGGTCAAACCGAAGCCGCGCTTTCTCTCGGCCTCAATTCGAGTCAGAACTTCATTAGGATTGTGCTTCCTCAAGCTGTTCCCTTGATGATCCCACCGTTCGTGAATGACTTCATTTATATGCTTAAAGACTCTGCTATTGTCAGTGTGATCGCCGGTACTGAACTTACATCCAAGCTTGATTTCTGGCGCATTACGAATGGTAGCAATACGATTCCTCTCTTTATATTAGCGATGGCACTGTATCTTGTGCTGAGCTTGCCAACCTCTTATTTTGCCCGGTGGTACGAACGCAAATTACGCGCGGCGCTTTAGTTTGGAAAGAGTGGTTTATGATAGAACCTAAAATACATGACTTTGGTGATGGCGATCCTCGTGTCTCTGTCATAACACATGCCAATCAGAGGTCGGCATCCCGTGGCTGGCTTGTCATTTTAAATTATGTCTTTTATGCATCTGTCATAGCAGTGGTAGGAGGATTGGTTTACTACCTCTATCAATTTCGTGATAGCATCACGCTATTTTTCCCCACGTTGTTGGCAGGAGCAGGCACCACTATCTTCCTTTCGATCTCAAGTATGATCCTGGCAGCTATCTTCGGCTTTATAGGCGCGCTGGGTCGTCTTTCGCGTTTTGGGCCATTTCGTTGGCTCGCCGCTATTTATGTTGAGGTCATTCGTGGCACTCCTATTCTGATACAGCTATTTCTCTGGGGCTTCGGCATTCGCGGCCTCCTCGAACAGGTAGGCTTCGATCCCTATACCATCGTCTTTAATTTCATGACCATATTGCAAAGCAATAGTCTCGTGCCAAATCCTAATGTCGTTGATGCCGCATTTTATGGGATCATGGGCCTGAGCTTCAACTACGGCGCTTATCTGACCGAAGTCTTCCGTACAGGCATCGAAACGGTGCCTATAGGCCAGACCGAAGCTGGCCTGAGCCTGGGCCTCAATTCTCGCCAGATATTGCGCCATATCGTGCTGCCGCAGGCATTTCGTATCACCATCCCCCCATTCGCTAACTATTTCATTACGCTGGTGCAGGATAGTGCGCTTCTCTCTGCCATCGGCGGCGCTCTCGAACTACAAGAACTCACCACCACGGCTGCTACCGTTTCTGCGTCTAATCCAAACCGGCAACTCTTTTTCTATGTGTTCGGTGCACTGATGTTCCTGGCTATCTGCTATCCGCTCGCCCTGCTGGCACACTACCTGGAGTTGCGTTTTGCTGAGGCGTATTGATAAAAGTATGTATCCTGTCGCGGTACTCGTCGAAATGTGTAATAGAAACTTGCTTTTTAGCCAAGAAAGGGCACTTGAATGAGGACCTGCTGCGCATAGTACACCCACTCCTCCCGAGGATACAATCACCTTTGCAAATATTAAGGAGACTCCTGCAGCAAGCTCATTGAAGGTCAATGTTACCCTTGTTGAATTTACCATCACCTCCTCCGTAAAGACCTTTCACGCCGGTATACCTTACTATTTCGTTATTGCGAATCGCGGGCACGTTGTTCACGAGTTCACTATCCTACCCGATAAGCCGGATGGAACACCACTCCCGGTAGCTTCACAGTATGAGAACAAGATCATTGAGATTGAACAAATCGCGCCTGGCACAACTATGACTGTCAATCTTACGTTCTCGCCTTCAATTGTAGGTAGATACGAGATAGCCTGTATGATGCGCGGTCACTACCTGGCAGGCATGAGACTTCCTATAGTTATCATAAGGAACTGACATATGGAACATCCTTTAATAATAACTAATCCAGGTATAGAGGGTGGAAAGCCTACAATTAAGGGCACGCGTATCACCGTGGAGATGCTTGCGGATGAGTACGCAGCGGGAAGAACCATTGAACAACTTCTCTACTCATATCCCCATTTAACGCGGAAACAAATTGAAGCAGCTTTAGCTTATGCTGCTGATTTGAAACAGGCGAGTTTGCGTACAGACTAGAGAGCGGATTCCTCAGCTCTAGACTTCTCCTGCCAATTCTACTTTAATCGGACATACCCGGAAAAAAACGAGGCCGCTATATTCCGAAATACTACGTATTTCGTGGTTTCCACCTGTCCACTTGCTACCCCTGATCTTTCTCCTCCCCACCTTCCTGGCCTATGCCGGTGAGGATGAAAAGCCCTTTTGTTCATTGCGCATTTCCGCTTGTTACTTGATCTTATTATGTCGTAAATTGCTGAGTTTTTCATAGATCAGGAAGATTCTACCCAGTAACAAACTTTCTTAGTTTTTTGCTTTCTCACGTCGTTTATCCCCAAGGATAGGCGAAAACATAGATACCCACGAGCTTAAAGTCTAATCTATCCATTAGTTATCGGCAACGATAAAAGCTAACCCGGTAGGCGGGCCGGAGTGGGATGTCTTCAAATGGCCGCTTAACTAGAAAGGATTTTTATGAGTACCGATGGCTTACTTAAGGCCCTCAACGATTCCCAACGGTACCTCGACATCGTTCAAAAACAGGAGCTAGGCAAGAGTGAAGCGGAGTGGTTGATCGAGACTACCGTAAGCAACTTTGCCAAATATTACAATAGTGGTTTTATTGAGTACCGTAAATCCGTTGCCGAAGCAGGTGACTTTGCGGCAGTCGAATGGATGGGGCGCGGTGCAACTTTCAGAGATGTGCTGGGCCGCGAATATATCGATTGCCTGGGTGGGTTTGGATTATTCAACCTTGGTTGGGCTCATCCTAAAGTCGTGGGGGCCGTTCAAGCACAATTACAGAAAAGCCCATTGCCTACTCAGGAACTACTTGACCCTCTACGCGGTATGTTGGCCCATTTGCTGGCGGAGATTACCCCCGGTGACATTCAATACAGCTTCTTTGTGAGCAGCGGAACAGAGGCCGTCGAAGGTGCCATGAAACTTGCCAAGCTGTACACGCGCAAGAGTGGCTTCATTGCCTCGGTTCGCGGTTTCCATGGCAAAACAGCAGGTTCTCTGTCCCTCACAGGCAAGGCCATTTTCCGTCGCCCTGCCATGACGCCGCAAAATAACGTCTTTCATGTACCCTATGGTGATTCCGACGCCGTTGAACAGCAGTTGCGTATTGCCCGCGAGGTGGGCAATGATATCGCTGCGGTCATTATGGAGCCTGTACAAGGTGAAGCAGGCGCTATCGTCCCCCCCGATGATTTCTGGGCGCGCCTCCGTCAGATTTGTGATGAATATGAAGTATTACTCATCGCTGACGAAGTGCAGACGGGTATGGGTCGCACCGGCAAGTTGTGGGGTGTTGAACATTGGGGCGTAGAACCTGATATCATCACCTCTGCCAAGGCATTGGGCGGAGGTGTGATGCCCATTGGTGCCTTCATGTCCACTCCAAAGATCTGGAGTGTACTGAACAGCAATCCATTCATCCATACGACCACAACAGGGGGTAATCCCCTGGCCTGTGCTGCAGCAATTGCCGCTATTAACGTGACCATTGAAGAGCGCATACCCGAACAGGCTGCTGAAAAAGGTGAGTACTTCATCAAGCAATTGAGAGAAATTGCCGCGCGCCATAGCGACATTTACACGAACATTACTGGTAAAGGACTGCTGATTGGTCAGCACTTTGTAAATGATGATATTGGTTATGCAGTCGCCTCTGGCCTCTTTAAGCGTGGTGTGCTCATTTCGGGAACGTTGAATAACTCGCGGGTCATCCGTGTTGAGCCGCCGCTGGTCATCACTCGTGAAGAGATCGATACCGTCCTGAATCGCCTGGAAGACACGCTTCAAGAACTACGCGCCTCGGTCTCAACTCCTGGTGTGCCTGGTGCAGGGATCCAGCTCGCTGTGCCCGTCTCTGAGAATGTAGTAAATCACGCCCCCAAAGATAGCGCTGGTAGCGCGGTAGCCTAAAAGGAATTGTTGTTCTCATGCATATTATCGTACTGGGTGGCGCTGGCGCCATGGGACGCATTGCTGTACGCACGCTGAACGAATACTCCGATGTCGACCAGGTCACCATTGCGGACCACAACGAAGAACGAGCCCGCGAAATTGCTGCCGCGCTTCACAGCAGTAAAATTCAGGTCAAACAAATTGATTCAGGAGAGGGTGCATTATGCCGACCTCGGCGGCCTCTTCCACACGACGCGCAAGCTTATGGCCTTGCATGCCGAGGCCGAGGCGGCTGGCATAACCGCTATCCTGGGTATGGGTGGCACTCCTGGCATTACTAACCTGCTTGCTCGCGCTGCTGTTGATAAGCTCGACCATGTCGACAGCATCAAGGTGCAGCTTGGCTGTAGTGATAACACGCCCTCGTCGGCACCCCTGGTTCCGCCATATTCTATACGCACAATTCTGGACGAATTTACCAAGCAGCCACAGGTTTTCCAGGACGGGGAATGGTATCCCAAGCCGCCATTGAGCGGACAGGAAGAGATGGTCTTTCCTCTGCCAGTTGGCCGTGCGACGGCGATCTATTCGCTGCATTCTGAATGCGCAACTTTCCCGATCTCATTCCGAGATAAGGGCATCCGTTATGTTTCATTCAAAATAGCGTTCCCAACCGACTTTATGACGAAACTGAAGTTCCTGGTTGACCTCGGCTTTGGTAGCGATGAGCCGGTCAATGTGCGTGGTGCCAGGGTATCGCCACGCGAAGTATTGGCCCGATTACTGGAAATGGCCCCTGCTGAAGATGTCGAACCTCAGGACTGCGACGTATTGCGCATCGTCGCTGCTGGCGATACAGGTGGACAACCGGTGGAGATTACCAACCAGGTCGTAGTGCTGCCCTATCGTCGTTGGGGGATCAGCGCCGGTGCACTTGATACAGGTACACCGCTTGCCATTGCCGGGCACATGCTGGCAAGCGGTGAAATTACGCGTCGTGGTGCCTTTGGCCCAGAAATGTGCGTACCGGTTGAGCCTTTCTTTCGTGAATTGGTACGCTACAATATGCATGTGACAGAGACAACGACGGTTGCTATATCCTGAACCCCTCAAGTTCCATACATACGAACGCATGTGATAAAATGTCGTAGTAGATCGACCGGCATGCAGTAGATTCGTATCTAATCTGGCTGTTAAGCTTCGAATTACGAACAATTGGATGCAATTTCGCACGAAGTCACACTATTCGCACATCCGAAAGGAGCTATTTAAGTGGCAGAGTACAAACTTTACATTAATGGTGAACTCGTCAACAGTAGTTCGGGCAAGACTGTTGACGATATTGGCCCCGCTACAGGCGAGCCCATTGCCCAGGTGCCTTTAAGTTCGACAGAAGATATAGATCGTGCCGTTGCGGCGGCGCGTGAAGCGTATGACGATGGGCGCTGGTCTGGCTTACCTCATGGAGCGCGTGCCGCGGCACTGGAAAAACTGGCAATGGCCGTAGAAGCCCATGCTGCGGAGCTGGCCGAACTGGAATCACAGGACGCTGGTAAGCCGATCAAGCTGGCACGTGATAGCGACATTCCATTCGCTATCGATAACCTGCATTTCTTCGCGGGCGCGGCCCGCCACCTGGCTGGCACAGCAGCCAGCGAATACAGCGGCGGTCATACTAGCATCATTCGTCGCGAGCCTGTCGGCGTGGTCGCTTCGCTGGCCCCGTGGAACTATCCTTTCATGATGGCTGCCTGGAAGATTGGCCCTGCACTGGCTGCCGGCAATACCGTTGTACTCAAACCATCCGTTGAAACACCACTTACCACGCTCAAGTTGGGTGAGATTGCCCTGGAAGCTGGCCTGCCTCCTGGTGTACTCAATATAATCACCAGCGGCCCTGGTGTCGCGCAAGCGCTTTCCAGCCATCCAAAGGTTAATATGGTTTCAGTCACGGGCAGCACGGAGAGCGGCAAGCACATCATGCGTGCAGCCGCTGAAAGCATCAAGCGAGTGCACCTGGAACTTGGTGGCAAGGCGCCTTTTATCGTTTATGATGATGCGAACATCGAAGCTGCTGCCAATGGAGCCTTAGTGGGTGGCTTTGTCAACTGCGGCCAGGACTGCACGGCTGCCACGCGTGTCTACGTCCAGGACGACATCTATGACGAATTCCTGCAGTCGTTCCTCAGCAAGGTCAAGCAGATTCGTATTGGTGATCTATCGAGCGAGAGTACCGATATGGGTCCATTGATCTCTGCTACCCAGCGTGCTACCGTTGAGGGCTTTGTTGAGCGTGCTCTGCGTGATGGCGCAAACATCGTGACTGGTGGCAAGCGAGCATCCGTTAAGGGTTTCGAGAAAGGCTTCTTCTTCGAGCCGACTGTCATTGCGCAAGACAGAAACGATGCCGAGATTGTGCAGAATGAAGTCTTTGGGCCGGTTGTCGTCGTTAGCCGCTTCGGCACTGAAGAAGAAGTGTTGCAAAAAGCCAACGACGTAGTTTATGGCCTCGCTGCTTCCGTCTGGACAACAGACATCTTCAGGGCGATGCGTGCCAGCAAGGCTCTACAGTTCGGCACAGTGTGGGTCAACGATCACTTGCCGCTCACCTCGGAGATGCCGCATGGTGGTTATAAAGAGAGCGGCATAGGCAAGGACATGTCCATGTACTCCTTTGAAGAGTATACCCAGATCAAGCATGTCATGATCGAGCTGGGCAATGAGGCCCGCAAAGGCTGGCACTATACCATTTTCGGCGATGCAGAGTAGAGACTTTTTAGTATCGAGGGGGTTGTGCTGTGTTATGCTGGCCTGGGCGACGCCCAGGCCAGCATAACACAGCACAACCCCCTCGATACATTTTTTAGAGGGCGCGACCTTTAGGTCGCGCGTCTTCACTCAATAGAGTTACGTTATATTAACACATTTAATATGTTCCCAATTAAATCTCTACCATTCCATAACAATCTCATAACCTTTGCAATGTAAATTATAGAAGGGATTATTTAAACCGTTCTTAAACGGTTGCACTTCAATCCATGGAGTGGCAAGACACTCATTCCTTGGGATGGCTGTGGGATATTGCTTGACGAGAGATTCGTACAGTATATGGGGCTAAATATTTTTTCTCATAATAACCCTATGCCCTCCTCCCTGGAACATTCATTTTATCGTCGTCTCTAAGTTTGATACTTTTGAGACAATTTTTAAGTTGCTCATGTAGGAGGACTTATGCACCAGGTGAAAGGGCTCTGGCAGTCCAAATTCACTCGCGTCATTATTATGGCAACTCTTCTAACGATGTTAGTGGGATTGGCAGGATTGCAGCTTGTACACTCTCACACAAATGTACGTGCAGCATCAAGTGGCTGCCTGCTCAACTCTGCCAAAGGTAACATCCAGCATGTGATCTACATCCAGTTTGACAATACTCACTTCACGCGTGACAATCCGAACGTTCCATCGGATCTTGAGCAGATGCCCCACCTGCTCAACTTTATTAAGAGCAATGGTGTGCTGCTCACCAATCACCACACGCCGCTCATCTCCCACACCGCAACCGATATCCTGACCTCGTTTACAGGTGTCTACGGAGATCGCCATGGTGTGCCAATAAGCAACAGCTTCCGCTACTTTAATCCCAATGGCACGAGCAACCTCGGCGTTTCCTTCGCCTATTGGACCGATCCTATTTTCGACCCAACCACGTCGACTCCCACCGACACAAAGTTCAACATGCTTGCAGCTAATGGCTCGAACGCACCGGCGCCTTGGGTGAAGTTCACTCGTGCTGGCTGTAACTTCGGCGGGGTTGCGACAGCGAACATGGTGCTTGAGAATACTGCCACCGATATCCCAACAGTATTCGGAGCGAACTCGCCAGAGGCGCAAGAGGTGACATCCAATCCAGGGCAGGCGTTCGCTGACTTCGTCGGTATTGGCATCCATTGCGCAAAGGGAAATGCGGTGTGCTCCACTCCCAATGCCAGGGCCGATCTGCTGCCTAATGAACTTGGTGGCTACTCAGGGTTCCAGGGCCTCTTCGGCCACAAGTATGTCGCATCCCAGTTCAGCCCAAATGCACCACTGAAGGACCTGAACGGCAATGTTATTCAGGATCCCCAGGGTCACATCGGCTTCCCCGGCTTTGATGGCATGTCTGCAGCCGTCTCGCTTGGCTACGTAGCTGCGATGCAGGAGCATGGCGTTCCGGTAACCTACGCCTATATCTCCGATGCACATGATATGCACCCCAATGGACCGGCTTTTGGCCCTGGCCAAGCTGGCTACGTCGCAGCGCTCGCCGCATACGATAATGCCTTCGCTACGTTCTTCACCAGGCTGGCGAACGACGGGATCAATCAGAGCAATACGCTCTTCGTCTTCACTTCTGACGAGGGTGATCACTTTGTGGGTGGTCCGCCCAGCCCGGCAGGGTGTGATGGGGTGACTACACCATGCACCTATAGCAAGATTGGTGAGATCAATACCAACCTGGCGGGTCTGCTGGCAACGGAGCAGAGTATCACAACACCATTCAAGGTCCACTCTGACTCCGCTCCCACCGTCTATATCACAGGCAATCCAGCTCGAGATAATGAAACCATAACTCGTCCTTTCGAGCGTGCCGTGGGCCAATTGACAGCGGTGAATCCGATTACAGGCAACACCGATACGCTCACCAAATTCCTGGCCGATCTAGTGGAGATGAAGCTACTCCACATGGTTACAGCCGACCCTGCGAGGACACCGACGTTCACGATGTTTGCCGACCCCAATTACTTCCTGTTCGCAGGTGCGCCTAACTGCAATTCTCCGTGTGTTACGGAGAATCCAGCTTTCGCCTGGAACCATGGTGATGTGTCACCAGATATCAACACCACCTGGCTTGGCCTGGTCGGGCCGGGCGTCGATCAGACGGGCGTCGACAGCACTACCTGGTCGGATCATACCGATATCCGCCCAACAATAATGGCGCTGGTCGGCTTGAAGGACGACTATAGCCACGATGGTCGTGCGCTCGTCGAGAAACTCACAGGTTGGGCACAGCCATCAGCCGTGAAGATGAGTAGCAGCTTCGTCCCACTCGCCCAAATCTACAAGCAGCTTGATGCCTGCGTTGGACAATTCGGTTTGAAAACGCTGAGTGTCTCCACCAGAGCGTTGGAGAGCGGCAGCTCATCAGATGACAGCTCCTACACCCAGCTCGAAAGCCAGTTGACGTCGTTTGGCAATCAGCGTGATGCTCTGGCCTCACAGATGATAGCCCTGCTGGAAGGAGCCGAGTTTAACAACCAACCATTCAGTGACGCACAAGCGCAGTCGCTCATTTCGCAGGGCCAGACGTTACTCAATAATGTAAACAAGTTGTAGATGTTGTTCTGTATAAGGTGGTAGGCTTGGACCACCTGCTGCCAGTCCAGTGGACTAACTGAAAACTAGCGGGGCACTCTTACGGGTGCTCCGCTTGCTGCTAAGGGGAAGAATGTTTTATACTCTCTCGCCTCATCGCTTTTTCTATACATCCTCTCATCACGAGATGAAATACTTTTGGGATCAGAGTTGTTTTCACTGGAAGACACCCACTTACAGTTATGACTAGCAATGAACTACAATCAGGAGTGCATCGTGAACAACATTGCTGAGTTGGTAGAACGCGAAGTGATGAGCTGGCCCAACGTGGAAAAATTCCCTCATCGCTTTGGCGGAGTCGAGTTTCGGGTCAACGGTCATGAGATTGGACACCTGCATGGCAACCGGCAGGCTGACCTTCCATTTTCTGTGCGTCAACGCGAAGAGCTTGTTGCAGCAGGGAGAGCTTCTCTGCATCACATTCTTCCTCAGACCGGGTGGGTGAGTTACTATATCCGTGGGCCTGAGAGTGTCCCTGGTCTGATTGAACTTTTTCGCTTGAGCTATGAACACTATTACCGTCCGGTCATTCCTCCTCAAGCAAAACAAGGGTAGGAATGTACTGGTATCGTCGTATTTACAGAACGGCCAAGCTACCCTCGGAAAGTCAGGACGAGCATGGCGCTGCTATCTGATCTTGTCAATTTACCAACCCATCCGCTCATTTCAATAGTTGGAGCAGGCGGCAAAACAACTACCATGTATACCCTCGCCAGCGAGCTGGCACAAGGCGGTAAGCGCGTAATCACAACC
>WNFI01238141.1_pt1 | contig 12137 bp, 16 predicted proteins | sample 5400471 | NCBI WGS metagenome assembly WNFI01 (sample SAMN13153348, study PRJNA577476) | soil metagenome | isolation source: 100 cm saprolite on Douglas fir-dominated hillslope | place: USA:California | collected 2013-09-17 | reverse complement strand
GCTGCTTTATCGTTTCGATACCACGCCATCTTCTGCTTCCTCCTCTGTTAGAACTTTCCTTCTAGTTTATCACCTCTTCCCCTTATCTCCAAATGTCTGGCAGGAGACAGCCATCCTTGACAACGACCGACACCATCAGGTAGTATGGCTGTGTGGGCACAACCGAGAGAAAGAGAGCGGAAGGGCAGGGGACAGACTTTGTCCTTCCCATGCACACGAAGGAGGAACAGAGACAGATGGCAACAGAGCACATTGTGGGCAAAGGTGAGCTGGCCCACCAGATCGCGGCTCGCTCAGGTCTGAGCCTGAAGGACGCCGAGAAGACGCTGGATGCCTTTACCCAGGTCGTGCAGGAGAATCTGGCGCAAGGCCGGGAGGTGCGCCTCATCGGCTTTGGCTCCTGGAGTCTGCGCGCGATTGCCGCGCGCACAGTCAAGTCGATCCGCACGGGCAAGGAAGTGTCCTTGCCTGCCCACAAGCGCGTCGGCTTCTCGGTGGGCACGACCCTCTCCCAGGCCGCGGAAGCTCCTAAGGGGAAAAGCTCGCTCCCAGCCAAGAAGCGCTGAGGCTGCATGAGCCACGACCAGGCCCCTCACTGCCCTCAACCAGGCATGTGGGGGGCCTCCTACAGGAGCAATGAATTGACATCACCACGCGTTTGGACTGAGCCGAGGTGGAGCGGTAGGTGAAAACGAGAGGTCAGTCTCTGACGAAGCTTTCCTCCGCTGGTCGCTCGCTTCCGTCCGCACCCCCGCCCCTTTTCAGCTCTATTCCCAGTCATTGGTAGCCCCTTCAAGCAACCAGGCACACCGAATGTGTCCAAGAGCCTTTACTTGGCAGAGCATGAAGCCTCTCCAGAAGCCGAGCCTTCCGATCAACTAGTTGTGAGTGCCAGGATATGAGGCAAAATTGACACATCTTGCGGGTGGAATACACCGCTGCCGTTTGAGCGACGGCTTGAGTTCCTCTGGTGAAGGATCTGTCGGACTGCTTGCCGGGCTTCGCTCTCCTGAAAAGATGTGCCCTCCTGTACTCTTTCTCTAGGATCCACGCTTTCACCTGGAGGAGAGCAGTGTTAAAACGAACAGGTGGAAGAGGAGGGAGCGCCTTGTACGTTTTAAGTTTATCAAGCTCTCCGAACACCTCTGCGAAAACAGGCTCCTGGGTACGTTTATCTGACAAGACCACGGATGTGCTATGATATGCATGGTCTTGTGAGCGGAATGCGTCCCCTGATTCTGTGTGTTGGCGTTCACCCTCTAGGAGAGAACCGCTGTATGGCTGAGCGTGTGGGACAATCCTTTGGCAATTACCAGTTGCTGCGCTTGCTGGGGCAGGGCGCCTTTGCCGAGGTCCATAGGCATTAAGTTAAGAAAAGAAAGGAAGACAACAAAAGGCTCCATGTGCCATCATGAAGAAAAACGTTGCAAGAATCGTGATGGAGGAGCCATGAACAGTGTAACACAAGTGACAGAGAGCGTGCGACAGATTTTAGAAGAGGAAGCCAACGTGCTGGCGATCAAAAGCGGGTTCATCCAACGAGAACGCGTACTCAGCGGAGCGGACGCGAGCCCAAACGCTCATCTTTGGGTGGCTCTCTGAGCCCGAGATCACCTTAGACGGCTTGACTCAGGTAGCCGGGCGGCGTGAAGTGGAGATCACGGCCAGTGGTTTGTGCCAACGCTTTACGCAGGCCGCAGCGGATTTTCTGCAACGGCTCTTGGAGCGACTGACCCAGGTGCGCCTGCAAGCCGAAGCAGCTCCCACCCCGCTGCTCAAGCGCTTCACGGCCGTGATCGTGGAAGATAGCAGTCAGATCAGCTTGCCCGATGAGTTGGCGGAGCTGTGGCGAGGAACTGGAGACAGTCAGGCCGCCCTCAAGCTGTTCGTGCGCTCTCCTGTGCTCTCGGGAGAGCTGCATGGGCCGCTGCTCACCGATGGGCGACAGGCCGATGCCAAGAGTCCTTTCCAGGAGCAGGAAGTGCCAGCCGGAGGCTTGTACCTGGGGGATCAGGCCTTCTTTGAGCAGGGGCGTTTGCGGCAGTGGCAGCAACGCCAAGAGGGCCAGAGGCGCTATTACCTCATGCGGCTGCCTGTGGGGACCGGGCTCTACACCCGAAGAGGGCATCGTCTCCTGCTGCCAGGGATCCTGCCGCAACAGGAGGGAGCCACTGTGGAATTGGGCGTGCTGGTTGGCCAAAAGGCGCGGGTGCCCGCGCGACTGATCCTGCAGCGGGTCCCAGAGGAGGTTGCCGAACAGCGACGCCAGCGCCTGCGTGCCGAGGCGCACGATCAGGGGCGCGAGCGAAGCCGAGGAGACACTCTATCTGGCAGGCTGGATCATCGTGGTGACCAATGTGCCACGTCGGATGCTCAGCCTGCCAGAAACGCTGGTGGTGTTGACGGTGCGCTGGCAGATCGAAATAGTCCAACCGCAAATGACAAAAACGGATCTGCTCGCTGCGAGGAGCGGTGGGGATCACATAACGGATCTCCACCTCCTCGTCAGTCACGACGACGCGATCAATCAACAATTCGATCAAGTGCCGTTTCTGCTCAAACGTCGCCTCAGCCAGTCCCTGCTGGACGTATTGACAAAAAGCTTCCATTGATTGTACCATATCTGCCAATTCTTCATGGTGTCCCACACTGACTTCGAGTTGCCGTGCCTGTTCTGCAATGCCCTGCTGTCGGTGTTCCAGCTCAAGCCTGCGCCGCTGGTACTCTTCCAACGGAAGCACCGCCGCCAGATAGGCGTCGGTCAATCGCTCTGTCTGCTGGCTCAGACTCACCCGCGCTTTGCGCAGATTCTCCCGACGCGCCTGTAACTCCTGAGGAAGCCACAGCCCTCCTTGTGCTCGGTGCAACGCCTCCGCAATCGTCTGAGGATGCGTGAGCAGGTCACAGAGATCCTTCCAGACCAGTTCATCGAGTTGTCCAGCGGGAATGAAGCGCGATCGACACTTCTCATCACGACAAGAAACCACTGGATGGCCCTTCCCCCGACAGGTATAGTAGGCATATTCTGCATCCTTCGTCTTGCGAGAGCGACCAGTACACGAGAGATGACAGCTCCCACAACTCACCAGTGCACGCAACAAGTAGGGATGAGCGGTATTGTTGCGACGGGCATATTGCTGGTTCTGGGCAAGCTTTGCTTGCACCAGATCAAATTGGTCTTGCGTGATGATAGCGGGAACCTGAGCCACAGCTTCCCATTCCTGCGGTCCGGTGGCTGGATGGCCTCCATGCTCGTGTCCCACGGGACGCAGAGCCGACTGCCGATGACGCGCTCTGGCGACACGATAGCGCCCAATAAAGACCGTTCCGGTGTAGACCGGATTGCGCAGAATGCCCCGCACTGTGGCTTGATTCCAGCGCCTTTTCCCGCTAGGGGTAGGGATCTGTTGACGCATCAAATCCTTGGTCAGCCCCACCAAACTCTGCTGTCCTTGTTGATAATGGTGAAACAGTTCGGCGACCACCGCCGCCTCGGCTGGCTCCACTCGCACGCCCGCTGGGTCACGGGGACGGGCAGGATCAACGCGATAGCCATAGGGCGGCTGCGTAGAGGCGCACTAAGAGTCCCGCCCGATACTTCTGCTGACGCCCGCGTCGCATCCGTTCGGCAATCAAGCTGCGTTCATATTCGGCCACGGCGCCGCGGATTTGGATCAACAACTGATCATGCGGAGTGCGACTGGTCGGTTGATCCAGAAACTCGATCTGGCATCCGCACCGCTCAAATTCTTCCATCAGCAGCATCTGGTGCACATAGTTGCGCGCCAGGCGATCAGGGGCCGTGATCAGCACCCGGTCAAAGGCAGCATTGCGCACCTGATCGCGCAAGCGATCAAGCCCTGGCCGGCGCAAACTCGCTCCGCTGTAGCCATCGTCGCGGAAAATGTGCTCCTCATTCCAGAGCCATCCCTGTTTTTGACTGTATTCACGCAGCAGATGTAACTGCTGCTCGATCGTTTGGGTCTGTGCTTGTCGTTGGGTTGACACCCGAACGTACATCGCAATGTTCATCGTTGTTCTCCTGCAAAAGCCGAGGGGAAGGACTCCTCTTCACATTCGTCTTCCCCCACTCGATAAGCGACTGATAGCTGCGATCCCATCGAGCGCGAGCATCAGGCTGTTCCACGTAGCGACGCTGAACGGTCCATTGTCGTTTCTTCATGTGCCTCCTGTTGAGGAAGATACTCCTCTGTATTTCCCGTAACAGGAGATTCTACTCCAGCACTGATCGTTTGGCGAGCATTGCGCGGTAAACGCCACCACGAGAGCTGGAGTCGTGCCCTCCGGCTCAAGCAGAATTTGTCATTTGTGATTAGACCATTGAACTGCTCTTTCGGCTCTGGAAAGAAGATGGACAGATCGATGAATGGCGCTCCACCAAGCGTTGGCGCATCTTGTGCGAAGTGTATGCCAAACTGGCGGCGATGCTGATCCAGCCGTGGCTCATTGAGGTGGGCTGCTGGCACGATCCGCAGCGCAGCCTGGTCAAAGCCGCCCAGGTGGTACGGCGAGAGGCCGGTCAGCTCATGGTCGCCATCCGCGAAGGTCGTGTTGAACAAGTGGTGCGCCAGATCATGCGCTGCATGCGTTCGGGCTGTCGGACCGAGAAACGCAAGCAGTTTCCCAGTACAGCGCAGCGGCTGGAGGGAGCACCGGTGCTCTTGGGCAAGCGTCCGCAGTATCCCAAGGGTCGGCACCGCGATCAGGCTCGGCGCTGGCCAGCTGGCAAGGGGTGGGCGTCGTCCAAGCAGCGTGGCAAGACCAACTCGCGGGTGTCTTCCTTAACTTAATGCCTATGGGGGCGGTACAGGAACCCCCAGGGTAGCAGCATAGACTGGGAGCCAGACCGTGCCGGGGGCGGGCTCGTCATCCAAAATCCCTGGCGGCCAGTCCAAGGCGAGCTGAGTCGCGCCTGCGGCATCCTCGACATGCAGAAAAGAGGTGATGCCCTCATCGGAGGCCAGTTGCCCTTGACGCACCTGCTGCGCGATCGATACCTCTTTTTCGTTTGATCTTCCCTCTTCTGTCCGATCCCCTTTAATTTTGAGCAAAAAAAAGTTGCCTCTCTCTGCGAGCATACTCTTCTGGTACACGAACATGCGCCCCGGTACGATACTGAACCATCGGGGATGAGGCTCGAGACACAGGAGTGAGAGTACGGAACCGTGGGATATGTGGCCGATGGGCAGGAAGCGATTCTGACACAATGACTCTCCATTGTTCTGAGGTAGAATGACAGGAGCCCTCACCTTCCTGGTGAGTGTCGGTCTGCACCAGCGCTATGAATGGAGACAGTGGCTGCAACTGGGGCGTGGCCTGCCCGCCCTCTTTCCAAGCCAGAAGCGACAGTAGAAAGTGTCTGAAACAGGCCACATATCAAAACCTCATCCGGCTCCTCACGCCTCCTGGTCGGCTTTTTGCTTAGCACGAGCCTCGCGTATGAGATCGCGCAGCGCCAGGGCCATGTAGGCCAGGGTCAGGAACGCGCGAAAGGAGGTGGCTGGCCGATGGCACTCAACTGGAGGCTCGCCAGTTGCCATTGGCCGTGTTGCTGGATAAAGACCAGCGTGATGCGAAACTGACCCGGGATGCTGTTGCCGCGATAGGTCGCTTGCTGGGTTTGACGGCCGGTCAAGACGGCCGCATCATTGTTGTAGACGCGCACCCTGACCTCGTCCAGGCTGAAAGACTCGTATTTCAGGTCACCGGCCTCGTGCCGCGCGAGCCACTCCTGTTTTGTCAACATGAAGCCGAGCGGCCCTATCCCGATGAAATCATCCGAAAGGCGCCTCTCAAGGGAAGCGGTATCACCATGCAATTCAGCGTTTGCCCAGGCGTCTGCCAGTTGCACTACCTCTTCTTGTGTATGTTCATTGTTCATTAGATTCACTCCTTTACTATTGCAAGTTGATGGTCTACTTCAGTCGTCAAGCCCAGGTGCGGTGACCCAGTGCTGCTCGTGCAGCGGGTGTCGAAAGGCCCACCAGGACGACGACGAGCACCCCAAGGATGACGCGATGATAGATGGTGTTGGCCATCGTGCTGGGGCCGGCGCCGAGGGCGAGCGCAATGATCCCCAGCAGGACGCCCGCCACGGCAACGAGGTGGGCGGCCAGAGCGGCTCCCCAGGCCCACGTCGTGCGGGCGACCACCGCACAGGCACTCACGGCCAGCAACAGCCCGCACAGTCCTTCCACGATGGCGGCAGGAATGATGCGGGGTTCCGAGAAACCCAGCGGGATACCCACGTGCATGAGGGCCGCGAACAGAAACGTCACGGCTTCTGCCACCATCAGCACGGTGATCATCGTGACGACGGTGGTGAAGCTCCGAGTAGTCGTCTTCATCATGCAAACTCCTTTCTCCTAAATGGATACCTGTGCCCGAATGCAGACCGGCGCAGCCAGCTGAGCGTACTCAGAGGTCAGCGACGGCGGGGATGACCTCACGCCCGATGACCTCGAGCGGCTCGATGCGGTACACGTGCGGGACGACCCCCAGGACCGTCTGAATCCCCATGCCGGCGAGCCAGCGCAATTGGCTGATGAGTTCGCCCACTTTGGAGCCATCCTCGCCCACATCGAAGGCAAATGCGCAGGTCTTCTCAATTGCGTTGTAGTCACGGCCCTCGGCCTCACAATGCTTGCGCAGGACCTCCAGTTTCTGCGGGATCTGTGGACCGGGCTGCAGGTTGCAGGCATCGGCGTAGCGAGCGACCAGGCGCAAGGTCCTTTGCTCGCCGCTCCCGGCGATCAGAATCGGCGGATGTGGTCTCGTCAGGCTCTGCGGCAGGTTGAACGGGCGCTCGATGTGGTAGTACTTCCCCTCGAACGGGCGCTCGTCGCCTTTTTCACCCTGCCACATGCGCAAGCAGATCTGGAGCATCTCCTCCAGCCGCTCGTAGCGCTCTTTCAATGGCGGGAAGGGCAGGCCAGAGCCGACGGCCTCCTCTTCGTAATCGCCGGCGCCAATGCCCAGCCACGCACGGCCACCCGAAAGCACATCCAAGGTCGTGACCGTTTTGGCAAGCAAGATGGGGTGCCAGTACGGGCTTGCCGTGGCCAGGGCGAGCAGCTTGATGCGGCTGGTGTGGGCCGCCAGGTAGGTCAGGGTCAGATAGCACGAGGGTACCTCGCGCTCCGGCCCACCAAGGTAGTGGCTTTGCCACACATGATCCATCACGCTGATGCGATCAAAGCCCCAGGCCTCGGCAGCCTGCGCGATCTTGACCAGGGTGGGGCCAAGCTGGCCTGCTCCTCCCGGCCAGGTATAGTCATAAATGTGCAGTCCCAATTTCATGATGTACCTCCTCTCTCTATGGAACGATGTAGCCGCCATCAACAGGCAGCGTCACACCCGTCACATAGGAGGCCGCATCGGAGCAGAGCCAGAGAATGGCCTCAGCTATTTCGTGTGGATCGGCCAGTCGCCCCAACGGTATTCCAGCGGTCATGCGCTGCCGGGTCTGCTCATCGGCGATCCAGCGTTCGTTCACCGGGGTCAGGGTCGTACCGGGGGCAACGGCATTGATGCGAATGTGCTGCCTGGCATATTCGAGGGCGGCCGCTTTCGTCAGGCCGACGACGCCATGTTTACTGGCGATGTAGGGAGCGATGCCACCTCCGGGGCTTCCAAAGCCCACGAGTCCCACCGTGGAACTCAAGTTGACGATGGCGCCTCCTCCCGAGACCAGCATGGCGGGGATCTCGTACTTCATGCCCAGGAAGACGCCCTTGAGATTGGTCGCGATGACCCGGTCAAAAAGCTCCTCGCTCACCTCCACCAGTGGCATGTTGCCTCCCCCGGTGCCGGCGTTGTTGACGGCGACATCGAGCCTGCCGTAGGCCTCAACGGTGCAGCTGACGAGCCTCTCGACCAAGGCTGCATCGGCCACATCCGTCTTGACCGCCAGCGCCTCACCCCCGCTGGCCCTAATCTCTTCAACGTTGTGTGCCAGCTCCTCCTCGCTGCGCGAGGCCAGCACCACCGCCGCGCCGGCCTGTGCAAACAGGCGTGCCGTAGCCGCGCCGATGCCCTGACTGGCGCCCGTGATGAGCGCTACCTTGCCTGTGAATTGCTTTGTCGTCATGCAATGTTCTCTCTTTCCTTCGATATCCTTCTTCAGTCTGTTGGCCGTCATCGATGCGCTCCTCCGGCCGATAAATCGACCCCTACTCTTGCCTGATGGTTGGTTGCCTACAACTTGTTCATACACCCCATCTCAGCCAGGGCTGGCAACGGGCACGTCTATCGGACCGGCTCACCCTCGCGGTTCATGTTAGCGGCTGCGAGCTGCCGGGTGTGTGTCGCGCGAGAGAAGAGCAGGCCCGAAGCCAGACCGAGCACCAGCGCGACCGCCATCACGATGAGGGAGCCAATGAGCTCAGGCTTGGTGGTCATCAGGAAGACGATGCCCAGCAGCAGGATAGTCACCGTCTGCAGCGCTGTCCCCAGGATGGGGTCATGGATACGCTGCTCAAGCTCCTGGGGCAGTGGGCCATCGGGTGCCTCCTGTGCCAGCCGCGCGATGGTGCGCCGGCGGGGCTCAATGATGGCCGTACCGAGCGGGGCGATGAGAATCAGGCTGACCAGCGCAACGGGAATCCAGCCGGTCTGGAAGCCCCAGGCGGTGATTGCCATGTAGAGCCCGGTGACAAGGATGAGCAGCACGCTGATCCCGAAGAGGGGGCCTAATCGCCCGGTGAGATTGGTGAGCGCCCGCACCTGCTCGACGCGCTGCGCTCGCCGCATCGCAGCGAAGCCGAACAGCCAGGTGCCCATGCCGACAAAGTAGCCGATGGCTCCGCTCACATGCAAAAAGAGAAAGATGTTATAGATGCTCATGGTTATTCTCCTGTTTCATTCTATGAACTACGGGTAGCATCAATGCTTGCTACTTGAGAGTCTACCGCCTGGGGCGTGCCTGTACATCGGCAAAGCAACGTATTCGTGTTGCCTATCCGGGAGCGATGAGGATGATACCGATCGGTACCCAAACAGCGTAGCACGTGTTCGGGAACCGGTCTGTGTCACCGCAATCTTGGGATACCTGTCAGATGGAAGGCAGGAGCTAATGCACCGATCTCGTGCGAGGTACAGCCTCCCTGGTTTTCAGGCTTCCTCCGGGAATCCATCCGGTACGCATTCCCAGACCTGGCGCTGCTCTTGAAACCTCGCATGTGCCTGGGCGGTATCAAGCTCACGCAGATGGGCCTGCACCAGGCGGAAGGTCTCCTCAATGAGGTCATGCAGTTGGTAGACCGAGGCCAGGGGATCGATGCTGACGATGCCAAAGATTTGTTTGAAACGCGCAGCGAGCTTGAGGGGGGCAATGCGCATCTGTTCGATCAGTCGATCCACCCGCTGCCACCCCGGATAGTAGAGGCGGTTCAGTCCCATGAGGACGAGCAGCACCTGCTTCTCGATGGTACAGAAGGACTCGTAGAGGGCGAGCAGCTCGCCGCGCTCAGCCAACATTTCCAGCTCCCAACCTGGGCGAAAGCGCAGGTGTGCGCGGATCATGGCCATGCTCAGTCCGCGTGGGTAGGCCATCACCCGGCTCTGCCAGTGGATGAGCACGGAAGAAGGATCAAAGAGGGGTAGAGCCGATAGGAGCGCGGCCAGGTGCTGCTGTCTGGGCAGCGAGGGATCACAGCGCTCCAATACCTCAGCCAGGATGCGTTCGGTGGCCGCGACCTCCATGTGCCGCACGTCGATGGCGACCCCACTCACCTCGTAGCTATCCGACCAGTAGGTTTCATCCCTGTTATAAGAATCAAGCTGCACGTGTCTTCCCCTAGCATGTTTGATGATCTCTCCGCGTTCTTGTTCCGTTGGTGTGACAGACCAGGAGACTGCCAGGTCGATATCGGAATAGCGGTCGGCATCCCCGCGAGCGACCGACCCTTCTACGGCCACGGCCGCCACCTTTGGGCTGGCACCATAGTGTGGCGCAAGTTGTCGTGCCAGGGCAAGCCGCCCTGCGCTGGCTTCATTCATGACAAGACCTCCTCTTTGCCTTACATTTCCACAGAAACCTCATCTCATCCATCAGTTCTTCACCAACGTCCGCAATGTGCAGAACGCGGCCAGAGCGAGACAGAACCAGCCGGTGATAGACTCGTGTGCATAGGTCAAGAGGAAGATGCCGCTGGCCAGCGATGCCGCGAACATGAAAGGCCAGGTGAAACCAGGCACCGCAGATGCTGCGCTGTTGTCTCTTCCGCTCCTGCGTCCGCGCACTCTGCCCCATCCTCTTGACTCGAGGCCGGCCAGTGTGACTTCGAGCTGCCCCGCTTCAAGCTTCGACAAGACCTGCTCCACCGCCTGCGGTAGTGCGAGTAGAGCTCTGCCAGCGGCGAGCGCCTGGCCGAGGAACTGCTGCGCCGTCTGTTCTATGCCCCGCGTGTCAAGCCCCAGGAAGGCACGGGCGTAGGGAGTGCGACCTCGATGAAGTTGAACTCCGGGGTCAATCCCATCGCGACGCCCATCAACAAGCCAACGGCCCGACCGGTGAAAGCAAACTGTGCAGGGATGCGCAAGGGTTGTCCGTAGAGCAGTTGCCCGATCTCCTGCAGGATGGTGGAGAGGCCCAGTTCATTTACCTCGCCCAGCGAGAGACCGGCATACCGCTCTAACAGTCGTGACAAGGAGCGCTCGATCGAGGCCAGGTCGGCTCCTTCGCCAATAAAGCCAAGCTGCGCCAGGGCATTGGCGAGCGCCCGTGCGTCGCGTGCGAGCACGGCCAGGAACGCTTCTTTCATGAGACGCCGCATCTGTTGCGTGTAGGACCCCACCATGCCGAAGTCAACAAAGGTCACGATTGGTTCATCACCAGGTGACCCCGGTCTGACAAAGAGATTGCCCGGATGGGGGTCCGCGTGGAAGAAGCCGGCTGCAAAGAACTGGTAGAAGTAGGCGTTCACTATACACCTGGCCAACTCGAGGTGATTGATGCCTGCTGCATCAAGAGCGGCATAGTCATCGATGTTGATGCCGTCGATCCATTCCAGCACAAGCAGGCGCCGCGAGACGTACTGGTCATAGACCCGCGGAATATAGATCGTGGGATCATCTTTGAACATCTCTCGGAAGCGTTTCGCATTGGCTGCCTCGCGCACATAGTCGAGTCCTTCGTAGGTCGTGCGTTCAAACTCGTCGTAGAAACCCATGAGATCAATGACGTGGTGCGCGTCGACCAACCGTGTCATGACCCAGATCACGAACTTGAGAGCGCGCAAATCCAGCCGGACCAGTTGATCGATCTGGGGGCGCTGAATTTTGACGGCCACCGTCTCACCTGTGGAGGCGAGGACGGCTTTATGCACCTGCCCAAGCGAAGCGGCAGCGGTGCATTTACGCTCCAGGACGCTGAACACCTCTTCCACCGGCTTGCCCAACTCGGACTCGATGACGGATACGACCTGGGCAAAGGGCACGGGCGCAACCTCGTCCTGCAAGGAACTGAGAACGAGGGTGGCCTGCTCCGGCAACAGGTCGATGCGCGTACTGAGGAACTGCCCCAGCTTGATCAGCAACACATCCTGTTTCACGGCAGCGTCACGGAAGGCGGCCAATGCCTGGATCAGTGCCGGACTTGCAGGTTGAGCTGCGACGCTGCTCTGGGCCTGCGAACGCATCACCCGGCGGCGCTCACGGTATATGGCCCACAGCGTCCAGAGGAAGAGGCATGCGACGCTGAAAAAGCGTCGCAGCAGACTGAGTCCACTGATCCGAGGGGGGTGTGCATCCATAGCGAGCATCCTTTCTTCGTCAAGGCGAGCGAGACGGCATTCGCCTTTCTAGTGGTAGCGTAGGAGTACGACGACGAGGACGTTCAGTCCTGGTCGCCTGGGCATCCCGAGCCCTAGCGCACACGCACTATCGACTGAGGCGCAACTGCACAAACTGGCTCACGACGAGGACCATGCTTGCGGCAGCCAGGAAGAGCCCGGCATTCATCGCACCGCCGAAGGCAATGCTCGGGACGAACCAGGGCGTAGGGGCGCCATCCAGCAAGCATTGCCCGAAACTAAATTAAGAATCGAATCGCCCCCCTCTTGCAGAAACGAAGCAAGAGGAGGAAAATCCTTTCAGGATCTTGTGATCACTCCCGT
>WNFI01661263.1_pt2 | contig 12138 bp, 7 predicted proteins | sample 5400471 | NCBI WGS metagenome assembly WNFI01 (sample SAMN13153348, study PRJNA577476) | soil metagenome | isolation source: 100 cm saprolite on Douglas fir-dominated hillslope | place: USA:California | collected 2013-09-17 | reverse complement strand
TGCCTGTCGCCCGCGCTGATGGATGCGATCTCAACCCATGTGGCGAGAGCCAAGGCGGCTTGATCCGGCAACCTTGCTCTGGCTGCGCTTGCGGCGGCATTCTTTCGCAGGTGCAGAAGCCTTTCCGGTCTTGCCATCTTGCCACTGACAGCAGGCGGAGCTGCGCATGGTGTCGGTTGAAACTGTTTTTCACTCATCCATCACATGGGATTCATTCCGCAAAAGCGCCATTGTGGCGCTACAACGCGGCTTCGGCTTCTGTTGGGAGCGACAATCCGGTTTCAACTAAGTTTTGCGGCGTCGGGCGCGCAAACCCGTCAGCCGGACAGTCTGGCTAGCTTGGCCGCGGCGACATCGATGAACCGCGCGCCTGGCGATTTCGCCTTGTCAAATTCCTCCAAGCGGGTCAAATTGCAGTGAGGTAGGCAAGTAACCGCGAAAGTCGGTTCAGACCAACCGTAAACATAGGGGGGAGCACATGGGTAGACTTGCTATCGTAGGCGCTGCTCTGGTTGCCGTCGCCGGTTTTCTGACAGGCTCAGCCGGCGCGCAGGAAGTCAAACAGGATACCAAGTCGTCGTCCGGGCAGGCGAAGATTTCTCCGGTCACTCAGGACCAGCTCAATGCGGCGGCCAAGAACGCCAGCAATTTTCTGCTGACCAACGGCGATTACGCACAGACACGCTTCCATCCGGCAAAGCAAATCGAGCGCAACAACGTCAAGAACCTGCATGTCGCCTGGATTTTCCAGACCGATGTCAAGGAATCGCTGGAAACTTCGCCGATCGTCGTCGACGGCGTCATGTATGTGACGACGTCGTTCAGCCACGTTTATGCACTCGACGCCAAGACCGGCGCGCAAATCTGGCACTACAATCACAAGATGGGACCGATCACGACCTATTGCTGCGGCCCCAACAATCGCGGCGTTCAGATTCTCGGCGACCTCGTCTACGTCGCCACGCTCGATTCCAAGCTGGTGGCGCTGAAGGCCAAGACCGGCGAAATCGCGTGGCAGACCGACATTGCGGATCCGGAGCTTGGATACAGCGAGACCATGGCTCCGACCGTGATCAAGGACAAGGTTCTGATCGGGACCAATGGCGGCGAATACGGTGTCAGGGGCTTTCTGAGAGCCTATGACGCAAAGACCGGCAAACTCATCTGGAACTTCAACACGGTGCCGGAGAATTCAGTCGGCGTCTGGGCGACCAAAGACGCCACCGGCCGCGACATGCACCGCGATATTCAGGCTGAAAAGGATCAGCTCGCGAAAGCCGGCGACCCCTACAAGCTTCTCGGCGGCGGCGTCTGGCAAAATCCTGCGATCGATCTGGCGACCAACCGGCTTTATTTCGTCGTCGGCAATCCGTCTCCCGATCTCAACGGCTCGGTACGCCCCGGCGACAACCTCTATACGGACTCGCTGGTGTCGGTCGATCTGGATACCGGCAACTACGTCTGTCACTTTCAATACATCCCCCATGACGTATGGGACCTCGATTCGGCCAGCCCGCCGGTGCTGGTGGACGTGAGGGGCAAGGACGGCAAGACGATCCCCGGCGTGCTGCATGCCGGCAAGACCGGACACATCTATGTAAACGATCGCAAGGATTGCAGCCTGATCCGCTTCTCCGAAGCGATGGTGCCGCAGGAAAACATGTGGACCCTGCCCACCAAGGAAGGCGCGCGCATGCTGCCCGGCGCCAATGGCGGCGTCGAATGGTCGCCGATCGCGACCGATCCCGGCCAGGGGCTTGCGTATGCGATCAACCTGCACCAGCCCATGACCTACCATGTCGAGAACTCGCCCTATCCGAACGGCAAGCTGTGGCTCGGCGGCGCCTTCAAGGTCATTCCCCACCGCCGGCGGCCTTGTTTTCACCGGCGAAGCCAACGGAAAGTTCGCGGCCTACAATTCCTCCAACGGCAAGGAGCTGTGGAGCTTCCGCGCCGGTGCCGGCGTCAATGCGCCGCCCTCCACCTATATGGTGGGCGGCAAACAATATATCGTGGTGGGCGCCGGCGGGAACACGCAGATCGATTTCCGCCGCGGCAATAACATCATTGCGTTCTCGCTCAACTGAAGCCGCGCGATAACGTGATACATTGAAGGGTGAATAGTAAGCGGGACCGGGAACGGTCCCGCTTTTTTTTGGTTTGGTTTCGGATGGAATTGATGCGTCGCAAGATAAGCCGGTGCCTGTGTGCAACCATCGCGCTTGGCTTGGCTTTGGCGGCCTGGACCGCGGTGGCCGATGCGCAGAGCATCGAGGAAAAAACCCAGATCTGCGCGGGCTGCCACGGCGAGGACGGCAAACCGGTCGACAAGGCCTACCCCGTCATCTGGGGCCAGCAACAAGGTTACCTCTACATCCAGCTGCGCGACTTCAAGCGCGGCGACCGCAAGAACGAGATCATGCAACCGATCGCCTCAAGCATGGAACGCGCGGACATGATGGCGATCGCCGAGTATTTTTCCAAAAAAACCTGGCCTGATCTCGGTCAGCCGCGTGCGCCAAAAGAGGTCGCAGACCGTGCCATCCGCGCCAACGCCTCCGTGGGCTGCACCGGTTGCCACCTCGATCATTTTCAGGGCGACGGCACCGTGCCCCGCCTGGCCGGAATGAGCCGCGAGTACATGACGAAAACCATCGACGATTTCCGCACCCGTGCGCGAGGCAACAATCCGGGCATGTCCGACCTGATGCTTGCCACCTCTCCCGACGATCTGGCCGCGCTGGAGGAATATCTGGCGGGGCTTTAGAATCCGATCCATCAATCTAGAATCGGAACGTGCGAGTTTGGCCACCTCTCCCTTTGGGAGAGGTGGGATCGTATCGGACAGCGCAATTGCGTTGTCCGATACGATCCGGGTGAGGGGTTACGGTCCATCGATAGGTCGTAACCCAGAGAGCGAGCTTCGCTCGTCTCGCCCACCCCAACCCTCTCCCAACGGAAGAGGGAGCGCGCTTCCGTTGCGGCAACGTCGGCCTATTGCTTCAATCCAAGCGGATCAGCAAGCCACGCGCCGCCCTCACCGCGGCGTCAGCCGTTCGCGTAGCGCGGTCAGCACCGTCAGGTCGCCGGCACGTTTCCCGGCCTTGTCCTTGAGCGATGGATCGGCGCCGTGGGCGAGCAGCACATCGACGATACCCGAACGGCCGCCTTCGGCCGCGATCATCAGAGCGGTGCGGCCCCTGGCGTCCCGTTCGTCGATCGAAGCGCCACCATCCAGCAGGCGCTGGACGACCTTGATCGCCTCAATTTCGGGCGCCGATTGATCTGGGCCGCAGGCCCACATCAGCAGGGTCAGATCATTCGGGTAACGGGCATTGACGTCGGTATGGCGGGACAGCAATCGCATCACGACATCGAACCGCGCTGCTGCCGCGGCGTAGACGATCGGCGTCTTGCCGGTTTGGTCGGGCTGCCGATCGGCGGCGCCATGCGCGAGCAACGCCTCGACAAGGGCGTCGTTGCCTCTGAATGCAGCGGCGGAAACCGGGGTGACATCGCTGCGTCCGGGCAGATTGACATCCGCACCGCGGTCAATGAGCCGCTGCGCCACCGGCCCCCGGTTGGCTTCCACGGCAACGTAAAGCGCGGTGGCGCCGGCGAGATTGCGCGCATCGATCGGCGCGCCGCGCGCCAGCAGCAGATCGACCATCGGCAGATGGCCGGTCCACGGCCGAAAACAGCGTCAGCGAAACCTCGACCGCCGAGATCTGCGGCTTGATCGTTTCATAGCGTTGGCGAACGCCGAGGCACGGCGAAGGGTCCGCGGCACGCGCGGTCGGCGCCGCGCCCAGTGCAACGATCACGATCGAACCCAGAAAAACCAGTTTGCGGTACAAGCGCTTTCTCCCGGCTCTTTTTAATTATGTTAGGTCGGCAAGGATGGCATGACAGTGGACTGATGCCAAGACGGCAGAGCTCAATGATCGCGACCGATCACCCCGGGGCTATCGCATCAGAGACGAGCGGTGCCGCATCTCTTCTTATCCCACTCTTCTATCGCCACTCGAGATGCTCAAAAGAGCGGCAACAATCAAGCTACGAGTCTCGTCATCTGCGATGGCTCTGCGGTCACTGCCGGCACGCTGCGTTGGCCGCCGTCGGCACGGCCAGAAAACTAATCGTGGCGGGCGCGAACGTCACCACGCCGGCGGCGGTCGCAACGCCGGAGAGGCGCGGCAGATCATCGGCGCCGGTGAGCGCCAGCGTGGCGCCGTTGAGCCGCACGATGCCGTCCTCAAGGTTTGCCGCATCCAAGGTGTAACGCTGGGTCACGTCCGCAATCGTCAGATCATGCGCTTTGTGCCGATCGGTATTGATTACGAGCAGAGCCACGCCGCCGGGCATCCCGCGCTGGCAATGGGCGTAGACATGCAAGCCGGCCTGAATTGGCACGCCGGCGTCGAGCACGGTGGTTGCCATCAGCTGCCGCCACAACAGCGCGCCCCAGTAATTCGGTCGCGGCGCCAGCGTTGTTTCGTCGAGCAGGCCGTAGTCACTCGCCGCAAGCGTGTTGTGCATGACCACCCGAACGCCGGTCTTGGCCAGCCGCCCAAGCTGATCGAGATAGCGGAACGTGTCCAGAAAGGCCGCGGCCCAGCGGTTTCCGCCGCACGCCGCCTCCGCGGTTTCGGTCAGCCAGATCGGCTTGCCGGGTTCGAATTGGTCTCGAAGGGTCTGGTTAAATGCCAGGGTTTTGTCGGTTCGCGACAGCCAGTCCTCGGAAAGGGCCGCCTCGGGCGTGCTCGCACCATTGCATCGCTCCGACAGCGTTCCGTAGTGATGGTAAGAAAACACATCAACGCCGGGGCCGGATGCGGCGAGCAGGTTCGACACCGCAGCCCCCTCGCCGACCGCGCCGGGTCCGAGGACCATCATGTCGGGGGCGGCCTGCCTTGCAAAGGCATGAAAGATTTTGAAATCGCGGCCATAAGCCGCCGCGTCGAAACCCGGCGGCGCACCGCTGATCGCGGTGAGATCCGGTTCGTTCATGAACTCGGCGGCGGCGATGCTGCCCCCGATCGAACTCGTGTAGGCGAGAAGGCGGCGCGCCTGATCCGGCGTCCAGACCCCGGCGGCGTCACGGGCGCCCGGGCTGACGGCGAACGAGGTCATGATCCGTGCACCGACGGCGTGCGAGAATTCAACCACGCCTCGCCATTGCCGGCGGGTCAGAACATCATTGAATCCGGCCGGCGGCGCAGACGGCGGATTTTCTGAATCCGCAAAATAAGTGGTGTTGGCCCAGGTTCCGCTGACACGCAGATAGGCCGGCGCCAGCGCCGCGGCGAGCTTTCGCAAGCGAGCATTGCTCAAATCGATCGGCGGCCGGTATGCGTACAGATCCGGCTTCATGCCCGCCGGCTGCGGCGGGAGCGCGGACGCGGCGGGCCGCTGGTCATAGGGCCGCCAAAATCTTCCGCCGGTAACTTCGACCATTTCAATGTTGTAGGATTGGAAACGCTCATCGACCGTGCCGATGCGAGGCAACTTCGCTGGATCAATCGACGGTCCGTCGGCGAGCGCCTGCGAACAGGCCAGCGCGACGAGCAACGCCGAAATCATGCCTCCACCGGGGCCCGCTCCGATATTATGGCTGTTGCGCACGCGGGATTCTCCCCGTGATCACGGATCACTCCGAAGTTCGCATCAGACGGTACAACAATGGGTACAACAATGGGCGCGAACTTTGGATTCGGTACGCCAGGGCATTTTCAGTTCAGTTGGCGCATCTTCTTCGTCATGGCCGGCACCCGGGTCCAGCTACGCTGGCCCGAGCACAAGCCTTGTCCCGGCCATCCACGTCTTGGCCTTGCATCAAAGAAGACGTGGATGCCCGGGACAAGCCTGGGCATGACGGACTCTGATGCACTGCACGGAGCACGGAAGTGACGATTAAACCCAAGTCGAAACAGTTCCAGAGCGCGGTTTGATCGTCTACTGCTCGCCGTCGCGCAGCCGTCGCCACACCGCGCCGAGCACGTTGGAATAATCGTCGGTCCAGACCCGCTGGGTCTCGTCGGCTTCGGTCAGCGCCCATTGCTCCGACGATGCGAGCTTGCCGACATCGGCTTCCTCGCGCGCCGAGACCACCACCGAGGTCGCGAAGATGTATTCATTGTCACGGCCGGAATCCTCGCTATAGACCCAGCTCTTGAGATCGTTGGCATCGGCGATGCCGACCACGACGCTGGCAAGCTCGAGGTGACGATTGGAGACATGCATCACCACCGCGCCCTGCGGCGCCAGCTTGTTCTTGTAGATTTCCATGGCTTCCTCGGTCGCCAGATGGATCGGGATCGCGTCCGACGAATAGGCATCGACGATGATCAGGTCGTAGATGCCGTCCGGTTCCTTGGCGAAGGTCAGCCGCGCGTCGCCCATCACCGGCTGCAGGTCGGGTTCGCAGTTCTTGATGAAGGTGAAATATTTGGGATCGCGCGCGGTATCGACCATCGATTGATCGATCTCGAAGAACTTCCAGTTTTCGCCGGGCTCGGACGCGCAAGTCAAGGTACCGGCGCCAAGGCCGATCACCGCGACGCGGATCGGACCACCCTTGCGTTCGCGAATGGCGGTGATCGCCTGCCCGATGCCGCCGTCCTTGTGATAATACGAGATCGGCTCGGGCCGTCCGGTGACCGGCGTGCCGTCGTCGTTCTGGACCTTTTCGGCGCCGTGAATCGTGGTGCCGTGCATCAGCACATGATACTGCCCGCGCGGCGTCATTACGATCTTGTGGACGCCGAAGAAGCTGCGCACGGTCTCCACGCGTCCGTCATCCGCTGGATAGACCCGGATCAGCACCAGCGCCAACACCACGGCGCCGGCGAGTTTGTAGCGGTTGGCTTTCAGCAGGACGGCCAAGATCAAAGCGGCAACGGCGACCGCGCCGATCACATACACCCTTCGATCGTCGATCCAGGTGAAGACTTTTCCGTTCGTATAGGACGGCGCGATCAGCGCTATCGCGACGGCACCAAGCAGCGGCCAGTACCAGCGGCTCCAGCGTGGCGGCATATCGCCCCCCGACGGGCGGCACAGCACCGCCAGCGCGATCAGGATCGGATATTCCGCGATCCATGAGAACGTGTACGGCGCGATCAGTCCGGCGAACAGTCCGCCGACCATGCCCCCGAACGACAGCGCCACGTAAAACCCGGTGAGATAGCGCGCCGCCGGACGCGTGCGCGCCAGTTCGCCATGGCAAGCCATCGCGATGACGAAAAAGCAGAGCTGGTGACCGCCCAGCGTCAGCAGCAGATTCTGTTCGCCGCCGACCGCGAGCAGCAGGGTCACGCCGGCGATCGCCAGCGTCTGCAGCATCAGCATCCATTTGTGCGGCAGCAGCGGGCGCGACTGGAATACCAGCACCCAGGTCAGGAGATAGAGCGACAGCGGCAGCACCCACAGCAGCGGCGCCGCGGCGACGTCGGTGGAAATATGCGCGGTTACCGCGATCAAGAGACCCGAGGGCACCGCGGCGAGAAAGATCCAGCGCGCGCGCAGCACCCAGGTTGGCGCCGGCGCATCGGAGTCATCGGATGTCGTTTCAACTACCGCCTTGGCGGGCGATCGCAGCAGCAGCATGCTGCAGGCGGCGATCAGCAGGATCAAGAGGCCATAGCCGCCGGTCCAGATCAGGTTCTGGGTGCGCAAGGTGAACATCGGCTCCAGCAGCACCGGATATGACAGCAGCGCCAGAAAGCTTCCGATATTGGACGAGGCATAGAGGAAATAGGGATCGGGACCGCTCGGGTGCCCGGTGCGCACGAACCATGCCTGCAGCAGCGGGTTATTGGCCGCCAGCGCAAAGAACGGCAGCCCGATCGAAACCGCGAACAGGCCCAGCAGCCAGAATGCATAGCCGCTCGAGGGCGGCGTGCCCCAGCCGCTTGCGATCGACAGCGGCAGCGTCAATAGCGCGATCACCAGCAGCGCCAGATGCACCGCGACGATGACCACGCGGTTGCGAATCCGCATCAGGAAATGGGCATAGGCATAGCCGCCCAGCAGCAGCGACTGGAAGAATACCATCGCCACCGACCACACCGCCGGCGAGCCGCCGAGCCGCGGCAGCACCATTTTCGTGAACAGCGGCTGGACCGAGAACAGCAGCAGCGCGCTGGTGAAGATGGCGGCGGTATGGACGATCAGAATCAGCCTGTTTCTGGAAACGGGGGTCTGATCCGTAGCAGCGGACGGCAGCGGCGAAGTCATGAAATCTCCGGCTTGAACTCGGCGGGCCAACGGGTCGCGGGAAACCGGCAGGGCGCCGGCTGCTGTGGAGTGGAGCATAGGCCGACGCGGCGGGCAATGCGGGGCCCGGGAAGCTGAAAGTCGTCGGCTGTGGCCTTACATCCGCGTCTTCGATAAAAGAAGACACCAGCGCGCGTGAGCTGGAACCAACCCGACATTATCAACAATTCTTGAAGCAGACATGTCAGACATCGACGTTTTGATCATCGGCGCGGGACACAATGGCCTCACCTGCGCGGCCTATCTCGCGATGAACGGAATGCGCGTGAAGGTCGTCGAGCGCCGCAAGGTGGTCGGCGGCGCCGCGGTGACCGAGGAATTTCATCCGGGCTTCCGCAATTCGGTCGCGGCTTACACCGTGAGCCTGCTCAATCCGAAAGTCATCGCGGATTTGCGATTGCACGATCACGGACTGCGAATTGTCGAGCGCCGGGCGCAGAATTTTCTGCCCGCTTTCGATGGCAGCCACCTGCTCACCGGCGATGGCCGCACCCATCAGTCGGTCGCACGATTGAGCGAGCGCGATGCCGGCCGCATCGATGCGTTCACGGCGGAGCTGGAGACCATCGCCGACGTGCTGCGGCAATTGGTGCTGCGCGCGCCGCCGAACATCGTCGAAGGTTTTGGCGTGAAAACGATCAGCGAGACGCTGAACGCGCTCGGCACCGCAAATATCCTGCGCGGTCTCACCCTGGAGCAGCAGTGCACCCTGCTCGACCTGTTCACGCGTTCCGCCGGCGACATGCTGGACGACTGGTTCGACAGCGACCTGGTCAAGGCGCTGTTCGGGTTCGATGCCATCGTCGGCAATTACGCCAGCCCCTATGCCGCCGGCTCGGCCTACGTGATGCTGCACCACACTTTCGGCGAGGTGAACGGTCGGAAGGGCGTGTGGGGCCACGCCATCGGTGGCATGGGCGCGATCACCCAGGCGATGGCGAGCGCGGCCCGGCTCCATGGCGTGGCGATCGAAACCGGCGCCGGGGTGCGCGAGGTGATCGTCGAGCGCGACCGCGCCGTGGGCGTGATCCTCGACAGCGGCCAGACCATTCGGGCGAAATACATTGCCTCCAACGTCAATCCAAAGCTGCTGTACACGCGCCTGCTGTCGCCGGATACGCTGCCGAAACCCTTCCTCGATCGCATCACCCACTGGCGCAATGGCTCCGGCACCTTCCGGATGAACGTCGCGCTCACCACCCTGCCCTCGTTCACGGCGCTGCCGGGAGACGGCGATCACCTCAGCGCGGGGATCATCATCGGACCCAGTCTTGCCTATATGGATCGCGCCTGGCAGGACGCGCGAAACCATGGCTGGAGCCGCGAGCCGGTGGTGGAGGTGCTGATACCCTCGACGCTGGACGATTCGCTGAGCCCGCCGGGCCAGCACGTCGCCAGCCTGTTCTGCCAGCATGTCGCGCCGCAATTGCCTGACGGCGCTTCATGGGACGAGCATCGCGACGAGGTCGCCGACCTGATGATCCGTACGGTGGATAAGGTCGCGCCGGGCTTCGGATCAAGCGTGATCGGCCGCCAGATCCTGTCGCCGCTCGATCTGGAACGCGAATTCGGCCTGCTGGGCGGCGATATTTTCCACGGCGCGCTGACGCTCAACCAGCTGTTCTCGGCGCGGCCGATGCTGGGCCACGCGGATTATCGCGGGCCGCTCAAAGGGCTGTATCATTGCGGCGCCGGCGCGCATCCCGGCGGCGGCGTCACCGGCGCCCCCGGCCACAACGCGGCGCGCGTAATCCTGCGCGATCACCGCGCGCTGTTCGGCTGAGCGAAGGGAAGCTATCCAGCCGGCTCGGCGTACCGCTTACTGGGTTACTTCGTCGCTGTGCTCCTCGCAATGACGAGCGTTGCGAACAAACCCTCAACGTCATTGCGAGCGAAGCGAAGCAATCCAGCCGGCGCGCGCCGCAGCGCCCACTGGATTGCTTCGTCGCAAGCGCTCCTCGCAATGACGGCATGACTTATCGTCGCCATTTGCATTCATGGCCATGAGAATGCCGTTCAGTTCACAAGCAGCACGTAGAAGGCCACAATGGGTATCAGGCCCAGGCTGACGGTGCACATCCCGAGCGTCCAAAGGATGTCCCGCAGCCGGGAGCTCGACGCCTCCCGAGGCCGGATTGTTTGATCGATGGTCAGAATGCTCATGACGCCCCCGCGCTCTTGTTGCAGACATTCATAAGCGGTGATTTCTAAGAATCCGGTCGCGATTTCGCTCACATTCGAACACAGGTGCTACCGGCGATTAACCTTGAGTTTCATTTTCCGGCTTCGACCGGCACCGCCGGCGACACATTAAGAAACAATCAATTGCTTCCGCCGCATTTTATCGATGCAGGCTGGGGAGAGTTATCGTGTTCGACAATTTGATTTTCGATATTTTGGGAATGGCGATTGTTGTGCTCTGTCTGATCGGCCTGGTGCCGTCACGGCGTCCGCCGGGTCGCTGTATCAGCGACTTCTAGAGCGGTTTCGTCTCCATTCCCTCATCCTGAGAGTGTGTGAAGGAATACTGACCTCATCCTGAGGAGCGGCCTCTTGGCCGCGTCTCGAAGGATGGCCGCGAGTCCGTGCGTTGCGTCCATCCTTCGAGACGCTTGCTTCGCAAGCTCCTCACGATGAGGTCAGTATTCCCCGGCAGGCTCTGAGGAGCAGGCGCGCAGCGCCTCCTCACCAGGAGGAGCAGATCGCTAGATTTCGACCCTCCTGCCCCCAAAGCTGTTGAAAACCCTGTGGACAGGTTGTGGAAAACAGCCTGATCACACTGTGGACAAGCCTGGTTGCTCGCAGTGCATAATGCCCTGGAAAGCCTGTGCGCAAAGCTTTGGAAAAGCCGTGTATGAAGCGGTGACCAATTGTTGCGTTCACGGTTGGCGACGTTTGGACGTGGACGGCCATCGATGCCGACTCCAAGCTGGTCGTCTCGTGGCATGTTGGCGACCGCAGCCAACACACCGGCATTTCGTTCATGGGCGATTTGAAAGCCCGGCTTGCCAAGCCGCGTCCAGCTCACCACGGACGGCCACAAGGCCTATCTGCGGGCCGTGGCAGAGGTTGATTTCGATGCCGACTACGCGATGCTGAACAGGATATTCGCGACCGATTACGCTGGCGCGGGCCGCTACAGCCCTCCCAAGTGCATTGGCGCGGTGAAGCAAATCATCCAAGGGCAATCCAGACCCGGAGCTTACCAACACGTCCTTTGCTGAGCGCCAGAACCTCACCATGCGCATGAGCATGAGGCGCTTCACGCGACTAACGAATACCTTTAGCAAGAAGTTTAAGAACCACTGCCATGCCCTTGCATTGTATTTCGTTTTTTACAATTTCTGCCGCGTCCACAAGACCCTTGGCGTTACCCCGGCAATGGCGGCTGGCGTCGTAAGCGTGGTCATGAAGATGGCGGACGTGGTTGGCTTGATCGACGCTAAGGCTGCTGAGACGCCTTTGGTTCGCGGGTCCTACAAGAAAAAGACCGCCGAAATTTCAAACTGAGACACTACCGTATAACGGGTAGTGTCTCTGAGACACGACCCCGCGGGGCGCTTCTCGCCTTTAGTGCCTCTGGGCAACATTCTCACCGAATCGGAACTAAATGAACGCGATCAATGGTTCCGCCACTCGCAGCAAAACTCTTCATTGCGGCATCAATCAAGGCATCAACCTTGGCAACATCAAAAGCGGGATTGGCAGCATTCAGTTCAAGATCGGTTTCCACCACCAGGACTGTCTCCACACCATCTTTGTCTATTTCAAGCGTCGTCCGGATGCTTTTGACATTGGGATTCTCAACCGTCATGGCGTCCACTCCCTGTTTTGCGCTAAGCATACCATAGCTTGCGGCGG
>WNFI01045904.1_pt1 | contig 12139 bp, 9 predicted proteins | sample 5400471 | NCBI WGS metagenome assembly WNFI01 (sample SAMN13153348, study PRJNA577476) | soil metagenome | isolation source: 100 cm saprolite on Douglas fir-dominated hillslope | place: USA:California | collected 2013-09-17 | reverse complement strand
AGCCCGCGCCGCATGACCACTCGCTTCCATGCGGCGCGCACCTTCGCCAGCGCGACGCGCCGGACGTAATCTTCGGGAATCTCCCCGGGCAACACGGCCTCGTCGGTGTCCGCATCCCAGCGCACGCCTTCGCGGAAGAGGAGCATCTGGAATCGCACGCCGATCTGCTCGAGCAGCTCGCGCCGCCGCGGGCTGCGAGAGGCGAGATAGATCATGCGGCCTCCCGTGGCCGAGCAAACCACGACGCGATGCGCGGCAGGATCGCTGCCGCGGTCTCGCGTGGCCGCGTCTCGATCGCGAAGTGCGGGCCGGGAATGCGGATCACCTCGGCTCCCGGACACGACTGCGCGAGCTCGTCGCGCGCGCGCGAGCCGATCACGAGGTCATCATCGAACTGCGCCAACACGACGGGGATGCGCAGCATGCGCAGCTCCGGGCGCACGTCGGAGAGCGCGATGAGGCGCAGGCGCTCGGCGATCACGTCGCGCTCGAGGGTGCGCAAGGCTCCTGCGAGCGCCTCGCCCCAACGCCGGCGCGCGGGGTCGCCCGAGGCGATTCCCATCGGCGCCATCACGCTCGCGCCGAGGAATTGGGCGACCGCCGGCATCGAGGCGCCGAGCGCCGCCCACGGCACCGGACTGCGCGCGAAGGCGCCGCAGAGCACGATGCCGGCGACATGGGGATCGCGCGCCGCCCACTTGGCCGCGACCAGCCCCGAGAACGATTCGGCGATGAGCACCGGGCGCGATTCGTTCCCGACGGCGCCCGCGGCGAAGCGCGCATAACCCTGCAGCGTGTCGAGCGTGCGGTTCGGATATTCGACCGCACGCGCCGGGTGCCGCTCGCCCAGCGCCTGCACGAACGCGGCACGCAGTGCCCCAGCGCCATCGAAGCCCGGCAGGACGACGATCTCGTTGGCTTGCTGTTCTCCCTCTGCGTCGGGTCGCCGCCGATAGCGAACACCGGGTGGCTCGCGTCGCGCATCCACTCGCCCAGCATCACGGAGAGTCCCTTCGTGGTGACGGCCTTGCCGCGCTCGTCGAGGGCGAGCAGCGTGCCGCCGTCGGGAACCGCTGCGATAAGCCTCTCGCCTTCGACCGCCTTCGCGCGCGCCTCGTTCTTCCCCGCGCCGCGCTCCTCGGGCTTGAGCTCGACCAGCTCGACGCGAACCTCGGGCGGCATTCGACGCGCATATTCCTGGAAGCCGTCCGAGATCCAGGCCGGCATCTTGTGACCCACCGACAGGATGGTGACGCGCATGGCCGCTACTTGCCCGCGCGCGAGCGCTTGCGGACCGCCTTCACGGGGGCGGTGGAATTCACGGGCGAGTCGAACTTGCCGTCGCCCCACAGCTCCTCGAGGTTGTAGTACTGGCGCACCGCCGGCTGCATCACATGCGCGACGATATCGCCCGCGTCCACCAGCACCCAATCGCCCGACTCCTCGCCCTCGACGCCGATGATGACGCTGGCGCGCGGAATCGGCGCTGGCGACCACTATCCAGTCGAACATCGAGGTGAGCTTGCGCACGTCGATCGCCTGGATGTCGTGCGCCTTGATGTCCTCCAGCGCGGCGATGACGAGCTTCTTCTTCGCCAGCGTCGTGAGGCGCTTCATGCGTGCGCCCCGGGTTGGGCCGGCGCCGAAACCTTGGCGTAGAGCTGGTGCGAGCGGATGTACTCGACCACGGGATCGGGCGTGAGGTAGCGGATGGAGGCGCCTTCGCCCGCGAGCGCGCGGATCGCGGTGGACGAGATGGCGATCGGCGTCATCGAAAAGGTCATGATCTTGCCCGCGGGAGAACCGAGCAGCTCGCGCAGGTTCAGCGTGATGCGCGGCCATGCGTCCTTGGGGAACGCGCCCGGGCCTTTCGAAAACCACTGCGCGTCGTCGGCGCGGATCGCGACGGCGAAATGCGCGAGGTCGAAGAGCTCCGTCCAGCGATGCCAGGTGTCGATCTTCGCGAAGGAATCCGATCCGGTGAGGAAGACGAGCGATTCGTCCTGCCCGCGTTCCTTGCGGATCTCGGCGAGCGTGTCGTAGGTGTAGGTATTGCCGTCGCGATTGAGCTCGCGGTCGTCGACGTCGAAGCGCGCGTCGCGCTGCGTGGCGAGCTTGACCATCGTGAGGCGCTCTTCGTTGGTCGCGTGCGCCGAGCGGCCGCGGTGATACGGCAGTCCGGCGGGAAGGAACACCACCTTATCCAAATGGAACGCCTCGGCGAGCTCGGTCGCAAGCCTCAGGTGCCCGAAGTGGATCGGGTCGAAAGTGCCGCCGAAGAGTCCGATGGCCGACTGTTTCATCCCCACGGCTCGTCCCTCGACCACGTCAGCTACGCACGTGCCCGTCGCCGAGCACGATCCACTTCTGCGACGTGAGCCCCTCGAGGCCCACCGGCCCCCGCGCGTGCAGCTTGTTGGTCGAGATGCCGATCTCGGCGCCGAGGCCGTACTCGAAGCCGTCGGCGAAGCGGGTGGAGGCGTTCACCATCACCGAGCTCGAATCGACCTCGCGCAGGAACCGCTGCGCGCGGCCCCAATCCTCGGTGACGATCGCGTCGGTGTGCTGCGAGCCGTAGGTAGCGATGTGCGTCATCGCCTCGTCGAGGCCCGGGAGGACCCGGATGTTGACGATCGGCGCGAGGTGCTCGGTGTGGAAGTCCTCGTCGGTCGCGGCCTTGAGGCCCTTGATTCCCGCTTTCTTGAGGATCTCCTTCGTCTCCGCGCAGCAGCGCATCTCGACCTTCTTCGCGGCGTAGATGCGGCCGATTTCCGGGAGGACGGCCGGAGCGATCGCGTGCGCGACGAGGAGGGTCTCCATGGTGTTGCAGGTGCCGTAGCGCTGCGTCTTTGCGTTGTCGGCGATCGCGATCGCCTTGGCGGGATCGGCGCGCTCGTCGATGTAGACGTGGCACATGCCGTCGAGGTGCTTGATCACCGGCACGCGCGCTTCCGCGGCGATGCGCTCGATCAGGCTCTTCCCCCCACCCGGGATGATTGCATCGATGTACTTGTCGAGAGCCACCAGCTCGCCCACGACCGCGCGGTCGGGAGTGTCCACGAGCTGGATCGCGTCCTCCGGCAGCCCCGCGGCCTTGAGTCCCGCGGCGAGGCAGGCGGCGATCGCCTGGTTCGATTTGAGAGCCTCGCTTCCGCCCCGGAGGATGCAGGCGTTGCCCGACTTGAGGCAGAGGCCACCGGCGTCCGCGGTCACGTTGGGCCGCGACTCGTAGATGATGCCGATCACGCCGAGCGGCACGCGCATCTTGCCGACCTGGATGCCGGAGGGACGTCGCGTGAGCGAGCTCACCTCGCCGACCGGGTCCGGGAGCTGCGCGATCTCGCGCAAGCCCTGCGCCATCGCCTCGATCGCCTTCGCGGTGAGCACGAGCCGGTCGATGAACGCGTCGTCGGCGCCTTCGGCGCGCGCGCCCTTCACGTCCTGGGCGTTGGCGGCGAGGATCGTCTTCTCGCGATCGCCCAGCGCCTCGGCGGCGGCCTCGAGCGCCTGGTTCTTGAGCGCGGTCGGTGCGGGCGCTAGCACGCGGCTCGCGCTCCGGGCGGCCTCGCCTAGCGATTGCACCAGGGCGTGGATGTCGGTTGGGGGGTTCAGGTTGTCGGGCATGTTTCCAGCGTGGGGCGGCCGGCGATTCCGAGGGCGAGCTCGATCATGTTGTCCCAGGGATCGCCGATTTCAACTCCTTTAATCATGCGGTCGATCCGGTGGGCCCGCAAGAGTTCACGGTCGAAGGTCGCGGGGGTGTGCTTGCCCGCCGTGCGCGCGGCCGCGGCGGCCCGGTCCGGGGGAAGGTAGCGCCGCGGGCGCTGCCCGGCCGCGAGCGTGATGAGCAGGCGCAGCTCCTCGGTGAGCGTCCAAAGGAGCAGCGGCAGCGGCTCGTCCTCGGCGCGCAGCGAGGCGAGCGCGCGGGCGATGCGGCTCACGTCGCCGTCGTGGATCGCCTCGACGAGCGTGTCGCGCTCGAAGCGGGAGACGTCCGTGACGGCGTCGCGGATCGCCTGCAGCGCGATCTCCCCGGGCGGCAGCAGGAGCGCCAGCTTCTCGACCTCCTGGCGCGCCGCGAGCAGGTTGCCCTCGACGCGCTCGGCGAGCCACTCGAGTGTCTCGACCGCGGCGCGTTGGCCCTGCCGCGAGAGCCGCTCGGCGAGCCAATCGGGAAGCTCGTCGCGCGAGATCGGCTTCGCCTCCACCACCGTTCCCGCCGCTTCGAGCGCGCCGAACCAGCTCGTGCGCAGCTGCTGCCATTCGAGCTCGGGGAGGAGGACGAGCGCGACAGTGTCCTCCGGGAGTTTTCCGCACCACGCCTCGATCGCGCGGCCGCCCTCGGCGCCGGGTTTACCCGTGGGAATGCGCAGCTCCATGATTCGCCTAGATGCGAAGAGCGAGAGGTTCGCTCCCGCGGCACCCAGCCGCCCCCAGTCGAAACCGGGCTCGGCGAAGAGCACTTCGCGCTCGCTGTGACCGGCGCGCCGCGCGGCCTCGCGAATGCGGTCGGCGGCCTCGAGCGCGAGCAGCGCCTCGGCGCCGTGGATCACGTAGAGCGGGTCGAGGCCCTTCTTCAGGGCGCCTTCGAGCTGGCGGATCGCGAGCTTCATGGATCAGAGCTCGCGCTTCATCGCCGCGACGTGCCGCAGGATCTGGCGCGCGAGATCCACCTGCATGTCCTTGTAGAGGAGCTGCTCCTCGACTTCCTTCGCGGTCGGCGCGGCCTCGCTGTAGGTGATGAGCCGTCGCGTCGTGATCTCGGTGGACGGGATCACGGGTTCCTCGCGCCCGGGAACGACCAGCTCGTAGCGCACGGAGATCTTGAGCTGGTACTCGTACACGCGGCCCGCCGTGGTGATCGTGAACACGGTCTTGTCGCGCGACTCCGTGAGCACGCGCAGGTGCGCCTCGGCCTCGGGAGCCGTCGCGACGATGCGAGTGGGCCCGGCGACGAGCGCGCGGCGGATCTCGACCGCGACCAGCGAAGGCACGTTGGCGGAAACGAACAGCTTGCGGATGCCGACCTCGGGGTCGCCGCGCAGCTTGAAGCCGCAGCTGACCGTGCCGACGAGCAGCAGGGCGGCCATCAGGCAGCGACCGAAGACGATCGTGGCGCGGTCATCCCCGCGCAGGCGGGGACCCAATTTCCTAGACAACGACGTTCACCAGCCGTCCCGGCACCACAACGACCTTCTTCGCCTTCTGTCCACCCGCGAACTTGAGCACCGCGTCGTGCTCCATCGCCGCGGCCTCGATCTCCTCGCGGCTCGCTCCCGCCGGCACCTGCAGATGGCCGCGCAACTTGCCGTTCACCTGGATCACGAGCTCGATCGACTCCTGCACGAGCGCGTGCGCATCGACCTTGGGCCAGGGCTGGTCGAGGAGCCTCGTGCCGGGACGCAGCTCGCTCCACAACACCGTCGCGATGTGCGGCACGATCGGCGAGAGGAGCAGCACCGCGTCCTCGAGCACCTCCTGCGCCACCGCGCGCGCCGCGGGGGAGCCGTCCTTGCCGTCCGAGTAGAGGTTGAGGAGCTCGCGCACCGCGGCGATCGCGGTGTTGAACTGCATGCGCCGGCCGTAATCGTCGGCGACCTTCTCGATGGTCTTGTGCAGCTTGAGGCGCAGCGCCTTGAGCTCCACGGAGAGCACCGTCTCCCTTGGCGCAGGGCTGGGGAGAGGGTCACGGGCGACCACACCCGCCGACACGTGCTCGTGCACCATCGTCCACAATCGCCGCAGGAACTTGAACGAGCCTTCGACGCTCTCGTCGGACCAGAGCACCGTGTCGGTCGGGGGATTGGCCTGCATCACGTAGAAGCGCGCGGTGTCGGCGCCGTAGCGCTCGATCATGTCCTGCGGATCGACGCCGTTGCGCTTCGACTTCGACATCGTTCCCACGCCCTCGTAGTCCACCGCCGCGCCGTCGGACTTGAGCTTCGCGCCGGTGATCCGACCCTCCGAGTCGGTCACGGTCGCGACGTCGTCGGGCGAGAAATACTCGATCCCGCCCTTGTCGCCGCGCCGCGAGAAGATGTGGTTCAGCACCATGCCCTGGGTGAGCAGGTTGGCGAACGGCTCGTCGACCTGGATCAAGCCCATGTCGCGCATCACCTTGGTCCAGAAGCGCGCGTAGAGCAGGTGCAGGATCGCGTGCTCGATGCCGCCGATGTAGATGTCGAGCGGCATCCAATGCTGCGCGCGCTGATCGACCATCGATTTCGCGTCGGGACAGGCGTAGCGCATGTAGTACCACGCCGAATCGATGAAGACGTCCATCGTGTCGGTCTCGCGGCGCGCGGCGCCGCCGCATTTCGGACACTTCGTCTCGAAGAACGACGGCGTCTTCGCGAGCGGGCTGCCGGAGCCGTCGGGCACCAGGTCCTCGGGCAGCACCACCGGCAACTCACCGTCGGGAACGCCCACGTCGCCGCACTTCGGGCACTGGATGATCGGGATGGGCGTGCCCCAGTAGCGCTGGCGCGAGATGCCCCAGTCGCGCAGCCGATAGGTGACGCGGCGCGCGGCCGGTACCTTGAGCGCACCGAGCTTCGCGACCACCGTCTCGATCGCCTCGTCGTAGGTCTTGCCGTCGAGCTCCGCAAAGCGCTTGCCCGAATTGATGTTGCGGCCATATTCCGCGTACCAGGGCTGCCACGCATCGGTCGAGTATTCGCGGCCGCCTACGTCGATCACCTGCGCGATGGGCAGGTTGTACTTGAGCGCGAAGGCGAAGTCGCGTTCGTCGTGGCCGGGAACGGCCATCACCGCGCCCTCGCCGTAGCCCATGAGGACGTAGTTGCCGACCCACACCTCGACCTTCGCGCCCGTGATCGGATGGAGCACGAAGAAGCCCGTCGCCATGCCCTTCTTCTCCATCGTGGCGAGCCCGGCCTCCTGCACGCCGCCGCGCTTGCACTCCTCGATGAACGCGGCGAGCGCCGGGTTTCCCTGGGCGGATTCCGCGGCGAGCGGATGCTCCGCCGCGACCGCCGCGAAGGTGATGCCCATGATCGTGTCGACACGCGTCGTGAAGACCGTGAGCCCGGGTTTTCCGTCGGCCATGCGCTTCGCCGTCTCGGGGGCGTAGGGAAGCACGAACTCGACCCCGGCGCTGCGCCCGATCCAGTTGCGCTGCATCTGCTTCACCTGCTCGGGCCACCCGAGCGCGTCGAGCGAATCGAGCAGCTCGTCGGCGTACTGCGTGATGCGCATGTACCACGTCGGAATCTCGCGCTTCTCGACCAGGGCGCCGGTGCGCCACCCGCGCCCGTCGATCACCTGCTCGTTGGCGAGAACGGTCATGTCGACCGGATCCCAGTTCACCACGCCGGTCTGCTTGTAGACGAGGCCCTTCTCCCACATGCGCAGGAAGAACCACTGGTTCCAACGATAGTAGGTGGGCGAGCAGGTTGCGATCTCGCGCGTCCAGTCGATCGCCCATCCCATCGCCTGGCACTGCTTCTTCATGTAGGCGATGTTGTCCCACGTCCACTTCGCGGGCGGTACGCCGTTCGCCATCGCCGCGTTTTCCGCCGGCAGCCCGAACGCGTCCCAGCCCATCGGCATGAGGGCGTTGAAGCCCTTCATGCGCATGAAGTGGTAGAGCACGTCGTTGATCGTGTAGTTGCGCACGTGCCCCATGTGCAGCTTCCCCGAAGGGTAGGGCAGCATCGACACGCAGTAGTACTTGGGCTTGGTGGAGACGTCGGGCGCGACGAACGCGCGGCGCTCGGTCCAGTCCTTCTGCACCAGCGGCTCGACCGCGCGAGGATGATAGTGGGGATCCATGCTCGAAATTATATCAGGCGGGTCACACCAAACCCTTGATTTGACGCGCAGTCTGGGGCATTTTCTGGGGCACGCATCCAACGCGGCGCTCGGGCCGTAAGTAGCGCTGGGAGTTCACTCGGAGAAGACGATGAGCGGGGCGCTCGCCCACGCCGAGCCGGCCGTGGTCGAGGCGGTGCAGTACCCGGCGTGGCTCGAGCGCGGCGGCAACGCAGTGCCGCTCACGCCCGGGACCGCGCTGCAGCCGCAGGACCGGCTGCGCACCGGAACGGATGCGCGCGTGCAACTGCGCCTGGGCGAGGGCAGCACCGTGAAGCTCGGCGAGAATGCGCGCTTCGTGATCGAAAGAGTCGAGGATCGCGGCATTTTCCGCGCGGCGCTCGCGGTGCTCGACGGCGCGTTCCGCTTCACGACCGACGCGCTGCGCAAATCGCAGCGGCGCGAAGTGAGCATCCGCGTGAAGAACGTCACCGCCGGCATCCGCGGCACCGACCTGTGGGGTAAGTCGACGGACGCGCGCGACCTGGTGTGCCTGCTCGAGGGCCAGATCAGCGTCGGATCCGAAGGACACCCGACCGTCACGCTCGACACGCCGCTCGATTTCTACCAGAAGCCGCGCGACGGGGCGCCGCAGGTCGCCAAGGTCGATGCAAGGCAGATCGAGGAATGGGCGCAGGAGACGGAAATGACCGGCGCAGCGGCGCGCACCGGCGGAACGTGGCGAGTGCAAGCCGCTTCAGTGGCTGAACGCGACGATGCCCGCGCCCTCATCCGCGCGCTGCGCGCCGGCGGCTATCCCGCCGTGGTCGTGGCCGCGCCCGATGGGTCGTTCAAGGTCCAGGTCCCCGGTCTTGGCGGCGAGGCCGAGGCGCGCGCGTTGATGGCCAAGATCCGCGACGTGAAGGGCGTGTCGCTGCCCGAGGTTCTCGAGGGAAGATAGCTAGAAGGCGCCGATGGAAGCGACGCGCTCGATCAGGCGCCGCTTCTCCTCCTCGGGCAGTTCGCGCCGCCAGAACACCATCAGGTGTTCCTTGCCGGTGTCGACGAATCCGGTGCGCAGGTCGGCGGCTCGGGCGCGCGGCTCGCCGACATGGCCGAATGTGGCGGGACTGTCGCCCAGCATCGCGATGCTCTGACGGCTGACGATCGTGGCAAGCCCACCTTGCGCGCGCGCCTGCTCGAAGAGCCAGCGCGGCATGCGGCGATAGGCACCGGCGTCGGCGCACATTCCGCCCTCGAGATAGACCTCCTCGAAGGCCCTCTGGTGGCAGTAGGCGACGACCTCGGGCGTGGTGGAGCCCGGTCCCGATTCGGGTGAGTAGACGAGCACGAAGTGGCGCGGGTAATCGGGGACGTCCTGGCCGAAGCTGCGCCGGAAGAGATCGCCCGCGAGCACGCGGGCGTCGCTCACTTCCCAGGTGCGCAGGTGGTCGCTCCAGGTGCGGGCGCGACGCACGCCGGCCGCGCGCAGCCTGCCTTTCGCGGCGGCGAGCATCCGGAAGATCCTTCCGCGCGGCCGCGCCGCCACGCCGGCGTCGCGCAGGACGTCGAGCAAGCCGCTTTCCGATTTCCAGTCGCGCCCGAATCCGTAGCGCGGAATTCGCCATCGCGAGCTCTCGCGCACCACCGGGGCGCTGTCGCCGGCATACGCCGCGAGGATTTCGCCGGCGGGACCGTGGCGCGGCAGCCAGGAGGTCGAAAGGAACTCGCTCACGTCGTCGTACGGATAGGCGAAGAGCACCGCGCCGCCGCGTTGGCGCCGCTGGCGCAGCCAGCGAGCCGCGGCGCCGATCTCGACCTCGGCCTCCGTTTCCGACGTGATCGCGAACGTGCCGGGCGCCGCAGTGGTGGCGCTGGTCTCGAGACTTTCGTGATTGTGGTCCCAGCTGTGGTTCTCGATCGACATGAGGCCCGTGGCCTCCGCGGCCGGCCACCAATCGTCGTTCCACCAACCGCATCCGGCCATGCAGGTCCGGTCGAGGTGCGCGCGCGCTTGCGGCGAGACGACGGCGAAGGAGGTGAGATGCAGGTCGGGCTGCGCGTCGACGCCGCGGCGCGCGCGAAAATCGGCGAGCACGCGCAGCATGCCGCGCTGCGGGCCCCAGGCAGGTTGCGGCACATCGTGGAAATCCAGATCTGCGCCATCGTCGATCGAAAGGCCGACGCAGCCTTCGAGCTTGTCGAGGCGTCCCGCGATGAGCGCATCGGCGATCCGCCGCAGGGAAACGATGCGCAGTCCCGCCGCGTGGATCGCCTCCAGGTCGCGCGCGAAGGCGACGTGATCGTTGGTCGCGTAGTCGTTCCCGGAGACGCCCATCGCATGCCACGTTAGGATGGGCACCCGGGCGCTGCGTGTCATGGGCGGTCGGAACGAATCGCGGGCATCCCGCATTTTAGGGATTTCGCCGTTCGAGAGCCCCGGCGGCATGAAATAATTGCACCTCGAACCCCGCAGCCGTCATGTCCAGCCTCACCTCCGGCCTCAATCCCGAGCAGCTCAAGGCGGTTACCCTGCCGCGCCAGTGCGCCCTGATCCTCGCGGGCGCGGGCAGCGGCAAGACACGCGTGCTCACCACGCGCATCGCCCACCTGATCCAGTCGGGTGAAGTGAGCCCGGCGGGCATCCTCGCGGTCACCTTCACCAACAAGGCGGCGCGCGAGATGCTCACGCGCCTCTCGGCGATGCTGCCCATCAACACGCGCGGCATGTGGGTGGGCACCTTCCACGGGCTGTGCAACCGGCTGCTGCGCGCGCATCACCGCGACGCGGGCCTGCCGCAGCTCTTCCAGATCCTCGATTCCGCCGACCAGCTCGCGCTCATCAAGCGGCTCGCCAAGGCGCAGGGCCTGGACGAGGAGAAATACCCGCCGCGCCAGCTGCAGGGCTTCATCAACGACGCCAAGGAGGCGGGCCTGCGCGCCAACGCGGTCGAAGCGGGCGACGAGTTCACGCGCCGCATGGTCGCCTTCTACGCCGATTACGACGCGCAGTGCAATCGCGAAGGCGTGGTCGACTTCGCCGAGCTGCTGCTGAGAACCTACGAGCTGCTCACCACGCACCTGAACCTCTTGCATCACTACCAGTCGCGCTTCCGCTACATCCTCGTCGACGAGTTCCAGGACACCAACAAGCTGCAGTACAAGTGGATCAAGCTGCTCGCGGGGACGAGTGGGTGCGTGTTCGCGGTCGGAGACGACGACCAGTCGATATACAGGTTTCGCGGGGCCGAAGTCGGCAACATGAACGAGTTCGTGCGCGACTTCGGCATCACGGAGGTGGTGAAGCTCGAGCAGAATTACCGCTCGCAGGGACACATCCTCGACGCCGCCAACGCGATCATCTCGAGGAACAAGGCGCGGCTGGGCAAGAACCTCTGGACTTCCGAGGGCAAGGGCGAGGAGCTGCGCGTCTACGCCGCCGCCAACGACGAGGAAGAGGCGCGTTTCATTGTTGACGAGGTGAAGGCGCTGCACCGGGAGGGCATGGGGCTCTCCGAGATGGCGCTGCTCTATCGCTCCAACGCGCAGTCGCGGATCCTCGAGCACTCGCTCTTCCGCGCCGGGGTCGCCTACAAGGTCTACGGGGGATTGCGATTCTTCGAGCGCCAGGAGGTCAAGCACGCGCTCGCCTACCTGCGCCTCGCCGCCAATCCCGACGACGACACCGCGTTCACGCGCGTGGTGAATTTCCCGCCGCGCGGCATCGGTGCGCGTTCGGTCGAGCAATTGCAGGAAGCGGGCGAGCGTGGCATGGGAAGCCTCATGCACGCATCGCGCGCGGGAATCGTCACCGGACGCAGCGGCGCCGCGCTCGGCCAGTTCCTCACGGTGATCGATGGCCTGCGCAAGTCCTCCGAATCCCTTCGCCTGCCCGAGCTGGTCGAGGAAGCGGTCGAGAGGAGCCGCCTCAAGGACCACTACGCCGCGGAGAAGGACGGCACCGAGCGCCTCGAGAACCTGAACGAGCTGATCAACGCCGCCACGCTCTTCGCCGAGGATTTCGAGCACGGCGTCGAGCCCGCGGGCGAAGCGCAGGTCGACGTCGCCGCGGTCGGCACGCCGCAGCAGCAGGTGCTCGCCGCGTTCCTTTCGCATGCGAGCCTGGAAGCGGGCGAGCTCGAGGCCAAGGCGGGCGAGGACGCGCTGCAGCTCATGACGGTGCACTCCGCGAAGGGCCTCGAGTTTTCCGCGGTGTTCATGTCCGGCCTCGAGGAGGGGCTCTTCCCGCACGAGAACAGCATGCTCGAGGATGGCGGCCTCGAGGAGGAGCGGCGCCTCATGTACGTCGCCATCACGCGGGCGCGCAAGCGCCTCTATCTCTCGTACGCCGGCAGCCGCATGCTGC
>WNFI01134542.1_pt1 | contig 12141 bp, 14 predicted proteins | sample 5400471 | NCBI WGS metagenome assembly WNFI01 (sample SAMN13153348, study PRJNA577476) | soil metagenome | isolation source: 100 cm saprolite on Douglas fir-dominated hillslope | place: USA:California | collected 2013-09-17 | reverse complement strand
TGCGGAAAATCGACCACGCTGCGGATGATCGCGGGGCTGGAGGATATCACCGACGGCGACATCATGATCGGCGGCGACGTCGTCAACGACGTGCCGCCGAAGGACCGCGACATCGCGATGGTGTTCCAGAATTACGCGCTTTATCCGCACATGACGGTGGCGGAAAACATGTCGTTCGGACTGCGCCTGAAGCGCTATCCGAAAGCCGAGATCAAGACGCGGATCGACGAAGCCGCCCGCATGCTCGACATCGTCGAGCTGGTGGACCGCAAGCCCAAGCAATTGTCGGGTGGCCAGCGTCAGCGGGTCGCGATGGGCCGCGCCATTGTTCGAAACCCCAAGGTTTTTCTGTTCGACGAGCCGCTGTCCAACCTCGACGCCAAGCTCCGGGTCCAGATGCGGATCGAAATCAAGAAGGTGCACCAGAAGGTCCGCACCACGACCGTTTACGTGACCCACGACCAGGTTGAAGCGATGACGCTCGCCGACAGGGTCGTGGTCATGAACCACGGACGCATCGAACAGATCGGGACGCCGAACGAACTCTATCACAAGCCCGCCACGCGCTTTGTCGCCGGCTTCATCGGTTCGCCGGCCATGAATTTCATACCCTGCCGGCTTGAGGACGTCGCCGGCAAACTGCATATCCGGCTGACCGACCGTATCGCCTTTCCGCTGCCGCCTGCCCGTGCCGCACGATATCAGAGCGTCGCGCGAAACGAAAAATTGCTGTTGGGGTTACGGCCGGAACACATCACCGAAGCAAAAGCGCATCCGGAGTCCGGGGTCGAGGCCTTCGACGCGGTTTTGGATGTGACCGAACCGATGGGCATGGAGACGCTGATCTATTTGGAGCTCGAAGGCGTAGAGATTTGCGGACGGGTTAATCCCAATGCCGGCGCCCGCGATGGCGGGCCGCTTCGATTGGCAGTGGACCTCAACAATATGCACCTGCTAAACGAAGTCACCGGCGTCGTCATTTGACGGACGCATAACAAGAAAAGCCAGGCTTGCTGGGCAAGGCACTGGCAAGGAACTGGGCAAGGACTTGGAATGGCGACCAACAAGAAGAAAATTTTCATCACGGAATCGATGTCGCAACCGGGAAGAGCTCTATTGAAAGAGCGGGACGATGTCGAAATCGTCGAATTTCCCAATATGATCTCCGCAGCAGATTTCGAGGCCATGCTCAAGGCGCAGGCGCCGGTTCACGGTGTGGCGCTTGGCGGTACCGGTTTCGGCGAGCCGGAGCTTGAGGCGTCCAAGGACATGAAGGTGGTGACCCGGATCGGCGTCGGCTACGATGCCGTCGATGTTCCGGCGCTGAGCCGCCGCAAAATTCCGTGCCCTACGATTTGTTCGGCAAGACGGTTCTGATCGTCGGCTTCGGCCGCATCGGCACGCGCACCGCCAAACGTTGCCTCGCCATGGAAATGAACGTTCTCGTCTACGATCCCTACAAGCCTGCCGCTGAAATCAAGACGGCGGGCTGCGAGCGGGTCGCCGATCTCGATGCGGCGCTGCCGCGCGCCGATTTTGTCAGCATCCACTGCCCGAAGACGCCGGAGACGGTCGGCATGTTCAATGCGGCGCGGTTAAAGCGCATGAGGGAGACGGCCTATCTGATCAACACCGCGCGCGGCGGGATCGTCGACGAGCCGGCGCTGTACGACGCGCTGGTGTCAGGCAAGCTCGCAGGCGCCGGTCTCGATGTTTTCGAGCAGGAGCCACCGCCTTCAGGCCATTCGCTGTTCGAACTTCCCAATGTCATCATGGCGCCGCACGTCGCCGGGGTCACGCGGGAAGCCGTCGACCGGATGAGCGTGCAAACCGCGCGCAATATCCTGAGCGCGCTCGACGGCGATCCGATCAGGCAGAACGTCATCAATCAGGACGTGCTCGGCTGAACCGGCTGCAATTTCTCCCGGCTTTCGCCAACGACTTCGCCGGCTCCGTTGCTTGCGCACCACGGGTATCAACATGGCCTTCAAGGAATACGGCAGCTATGACGGGTTAGGCCTTGCCGATCTCGTCCGCAAGAAAGAGGTCAGCGCGCGGGAATTGCTGGACGAGGCCATTGCCCGCACCGCCAAGGTCGACCCGCAGATCAACGCAGTGGTCGTGAAGCATTACGATTACGCGCAGGCGCAGATCGACAAGGGACTTCCGGACGGTCCCTTCACCGGCGTGCCGTTTCTCCTGAAGGATCTGGATATTCTTGAGGGCACGCGGACGACCTCGGGCGCCAGCGTCTACAAGGACAATGTCGCTGATCACACCGGCACCCTCGCCCAGCGCTTTCTCGATACCGGCGTCACGATCTTCGGAAAAAGCTCCAGTCCGGAATTCGGCTTGATGCCGACCACCGAGTGCCGGCTGTTCGGTCCGACCCGCAATCCCTGGAATCTCGCGCACTCATCGGGAGGTTCGTCCGGCGGTGCCGGTGCGGCCGTTGCCGCGCGCATTCTTCCTGTCGCGCATGCCAGCGACGGCGGCGGCTCGATCCGTATTCCCGCCTCGGCCTCCGGCGTGTTCGGATTGAAACCCACCCGTGCGCGCAATCCGCTCGGTCCGGATCGCGGTGAAGGATGGGCCGGGTTTTCCTGTGGCCATGTACTCAGCATCAGCGTGCGCGACAGCGCCGCGATGCTGGATGCAATCCACGGACCCGAGCCATCGAGCCTTTATGTCGCGCCGCCGCCGGAGCGGCCTTTCGCGCAGGAGGTCGGACGTGACCCCGGCCGGATGCGCATCGCCTTTACCGACAAATCGCCCTATGGCGACACCATCGATCCCGAAATCGCAGCGGCGGTTCGCGAAGTCGCAAGCCTGCTGGCCGGGCTCGGCCATCATGTTGAGGAGCGCGCCCCTGTGCTGGCCGCGGACCCGGCGGTCGTGATGTCGACAATTGTGAGCGCCAACACCGCGCTCAATGTGCGGCTTGCCGAACAGCGCTTTGGCCGCACCATGACCGACAGCGATTTCGAGATATTGACGCTTGCAAGCGCGCGCAATGCGCAAAAGGCAACCGCGACTGACTATGTGGAGGCGCAACTCAGTGCATTCCAGATTTCGCGCGGATTGGCGGCGTTCTTTCAGACCTGCGATGTATTCCTGTGCCCGACGCTTTGCTCGCCACCGCTGCGGATCGGCGAACTCAACACGATGTCGGAAGATCTGTCGCATATCGCGCCGATCCTGCGGCGCTATATGCCGGCAACCGCCATGTACAACATGTCCGGCCAGCCCGCGATGTCGATGCCGCTGGCATGGAATGCGGCCGGATTGCCGCTCGGCATGATGTTCGCCGCGCGCTTTGGCGATGAGGCGACGTTGTTCCGTTTGGCGGCCCAACTCGAACGGGAGCGGCCGTGGAAAGACAGATTGCCGCCCATTTGCGCATAGATCGACAAAACTCAGCCGCATTCGAGGATGAGGAATGCAACTCGGCGCCAACAGCGGAGCTCCTGCTTCCTGCGTATCGCGTAGTATCTGGAGGCCGAAATTTTGAGTAGAAGCGACCCGACCGATAACGTGCTCGCGGCCATTGCGAGCATCTTCGATCAAACGGCTCACCATCGCGAGCCGGAAAAGCCCGCGGTTGAGGAAAAGCCGGTCGCCCCCGAAATGGTGGAGGCCGGTGGTTATCAGAAGGTCGGTCCCGGCCCCATTGCCGCGATCCGTTTCAAATGGACGGTCCGCCGCGAGGCTCATAACCAATACTTTGTCGACGAAACGATTGGCGAGAATTCCGCGCCTGTTGTCAGCGGGCCGTTGACGGGAGATGCCGCGATCCGGTTCGTCGACGATCGCGAGCGCGAGGCGCGGCAACGATTTGAGCAGCTCAAAAACGAGATGGCCGGACGAGGCGCCGCGGCGAAATTGGTCCGCAAAGACGCCGGCGAGATGTAGCTGCTACAGCGCCAGGCTCGAAAGCCGAACTCGGTGAGAATCCCATTACCGCCGGAACATCGGCTTTCGCAAAAAATTGACCGCCTGTACGGTCCTAAATTAGATTGCCGGCGACACCCATTGAACCGGAACCGCTAAATTCACGACTCATACTTTGAGGGTGATGTAGGTCACGTTCTGGAAAACTGCTGAAGTGCAGGGTCGGGACTTGAGATTCTGCCTGTCCAGGAGGTCAATATGAAAAAGCTGTTTGCGATCGCCGCATTTCTGCTGGCGAGCACCGCCGCACAGGCTCAGTACACATTCGAATACGGCGGGCGCACCATTCGCATCGATCCGGACCGTGGAACGGTTTCGATACCGGGGGTCTACGACAACACTGGGAACACTGGGCGGCGAACAAAACGTTCGCGCAGCGATCAGGACAGCGACCGTCCGCGCAAGCAGGCGCCGCAGGAAGCGAAGACCGAACCGCAGGCGCCCGAAGCAACACCCGCAGCGCCCGTAGCGACCGAACACGCCCCGGCGCCCGCGAGACCTTCGCCCGAGCCTTCAACGGCCACGGCGCGTGCTGCGCCGTCATCGGATACCATTACGTCGACACAGTCCCCCGTCAGCGCGCCTGCGCCGCAGGTTCAGCCGGATGCTGTCCCGGCCACCAGGAGGCCGGAACCGGCGCCCGTCGTTGCGACGGCTCCGTCGTCGGAACCGGTACCGAGCCCGCAGGCCCCCGCAATCGCGGCCGCCCAGTCGGCAAACTCGCCGCTCGGCGTGTGGCTGACGGAAGAGAAAGAAGGCAAGGTCCGGATCGAGCAATGCGGCAGCAATCTTTGTGGATATTCCGTGGACGCGAAGTCGAACCAGAACGGCGAAAAAGTTCTGATCAACATGAAGCCCGGGAAGGACAAATGGAGCGGACGAATTTACGATCCGAATACCGGCAGCACTTATGACTCGACGATCGCGCTCAAGGGCTCGGACAGCCTGCGGGTTCAAGGCTGCGCCTTTGGCGGCATGTTCTGCGGCGGCCAGACCTGGAGCCGGCTGAACTAAGCGCGTACTTGTAAAACTGATCCATCGGCAACGCTTTGGCCGATGTCTGCCTGGGACCACATGACGGTCCCAAAGGCGCGTGAACCCGCTGGAAGCCGGCGCGGATGCCCGCCAGCGCGAAGATGGAGGCGTTGCGACGGCTCTCTACCGTCGCGCGCTGCAGGCCGTCACGACGGGCATTCCGCCGCCGGGCTCGCCGCGGCGATCTCGGGCTTCCTGTGGCCGCCAAACGTCGTTTCATGGATCTTGCCATCGACGATATGGATGCGCCGGTCGGCGCGGGCTGCCAGTGCCGCATCATGGGTAACAACCACCACGGTCTGGCCGTTGTCGGCGATATCGCGCAAGATGCCGAATACCTGCTGCGTCGAAGCGGTGTCGAGATTTCCCGTCGGTTCGTCGGCGACGATGATTTCGGGACGGTTGGCGAGCGCCCGCGCCAGCGCCACGCGTTGCCGCTGACCGCCGGAAAGCTGATTGGGCCGCTTGCCGGTCTGCTCGCCGAGACCGAGCGACGTCAGCAGGCTCATCGCTCTCTCGTTCATGTCCTTGGTGGACATCTGGCCATGCGCGCGCATCGGCAGCAGCACGTTGTCAAGCGCGGTAAATTCGGGAAGCAAGAAGTGGAACTGAAACACGAAGCCGCACTTGGTCAGCCGAACGTCGGCGCGCTCGGTTTCCGATAATTTGGATGTTGCCTGGCCGCAGATGATGACCTCGCCTTCCGTGGGCGCATCCAGCAGTCCGAGCAAATAGAGCAGCGATGATTTCCCGGATCCCGAAGGGCCGGTGATGGCGAGAAATTCACCCTTCGCCACCGATAAATCGATGCCATTGACCAGAGTGTGAGTAATGACGCCCTGGACGCGGCGGACCAGGTTCACGGTTTGCAGCGCCACCTCGGTCATGACGCGCCCCGGATAATTTCGACTGGATGCACCCGCGTCGCCTTGCGTGCCGGAAAGTAGGCTGCGACCGCGCAGCAAAGAATGGCAATACCGCCGGAGGCAAGATAGTGCATCGGCGAATAGTAGATCTCGAGCGGCGTCGTCGCTCCGGTCAGCACATTGAAGATGGTGATCTGAGACCATCCATAGCACAGCAGATATCCGAGAATCCATCCAAACAGGATTCCGACGGCTCCCATCATCATCGACTCAATAATGAAAATTCGCCGCACGGAGTATTCTCGCATGCCCAGCGATTTCATGATCGCGATGTCGTGACGCTTTTCATGAGTGATGGTGGAAATGATATTGTACGTTGCGAATGATGAACTCAGCAGCATGGCGCAACTGATTGACAACTCCGTTCTGCCCCATGAGCGTCTGGGCCAGATTCATCAGCGAATAGATTTGCCCTTCGTCGACACTCTTGATTCCAGACCGGAAGATTCCGACCACCGTCGCTGAAATCTGGGTCCCCTCACCGCCTCCGAGCAGAACCGTACTTCCATTTTTCACGGCGAGTTTCTGTGCCAGCGCCTCGCCGATGATGATCCCGTTGGCCGCTTTCGACAGATCCGTAAGCTGGCCCTCGCGCATCTGCGTGGCGAGCTTGGAAACGCGAACTTCAAGCCGCGGATCAATGCCGACCAGGCCGACGCCAACCCGCGCTTCGCCGTGGTTCACAATCGCCGTGGTCTTGACTGACGGCGCTACGTCGCCTGGCAACCACGACCTCAGCGAGGCCATGATGGCGTCCGGATATCTGATCCCGGGGCGCCGATTGACGTTTGCCACGTTGGACATTCCAACCGCGGCGTATTCCTGGTCCGCCGGCTGGCTGGGAACCGACCGACGCTCATCACCGACCGTGACGTGAGGCATGGTATCGACCAGTTGCCGCAGAAAATCGATCTGCGATCCCTGCATCAGGCCTGCCATCATGATGGTGAAGCCGACCCCCATTGCCACGCCAAACATGCCGACCAGCGTTTGTCGGACGCGGGTGCTCACATGAGTCCACGCAATGCTCAGCACAAGGTTCGTTGCCATGGGTTTTACCTGTATTTGCCGACGTTCCTGCGTGCATCATTAACAACGGAATCGACGTGGGCCGATATGGCAGAGGATATGACCGCATTATCGGCATCGGCAGAGCTGGTGACAATGGCGGCGGGTTCCCGGTCAGCCGCGGGACTGGGACTCGGAGTGACATCTGCGGGAGCGTCCGTTGCCGGCTTGGCCGCCACGTTTTCGAAGCGGACCCGCGTGCCATCGGCCAAATCGGCACGCGCCGGTGACAGCACGGTCGTATCCTTCGACACGTTGCCCGTGATCTCGACGTTACGGCTGCCGCGAATCCCGACCGTGACCGGGACGCGCCGAATTTTTCCGCTACTGACGACCTGAACCGCATTGGCGGCAACGGCTTCGGCAGGTACCACAACCGCCGCCGCCTTTTCGCGATGTATGATGTTGACTTCCACCGTCATTCCTATCCGCAATGGCGTATCGCGTGGCAACAGCAGATAGACACGAAAGGTCTTTCGCGTGGGATCGCCCTTTGGCGTGATTTGCGAGACCGTGGCCCGCAAAGCCTGCGCGGAAAAGGCCTCGGTTCGCAAAAATGCCTTCTGCCCCACGGCAATCCGGGTGATTTCTTCCTCGTTTATTTCAGCCACCACCTGCATCGGCGCCGGCGGGCCTACCCAAAACAGTACATCGGTTGGCCCGACGATCTCACCGACCTCGCCATCGCGGCGCAGCACCATGCCATCCAATGGCGCGCGCAGCACGAGTGAATCGATGCGGGCTTTTTGCGCGCTAATCCGCGATTTGGATTGCTCGAATTGAGTAGAGCGTTGCTCATATTCGGTCTTCGCAGCGTCGCTCTTGTCGCGATCGCGCTTGGCGCGATCCAGATCGCGCGCAAGTTGCTCATTGTTGATTTCCAGTTCATGGAGCGCGCTGACCTCTTCGGCGTCGTCCTGACGGCCGAGAACTTGACCGACCTTGACGGCTTGGCCTTCGCAGCGGCAGAGTTCGACCAGCCGCCGCCGTTGAAGCGGTACGACCTTGGCCCAGCGCTCAGGCTCTACCGTTCCCGTTCCATAGACAGCCTCCGAAACCGGCCCAAGGGTGGCCACTCCCGTGGTTACCGTCGGGGGCTGAAAGTAGTCCGGATACATCAGATAGGCGCCACCTACTGCAGCAGCAAGCACTGCAAGCACCGATCCAGACCACACAAGACCGCGCGAAGACATCGGCTTCTCCTCAATCTCAAAAACCGAACCGCTTGCGCAGTCCGGAAGGTACGCGATCCAATAACGCGTCGATGTCGTTCTTCTTGTCGCCAGAGATGCGCGGCCCTTGCGAAGTGCTGGAATCGGCGGCACTGCTGGTGGTGGTCGCGGGCGATGATTTCGAAGCAGCCAAGGCCGGCGGCGACTGGCTGTCGCGTGTGAGGCTGTCGGTGGGAGCCGGAGCAACGGCGGGCCTTGCTTGGCTCGGTACCGCATGCCAGCGGCCGGCTTCGGCCTTGGCCCGATCGATGTCCTCGCGCGTCATCCTGCCTTCCAGAACACCCATCAGCTGACGACTTCCGTTCCGGAATTCCTCGACCCGGGTGCCGACTGAAACAATGTAAGCCCACTTATAGGCGTTGAGGTTGTCTTGCGGTACGCCCCGCCCGACGGCGTAAATTCCGCTGAGAACCAGCATGGCATGCGAATGGCCTTGATCAGCGGCACGTGAGAACCACCGAAACGCTTCTGCATCGGACCTCGGGCGCCCGACGCCCGCCGAATAAAGCGCGGCAAGATAAAACTGAGCGTCGCTGTCTCCCGACTGCGCCGCCTGCGAATAGCGATCCGCCATTTCCTTGTCGGATACCGTATCTGCAGCATAGGCAATGTAGCTTGCAAAGAGAGCGGCACCGCAAAAGATTGCTAGAAAAGCTCGCTTCATGAAAATTCCCCGGGATCCCGTACGCGATAACCCAGCCTGTTGTTTTGCTGATGTTACCCGCGATCATTCATTAGCCCAAGGCCCGATCGTCTCATGTGATTTCTATCACAGTCTCGGAGGAAGCGATCTGAGAGGTTGATTGCGTCGGAACCAAGGGAGCCCGCCATGGGAAACTTTCGCAAAACATTGTTCGCCAGCCGCATCCTGGTGCTTCTGGGAATGTTAGCCGCCACGCCAGTTGCGGCCGCGACATTTGACGGCGCATGGAATGTGCAGATTGCCTCCGAGAACACCGCATGCGGGGGCGGAGCAACCATCTCGATCGGAATCAACAATGGCCAGGTCGAATCGAGCAATCCGCTGATGAAAGCATCCGGCCGTGTCGCCGATGCCGGCAACATCAGTGTGACCCTGACAAGCGGAATCAAGCGCGCGGTCGGGTCGGGTCACCTCGGCGCCACGTCAGGATCGGGTACCTGGCGCGGCGCGCTTTGCTCCGGCACTTGGTCCGCGCAGCGTATCTAGCCCGCCGATGCGAGACAACTATACCCCGACTTTCGCGGCATATTCCGCGTCGGTCACCTGCTCCATCCAGGTCGCATAATTTCCGTCCAGCGATTCCTGCATCGCGATGTGGATCATACCGTTGGTCGGCGAGCCGCCGTGCCAGTGCTTTTCGCCCGGCGGTATCCAGACAACGTCGCCCGGCCGGATCTCGCGTATCGGCCCTCCCTGGCTCTGAACCCGGCCGACGCCCGAGATCACATACAGCGTCTGGCCCAGCGGATGCGAATGCCAGGCTGTCCGGGCACCCGGCTCGAAGGATACGCGGGTCGAGACGATCCGCGCCGGGGCTTCCGCTGCAATGATCGGGTCCTGCCAGACCGTGCCGGTAAAATACTCTTTGGGCGCGAGCCGTGTCGGCCGCGAACCTGCGAGATGGATGTTCATCGTGTTCCTCCTTTTTGAGCAAGAAATCCCTCATGGAGAGCAGCCGCTCTTGCGCCGTCCATAGGGCCTCATCTTTCGAGACGCGGTGAAGACGCCGCTCCTCCCGAGTGAGCGCAAAAGCGCTCATCCGGGGATGAGGTCAGGTTACTTCTTCGAAGCCGCGTAGCGCGCCTTGGTCTCGGCATTCATCGGATAGAGACCTGGCAACACCGCACCAGAGTTCACTTGGTCAACGATCCAGGCCTCCATTCGCTCCTGCTCCGCACCCTCGGCCAGAATGAGGTCGAGAAATGCTTTCGGAATGACCACGGCACCGTCCTGATCGGCGACGATAATATCGTCCGGGAAGATCGCGACGCCGCCGCAGCCGACCGGCTCGCCCCAGCCGACGAATGTCAGTCCAGCGACCGACGGTGGGGCCGCAAAGCCGTCGCACCACACCGGCAAACCGGTGCCGAGCACCCCTTCGAGATCGCGCACGACGCCGTCGGTCACCAGCGCAGCTACCCCGCGCTTGACCATGCGCGCGCACAGAATATCGCCGAAAATACCGGCGTCGGTGACGCCCATGGCGTCGACCACGGCGATACAGCCCTCCGGCATGGCTTCGATCGCGGTCCGGGTCGAAATCGGCGACGACCATGATTCCGGGGTGGCCAGATCCTCCCGCGCGGGCACGAAACGCAACGTAAAGGCCGGTCCGACCAGCCGCTTCTGTCCCGGCCGCAGCGGACGCGTCCCCCGCAGCCAGACATTCCGCAGCCCCTTCTTGAGCAGGACCGTGGTGATGGTGGCGGTCGACACATGCGAAAGGGTCTTGATCGCTTCGGGGGTCAGGGACATCGAACAGGTAGCTCCGGTTGCGGATTGATCGGACGGGCGCATCTTGCGGGGCGCGGGCATCGCGTCAAGTGTCGCCAGCTCACGGCTGAAGCCGCCGCATCGCATGGCGCGATCACGCCGTCTTATCACGGCGATGCAGATTAATTTATTGAATTTGCAGGCTCATTTGCGCGAAGCGAATTCCACTTCACGGCGAAACACGCTAGAGCTTGGCATCCGACGACGAGTTTGTGAGGCTATGGCCGCGACACTATCCCCGCCCCGCCTTTTGCCGAGTGGCGACAGCGCCATCACGGTGGAATTCAGCCGCAATATCGACGACGTCGCGAACCAGCGGGTACTGGCGCTCGATCGCACCCTCGCGCGCGAGACCATCGCCGGCGTGACCGAGGCCGTGCCCACTTATCGATCCCTGCTGGTGCATTATGATCCCGTGCAGATCGATTTCGACACGCTGGGCGAGAAGCTCCTCATCCTCACGCAATTGCCGGCTCCACCGGCCGCGACCACGCGGCGCTGGCGCATTCCGGTGGTTTATGGCGGCGAGCACGGCATCGATCTGGAGGATGTCGCCAAGGCGCTCAACACGACGCCTGACGATATCGTGGCGCGGCACGTCGCCGGCAACTACAGGGTGGCCATGATCGGATTTACACCGGGCTGGTCCTATCTCAGTGGCCTCCCGGACTCGTTGCGGATGCCGCGGCGGCCAAATCCGCCGATTTTCCTGCTGGAACCCGGGGATGCCGTGACGTTTACAGCCGTTGATGCCAAGACTTTCGCGGAGCAGGATCAGGCCGCGGAACGCGGCGAGATCGTCGCCGAGTTGATACCCGCATGAGTAAACTCGTCATTTCGGCGATTGGTCCGGCGAGTTCAGTGCAGGACGGCGGCCGCCACGGCGCTCAGCGTTATGGCTTGGCGCCGAGCGGGGCAATGGACCGATTGGCGCTCGCCGCTGCGAATAGTCTGGTCGGAAACGCGGCTTTCGCCGCGGCCATCGAAATCGGCCCGTTCCGCGCGGCGTTCACGGCGCGCGAAGGTGCGGTTCGTGTCGCGCTGGCCGGCGCTCCACGAAATGCGGACGTCTCAGGGCGCGCCGTCACCTCTGATACATCCGTGACCCTGGCCGACGGCGAGACCCTGACGCTGGGCTTTGCCCGCGGTGGTTCATTCAGTTATCTCGCGATCGAAGGCGGAATTGCGGGCGAGCCGATGTTCGGCAGCCTGGCCGTGAATGCGCGGGCCGGGCTCGGCAGCCCATATTCGCGCACGTTGCACGCGGGTGATGAATTGCAGACGGCAGCCGCAAGCGGCGCGACCGAACACCGGATCGATCTTCCTCCCCTGTCGGACGGGCTGATTCGCGTGATGATGGGTCCGCAGGACGACGAGTTCGGCGATGCCAAAGAGTTGTTTCTCGACAGCGAATGGAAGATATCGGCGACCAGCGACCGCATGGGTTACCGGC
>WNFI01103466.1_pt1 | contig 12141 bp, 13 predicted proteins | sample 5400471 | NCBI WGS metagenome assembly WNFI01 (sample SAMN13153348, study PRJNA577476) | soil metagenome | isolation source: 100 cm saprolite on Douglas fir-dominated hillslope | place: USA:California | collected 2013-09-17 | reverse complement strand
CTCATTCCGACGGACATGCGATTGCCGTCGAGGTCAATACCAGCCTGACGGAGTTTGAAGGGAAGAAGATAGTTCAGGGTATCTTCCGGGATATCACCGAACGCAAGTGTCTTGAAGAAGAAGTGCGTCAGGCTCAGAAGATGGAATTGGTCGGGCGGTTGGCCGGGGGAATCGCTCACGATTTTAATAATCTTCTGATGGTGATTCTCACGCAGGCGGCGAAAATTAAGAATTTGTCCAACCACCCACAACTCCTGGAGGGCATCGACACGGTTCGAACTGCTGCCGAAAGGGCGGCGGCACTCACCAAGCAATTGTTGGCGTTTGGCCGGAAGCAGGTGTTGATGCTTCAAGTGCTGGACTTGAACGAATTGCTCGGCGACATGAAGGCAATGCTCTCGACTCTTCCGTCCGAGCAGATCCAGTTGATGGTGATACCCGGTGCGCACCCCCTTCCTGTCAAGGTAGATCCAGGCAAGATAGAGCAAGTGATCATGAATCTGGCTGTAAACGCATGTGACGCGATGCCCTCTGGAGGAGTACTGAAAATAAGAACGGAACGAATATCCAGACTTCCTTCGGAGGCGTCGGTAACGAGCCATTCAGCCCCGTATGCGATGGTGGAGTTGACTGACACCGGTTGTGGCATGGACGCGGAAACCAGGGCTCATCTCTTCGAGCCCTTCTTCACCACCAAGCCAATCGGGAAGGGCACCGGCCTCGGGCTCTCCACCGTATACGGAATTGTGAAACAGAGCAGCGGCTTCATTGAAGCGGACAGTGTGCCCGGTGAGGGCACTACTTTTAGAGTGTACCTTCCCATCGTGGAGCAGCCGGTCAGTCCGCGCAAAATCCCCAAGGCCTCAAGTCCGGTAACGACAGGCTCGGAGACGGTGCTCCTTGCGGAGGATCAGCCTTCCATCAGGAGCGTGTTGTGCGAGTTCCTGGAATCTCAGGGGTACAAGGTCCTGGAGGCTCAGAACGGTAACGAGGCGATTGAGATCGCGAAGCACTACACAGGATCGATTGACGTGCTGGTGACCGACGTAATCATGCCCCAAGTTCGCGGGCTCGAGTTGGCAGAACGGCTGACCGAGATTCATCCCGACATCTGCGTAATCTTTATGTCTGGATACTCGGAAGATGCGTTGCTGGAAAACCAATTGCTGTCCCAGAACAACGCGATCCTGATTCAGAAGCCATTCGATCCCGAGGATCTCGCTCAGAAGATCCGGAAATCGCTGGGTGACAAGTGCAAGACTTCATAGAGTAGAAACTTACTTCAATGCTGAGATCAACTGTCATCGTCTTCTTGACGCGCGGCGGTATTGGTTAATGAGCGGCCAACCGCGCGCAGTGCGCATCGGGTCGAACTAGGTGGCAGGCAGCGCTCCATTCGAGTCCCCATTTGCACCTTCCGCTGTATCAACCTTCACAACGAACTTTAGCCTTGTTACAGTTGACAAGTGTTATGTCAAATTGCGCACATAACCCAAAAAATAAAGATGCAGAACTTGTCGATCCGCCTGCTCCTCGTTCGTTATATAAGTAGCGGCGAGCTTTGCGCAGTTGAACCCGGATGGCTATTCCGAAGGCAATATCTCGGGGAATGACTGAAGGAGATGATGATGTTGAAGATAACCGTTCAAAAACTGGGAGACACCAGTGTTCTCCGGTGCCATGGCCGAATTGTGGCCGGCGGCGCCGGTTCGATATTGCGCAACACAGTACTCAATCAGCGATACACCAGGATGCTGGTGATTGATTTGGCGCGAGTTGAGCGCATCGACGCGGGCGGCTTGGGAGTGTTGTTGGATCTGCGGGAGTCAGCTTGCTCCCGCGCAATTACGTTTAAGCTGATGAATGCGACGAAAAGGGTCGAGGAGATCTTTGAACTGACCCACTTGCAGACTGTCTTTGAATTCTGCTCCGTGCGGGAGCTTTTTTGTCTGCTGCACCGCGCAGCCTCTATGGCATTCTGCTCGGCCGATCAATCCAATCGAACGGATGAAAACGACCGTCGCAACGTTTCTCTGGAGCGGCCAGAAGCAGTTCCAGCCGTCTAAGCCAATCCTCTGCGATAATGGATTAACTATCAGGCAATCAGGTGAGCGCCAGCGCCGTTCTTTGGCCGATCGTCACTTTTGAAAGCGACCACTTGGGCCAGATGGCGATAATTTCCCGAAAGCCGCTCATCGGTCCTGCTGGAGCGGCGTCTCTATCCCACTGGCGTGAATGCCGTTGCGGGCATGGCTCGGAGCAAGCTGCTCACACCTTTAGTGGTGATGCATGTCTTCGTCGTGGTGAGTCTTCCAAGGACCCAAGGCAGTGCCGATAATAACGGTATCTACGTCCGCTCCCATGGTGTGCTCCACGTTTGCCGGGACCAAGAGAAAGCTCCCGACCGGATAAGTCTTAGCTCCTTCCTTGTCGAGTTTGGGTCCGATGGCAACCTTCAATGCTCCCGAGATAACGGCAACTCGGGCGTCCTGGTTGTGGGAATGGTGCTCCCAGTATCCGGCGGGAATGAAGAATGCATAGGTGAAAGCCCTCTTCGGGGCATCTTTGTCCCCTTCCAGCACCGACCACTTGGTTCCATCTGGATAGATGTTCTGCCACACAATATTGCTGGAATCCCAGATTTTGACTGTTGTAGATTGCCCCATGGCCAATGTTCCACTCAAGGACATAATCACCGCAATGAGAGTCTTCACTTTTCCCCCAAAAAGAGCGTCTATCGAGTAACGAAATGCTCCTGACTCGATGATCGTAGGCTCGCACTTCGCATCCTTCTATCCGATTCTTGCGTTCAAAGTTCTTTGCTTACTCCTTGACTCCACGTCTAGTGGGTCGAACGGAGATTGAGATAAAGTTCGAGTACGCGAAGGCGGGAGAATCAGCCGAATCTCACTTGATTACCTCAACAGAACGCGGGTGGTTGGCTTCGCGGGTAGACCACAAGAGCTGGCGCAAGAATCCGCCGAAGATCGCGACCCCCAAAGGGATATATAGCGCAACGTTGTGCACGTCGCCGGCAGCAAATTCGATTACCTCTGCCAGCAGAAGCCCGGCGCTCGCCAGGGGAACCCAAAGAGGGCACAACTTCCTAAGCCGCATATAAATCGCTACCATCAATTGCACGCAGACCATGATCACCAACAGCTTGGCTGTGCGTTCATGGAATACAAGCGCGCGTCCGTTCCCCGTGAGTATCCTTCCCGCGAGCACCGACTGGACCAACATCCCAGCCACACTCACGAGCAGAACGCCGCGATACATCCTCGACAATGCCATGTAAAGCTCCTTCCCAGCGGCACTGGGCCGTCATTGAGGGAGACCGACAGGCGCTCCGGTTTGTGACAACTTCTAAAGATTTCCGGCCTGGTGAATCTTCGCCGCCCGGAGAGTTCATGTCACAAAACGTCTCGCCTCCGGTCTTCTTCATTAGGGCAGCGAGCTTCACGCCCAAGCACATCCGGAATTGGGAGTTCAGGATCGTGTCATGAATTCACGTACGATAATTAGTTAAGCATGAAAGTGGCCTGGATCGGGCGGAAGATATTGATGCGCAAACCAAAAGAGGCTTCCAGTAGTCGCGAAGGACTCCGCTGACGATAAGATCGAATCCCCACGAGCATTTCTGGTCACGATTATCAGCCGGCTCTGCATCAACCACCTGCAGTCGGCTCGGGTCCGGCGCGAGGAGTACGTCGGAGAGTGGCTCCCGGAGCCGATCGTTACCGATCCCACGAGCGATCCTTTCGCCATCATCAAAGTCGATGAATCCTTATCGATGGCCTTCCTGGTTCTGTTGGAGCGGTTGGCTCCGATCGAGCGCGCCGTGTTCCTTCTGCGCGAGGTGTTCGAATATGAGTATTCCGAAATCGCGAACATAGTGGGCCAGAGTGAGGTTAACTGCCGCCAAATCCTTCGAAGAGCCCGGCAACATGTCAGCGCCATGCGCCCACGCTTCGAAGTGCCAGAGCCGAAACGAACGGACCTGCTCGAGCGGTTTCTAACGGCTGTGGGGACCGGCGAAATGACCGGCCTGATCGATCTTTTATCGAAGGATGTTGTGCTTCACTCCGATGGCGGAGGGAAGGGGCTTGCCGTACCGAATGAAGTTCGTGGGGCTGACAAGGTCGCTCGGGGAATCCTGGGAAGCCTGAAGCGGTTGGTGCCGGCGACGCTGGTCAGAAAACTCGTTCGGATCAACGGTGCACCAGGGTTGGTCAACTACCTCGACGGAAAGCCGCACTCGGTTCTCACTTTGGACGTTCAGAATGGTCGCATCCAAAACATCTACATCGTCACCAATCCAGAGAAGCTTTCTCACATTCCTCCACTGACGAATTAGCCAGATCTGTCACAAATCGTTGTCGTGTCCGGTCTAGTAGATGGGAGCGAGAAGATGAGCCAAAGATCGATCGCCTACTGGACCACAACCGTTCTCGTTAGCTGTGTAATCGGAGTTTCAGGCAGTCTGGCGATCACCCATGCCGGTCCCATGATGAAGGCGTTGTCGCACTTGGGATACCCCCGTTACTTCTCGAACCTGCTTGGAGTCGGCAAACTTGCGGGTGTTTTCGTGCTGCTGGCGCCCGGGATGCCACGGTTGAAAGAGTGGGCTTACGTAGGTTGCGGCATCACGATCCTCAGTGCTTCCTACTCCCACTACTCTTCCGGGGACGGCTTGCTGGCCTTAGAGCCATTGGTCGCCTTCGGAGCCTTGGTCATCTCCTACATTTGTCGCCCAGCGACCAGGCGCTTACCGTCTCAACTCGTTAATCAGATCCGCTAGGGCTGAAAGATCAGAATTGAAGGTTGAGGAGTATTTCGATGCGGGTTCTCATTTTGGGTGCCACAGGCGGAACAGGAATGGAGATCGTTCGCCAAACGATCGCACGCGGGCATAGCGTGACCGCTTTTGTTCGATCACCAGAAAAGCTCGGTGGCTTCGCAGGGTTGTTAACCGTGAAGCAGGGGAACCCACTGGATAGTTCAGCGTTGAGAACGGTTGCTGCGGGACACGACGCTGTATTATCCGCATTCGGCCCGCGCGTACCGATTGCGCCATCAGACCAGCACTTGCTCAGAGACTTTGCAGTGGCGCTGTCCCAAGGGTTGCGCGAAGCTGGGGTCAAGCGAATGATCCTCGAATCGGCAGCATTCCTATTCAAGGATGCTCTGATGCCTCCGGCGTATCTTCTGGGCAAGCTGCTTTTCCCCAGTGTCGTAGCCGATGCAGCTGACATGGAGGCGATAATCCGAGAAAGCGAGTTGGAGTGGACCTTGCTTCGTCCGCCAAAACTTACAGACGGCGAACACACCGGCCGATACAGAGTACGAGAAGGACATCTGCCGCGATTCGGGTTTTCTATCTCCCGTGCGAATGTAGCCGATTGTTTTCTGCGTCTGCTCGAAGACACGTCCACTGCAAGAAAGATTTTCGGCGTGAGCTCGTGACTGCTTAGTTCCATCTCTCCGCCAAAGTAGCCCGTCGTGATCGCAAAGGAACGCACCTAAATGGAAATCGATATGGAGCGACAGAGTTCTTCTGCTGTTCGGACTGCCTACATCGCCTTGGCCCTCGTCTTCGTTATCGGCACTGCCATTGCGGGTTACAAGGCGATCGGCATTCCACCGGTAGTCATCGTCGGCGGCTCCGGGTTCGCAGCGGTTATTGCTTGGTCAAAAACCTACCTCAAGAGACCGGCTGCGCCGGAAACGATTCTGCCAATTTTCCTTCTGACGGTGGCGGCTCTCGAAATCCACATGACAGAGGAATATCTGACGAAATTCGCACCGGCGATGAGCAGACTTCTCAACATTACCTGGACGGAACGAGGGTTTCTGTTGGTATTCGCATTTGTAGGTCCTACTCTGTACGCGCTCACGGCCGTTGGACTGTTTTATCGAGTGCGGTTCGCGGGCTTTTTGGCTTGGTTCATCTTTATCGGGCCTGGCGTCGCCGAGTTCACACATTTCATCTTCCCGCTGATCCCCCCGGTTTTGCATCCTGACCTTCCACAGTCGATCTCGCACATCTTCCCGAATGGCGCGCTCATCTCCAATATGCCGAACTACTATCTCGGGACCACTGGGAGGTACTATTTCGCAGGCATGTACACGGCTGTGCTGCCGATGATTCCTGGGATCTATGCCATTTACAAACTGCTGAAGAATGATCGCGAAAAGGAACACGTCACTGATCTGCACATCATATCTCCATAGCGTAGCAACTCTCCCGGGCATCTCATTTGCGGTGAAACACAAGATTCCATTTCGTGTACGGCCGATGTTGGCCACACTCGTGGGTGAACCATTTCATGAGCTCGGATGGATCTACGAAGAGAAATACGACGGTATCCGGATACTTGCATACAAAGCAAGGATCCAAGATCACGTTGCTCAGCCGGAATGACAAGAATCGCAGCGAAAGCTTCCCGGCGTTTGCGCGAACAGTCCGCGCACGGCTCTTTCGATTCGGCGCGCGGAACTCGATCGGTCGGTGCGCGAGAGCCACGATCTGATATTGTCCCGGCGGCTCTCGGCAAATGGCCTTGAAGCTTTTCGGGTTTCAAAACAGCGAGGATACGAAGGTCTGGTGGCGAAGCGACTGGAGTCGATATATGTCGAAGGGCGAAGCCGCGAGTGGCTAAAGGTAAAAGTGAACCAGGAGGACGAATTCATTATTGTGGGTTATACCCAGCCATCGGGCTCTCGGGAATATTTTGGCGCGCTCCTCCTCGGTGCTTACAAGAACGGGAAGCTCCAATATGCGGGAAAAGTGGGAACGGGTTTCACTCGCGATGTTCTCGCCTCGCTCTATCGCAAATTTCAGCCGTTCAAACGGAAACAGTCGCCTGTCGAAGATCTTCCTCGGATCAGACATGCGACCTTCTTATCGCCAAAGCTCGTGGCTCAGGTTTCCTACACGGAATGGACCAAGGACGGAAGGCTACGGCATCCGGTATTTCTCGGCCTACGCGATGACAAGGATCCTACAGATGTTGCTCTGCCGGAGGCCAAGTGAACGTCTGTGTCGCCGGTGGAAAAGTTCTGGGGAGACGTGAGCGAAGCGGCGGTTCATTTCTTTGAAGTCGAGTACACAACCGATGTAAAGGGCTTGCCACACTCCAGGCAACTTGCCTTCAATCGAGACGTAATCAATCCGCAAGATGGGCACATCCTTTGTAATTGAAACCCGGTAATCTGTGGTTTCAGCTTGCGCATCCAGTGGAGCAGCAAGATCGTTAAGAGCACGACAAGCAGTCCGAAGAAAACACTGGTTGCGTTCATAAAAGCGACCCTTCTTTTGGCGAGTCCCGCACCAAATCGGATGGGCAGACCATCACTCACTCGCTGAAAAGCCTAAGGTGGGAGAACTTCAGATGGACTGGCTTAGGTCAGAAGACCTGAAAGACGAGAAAAACGTAACCGCCCCAACAGTCATTATAGCAGTCCATGAACTCCGTCGTTTCGAAGAGGCGGCTGGGCGTAGCATTGGGCATGAGCAAATCACGTCCAGAATTTCCCGGCTCAAACCGTTATGGGCCCTTCGCAGCCGCCGATGTCCTCGTTCGAGAAGAGCCAGACGAGGACGAAGACGAAGAGACAGACGACAGCAACGAAGAAGATGACGATGAGGACGAAGGCTATTCGGAGTGACCGACCGTCCCGGCCCTTGGGCGTCTTTTCGTTTCCCCGGGACCTTTAGAGCAACCCTGAAACGGCCTGATCTATCTTCTCAGCATCGAATCCCACGATGACCGAACCGTCAATGACAATCACCGGAGTGGTCATGTAACCAAGTTTCTTCAGATCGACCAGGGCGCCAGGATCTTGCGCTATGTCCCTCTCTTGAAACTCTAGGCCCTTTTGCGAAAGATACTCCTTCGCTTGGTCGCAGAACATTCACCCATGTTGCGAATAAACCACGATGTTCTTCATCACTCTCCACCTCTCGTTGGGGTGGCGCCGCTTCCTTGTAAGCGCCGGATGGACTCTTTCGCTCCACTAATCACATCGAGGACCGGATTGTCAGAGTAGATTGGCTTTGGCAAAGTGTCTTCCCATAGCGTTCCCGGCGCATATACCGCGATGTGGTCCCACACTACGGTTGAGCGGTTGCGTTCTCCGAGCAAATGAGACAGCGCTCGTTGTCTGTCCCAGTATTGTGCCGCTCTCGTATCAGGAATGCGCGCGAGTGCAGCAGTCGAAGGGGCAACAAAATCGGTTGGCAATACCGGCTCCCAGATCACGAAAACCCGTACGTCTTGGCCATTGATTTCTCGTAATAATTGTCCCGTCGCAGAGGCCCCCTGCAAGCAATAGGCTCAAGTGGGCGAGAGCATCAGAACAACGCGGATAGAGGATGCTGAAGCGTTAAACGCAGTCTTCAGAGGCGTAAGATCACCCGGAGAAAAACTGACGAGAGGAGCCTGCCCCTTTGGGACCGAGTGTCCACCGTAGAAGTAGTACACGGTCCCAAACACGAGCAGAAGGACCACAACAAGAAGGATTCGCTTTCGAGTCATGATTTGCGGTGGCCGGATCGACTCCGCCCTGGTACAAGGCATCTAGTGTTTGGACATTGAGTTGGCCGATGGTGCTGGATTTACTCGGCAAGTCGCTCCAATCGATTCGCGCAAAGTTCGCACCGAATCCGAACTTCTGGTTACCCGTGGTTTTGACTACATCTTCGGAGATTTGATATTGGGTGCGCAATGTTCCAGCTTCGATCACCGCTCTCAAGGAAAACAATTGCCTCACAAAGTGTCATCACGATACCGCAACGTTTGCAAGCTTGAATAGTATTAGCATTCCCGCAAAGTTTATTGAGGAGAAGTACCAGATCCTTCGTGACCTGGAGTCAGCATTTTGCGTATCTGCTTCGTTTTCCCTGCGTTGTGCGCCGGGTGAATGGCCACCAATTAAGAGTCGATGAGCTGATCACTCACCTGTGGATCTGCTATGGTCACAGCATCCCGGCCGCGCGCTTTGGACTCATAGAGGCATTGGTCCGCAATCTTCAGCAACCCCTCGGATGTTAGACCATGCTCCGGAAACGCAGCGACACCCGCAGAGAGTGAAAGCGGCCCAAGAGTCTGGTTTTTGTACTGCAACCTCATGCTCTTTACCTCGGCGCGCAATGCGTTCGCACGGACAGCCGCGTCGTCCGCAGATGACTCAGGCAGGATAATGGCGAACTCCTCGCCCCCATAGCGGCAGCATATGTCTGTGGCACGAAAGAACGTGCGGAACAGGTCGGCAAGGGACTGGAGCACCATGTCTCCTGCATCATGACCGAAGGTATCATTGAACCGCTTGAAGTGGTCGAGATCGAGGAAAAGAACGGCTGTAGCCTGCTTCTTGCGGCTGGCTATCTGTAGTTCTCTTTCCAGCGATTCCTCTAGGAAGCGACGGTTGAACAGGCGAGTGAGCGGATCACGGATCGACTGTTCACGAAGGGTTTCACGCAACTGCAGGCTGGCTAGCGAAAGGGCGATATGCGAAGCCACGCTAATAGCCAGTTGATGATGGGAATCCCGAAAAAAACTCCCTGCCACCGATTCGTTTCGGACTTGCGTTGCACCTTCGAATTCGAGATGGAGGACTCCAATTGTGTTTCCCTGCGCGACCATCGGTACGCATAAGCACTCGATCGTTGGAGTCTTGGTCAAATGTTGGCAAGCGATGCCCTTGTCTGGAGGCTCACTCCAGTGAGGCTGGCCACGGCGCAGAGACCAGCATGCATCGGGAGGAAATGTTGGCGCTAACGCATCCTTTTTGCCCCACCGAACTGCTGCTTCGACGAGATCTCGCGATGACCTGAACAAATAGAGGGCTCCAGAAGGAGCTTCAGGGAAAAGCTTCTGTATATAGTTAGCCACGACAACACATGCCTCCTGAACCGTCGCACTGCACTGCAGCAGAGCGCCCATTTCATTCAGTGCAGCCATCTGCTTTGTGCGAAGCTCCAACTCCCTCACCAGTCGGTTCAATGACTCAGCATGCTGCCGCTGTTGTTCGTTCGCCCGGAGCTGTTCAGAAATATCCTCGTAGATGAGATATGCTCCTCGGACCTCATTGTCCAGCAGTAGCGGGACGCCGTGGAGTGCTAGGTCGAGGATTTTCCCGTCTTTGCGCCGTTGTCGCACCGTCCTGCGTAAAGCGACCCCGGCGAAGATCTGCGGAATCAGTTGTGCAGAGTCTGTGGCCTCATCATCGGGTACCCCCATACTTACAATGTCGATCGAGGCGAGCTCGTGCCGGTCGTACTGGAGGAGTTTCTCGAAGGCGGAATTCGCCAGGTCTACCCTGCCTTGCCGGTCAAGAACGACGATCCCTAGGGGGCTATTTTGTATCAGTGAGTCTAAATAGGTGGTTTGTTCGTTGAGATTCATTGCCAGGCGCTGTCGTTCGCTGACCTCCGATCCCACAACTAGTCCAACAGCGGACAATACCAGCATGAGCAGGGCGACTTTAGCGAACAGGGCTGGGGTTGGGGGGAACAGATGCATCGCCACTACGATGCCAAAATTTAGCGCCAGCAACCCAATAACCACCCACCGGACTCCCTGACGCATCGCAATCCAGATGATGGGGATGAAACACAGATAAAAGTGATCGTAGCGCCCATCCTTGGTTCCGAACATCACCCACAGGACGGCTAATATCGTCAGAATTTGGCCAAATGTTTCTGCCAGCGCGCCAAAAGTAAACGTTGTTCCGCGGCTATGCGCTCTGGATGAGCGGACATCGGAGGGCGTCGGCGAAACCCATTGACGCACATGCGGAAATATATGGACGAGAAAAAACGGCGCAATACCCACCAAGCCAATGGTGTCACCCAAGAACCACCCTAACGTAGACGACTTGTATTCACCCCATGTAATACTGTGATCGGCAATTAGGCATGCGACACCGATGGTGGTTGCTACTACAGCCGCCGCCGCACTCACCAATACATAGAGGACCACATCTCGCCGGTGCCGTAGCTCAAGATCGATTTGCGCGGGACCACGCAATACGTAAGCCGCCACGCCATAACAAATAGCCATTCCGCCGGCACCGAGCGTGCTGCTGAAGGACGTGAGGGGCTGGCCATAAATAACCCTACCAACAAAAGCATCGGCGAAACAGACCAGAAGCGCATACCACGGGCTGACTCCCAACATGAGCCCCATAACCAGACCGATGGCGGGGTACCAGGCAACGAACCCAACGCGAGAAAATAAAATCACTTCGGGGCGGTTTAGCAGAAGGTATAGCAGCACGAACGAAAGAGAGAGCAGAGCGTGGCGAATGACGGTGAGGCGCGAATACATAAACACAGTCTCGGTGCCAGAGTGGCGGTTTTAACGATGCGGCTGGTTCGGGCAGGACCTATGGTCTAGTCCCCGGATACCAACGCTCCTACCTACAGTGAACACGCCAAAAACGGTATTGCGGCCAAATTTAGGATTCTTGCAATTACTAAAGTAATTCCTAATTTGGTATGGCTGGGTCCGTCCTGGGGGTGCAACGTATGAAGTACCCCGAATTTCGTTTTTCGTAACAGAGACAGCCTGTCTGGTACGCCCGCAGATGAAGCAGATCGAGGAGCATTTATGACGCCCTCGTTGCGCACCAAAGGGTTGACAGATCCCTATACTATAGGGACCGGTCGAAGAAATGAGGATGGCCGCATGCAACCACTGAAACTGCTGGTCGTAGAAGATAACATTGCAAGCTTGGAATTAATGACTGAGGTGTTCACATCTCTCAAGGCTGACGTGCGCCCTCTCAGCGAAAGCGAAAAAGCGGTGGGCATGGTAAATCAGGAGAGGTTCGACGGGATTTTTCTGGATTTAGAGATGCCCAACCTGAATGGTTTCGACCTCGCCCGCCTAATCCGCAAGTCCTCCCGGAATAAATCGACTCCGATTGTCATCGTAACTGGGCGGGATGAAAGACAAACCATGCAAGAGTCGTTTGCGATTGGAGCCACTTTCTTTCTCCAGAAGCCCGTGGACAGACAAAAGCTAAGCGCTTTGTTCCGCACTGTGGCTGGTGGAATGTTGGAGAATCGACGCAAGCATACCCGCGTTCCGTTGAAAACAGAGGTGGTTTGCACTGTGGGTTCTCGGACAGTAA
>WNFI01237696.1_pt1 | contig 12142 bp, 10 predicted proteins | sample 5400471 | NCBI WGS metagenome assembly WNFI01 (sample SAMN13153348, study PRJNA577476) | soil metagenome | isolation source: 100 cm saprolite on Douglas fir-dominated hillslope | place: USA:California | collected 2013-09-17 | reverse complement strand
GGAGGTTGCGCAAGGGACAAGGACTGCCGTATTTAGCGTTTCCGCGGCCCTCGACCCGCTGACAGGACTTGAAACGCGCCCGTCCGCCGAGCGTGCCATAGGGGCTGCCATCGAGCGGGGCGCGACGGCATACGCCGCCTTGTTCGTGGTCGACCGCCTGCATCTGTGCAACGCGCGGTACGGCTATTCGACCGGCGATCAGATCCTGGCCAGGGTTCACCGTCATTTGGGAACATACCTGTCGCCCGAAGACCGTTTGTTTCGATGGACGGGCCCGGTGTTCATGGCCTTGATCGAGCGCGTCCAGCACACCATCGAAGCACAAGAAAAGATCGACCGGATCAACGAGGTAAAGCTGGAGGCTGGGGTACAGATCGGCAACGAATCGGTGATGCTCCCGATTGTTTGCAACTCGCTACTATTCCCGCTTGCGCAAACGGCTGGCTTGGCAGAACTTACGCAACGCATCGACGCCTTTATCAGCGCGCAGACCCGCGGCTAGCGGGCCGGCTGACGTACGCCCTATTGTCCTCCCGGCAAAGAGCCGATCTGGTTTGATATGCGTTCGGCAACTCCGGGCGTCACGAAAGCGATTCAGGACTTCGGCATATGAGGCTTGCCCGCACACAAGACCGGCAGACAACCGGGCCCGAAACGCCCGCGCCCGGGAATGTTTTGGGGATTAGCAGTCTTGCCGACGACGCAGGCTTTCTCGAAAGTCAGCTGCCGGGTGCGCTGGATCGAGGCGAGTTGTCTCTCTACTACCAGCCGCAGTTTCAACTGCCGGATGTGCGCATGGTCGGCTCCGAGGCGTTACTGCGCTGGAATCATCCCGACCGCGGCATGATTTCGCCCGCGCGTTTTATTCCCATAGCGGAGGAGTCGGGCCTGATCGTTCCGATTGGCACCTGGGTTCTTCAGGAGGTCTGCCGCCAGAATTCCCTTTGGCAACAGGCCGGATATGATCCCATCCGGGTCGCGGTCAACATTTCCGCTCAGCAGTTTGCGCAAATTGACTTTGTCAGTACGGTGGCGCAGGCGCTCGCCAGCAGCGGCATGCAGGCTCGTTACCTCGAATTGGAGCTGGCCGAGCCGGTGCTCATGCGCAACGTTCGGGTGGCGGCGCGCAGGCTATTTAATTTAAAGGGTTTAGGTCTCAGCCTAGCCGTGGACGATGTCGGCACTGGAGTGCTGTCGCTGATGGAGATGGTGGGTCTGCCGGTCGACGCACTGAAGATTGATGTGCCTTTTGTGCGCGGTATGAATGAAACGCCGGGAACGCTTCGGTTGGTGAAAGCAATTTTGGGGCTTGGTCACAGTCTGGGAATGGACGTGATCGCCGAAGGAGTGGAAACCGAAGAGCAACTGGAGCAGCTCAGGCAGCTGGGTTGCGATAAGGCACAGGGATATCTGTTCAGCGCGGCCGTGTCGGCCGGCGACAGCGAAGCCTATCAAAGCCCCGCATCCGGACCGCTGGATCAGGAGGAACCGCTATAGAGGGGTCGCCGTCTCAGGCGGCGCCAAGGCGGAGATTCTTTTGCTTTCATCGATGAAAAACCGCGAAAGCGCACCTGCACCCGAAGATCTCTCCGGGGCGACGCTACAGTTGATCGATATATTGATGCATGCCATCCAAGTGCATTCGGTCGCCGTCGACCCCGCCGATTTCGCCGCTTTCCAAGCCGAAATGCAGAAAATGCGCGCCGTGCGGACCGGAACCCTGGAGAACATGCTCTTGACCGCGGCCCGCGCCCAAAAGGCACTCGAGGAGTATAACCAGCGGGCCGTTCGTGTTCGGCGGACCCATGCAGAGGCTTTAGAGACGCTGCTGTCCGCCTTCACTGACACCGTGACCGCGATATCCACAGCCAGTGAGAGCACCACGACTCGTCTCAGCGAGTTGGCAAAGCAGATCTTGAAGGTCCGGACAGCACAAGACGAGAAGGCCCTCGCTATCCGATTGGCGGACTGCCTCGAAAGTGTACGCGATCAGACCATGCGCCAGCGTGAGCGCGCGGACCAGAACTTGACTCAACTGAGACGCGACCTGGAGACTTCCGCTAAGGCGGGGCCACCGGCAGGCGTGCAGCCTAAGATGGATGCTCTCAGCGGGCTGCCTCTGCGTGCTCCCGCCGAGCACGCTCTGGACAATGCCATCCAGTCCGGGGGACATGGCTTTGTAGTCGCGTTTGTTATAGATCGGGTACACCTGATCAATGCCCGCTTCGGATACAGCGTGGGCGATCAGATCCTGACGCTGTTCCGCGAGCATCTGGCGCAGCACTTGAAGGAGGGTGACCGGTTATTCCGATGGACCGGCCCAGTCTTTCTGGCTCTGCTGGACCGCCCCAATTTAGCGGAAGGCGTGCGCGCGGAGGTCAAACGGATGACAACCAAGAAGCTTGAAACGACGGTTCAGATCGGCAGCCGATTCGTGCTTCTTCCCGTCTCGTCTTCGGCGCTGGTCATTTCACTGCTGGAAGCCGAATCCGCGGCCGCCGTAATCGAACAAGTCGATGCCTTCGTGGCCGGCCATTCGCGCGGATAAGCCTCGCCTGGCGCCCACTCATTTCTCGGCCCGCACGATCCGCACTTCCGGAAATTCGATGCCTCGGTGGCCCAAGCGGGGCTCGCAGAGGGCTTCGAGCTGAGCCCATATCGCGCGGATTTCCTGTGAGGCGTGATCCGGGGCGTCATGATCTTTCCAAGTGAGAATCTCGACGAAATACGGCTTGCCCGCTTCGTCCACACCCTGCAAAACCAGATGGGGAATTTCCGCTACCAGGCCGAAGCGGCGATATGCGGGCCAGGCCTGGGCGTGCACTTTTTCGAATTCAGCTTCCTTGCCCGCGCGCACCCGGTATGTGGAAATCACGGTTTCGGTACCGCCGGCCGGGGTTGCCGCCGGCTGCTGGGCCGCGAGCGCGCACGCTCCCAGGGTCAAGATCGCAAGCCGAATTGTCGTGAAATTCATCCGATTCCCTCCACTGCGAGAGTAATGCGGGCCAGGCCACCGATTCTTATTCGATCTTGCGAATTTCGGTGGCGCCGCCCACGCGGATGCGGGGCGAGCCAGCCCGGCGAAAATCGCGCGGCGCAACGCCGAAACGCCGGCGAAACAGAGCGCTGAACGAGGGCAGGCTTTCGAATCCGGTCTCGAGACAGATGCCGGTTACGCTCAGGTCTTCACGCCGCAGCAGGGAAGCCGCACGCCCGAGACGCTGCCGCAGCAGGAACCCGTGCGGCGTTTCCCCGAAAACCTGGCGGAAGGTGCGGTGAAAGTGATACGGCGACAGGCAGGCTTCGCGGGCGGCTTCCTTGAGGCGTACGCGCGTGTCGAGCGACGACAGCAGAAAATCGCGCCCGCGAAGCAGCCGACGGTAGAGTTCGTTCCGCGTTGCCGCGCGGACGGCCGGCAATTTGGCCACCGCCGCCGCGGCATTCTGATGCTCCCAAATCAGCGACGCGCCGATCCGCAGGAACCGCTCGTCCCATTCGCTGCGCATCATGGGGCCGCTCCCGATGCGCGCGTTCAAACCCCGCACCATCGCCATTACGCGATCGTCGCCCGGCTCCAGCTTCTCGGCGAACCGCAGGGAGATTTGCCCGCCGGGTTGCGGCGCATCCAGCAGCGCGGCCGCCGGCATAGTCGTCGCGCGCAGCACATCCTCGACGAATCCGCGCTCGAAGAACAGGCAGAAAGTAGTGGCGTTTTGCAGCGAGTCGATGGTCAAGGTGTAGCGCTGCCGGTCGTTCAGCGTCAGGTAGCAGTTCTCGTGCACTTTGAACACTCGGCCGCCCGCTTCCCACAGAGCGGAACCGCGCACGACGGTCTTAATCGAGAGGCAGCCTTCGAATTCAGGGACGAAGTAGCGGTTGTTGGTGCCGGTAAGGACGACGTTTTCTTCGCCGATCAGCGTGCCGGGCGGATTGACGAGTAAGCCGGCCGGTGTCGGCGGCGCTTTCGCCTTTTGACGCCGGGCGTCCATGGCCTTCCATCGTACCTCGCTGAGCGGCGGGTGTGCTGCCCGTCGTTTCCCGGCTAGTGCTCCGGTGGATGCTCTTCGCCTTTGAGCTTGCGCGTCAGCTCGAACTCGCGCCGCGCGTCTTCACGCCGGCCGGCCCGGGAATAGGCGCGGCCGAGTTCGTAGTGGAGGTACGATTTTCCGGGCTTCAGTTTGACCGCCGCTTCCAGATGCTGAATGGAAGGGGCAACCGACCCCTGCTCGAGCAGCAGTTTGCCCAGGCTGTAATGGGCTTCGGCATAGTCGGGCTTGCCGTGGATCACCTGCTCGAGCAGCTTGATTGCCGGCTCGGTTTTCTCGCGCTTGAGCCACACGAAAGCCAGGTGATATTGCGCCTGCGGATCGCCGGGGTGGCCGTCCAATTCGAACTGAAACTCCTTTTCCGCGCCCTCCAGATCGCGCCGGCCGAGCGCGAGCACGCCCAGCCCGAAATGCGCCGATTCGATCTTTGGATCTAGATCAATCGCCCGCCGGAACTCCTGTACCGCCTTGTCCACCTGGTTCTGGCTGGCATAGGCGTCGCCCCAGAAAACGTGCCACTGGGCGGTATCGGGCTGGACGCGCAGGAACTGTTCGAATACGCGCTGCGCTTCTGCGTTCTGGTGCGTGCGGGCGAGCGAAGTGCCGAGAGCGAACAGCAACTCGGGTGATTCAGGATGCGTGGTGCGCGCGCGCCGCAGCGCGTCGATCGCGGACGGATAATCGCGCGCCTGAAACAGCGCCAATCCCAGGTTCAGGTGCACTTCGGGGAACACCGCATCGAGGGCGCGAACGGCTTCGAATTCTGTGGCGGCGTCGGCAAAGCGCCGGTCGCGATACGCAAATAGCCCGCGGTCATTGTGCTCTCGTGCGCCGTCTTCAGCGGCGGCGGAAAAGAGCGCGAGCGCCATAAAGAAAGCGGCGCCGGCGGCTCGGCTGGAGAATGCCAAACTCTAAAATATCAGCTTCAACGCCAACTGGATCTCGCGCGGCGTGCGCACACCGGTCACGCTGCCGAAGGGCGACGACGGGCTGACCGCCGAACCGGCCACGTCCTGCGCTGGAACGAACGTGGTGTTGATGCCGGAAAATTGGGTGTGATTGAAGACGTTGAAGAATTCCCCGCGGAATTGCAGTTTGGGACCTTCGCCGCTCTTGCCCAAAAGTCGTGGCAAATCGAAATTCTTAAAGAGCGAGAAATCGAAATTGTTGATGCCAGGGCCGCGCACGTTGTTACGGGCGGAATTGCCGAATATTCCCGGCGCCTGCAGCGCGAACGCCGCCGTGTTGAAGTAATTCAGGATGGTTCGCTTGCCCTTGTCGAGGTTGGGCGCTGCAATCACGTCGGGCCGCTGGCAGACCTGGCCGCCATCGGTTAAGCCCACCACGTCATGGTCGATGCAAACCGTCTGCGGAAGTCCATTCCGCGCGGTGTAAATACCCACCACTTCCCATCCGCCGAGCGATTGCTTCATGAACGCGTTGGAGCTCTTCTTGAAAAACGGCAGCTCGTAGATATAGTTAACGGTGAAAGCCTGGGGCTGGTCCTGATTCGCCAACGCCTTCTCGGCCCTCAAGTTGAACGCATCCTGCGCCGGGCTGGCTCTGCCTTCGGTATCGCGGTTGATGGTGCTCGAAATGAGACGGCTCCACGTATAGGCCACCTGAAACTCCAAGCCCGATGTGAACCGCCGGTTGGCGAAGAGTTGGAACGAGTTGTAGCGCGTGGTGCCATCGCGGCCATTTACATAGAGCTGGCTGTAGCCGAGATATGGCCGGTAAAGATCGGGGTTCAACGTGCCCGAGTACGCCCCGAACAGGTCTTGATAGGGGATTTGGTTGATATTACGATTCCGCCCCTGGTGAATCTGGTGGCTGCCGACGTAATTCATTTCGATCACGGTATCGCGCGCCGCCTGATATTGCAGGCCGCCGCTGTATTGATAGCTGAGCGGATTGTTGTAAACCGGATCGAGCGATCCCAGCAGCGTCGGCGGCTGCGGCGTAGCGGGATTGAACGGCGCCAGTTGAGAGAACGTGACGTTGTTCAGGGTCGCGGTGCGGTCATTGGGAGGCAGCTGGCCCAAAGCACTGGTCTGTGAAATCGCATCGCGCCCGTGGAACATGCCAGCACCGACGCGGAACACAAATTTATTAAGCGGCGACCAAGCTATTCCGCCGCGAGGCTCCCAATCGCCCAAGTGATTGCTCACCAGCGCGCGGCTGGGGATATTCGACGAGTGCGGGGTCACGATGCCGTTCAACGTGTCGCATTTCGTGGGGTCCAGCAGATCGCCGGGAAGAAAAGCAGCCTGTGAACATTTTGCGGGATCGAAGCGGCTGGGGAAGAAATTGGCGATGTTGTCGTGCGCCGAGTAGACCTGGCCCAGGTACTGCCAGCGCATGCCGAGATCCAACGTCAGATTGTGCTTGACCTTCCAAGTGTCCTGTACGTATAACGCGCCATCGCTCCAGCGGTCCGCCACCGGGTTCAGCGTCTGCTCCTCCTGGTAGTTGGCCAGATTGCCCATTAACAGATCCTGAAAACTGCTGGCCGAAATGATTCCCGCGGTGTCATCGTCACCCCCATTAGCCGGCTCTCGCTTGCGGCTGCGCCCAATAAAAGCTCCGAATTTCAGGTTATGCGACCCGACGGTGTACGCGATGTCATCTTTCCACTGCAACAAAGCTTCCCGGTTGGTGAACGGGGCGAAGTGCTGTACCGTGCCAAACCCGTCCACGCCGTTGAACCCCGGAAACGAGCCGCTGGTTTGCGGAAACAGTTCGGTATAAGTGAAACCGGCGCGCGAAGCCAGCGTCGGATCAGACGACTTGCCGGTCTGGAAATGAATGAAGTTGTTGGTGTAACCGAACTGGAAGTCGTTCACCATGCGCGGCGTGATCAGGTAAGTAAATTTAGCCACCGCATTCTTGGCCGTGAATCCCCAGTCGCTGTTGACGGAGGGGAAGTTGTCGTCGCCCCATAGTTGGGAGTTGATACCGCCCAAGCCCTGGTCTTCGCTCATCAGCCGAACCATCAGCGTGGCCTTCTCGCTGAAGTTGTGGTCCCAGCGATACAACTGCACGTTGTCAATCGTGCCGGTGTTTTCGCTGGCGATGAAATTGAACCCGGCGCTCGCGTAACTCGCGTTGGGCAGTGGATAGCGTGACAGGATGGCCTTGGCGTTGGGGTCGATCAGCGCCGGATTTACGTTGGCTTCGCCCTGGAGCGTCTGCTCCTGAGGATCGGCCGGCTGCACCGTGCAGGGCGCCGGCGTCGAACTGCAGCTCGGATCGAGTATTCCGTTTCGCTGGCGAGCGGTGGGCACGTTGTCGGTAACTACGTTTCCGCGGACGGTCCGGCGGCCTTCATAAGATGCGAGGAAAAAATCCTTGGATTTGTCCTTGTTATACAGGCCTGGAATCCAAAAGGGCCCGCCCAACACATACCCAAAATTATTGAACCGCAGTTCACTTCTTGGCGTGCCGGACGAATTCAAGAAAAAGTCGTTTGCGTCCAGTTTGTCATTGCGGAAGAACTCATAGACACTGCCGTGGAAATCCTTAGTGCCAGATTTGGTGACCACATTAATCACACCTCCCGTCACCTGGCCGAATTCGGCGCTGAAGTTGTTTCGCAGCACCTTGAATTCTTCCAGCGCATCGAGCGGCGGCGTCACTACGTTACCGGCATTGGAGCCGATGTCCATGTTGTTTTGGCCATCGATGAGCCACAGGTTCGAGTTGCTCTGGCTCCCGTTGATGGCCACATTGGTATCGCTCCCCAAGCCCGTCTCACCGCTTACGCGCCCATTCTCCGAGACGACCCCGGGCACCAGATCCACAAGCTGGCTGAAGACGCGCCCGTTCAGCGGCATGGCCTGCGTTTGCGCGGAGCCGATCAGATTCGAAACCTCGCCCGTCTCGGTCTGCAGTTGCGCGGCGGACGCCGAGACTTCCACTGCCTCAGTGAGCGCCCCGATCTCCAGATGCACGGTGAAGTTCAACCTGTCGTTGACATCCAGCCGGATGTTACTGGCCTCATACCGCTTGAAGCCGGTGCTTTCGACGGAGAGTTTGTAGTTTCCAACCGGAAGATTGTTGAGGAAAAACACGCCCGAGGACGTGGTTTGCGTGGTTCGCTGCGCGCCTGTACCCGTATTCGTGACGGTCACACCGGCGCCCGGGATGATCGACCCGGATGGATCCGTAACGGTCCCCGAGATGTTCCCGGTGATTTCCTGCGCCTGAAGGGCGGCGATTGCAAGGCACCCGATCAAACACACAGCAACACGCACGGCGGCACGATTAGTCACAGAACTCCCTCCACAATGAGCGAAGTATACATCGCTTGTGTTTGTGGAGGCAACAAAACCAGCGCATGGCAAGCGTTAAATTGTGTGGCCGGTGCGTAGCTGGTCAGGCACTGCGCCGGAGTTTGTTCGCGAATTTTTCGCGGAATTTCCTGACCTTGGGAGCCACCACAAATGTGCAGTAGGGTTGCTGTGAATTGTTACTGAAATACTCCTGGTGGTAATCCTCGGCGCGGTAGAACGTCGAGGCGGGCCGCACCTCGGTGACGATCGGGGTGTCCCCGATCCGGGCGGCGCCGATTTCGCGAATGGTCTGCTCGGCGATGGAACGCTGCTCGTCGGAATCGAAGAAGATCGCTGAGCGGTACTGGGTGCCCGCGTCATTGCCTTGGCGGTCGCGCGTGGTCGGGTCGTGGATTGTGAAGAAGACTTCGAGAATGTCGCGGTACGACGTCACAGTGGGATCGAACGTAACCTTCACGACTTCGATGTGGCCGGTAGAACCGCTGCAGACGTCGTGGTAGGTAGGATCGGGCGTCCGGCCGCCCATGTAGCCGGACTCAACCGAGAGAACGCCTTCCATCTGCTGATAGACGGCTTCGAGGCACCAGAAGCATCCACCGCCGAGTACCGCTGTTTCCGATTTGGCCATTTCTTCTATTCTGTAACAGGCGGCCGCACCGGCGCGCGAGCACCGGGTGGATGAAGGCCGACCGCTTCTAGTCGGACAGAACTTCGAAACGCGCCCAGCCCGGCATGCTCGCGGGCTGGTCCTTCAGGAACACGATGTGGCGGGTCTTGGGGAAGGGAAGTCCGGATGCGAGAGCGCTGTTGTACACGGAAACACTCTTGAGAATCTGGCGGTAATCGGCGTTCGCCGCATCCAGCCACGCGGACTTTCCAATCAGGCCCGCGCCCCATCCGAGCGACAGCAGGCAGGCGCCAGTGCTGCGCGCTTCCGAGAGCCGGTTCTCCAGATCTTCGAGCGTCTTCGTGAACAACGGTAGGCCGGTACGCGCGGCGTAATTCTTCTGCACGGCCAGCAGGCCAGCGGCATATTGGTTGGCGGCATCGAAAATCTGCGCACGCTCAACGGGCTCGCGCCAGCCCAGCACGCGGCGAATTTCGGGCTGATCGAAAAACTGCTTTTCCTGCCATGCGCCTTCGAAGCTGCTGCCTGGCGACGCCATCTCTGCAAATATGGGGGTGCCATCGGCGGGCCGGCGGCCATCCGCGGCACCGCGCGTGCTTTGCTTCCAGCCGAGCGCGTACTCTTCGCGGCCACGCGCTACCAGGGTCGCGATGCGCAGCAGATAGATCTTGAACCGGGAATAATCGACCGGCGGCGAATCGGCCGTCGCAAAAAATCGCGTACGGCTGGTGCCACCGGTTCCGATCAGATGATCCTCCACCGTCTCAGCGGGGCGGCGCGAGGGGCGGTCACTCTGCAATCTCGAAGCCAGATCGCGCAGCGTGCCCTCTTTAAGCCGCGAAAACAGCATTCCGGTGCGCAACGCGCCTTTGATGACCGAGCCGGGCAGATATGGGCCGGACGGTCCTGCAGCGAAAGTCGGAATATTCAGGCTCTCGCCAATCGCGCGATTCCAGTAGGCCGAGTAAGCTGGATCTTCAAAAGGAATGCGGCGTCCCGCGAAATTTTGCGCGAACCCGCCCCAGGAGGCGAAGTCGAGCTTGGTGGCCTTCTTGAGCTGGGCGAGATAGCCATCGAGCCGCGGCCCTTTGGCGAGCAGTTTGAAGATGCGCGCCTGGTCGAGGACATTCACCTGATCCTTCCATACCATGTAATCGATGGCGGAGAGGCGGCCACCATCGCCGACCAGCACAGGTGTCAGACACGTCAGCCTGTATCTCATGACGTTGCCTGCCAGGGTATGGGAATGGCCAAGGCAAATCCGGCGCGATAGACGGGATGCGCGAAACCGTCCGGTGCGACATCGGGTGCGCCGCCGTCGACCGGGCTTCCGGCGAGCAGGACCGATCCTTCGCCCACCATGTTGACCGTCTTTTTCAAATCGCCGGAGCGGGCCGGGCTTTCCACGCGTCCGTTTCGCGGCAGGATGAAATAATTGCCGCGACTCCAATCGACCGAATCTCCGGCCGATGGACTGAACAAAGAGAGCAGCCAGTAGGCCGGCGGAGCCGCTGCGATGCTCTCGGGCGGTGCGTCGACTTCGGCCGCTACTGGGTTCGCGGCCGGTTGATCGGCCAAGATCATCTGCGGCAGCGAGCCCTCGACGAACTCGGGCGTTTCGGAGCGTCCCCAACCGCGTCCTCGCTCCCCGCCGAAACCGGAATCGGCCAGCAGGCGCAGCGCGGCGCGGACCGGTCCGTCCCACTTTTCCTTTTGCTGCTCGCCCGCAAATGAGATCACACCCCAAAGCCCCGCGCCGGGAAGAAATTCGATGCACGCGACGGAGTGCGGCTCGACATGGCCCGAGAGCCGGTCGACCGCGGCCGCTGAGCGCGTGCTAATGCGAAACGGACCGGACCTGCCGGCGGGAACCAGGCAATCGCTCGCGCCATCGACATCCCATCGGTCTTCTTCGGGAGCCTTGCCGCCGACGAGCGGCGCCACCAGACCGAGCGGTATGAAGCGCGCGCCTTTCCACCGGACTTTGGCGGAGGGCGGCGGTGGCCAGACGCTGCGCGGCGGCACGACGAAGCCGATTTCGTTCTGAAACGGATAGAGCGAACTGAAGCGCACGGCAGCGCCCTCGGCATTACGCGCGGTCGCATCCAGCCAATCGTCCAGGTGGCCCAGCAGGCGCATTGCACCAGTGACCGCGGAGTAGAGCGAGTCGCTGTGATAAATCGGATCGACGTCGCTGCGGGCGCCCGAATCCGGCCCCACGCGCCAGGGTCCGGTGGGGCGGAGCTTGAACACCAGCCCCGGTTGTGGCGCTGCCGTCATTCCTTTACAAACGACATGGCGGAATCGGTGACGAGTTTCTGCAAGGCGGCCACGTCGGCGCCCGCGATCAACTCCTTCTCGGCTGCTCCCGCCGCGTAATATTCGCGGTTGCGCCAGATCAGCTTAAGATTGGAGAGCCGAACACGCCCGCTACCGCGCGAGCCGCCGCCGCCGAGCGCATCGTCCTCCAGCAGCCGCAAGCCCTGCACCAATTGGCCGAACAACGGCGCATCTTCGTCGCACAGGACGTCCATGATAAAGCGGACACGGAAGCGGGCGCCGGCCGGCACGCGCTCGAGCGTGCGCGGATTGGCCTGCGAGGTGATCCGGTCGATGGCGTTCTCGCTTTTCACTTCGGTCAGCTCGTCGTCCAGGTTCTCCCGCATCTGCGGCGTGATGCTGTCGACATCCAGCGGCGCATCGAACACCGCGAGCCGCGCGGGGGTCGCCAGCGTGGTATCCAGCGCCTCGCCCTGTACACGCTCCATGCGGCCTGGATTACGGCCGAACAGGAGGCAGATTTCGTCGTCGGGACGGTCGCTCTGGTGGATGCGAACTTCCTGACCCTTGCGGCGCGAGAGGAACACCAGCTCGCTTGGCACCGCGAGGCCGCTCGACTGCTCGAGCAGCGAGCGGATCTTGCCGCGCAGCGAGCTGCCGGGGACGTACGGCCGGCCGAACGCGTCTTTGACTACGGGATTGTCGCTGCCGCCGATTTCCAGCGAGCCCTTCCCGGCGCCCACGTGCAGGCCGGTCTGGCAGAGCATCTCGCCTTCGAGAATCAGCTTCCCGATCAGTTTCAACTCGGTTTGGAGGGTGTGTGCGCTCATGCTTTACTCGTTATAGGCCACGATGGCCTCAAACAGATCCTTGAACCGTTCGTATCCGCGGAT